>Ga0299907_10000453_pt1 | contig 19849 bp, 20 predicted proteins | sample RVTome_16_FD_198680 | JGI IMG/M metagenome (GOLD analysis project Ga0299907, IMG submission 198680) | Soil microbial communities from uranium-contaminated site in the Upper Colorado River Basin, Wyoming, United States - RVT152D67 (version 2) ...
GCGCGTGGTCGCGCTCGGCCCGACGACGGTGCGGCCCGTGCTCGAAGAGGCGATCGACGAGCTCACCGAGCGAGCGGCGCGGGCGGACGTCGAGCTGCAGCTCGAGTGCGACGACGACGTCGAGTTGGCGATCAGGCCGCGGATGTTGCGGGTCATCGCCAGGAACCTTGCGGAGAACGCGATTCGGTACGCCGGTCCGGGCGCGACATTCACGCTCAGCGTGGCGCACGACGGCGACTCGGTCGTCCTCGTCGGACGCGATGACGGGATCGGGATCGACGATGCCGAGCTTCCGCGGCTCTTCGAGCGCTTCTACCGAGCCGATCGGGCACGGGCTTCGCGCGGCACGGGACTCGGGCTCGCGATCGTGAAGCACATCGTCACTCAGGCCGGTGGCACGGTAGAGGCGCGGGGAGGGCGGGGCGCAGGAGTCGAGATCCGGTGCCTGTTTCCGGCATCCGCCTAGCCGTTCACCACTCTCTCACCAGTTCTTCACCGTTGGGTACCCCCCGGGACCCGCGGGCGACGGGAGACTCGATCGCGAACTTCTGTTGATCTCTGCCAAGGAGGACTGCGTTGCCCAGGAATCGCAAGTATCTGTGTCTCGTCACAGCCGTCGCGGCCGTGACCCTCGTCATGGTCGGCTGCGGGGGCTCCGACGACAACGGCGGAGAACTCTCGGGCACGGTCCGCCTCGATGGCTCGAGCACCGTCGCGCCGCTCTCGGAAGCTGCCGCGGAGCTCTTCCAGAACGAGAACCCAGACGTGCAGGTGACGGTCGGCACGTCGGGCACTGGGGGCGGATTCGAGAAGTTCTGCAACGGCGAGACCGAGATCTCGGATGCGTCGCGGCCGATCGCCGACGACGAGGTCGAGGCGTGTGGAGCCAACGGGATCAGCTTCGAGCAGATCACGGTCGCCAACGACGCGCTGTCTGTTTTGGTCAACCCAGAGAATCCGGTGGACTGCTTGAGCGCCGAGCAGCTCAACCAGATCTGGGCTCCCGGCTCCAAGGTCAAGAGCTGGGGCGAGATCGACGCGCTCGAGCCGGCGTACGACGAATCGCTCGAGCTCTACGGCCCTGGCACGGACTCCGGAACCTTCGACTACTTCACCGACGCGATCAACGGTGAGGAAGGTGCGCAGCGCACCGACTACAACAACATCGGCGAGGACGACAATACTGGCATCGTGGGCGTCGAAGGCTCGCCGGGCGGCATGTTCTACGTCGGGTTCTCCTACTACGTCGAGAACCAGGATCGGGTCAAGGCGCTCGCGGTCGACGGTGGGGACGGCTGTGTCGAACCCTCGCTCGAGACGGTCCAGGGCGGCACCTACACGCCACTCGGACGCGGGCTCTTCATCTATCCGTCCGGTGCTGCGCTGGAGAAGCCGGAGGTGCTGGCGTTCGTCCAGTTCTACATCGAGAACCAGGCAGAGATCGCCGAGGCAGCCGGCTACATCCCCCTCACGGATGAGCAGGAGGAGGAGGCTCTGGCGAAGGTCGAGAGCCTCACGAGCTGAGTCGGGTCGGGCGCGCGGAGATGGTGGCATCGGACTACGCGGCCTCCGGTGAGCGGGCAGGGGTGTCCCCCCGCCCGCGGCTGGAGGCCACGAGCCCGCGGTACGGCGAGAAGGCGATCAAGGCGTTCCTGTTCTCGTGCGCGGCGCTTTCGGTCGCCATCACGACCGCGATCGTGATCTCTCTTCTCCTGCCGACAGCCAGCTTCTTCGAGCAGGTCTCGCCCGTCGAGTTCCTCACCGGCACGGAGTGGGCGCCGGCCTTCGCCGACGCAAGCTTCGGCGTCCTCCCGATCGTAGTCGGCACTCTGACCGTCGTCTTCTGGGCGCTCATCGTGGCCATCCCGGTCGGGCTGGCATCCGGGATCTACCTCGCCGAGTACGCGCCACGACACGTGCGCAAGGTGATCAAGCCGGCACTCGAGGTGCTCGCAGGCATACCGACTGTCGCAATCGGATTGTTCGCGCTCGTGTTCCTGCGCCCGCTGGTCGAGGACGTGCTTCCGTTCCTTGAGTGGCGCGGCCCGTTCTCCGTCGGAGTCGCCGGCATCGCGGTCGGGCTCATGATCGTGCCCCTGATCTCGTCGATCTCCGACGACGCGATGCGCTCGGTGCCCGGCGGCCTGCGCGAAGGCGCCTATGCGTTGGGGGCGACGAAGTTCGAGGTGTCGACCCGGGTCGTCTTCCCGGCGGCGATCTCCGGCATCGTCGCCGCCATCGTCCTCGCCGCCTCGCGCGCGATCGGCGAGACGATGGTGGTGCTCCTCGCCGCCGGGGCGAGCCCGAACCTGACCTTCGACCCGACCGCCTCAATCCTCACGATGACGGCGTTCATCGGGCAGACCGCGACCGGCGACATCGCCACCGGCACGATCCAGTACGACACGATCTTCGCCGTCGGCGCCCTGTTGTTCGTCATGACGCTGACCATGAACTTGTTTGCGATCCGACTCGTCCGTCGCTTCAGGGAGATCTACGAGTAGATGGCCGACGAGGGAACGCCCCGCTCCGCCCAGCTCGCCGTCGCGGGCGCCCGCTCCGCGACGAGAGATGCCCTTACCGCCTCGTCGCACCAAGATCGCGTGACCGGAGCAGTGTTCTTCGCTCTGCTGCTGCTCGGCCTCGGTACCGCGCTTCTCGGTCTCGTTACGATCCTGATCTGGTCGTTCGTCGAGGGTGCGCCGCGACTCGACGCAGAGCTGATCACGAACGGTCCGTCGACGCTCAGCCCGGAGACGGCAGGCTTCCGCACCGCGATCCTCGGCTCGATCTACGTGATCCTGGGTGTGATCGTCCTTATCGTGCCGCTCGGCGTCGGCGCAGCCATCTATCTCGAGGAGTACGCCGACCCGGAACGCTGGTGGAACCGTGTGATCGAGCTGAACATCCAGAATCTTGCCGGTGTTCCCTCGATCGTGTACGGCATCCTCGGGCTCGCGTTCATCGTGCGTGGGCCCCTCGACTTGGGCTTCGTCGTCGCCGCTGCGTCGCTCACGGTTGCACTGCTCGTGCTGCCGACCGTGATCATCGCGTCCCGCGAGGCGATTCGTGCGGTTCCACGGTCGATTCGCGAGGGTGCGCTGGCCCTCGGGGCGACCGAGTGGCAGACGACGTCCCGTCAGGTCCTACCGATCGCGGTCCCCGGCATCCTCACCGGGGTGATCCTCGCCGTCGCGCGAGCGATCGGCGAGGCGGCTCCGCTTCTGCTCGTGGGAGCGGTGACCTTCGCGACGTTCAACCCCAGCCTCTTCGAGGGCGGCTACTCGACGCTCCCCGTCCTGATCTACAACTACGCCTCGCGGCCGCAGGAGGAGTTCCGCGTCTTGGCGGCGGCCGGAGTCATCGTGATGCTGGTTCTGCTGCTGGCCATGAACTCGTTTGCGGTCTGGCTCCGCAACCGGTACGAGCAAAATTGGTAAGAAGGCGATGACCTACATGCAGACCCCCCAGATAGACAGCGCCCGCATCGCCGAGACCTCGCATGGGCTCGAGCGCTCGGAGATCGAGCGCCGCGAGAAGGTGTTCACGGTCTCCGATCTCGCGGTCCACTACGGTGGCATGCCGGCGATCGAGGAGGTCACGCTCGACGTCCACAGGAACACGGTCACCGCTTTCATCGGGCCGTCGGGCTGCGGCAAGAGCACCTTCATCCGCTGCTTCAACCGCATGAACGACCTCATCCCCGCGGCCAAGGTCTCGGGCACGGTCCTCTACCACGGCGCCGACCTCTACGGGCGCGATGTCGACCCGGTCGAGGTGCGCCGCCGGATCGGCATGGTCTTCCAGAAGCCGAACCCGTTCCCGAAGTCGATCTACGACAACGTCGCCTTCGGCCCCCGCGTGCTCTCGATGAAGGGATCGCTCGACGAGCGGGTCGAGGGAGCGCTCCGGCACGCCGCGCTCTGGGAGGAGGTCAAGGACCGCCTGAAAGACAGCGCTCTCGGCCTCTCCGGCGGCCAGCAGCAGCGCCTCTGCATCGCTCGCTGCCTCGCCGTCGAGCCGGACGTGATCCTGATGGACGAGCCCGCCTCCGCGCTCGACCCCATCTCCACGACCCGCATCGAGGACCTGATGCACGGGCTCAAGCGCGAGTACACGATCGTGATCGTCACCCACAACATGCAGCAGGCGGCGCGGGTCGCCGACATGACTGCCTTCTTCAGCGTCGTCGTGGCCGAGGACGGCAGCGCTCGTCGAGGCGTCCTCGTCGAGTACGACACGACCGCGAAGATCTTCACCACTCCCTCCGACAAGCGGACCGAGGACTACGTCACGGGCAGGTTCGGATGAGGATCGGACTCCAGGACGAGCTGGACGCTCTCGAAGCAGGATTCCAGGAGACCGGCGAGATCGTGCTCCGGTCAATTCGCGGCGTCGTGGATGCGCTGCGGATGCAGGACGTCGAGCTGTGCGACGAGGTGATCGCGTTCGACGACGAGGTCGACGACCGGTATCTCGCGATCGAGAAGCAGGTCGAGATGGTGCTCGCGCGTCAGACGCCCGTCGCGACCGATCTCCGGCTCGTGCTCGCGCTGCTGCACAACGCTCTTCATCTCGAGCGGATAGGAGACCAGTGCGTCACGATCGCGAAGCTGACCAAGCTCTCTAGCCATCTCAACACCAAACAGGCCGTGATGGAGAGCCTTGTCGACATGGGCGAGCGCTGCGGTGAGATGGTCAAGGTGTCGCTCACCGCGTTTGCGGAGCGGGATGTCCAGCAGGCACGTGAGCTGCACCAGCTCGACGAGCTCGTCGATCGCGCGAACAGGCAGGTGTTCCAAGAGGTCCTCGGATACGTGCACGACGCCGAGGCGCTCGAGTGGGGCATGCGCCAGATCACCGCCGCGCGCTGCTTCGAGCGGATTGGGGACAACGCCGTCGACATCGGCGAGCAGACTGCGTTCCTCGTGACGGGCGAGTTCGCGGAGTTCACTGACGCGAGCCACTAGAGGGGGTCAGGCTCGGCGGGTCAGACCCCGTTCACCACCTCGCCACCACCAGTTCACGTCCCGGCGCCCCACGCGCCGCGCCAGCCTCGCGAGCATCGCGCAGGCAGGGGGAATCAACACGAGAAGGCTTCTCCCTCCGTCGACACCTGTCCGCCACGAAGCGGCCTCCGGGCCGCTTCGTGGTTTCTAGGTCCGACGCATCGACGCTGATCGATATCATATCTGGTCGTGAAAGAGCTTCCTCTGATCGAGTGCTGTACGCCGATCGCCGGCCCGGCACTGTCGCCGATGGAGGCCGCCGAGCTCGAGCGTCTGTTCAAGGCGCTCGCCGATCGCCATCGGCTCCAGATACTCAACTGCCTCGTTCGGGCCGACGGGGAGTCGGTGTGCGTGTGCGAGTTCCAGCCGCTTCTCGGAATCAAGCAGCCGACGGTGAGCCACCACCTCAAGCAGCTTGTCGATGCCGGGCTCCTCGAGCGCGAGAAGCGCGGCACGTATGCGTACTACCGCCTGAAGCCCGGCACGCTCGAGCGGATCGGCGGCCTTCTCGTCGAGCCTGTAGTCGCCTCGGCTGCGTGAGCGCGTGAGCGCCGATCGCGCTCGCGCGCTCGGCGCGGAGGCTCTCGGGACGTTCGCGCTCGTTCTCTTCGGCTGCGGCGCGATCATGGTCGACGCGGACGGGGGCGGCCTCGGGCACGTTGGCGTCTCGCTCGCCTTCGGCCTCGTGGTGATGACGATGGTCTACTCGCTCGTCCACGTCTCGGGCGCGCACATCAATCCTGCGGTGACGCTCGCGCTCGCGAGCCGCATGCGCTTCCCGTGGAGTGCGGTCCCCGGCTACTGGGGGGCACAGGTCACGGGCGCGATCGCGGCGGCGATCGTCCTGCGCTCGTCGCTCGGTGACGTTGCGAGCCTCGGCGCGACGACGCCGTCGGGATCCGACGCGCAGTCGTTCGCATGGGAGGTGCTCATGACCGCGACGCTCCTCGTCGTGATCCTGGCGGTGGCGACCGACGCGCGCGCGGCGGGGGCGATAGCGGTCGCGATCGGCGGGACGATCGCCCTCGCATCACTCGTTGGCGGCCCGATCTCCGGCGCGTCGCTCAACCCTGCGCGCTCCGTCGGCCCCGCGTTCGTTTCGGGCGATCTCGGGTCCCTCTGGATATATCTCACAGCTCCTCTGCTCGGAGGTGTGATCGGCGCACTCGCATACGACGCCCTACGGCCCGGCTCACCCCCTTGACCGACGGGTCTCGAATGCACAGAATCCCTGCACACGGCCGGGGAGAGGCCGCAACGAGAGGGGTTTCGTGCTGCTCCTGAGACACACCAGCGCCGGCGAACGGTTGTCGTCACGGGAGATCGACCGGTTTCGCCGCCTCGACGAGGCGGGCCGCATCGTGTCGCGCCAGCTCGTCTGGACATTCGCGGATCGCGAGATCACGCGAATCGTCTCGAGCCCGCTTGCCCGCTGCCTCGAGTCGGTCGTCCCGCTCGCCGAGAGCCGCCACGTCGTCGTCGAGAGCCGGTGGGAGCTCGCGCCGGATGTTCCGCTCGACGATCTCGTCACGCTGCTCGACGATCTGCCGGACACGGCGCTCGTGTGCACGCATCGCGAGGTCATCGAGAAGCTTCTCGGCTGGGACGTGACGTGCGAGAAGGGCGGCGCCTGGGTGCTCGAGCGCAACGGCTCCGAGCTCGTGCCCGCGCTGTACCTCGCCCCGCCCGCCGCCGTCGCGGCCGAGCGCTACACCGCTCGGACCGGGTAGCGGCCTCGGTCAGTCGTCGGCGGCGGGAACGAGCTCGCCGACGAGCGTCTGGATGCGCGCATCGAGGTCGTCTCTGATCCGGCGGACGGCGTCGAGGTCCTGGCCGGCTGGATCCTCGAGGATCCAGTCCTCGTAGCGCTTTCCGGGATAGATCGGGCACGCGTCGCCGCACCCCATCGTGATGACCACATCAGCGGCGCGCACGACCTCGTCGGTGAGCGGCTTCGGGAACTCGTCGCCCATGTCGACGTCGATCTCCTCCATGGCCTCGATCACGGCCGGGTTGATCGTGCCGGCGGGATCGCTGCCGGCGGAGCGAACGTGGATCCGCCCGCCCGAGCGAAGCCGCACCAGCCCGGCCGCCATCTGGCTACGCCCGGCGTTGTGGACGCACACGAACAGGACCTCCGGCTGCTCCTTCGCCACGATTCCCTCCGCTTGCCCGAGCGCCTTCAGGCGCTCGCGGGCGAAGCGATACGAGAGTACCGGGACGAAGTCGTTGAACCGCGCGCCGCCGAGCAGGTCGACGGACTCCGAGACGTAGCGCTCGATCGTCTCGCGCGAGAAGACGCCGATGAAGTCATCGATGAGGCTCTCCGTGAGCTTCTCGATGTGACGGCGGGTGATCGGGTCGAGCGCTTGCGTCATCCACGTGCAGTGTCTCGCACTCGTCCGCGGTGGGGCGTGTCCGGGCAGGGAACGAGCGGTGGCGAAGTGGAGAACGCGGGCGGCTACGCGGCCACAGACGGTTCGTGCAAGCGCGAGCGCAGCGCCCTCGAGCCGACGTCGATGATCGCCACGCGCACGGGCGGGATTCTCTCGGTGGCGTCGGCCGTGCTACCCGGCACGCCGGTCGCGCGCGCCCCGGCGCGCGCGCTTCAACGAGCGACGCATCATCGCCTCGTGATGGGAGTGCGCCTTCTCCGGCTTCGCGGGGACGGCACGCTCCCACTCCCCGGACGGCGAGAGTATCCATGCGTTCGTGTTGTCGGCGAGACCGCTGTCGAGGATGCCGTGGATCTCCTGGCGAACGCGTGCGTTCTCGACGGGCACGAGCACCTCGATTCGATGGTCGAGGTTGCGCTGCATGAGGTCCGGGCTTCCGATGTAGGTCGCCACGCGGTCATCGGCCTCGAACGAGTAGACGCGACTGTGCTCGAGGAAACGTCCCACGAGCGAGCGGACGTGGATGTTCTCGGACACCCCTTCCACGCCGGGACGGAGCGCACACGTCGAGCGGGCGATGATGTCGACCCTGGCCCCCGCCTGGGAGGCCGCGTAGAGCTCGTCGACGATCCCCGGGTCGACGAGGTGGTTGAGCTTGAGCCGAATGCGCGCGTGCTTGCCGTCGGCGGCTGCGGCAGCCACCGAGCGGATCTGGTCGACGAGGCCGCTGCGCAAGGTGAACGGCGCCACGAGCAGCTTGCGGAACTTCTGTGGGCGGCCGAACCCGGTGATGTAGTTGAAGAGGTCGGCGACGTCCGCGGTGATGTCCTCGTCGGCCGTGAAGATCCCGAGGTCTTCGTACAGCCGGGCCGTCGCCGCGTGGTAGTTCCCCGTGCCGATATGGGCGTAGCGCCGGAGCGCGTCGCCCTCGCGCCGGACGATGAGGGTCATCTTCGCGTGGATCTTGAGATCCGGAAATCCGTACGCGACGTGGACGCCCGCCTGCTCGAGCTCTCTGGACCATTCGATGTTGCGTAGCTCGTCGAAGCGTGCCTTGAGCTCGACGAGGCAGACCGACTGCTTGCCCTCCTCGGCACACTGGATCAGGGAGCCGACGAGCACGCTGTCGTCACTCGTGCGGTACACGGCCGTCTTCATCGCGATGACGTTCGGGTCGCGCACGGCCGCCTGCGCGAACACCTCGAAGCTGGCGCGGTACGAGCCGTACGGCTGGTGGACGAGCACGTCGCCGCGTCGGATCTCGTCGAAGATCTGCGGGAGATCGGACTGCGCGTTGCCGAGTCGCGGCGGTATGGCCGGAATCCACGGCTCGTGCTTCAGCTCGGGCCGGTCGATCGCCGCCAGCTCCTGCAGCTCGGACAGGTCGAGCGGGCTCTCGACACGGTAGATCTGCGTCTCGTCTGCCTCCAGGCCGCTCTGCAGCCGGGCCACCATCTCGGAGGAAGCGGATGCGCTCACCTCGACGCGTACCACATCGCCGAAGCGGCGGCGGCGCAGCTGGCTCTCCACCGCCTCGAGTAGGTCGGCAGCGTCGTCGGAGACCTCGAAGTCGGCGTCTCGAGTCACGCGGAACACCGCGCGCTCGACGATGTCGACGCCGGGGAAGAGCGCCGGCAGGAAGTGCGCGATGAGCTGCTCGAGCGGAACGTAGAGGCCGCGGCCGCCCAAATCGAAGAAGCGCGGGAGGCCTTCGGGGATCTTCACGCGCGCGAAGCGCTCGTCGCCCGTCTCCGGATCCTCCGCGAAGATCGCGAGCGAGAGCGAGAGGCCCGAGATGTACGGGAATGGCTGTCCAGGCCCGACCGCGAGCGGCGTCAGCACCGGGTAGATCTCGCGGTGGAAGCGCCGCTCGAGCTGCGACAGCTCCTTCGTCCCGAGGTCCTCGATGCCACCGACGGTGATCCCCTCGGCTGCGAGTGCGGGCCGGAGCTCGCGCTTCCAGAGTCGTGACTGGAGCGCCGACAGCTCGAGGACGCGCTCCCTGATGCGTGCGAGCGCATGCTGCGGTGTGAGGCCGTCCGCCGAGCGAACCGTCACGCCCGCTTCGGCCTGTCCGAGGAGCCCCGCGACGCGAACCTGGAAGAACTCGTCGAGGTTGGACGAGAAGATCGCGCAGAACTTCACGCGCTCGAGCAGCGGGAGCGACTCGTCCGTCGCGAGCTCGAGAACCCGTGCGTGGAACTCGAGGTGAGAGAGCTCCCGATTGAGCAGGGTCTCGACGGGCTCGGTGCGAACCTTCGTTGCCATCGCACCATTGTCTATCGGCAGCGCGCTCCGTGGGGTAAGCATTGGGTGAAACACCGCATTCGTGCGCAATAGGGTTCCGGCCGCAGGGGCATCAGCGCGCGATGGATGCCGACCTCTGACGCTCGGGCGGCGAAGCGGTGAACGCGCCTACGCGAGCGCGTCGACCACGAGGCTCTGGAAGTGCGCGATGAGCTTCTCGGACTCGGGCAGGAGCCTGCCCTCCTCGATCAGCCCCGCACGCACGCCCTGCTGCACGCGCTCCACGAGGACGCGATCCTCCGCGCCGACCTGCGCGTCGAAGGCGAGCGACTCCTCGATCCAGGCCTCGTCGGCGTCCTCGGACACGAAGTAGTCGATGAAGCGGTACGTGCGCTCGGCGTCGCGAGGGACGATCGGGCCGATGGAGAGGTTCGGTCTCCCTGGCATGACGTTGATCACGGTCCCGGGAAAGAGCAGGTGGAACTGGCCGCGCTCGACCTCGCCGGTGGGGTCGTAGCTGCCGCGCGGCTCGCGCCGAGGCGCGGTGTGCTGCGTCATGCGAGCGGCGTTGACCTCCAGCAGGTACGCGTCCGGGTTCACGTCCATGACGGCGGAGAACCCAGGATGGGCCGTCGGGCAGTGGTAGCACTCGAGGAAGTTCTCCGCCGAGATCTTCCAGTTGCAGTCGAGCTCGGACTCGGAGCGCTCGTGAAAGCGCAGCCCGTCGAGGTCGACGCCTGCGTCCGCGATTCGCTCGGGAATGCCGTCGAGGTAGTCCTCGAGCGGATCGGCGTCCGCGTCGGGGTTGACGAAGAGGAGCGGTCCCCAGGTCTCCAGGCGCAACGGCACGAGGCCAAGCTCCTCCTTGTCGATCCCGCCTTCCTTGTTCCCGCGCGGCGCGGTGATGAGGCGGCCGTCGAGTCCGTACGTCCACGCGTGGTACGGGCACTGGAGCGTCTCCCGCCGTCCCGAGCCCTCGCACACGAGCGAGCCGCGGTGGCGGCAGACGTTCAGGAACGCGCGGAGCTCGTCTTCCCTGTCGCGGACGAGGACGACGGGAACGTCGCCGACCGCCGTCGCCGCGAACGACCCTGGCTCGGGCACGTCGCCCGCATGCCCGACGTACTGCCACGAGCGACGGAAGATCCGCTCGCGCTCGAGCTCGAGCACAGCCGGATCCGTGTACCAGCTCCAGGGCAGGGTCCTGACGTCGACGGCGCTCACGGCAAGAGGCTAGCGACGCGTCTCAGGCGGCGGCGCGGACGAGCTCGCCGTCGAGGCGCGTGAGGTACACCGGGCGCGGCGAGCGGAGATACTCGACCACCGACTCCTCGTCGTGTCGGCTCGGCAGGAGCGTCTTCCACCCGAGCAGGTGCTCCGGGACGTGGAAGTCCCCGCACGCGACCGCCGGTAGGCCGAGGTCGGCGATCCAGCCGAACAGCTGCGTGCGGTTGAAGAGCTCGAAGCGGTGAGCGAGCTGCCGGAGGCCGGCGTCGCGCGAGAACCTCTTCGTGAGCCGTCCTCGCAGCGCCGCCGGTTCGTCCGCGTTCGGGTGCGCCGCGACGAGCGCGGCGCCGGCCTGAGCGGCCGATCTCATGGCCTCGGCGATCCCGTCGTCCACCGAGACGAACTCGCGGAGCCCGATCGCGACGGCATGCGCGGCCATCACGGGCTCGTCGTCGTTGAACGTCAGCTCGAGGCCGGGGACGACGAGCATCCCGTAGGTCCTGCACGCGCGTGCCGCCTCACGCTCGACCTCGGCGAGGTAGCTGGGCCACGACTCCTCGTCGACCGAGCTGAAGCGGATGCCTTCCTCCTCGCGCCAGGGATCGTCCGAGCGCACGACGTGGTCGGTGACGCAGAGTACGTCGAAGCCGCTCCGCCCGTGGAGGTCGACGAGCTCGGCGACGGTCAGCTCGCCGTCGCTCCAGCGCGTGTGGGCGTGGAGCTCGCAGAGGAGTGGGCCGAGCGTTCTCCGCATCGCTGCCATCGTCGCCGGCTGTTCGCGCCGGTGGGGTGAAAAGCGGTTTACTTCCAGGGAAGAAGCAGCAATCCGGTCGACGCGGGTAGGATCGCGCACCGATGAGGGACGCGCTGGCGATCCTCGACGAGGCGGAGGCGCGGCTCGCCCCCCTGTCGCTCGCATCGAACCTCGCCTGGTGGGAGTCGCAGGTCGCCGCGACGGAGGAGAACGCCGAGAAGCGCACGCGTGCGGAGCTCGCATGGTCCGACGCGCTCGCCGACCGCGAGCTGTTCGCCGCGGTCTCCGCGGCGCGCGAGCCCGGCGCGAACGGCGCCGTCGGCCGACGCCTCGAGCTCCTTCATAACCTCATGCTCACGCGCCAGCTGCCCGACGACCTTCGCGGGCGGATCGTCGAGCTCGAGACCTCGGTCGACCTACGGTTCTCGCGCCATCGCGGGCTCGTGGGCGGCGTCGAGGTGGGGGACACCAAGATCAAGCGCATCCTTCGCGGCAGCGACGATCCCAAGGAGCGGCGCGAGGCATGGGAGGCGTCGAAGACCGTCGGCGCCGAGGTTGCGGACGACATTCGCGAGCTCGCACGTCTTCGGAACGAGGCCGCGCGGGCACTCGGATATCGCGACTGGTTCGCCCTCTCGCTGTCGGCCGACGAGCTCGAAGAGCAGAAGCTGCTCGACACGCTCGCCGACGCAGACCGGGTCACGGCCGAGCCGTTCGCGCGCTGGAAGGCCGTGCTCGACGAGAGGCTCGCCACCAGGTTCGGCTGCTCGGTGTCGGATCTGCGCCCGTGGCACTACGCGGATCCGTTCTTCCAGGAGACGCCTCCCGACGGCGCCGTCGACCTCGACCCGCTCGTCGAGAGGAAGGACATCGTCGCCCTCGCGCGGCGCACGTTCGACGGGATCGGCTTCGACGTGGACGGGATCCTCGCGCGCAGCGATCTCTACCCGCGCGACGGCAAGAACCAGCACGCGTTCTGCATCGACGTCGACCGGCGCGGCGACGTTCGGATCCTCGCCAACACCGTCGAGACGCACGACTCGGCAATGACGATGCTCCACGAGCTCGGGCACGGCGTCTACGACCTCGGCTTCCGTGAGGATCTCCCATGGCTGCTGCGTTCGACGCATCTCGTCGCGACCGAGGCGTCCGCGCTCCTCTGCGGCGCGCTGTCCGGGCGGCGCGAGTGGCTCGAGCTCGTTCTCGGCGCGAGCCCGCCCGAGGTCGCCGACCTCGGATCGAAGCTCGAGGCCGCGCGCGCCGCCGAGCTCCTCGTCTTCACGCGCTGGGTGCTCGTAATGAACGCGTTCGAGCGCGCGCTGTACGCCGATCCCGAAGCCGACCTCGACACGCTCTGGTGGGAGCTCGTCGCCCGCTACCAGGGCGTGTCGCCGCCCGACGGACGACAGGCCCCGGATTGGGCCGCGAAGATCCACGTCGCAGTCGCGCCCGTCTACTACCACACGTACCTCTACGGAGCGATCGTCGCGCTGCAGCTGACCGCGGCCCTCGAGTCGGATGCGGGCGGGATCGTCGATCGGCCCGAGGCGGGCGTGCTCCTGCGCGACAAGCTGTTCGCGCCGGGCCAGTCGGTTCGCTGGGACCGGCTCGTCGAGCAGTCCTCCGGCTCGCTGCTCTCCGTCGCCTCGCTCGAGCGCGCTGTCGCGCACGCCACGTGAGCGACGTCGCTCCGCTCGTCGACGAGGTCACGGAGGCCGAGGAGGAGCGGAAGACCAGCTACATCGAGCTCTTCTTCGACCTCGTGTTCGTGTTCGCGTTCACCCAGGTGACCGCGCTTATCCTGGAGGACACGAGCGTGGAGGGGTTCCTGCGCTCTGCGCTGGTGCTCGCGATGGTGTGGTGGGCGTGGTCGGCGTACGCCTGGATGACGAACGCCATCGACATCGAGAACACCGTGACGCGCCTCATCCTGTTCGCCGCGATGGCGGCGGGGTTCTTCATGGCGCTCGCGGTCCCCGATGCTTTCCAGGACGAGGCCGCGTGGTTCGCGGTCGCCTACTTCGTTGTCCGCGTCCTCAACTCGACGCTGTTCGCGTGGGGGGTCCGCAACGATCCGGGGAACCTCAGAGCGACGCTGCGTCTCGCACCGTGGTTCCTCCTCGCGGCGTTCGTCGCGCTGATCGGCGGCTTCGTCGATCCGGACTACCGCGCATGGATCTGGCTCGCCTCGCTCGTCATCGACGTCGTCGGGACGCTCACGGTCGCGCGGGCGGACTGGAGGGTCTCGCCGTCGCATTTCGCCGAGCGCTTCGCGCTCATCGTGATCATCGCCCTCGGCGAGTCGATCGTCGCTATCGGGATCGGAACGTCGGGCCTCGAGCGCGACACGACGTACGCGCTCTCGGTGCTCGTGGCGTTCGCCGGCGTGGCCGCGCTGTGGTGGGCCTACTTCGACTTCACCGCGGTGGCGGCGGAGCGTGCACTGCACCGCGCCTCACCCGCCGCACGCGGGCCACTCGCCCGGGACGTCTTCACCTACTTCCACTACCCGATCGTGCTCGGGATCATCTTCTACGCCGTCGCGGCGAAGAAGACGCTCGAGCATCCGCTCGACCCGCTGTCCGAGGCCGGGAGGTGGGCGCTCGGGCTCGGTGTTGCTGTCTTCCTCTGCGGGTTCGCCATGATGCGCTTTCGCGTCGTCCGGCGGATCGCCTGGGAACGACTCGCTGCAGCTGCGGTCGCGCTCGTCCTCGCCGTCGCGCTGGACGGCACCGACGCGATCGTCACGCTCGGAGTCGTCGTCGGCGTGCTGACCCTGTCCGTCGCTCTGGAGACGGCGCGGCTCCGCCAGATCCGTGCCGAGCTGCGCGCGGGGTAGGTTTCTCCGATGGCGGGACGCGAACAGAAAGGTGCGGCGTTCCGGGCGCTGCACGAGGGCGAGCCCTTCGTGATCCCGAATCCGTGGGACGCGGGCTCCGCACGCGTCCTCGAAGCGCTCGGATTCGAGGCGCTCGCGACGACGAGCTCGGGGTTCGCGTTTACGCTCGGGCGCCTCGACGGCGGCGCGACACTCGACGAGGTCTGCGCGCATGCCGCCGATCTCGATCGCGCAACCGAGCTCCCCGTCTCGGTCGATCTCGAGAACGGGTACGGCTCCGACCCGGCGAGCGTGGCGCTCGCGATCTCGCGGATCGCCGAAGCCGGAGCGGTTGGCGGATCGATCGAGGACTACGACCCGTCCGGCCGGCTGTACGAGCAGAACGAGGCCGTTGAGCGAGTCGCCGCGGCGGTCGAGACTGCGCGCGGGCTCGACTTTCCGTTCGTCCTCACGGCTCGCGCGGAGAATCACATTCGCGGCAAGCCGGATCTCGAGGACACGATCGCGCGCCTCCGAGCGTACGAGGCTGCCGGCGCCGACTGCCTCTATGCGCCGGGCCTGCGGACGGTGGACGAGATCCGCACCGTCTGCGAAGCCGTCGCGCGGCCGGTGAACGTCCTCGCGCTGGGCGGGCTGTCGTTCGCCGAAATCGTCCATGCGGGAGCGCAGCGCGTGAGCGTCGGCGGTGGGCTGACCTGGGTCGCGGTGAGCGCGTTCGCGGACAGCGCCCGCGCAATCCGAGACGGCGGCGACTTCTCGTCGCTCGCGGTCAGCGTGCCGCTTCGCGAGTGGTTCGGCCCAGATCAGGGATAGCGGCGAGGGGCAGGCCCGTCGGGGACGAGCCGCCCGAGGAGATCTCGTTTCGAGGCGAGCCGGCGATAGAGCGCGTCGGGGATCCGACCGCGCACTCCCGCGTACCCGACGAGCGATCCGTCGCGCCGAGCAAGGCGCCAGCTCGCGAGGCGCTCGGTCTCGGGGAGCCCGGCGAGGAGCGGCCGCGCCGCGACGTCGTCGAGCGGGAGGAGCGCGAGCCGCTCGCTGCTGTCGACACGCGCGACGACACGCGCCGCGAATCGGCAGAAGCGTCAGGTCGCGTCGTACAGGAGAACCGGGCGACGGAGCTCGCTCATCGCATCTCGTCGAGGCAGGAGCCGCTGAACGCCGACCGGGTCACGTGGTGGCCGGGCGGACGACAGCACGCGTACGCGGCAGGAGCGCCTGCGAGGACGAGGTCAGCGGCCGTCAGCGCCGCATCGACGGCCGCGCGCGCGGACTCCCACGTTGAACGACCGACGGCCGTCATCGTGTCGAGGCACCACGCGCCGGTTCGCGCAGACTGCGTCGCGGGGGGCCGCCGACCCAGATCGCGGTCTCCCGTGCGTGGAGCCGGTGCGCGTCGCTCCACGTGACCGGGATCGAGAGCGCCACCGCTACCCGACGAACGGAGACGCGGCGACCACGTCGGACGCGAGGTACGCCGCGGAGGGACTCCCGGCCGGCGTGAAGATCCCGATGACCGTGAGCTCGCGAACCGAGCTCGTGTTCTCGACGATGTGCACCTCGCGAGGACGCAGGCGGAACGCAGAGCGTGCCGCGAGCTCCTCCGTCGTCTCGCCGACGTGCAGTCGCGCAGGCCCTTCGGGGACGAAGACGATCTCGTCGTACAGGTGGTAGTGCCACGGCGCCTTCCCGCTCGGGAGGAAGCCTGCGAAGAGAGTTGCGCGCGTGGAGCCGTTGGTCGCGTCGAAGAGGATCTGGAACGAGCGCGCGCCGCTCGCCTGCTGAGGGCCGCCTTTGTCGAGCGACGAGACGAGCTCGCGCGGGCCTAGAGGCGCGTGCCGATCGACATCGGGCCCGACTGTGACGACGACGAGCTCGAGCGACGCGTCCGCTACGACCGACGCCTCTTCTCCCGCGAGCACGAGAGCCGCCCTGCCGGCAGCGAGGGCGCCAGTCTCGTCCCCGAGCGTGATCGACCCGGATCCGGCTGAGACGAAGAGCAGGGTGTCCGCCTCCGGATCGCCGACCGTACCTTCGCCTTCGACCGTACGCCGAGCCAGCGCGAGCGCGGAGTCGGCGATCGGCTCGACCGCGAGGTTCGCTCGCGCCACCTCAGGTCTCCGTGCCGCGCTCGAAGATCGGAATCTGATCGACGTAGCACCACTGCCACTCCTCGTACGGCTCTGCGGAGCGGATCAACGGATGCCCCGTCTCCTCGTAGTGCCCGGTCGCGTGACGGTTCGGCGAGTTGTCGCAGCACCCGACCTTGCCGCACTGCAGGCACATGCGCAAATGCACCCACTGCCCGCCGATCTTCATGCACTCCTCGCACCGAAGCGGCGGGCCCGGGAGCTCGGTCACGATGATCGTGCCCAGGTGGGTGCAGCGCGACTCCGGCGTCACGCGATCACCAAAGCCTTCCGCCCGGGCTCCGGCTCCGGGAGCCTCGGGTCGAGCCGCTCGAGCGTCTCGACGAGGAGGCGCGCGACGGCTGTGCTCTTCACCCACTTCCGGTCGGCGGGGACGACGTGCCACGGCGCCCACTCGGTCGACGTTTTCGCGATGACATCCTCCCACGTGGCGAGGTAGTCGTCGAACCGCTTCCGCACCACGAGATCGTCCTTGGCGAACTTCCACCGCTTCGCCGGGTCGTCGATCCGCTCCTGGAAGCGCCGGCGCTGCTCCTCCTTCGAGACGTTGGGGAACACCTTCACGATCGCCGTGCCTTCGTCGACGAGCATCCGCTCCCAGTCTCGGGTGTGCGCCGGCCGGCGGCCCCAGATCTCCTCTGGCGCGAGCGCTCCGAGCGCCTTGGCGACCAGCACCGCGAACGTCCCCACGCCGCCCGACGCGCCGTTGATCAGGACTCTCTGCCCAGGCTGGAGCTGCCCCTCGTCGTGCAGGGCCTGGAGTGCCGTGAGCGCAGCGATCGGGGCGGCCGCCCCCTCCTCGAACGTCACGGTGTCCGGCTTCGGCACCACTGCCCGCTCCTCGCGCAGCACATGTATTCGGCGAACGCCCCGTCTCTGCCGCCGAACACCTCGTCCCCCGGCCGGAACCGCGTGACACCGCTGCCGGCGGCGGCTCTCACCGTGCTTCTCCTGTTCCGTTGCGGCTCACCGTGAGCACGACATTCCCCGTCTTCTGGCCCGTCTCCACGTACTTCGTCGCCTCGATCACGTCGTCGAGCGGATAGGTCCGGTCGATCACCGCGCGGTACTTCCCCGCCTCGATCAGCTCCTTCACGAAGAGCACATCCTCCTTCGTGTACTTCGGGATGGGGAGGGTGACGCGCTTGTCTCCGATCCAGCGGCTCGCCAACGCGAGAAAGGGGACGTGCCACATGAAGCCGAGATCGGTCTCGACGTACAGGCCGCCCGGCTTCAGCGAGCCTCGGCAGCGCCTGAACGAGTGCTTGCCGACCGCGTCCAGGACGACGTCGTACGTCTCCCCGTTCCTCGTGAAGTCCTCCTGCGTGTAGTCGACGACATCGTCCGCTCCCAGCGAGCGCACGAGCTCTACGTTCTTCGTGTTGCAAACGGCGGTGACGTGTGCACTGGACGCGTTCGCGATCTGCACGGCGGCCGTCCCGATCGCACCCGAGGCGCCGTAGACGACGATGCGCTTGCCGGGTCCGAGATCCGCCTTCTGCAGGCACGCGAGCGCGATGCTCGCTCCGTCGGCGAGCGAGGCGGCCTCTTCGAAGCTCAAGTCCGCCGGCTTGTGCGCCAGCGCGCCCCGCTCTCGGACGCAGACGTACTCCGCGTTCGCGCCGGACCGGAGGCCGAAGACCTCATCGCCGACCTCGAACTCGGTGACGGCCGCGCCGACGGCTTCGACGACGCCGGCGAGCTCCATGCCGACGATCCGCTGCTTCGGCCGACGGAGCCCCGTGAAGACACGGGAGAAGAACGGATCGGCCGCCCGAAATCCGCAGTCGGACCGGGTGACCGTCGTCGCTAGAACTTTGACGAGCACCTCGTTCTCCTTGGGGACGGGCCGTTCCACCTCCTCGATACGGAGGACTTCGGCCGGGCCGTACCTGTCGTGAACAACCGCTTTCATGGACTACGTCCTCTCCTCTCGGTGCGTGCGGTGGATGGGCGCGCCGTGACTCCACGCGCGCCCGGCTCGATAGAGCTCCGCGGGCCGGCCGCCGGCCGACCCGGGTCTGGCTCGGCGTCCGGTCGGGATCACCCAGCCCTCCTCGGCCAAGATGCTGCGCCGGAAGTTCGCGGCATCGAGCTGCACGCTCCAGACGGCCTCGTACACCGCTCGCAGCTCGGCCAGGGTGAATGTCGTTCCGACGAACGCGGTTGCGATGCCCGAGACCTCGAGCTCGGCTCCGACACGCTCGACCGCATCGCGCACGATCCGCTGGTGGTCGAACGCCAGGCCGATCGCTCCGTTGAGCACATCGGACACAGCGATGAGGGCGGCGTCTGCTGCGTCGGTCCCCGCCACGATCGCGCCGACGTTGCGAATCGGCGCGATGTAGGCGATCGTCACGACGTTCATACGTGGGTCGCGCCCGGGATCGCCGTATGCCCCGAGCTGCGTCAGCGAGCTCGGGGCGTCGACACCGGTCTCATCGAGCAGCTCCCGCTTCGCCGCCTCGTCGAGCGTCTCGCCGGGACGCTTGAACCCTCCGGGGATCGCCCACATGCGCTGGAACGGCACCTCGCCGCGGCGCACGAGCAGCACGTGCAGTGCGCCTTCGGACATCGTCAGGATGACGACGTCCACGGTCACCGCGAACGCCGGAAACTGCGACGGGTCGTAGCCGTGAGGCGGAGCGCTCGGGTCGGTTTTGGTCGACATGACCTCTACCCTAGCACGAAGTTCGAGTCGTGTCGACCAGAACTTGCCGATGAGAACGGTGTGTCCGAGGCGTCTACCGTGAAACGAGAGGAGGACACCCCAGTGTGAGCTCAACGACGTAGGGGCCGGTCGCCGATCCAGTAGCGCGGCCCCGGACCGAGAGCGGCAGCGCGGTCACCGGGGTTGGCGAGTCGGCAGCGGTCGAGCGACAGGCACCCGCAGCCTATGCACTCGGTGAGCCCGAGCTTGAGGCGCTCGAGCTCGGCGATTCGGTCGTCGATTCTCGACGCCCAGGTGGCCGACAGACGTGACCAGTCGCTGCGCGTAGGCACCTGGTGGGGAGGGAGCTTGGCGAGCTCGGCGCCTATCTCGTCGAGCGTCAGCCCGATCCGTTGCGCGAAGACGATGAACGCGATCCGGCGGAGCACAGGCCGCGGGAAGCGGCGATGGCCGGAACCTGCGCGCTCGGAGCTGATCAAGCCCCGCTGCTCGTAGAAACGGAGCGCTGAGGAGGCGACGCCGCTGCGGCGGGCGACCTCGCCGATGGGGAGAAGGT
>Ga0299907_10000454_pt1 | contig 19775 bp, 19 predicted proteins | sample RVTome_16_FD_198680 | JGI IMG/M metagenome (GOLD analysis project Ga0299907, IMG submission 198680) | Soil microbial communities from uranium-contaminated site in the Upper Colorado River Basin, Wyoming, United States - RVT152D67 (version 2) ...
GGGGCGGCCGAGAGGGCCGCACAGCAACGACCGACGGCCTTCTCGACGTCAAGCTCGCGCTACCGAAGGAGCTCGGGGGCCCGGGGGAGGCCACGAACCCGGAGCAGCTGTTCGCCGCCGGTTATGCCTCGTGCTTCCACAGCGCGCTGAAGCTGATCGCGATGCGCGAGAAGGTCGACGTGAGCGAGTCGGCTATCACCGCACGCGTCGGGCTCGGAGCAACCGAAATCTACTTCAACCTCGAGGTCGAGTTGGAGGCCGAGCTGCCGAACGTGGAGCGCTCGGTCGCCGAGAAGCTCGTGGCTGAGGCGCACAAGGTGTGTCCGTACTCCAACGCCACGCGCGGGAACATCGAAGTCACCCTGACCGTTGTCTAGCCGGCAACTCTTCGTTGCCGACCGAGTGTGGGACGGGCTCTCCGATGGTCCAATCGAGCGCGGCTTCGTCTGTGTCGACGACGGCCGCATCGAATCTGTAGGTCGAGCAGCCGAGCTCCCGTCCGACGCACAGGCTCGCTACCTCGGCGACGTCACGCTCATGCCGGGGCTTATCAACGCCCACGTTCACGTGACGTTCTCAGGGTCGATGGACGTGCTCGCCGACCATCTCCGCGAGCGCGCCGCCGGCTTCGACGTTCTCATGCAGCGCGCGCGTGACAACCTCGAGCGGTCGGTTCGGGTTGGTGTAACGACGGTGCGGGACCTCGGGACACTGAACGACGTCGTGTTCGCCGCGCGGGCCGACGTCCGCGAGGGCAAGCTCATCGGCTCGGACGTGATCGCGGCCGGCGAAGGCATCACCTGTAACGGCGGCCACTGCTACTTCTTCGGGATCGAGGCCGAGGGCGAGGATCCGCTTCGCGCCGCCGTGCGGCGCCAGCACGAGGCGGGGGCCGATGTCATCAAAGTGTTTGCCACCGGGGGGAACCTGACGCCGAACACCGACCCGTTCTCGCCGCAATTCAGCGAGTCGGAGCTGCGCGCAGTCGTCGAGACGGCGAATGCGGTCGGGTTGCCCGTCGCCTCCCACGCCCATGCGCCGGAAGGCATCCGGCGCTCGGTCGCCGCTCATGTCGACACGATCGAGCACTGCATGTTCGAGACCCCGGAGGGGATCGAGTTCGACGAGCGGGCCGTCGCGGCGATGGCAGACGGGGGCATCAAGGTCGTGCCGACGCACGGCGCGTCGGTCCTGCGATTTCTTGCTGAGCCCGAGCTCATCGAGACGCTGCCCGAGCACCGGCGGCCGATCGTCCGGCGGATCTCTTCGCGGATCACCGAAGCGCTCAACAACTTTCGACGCATGCGAGACATGGGCGTGACGCTCGTCGCCGGGACGGACGCGGGCATCCCGAATCGTCCCTTCGACGGCTTCCCGGGCGACCTCGTCGCCCTGGCCGGTGACGACCCGGGGGTTGGTCTCGGCCCCCGGGAAGCGCTCATCGCGGCCACGTCAGGTGCCGCACAGGCCATCGGCCTGGACGATCGCGGCCGGTTGAAGCCCGGCACCCGCGCCGACCTGTTGGCCGTTGCAGGTGATCCCCTCGGCCGTATCGAGGATCTACAGGCAACGAGGTTCGTGATGTGCGCCGGCCGTGTCGTCGTGGACCAGGCGACGTAGACTCGCTGGCGTTCGGGTGGACCGCAGCGCCGGTCGGGTCCCGCGCGACGGAAGGCCCGTGAACCCCGCCAGACCCGGAAGGGAGCAACGGTAGCGGAACCGTCCGGGTGCCGCGGGGAAGCCTGACCGGCGCCTCGGTCCCCCCGGGCGCAGTAGTGGTCTGCGAGGCGTCGTAGAGTCGTGCGATGAGCTACCTGTCGTTGTACCGGCGCTGGCGCCCGGGCACCTTCGAGGAGGTCTTGGGGCAGGGGCACGTCACGCAGACCCTGGTCGGGGCGATCCGGGAGGACCGGCTGTCCCATGCCTACCTGTTCTCCGGCCCCCGCGGCACCGGAAAGACCTCGACCGCACGGATCCTCGCCAAGGCGCTGAACTGTGAGAAGGGCGTTTCGGCGACGCCGTGCGGCGAATGCACGCAATGCCGCGAGATCGCCGAAGGGTCGTCCCTGGACGTCCTCGAGATGGATGCGGCCTCCCACACCTCCGTGGACGACGTTCGTGAGATCCGTGAGCGGATCCCGTACGCGTCGGCCGGCGGGGGCCGCAAGGTCTACATCATCGACGAGGCACACCAGCTTTCAAACCCGGCCTTCAACGCGCTGCTGAAGATGCTGGAGGAGCCGCCTCCGCACGTGGTGTTCGTGCTGTGCACGACCGAACCCCACCGGCTCCCGGCCACCGTCGTCTCCCGCTGTCAGCGCTTCGAGTTCCGCCGCGCGGGGGGCGATGTCCTGGCCGAGCACCTCGCTCGCGTGGCCGTCTCCGAGAAGACGGACGCCGACGAGGCGGCGCTGGCGCTCATCGTCCGGCACGCTCGTGGTTCCTTCCGCGACGCGATGTCTTTGCTCGACCAGGCGGCCGGAACCGCGCAGGGACGCGTGACGCGCGAAGTCGTGCTCGAGATCCTCGGTGAAGCCCCCGAGGACGTCCTGCTCGAGCTGGCCGAATCGATCTCCGCCGAAGACATCCTCGCGGTCTTCGGAAAAGTCGAGGAGCTCGTCGGCCGCGGGTGGGATCCCCGTCAGTTGCTCGTCCAGCTGCTGGAGGAGTTCCGCGCGTTGTTCTTGGCGCAGCGCGGCGTCACCGATACGGGTGAGGTCGATCCCGAGCATGCCGAGCGGCGACGATCGCTGGCACAGAAGTTCACGTCCGCGCATCTGGAGTGGGTGCTGCAAGCCCTCGCCGAAGCGCAGGCGGACATGCGGCTGTCCACGCATCCGCGACTGACGCTGGAGGTCTCGCTGGCGCGGGCGTCCAACCTCGAGGTACGCGAGACCCAGACGGTCGTCGCGCGACTCGAACGGCTCGAGCGGACGATGCTCCAAGGCGGCGGTGAACGCGCCAAGAACCCCGCACCTTCGGCCCCTGCGGCTTCCACGCCGGCCGCGGCGACCAATCGACCGGGGGACACCCCCGTGCCCCCGAGGCCGCCCACTTCACGTGCGAAGGAATCGACCCCCGCACGCGCGAAAGAAGGCCCGAACGTCCCGAAGAAGAAGGCTTCGCCGCCGGCCGTGGCGTCGCCCGTGGACGGATCGCTCGAGGAGCAGTGGGCGGTTGTGCTCGAGACGGTGCGCTCGCTCAGTCGCGTCACGCACACGCACTTGCGCGAGGGTTGGCCGGTCGAGCTGACTCCCGACAGCCTGGTCGTGGGCTTCGAGAAGGACTTCCACGCGACCGAGCTCATGAAACGGCCGGACCACATCGAGCGGATCACCGGCGTGCTCGAACAGGTCTTCGGACACAAGCTCAGGCTGGACACCGAGGTTCGTCCCGGCGAGCGCCCGCAGGCGCCCGTCGCCGACATCGGATCGACTCCCGACGACTCCCCCGTCGACATCGTGAAGAAGGGATTGGGGGCCGAGGTCGTGGAGGAGGTCACGAGAAGCTGAGCTTCTCCCCGGTCGTCCAACGACTCATCGACGAGCTCAACCGGCTCCCCGGCATCGGTCCGAAGAGTGCGCAGCGGCTCGCCCTGCACATCCTGCGCTCGGCCCAAGAGGACGTCGACCGGCTCTCCGACGCCATGCACGAGGTGAAGGACAAAGTCTCGTTCTGCCGGACGTGCTTCAACCTCGCCGAAGGCATGCTCTGTCCGGTCTGCTCGGACGCCGGACGCGACGCCAGCATCGTGTGCGTCGTGGAGGAGGTGAAGGATCTCGCTGCGCTCGAGCGGACGGCCGAGTACAAGGGCAAGTATCACGTGTTGGGTGGATGCATCTCGCCGCTCGACGGCGTCGGACCCGAGGACCTGCGCGTGCGCGAGTTGCTCGACCGCGTGCGTGTCGAAGGGATCCAGGAGGTCATCCTGGCGACGTCACCTACCGTCGAAGGCGAAGCAACGTCGATGTACGTCTCAGGTCTACTCAAGCCGCTCGGCATGCGCGTTACGCGCATCGCGTCGGGGCTTCCCGTCGGCGGTGATCTCGATTACGCCGACGAAGTGACGCTCAGCCGGGCCATGGAAGGGCGCCGGGAGGTCTGATGGGCGTCGTGGTTCAGAAGTTCGGGGGGACGTCTGTCGCCGACGCCGAGCGGATCCGCAACGTCGCGTCTCGCGTCGCGCAGACCGTCGAGTCGGGAAACCGGGTCGTCGTCGTGGTGTCGGCGATGGGCGACACCACCGACGAGCTTCGAGAGCTGGCTTCACAGATGAGCCCGAACCCGCCCCCGCGTGAGCTCGACATGCTGCTGTCCGCGGGCGAGCGCATCTCGATGGCCCTGCTCGCGATGGCGATGGATGCACTTGGTCACCACGCCGAATCATTCACCGGCTCGCAAGCCGGGATCATCACCGACGCGCTCCACGGCCGGGCGCGGATCTCGGATATTCGCCCGCGGCGGATCCAGGAGTCGCTCGATCGGGGCCGGGTACCGATCATCGCCGGGTTCCAGGGCGTCTCGGAGGAGACGCTGGATGTGACCACGTTGGGTCGCGGTGCGTCGGACGCCACGGCTGTTGCGCTCGCGGCCACGCTGGGGGCCGAGCTCTGTGAGATCTTCACCGACGTCGACGGTGTATTGACGGCCGACCCGCGCATCGTTCCGGACGCTCGAAAGCTCCACGCGGTGAGCTACGAGGAGATGCTCGAGATGGCGGCCACCGGCGCGCGCGTGTTGTTCACACGATCGGTGGAGATGGCACGCAACCACGGTGTGATGATCCACGTGCGATCGTCGTTCACCACCGAGCCGGGGACCTTCATCAGGGAGGAAGATGAACGGATGATGGAGAAGGCGATCATCTCGGCCGTGACCCACGACTCATCGGAGGCGAAGGTCACCCTCCAAGGCGTGCCCGATCAGCCGGGTGTGGCGGCTGCCGTCTTCCGTCCCCTCGCGGAGCGCGGCGTGAACGTCGACATGATCGTGCAGAACGTCTCGCACGACGGACGGACCGACATCTCCTTCACCGTCCCGCGCGAGGATCTGTCCGAGGCGATGAAGGCGATGAACGAGGTCGCCACGAAAGTCGGTGCCGCCGAATGCACGGGCGACGACGGCGTCGCCCGGGTGAGTCTCGTCGGTGCGGGGATGAAGTCGCATCCCGGAGTCTCCGCGGACATGTTCGAGGTGCTCGCCAAGGCCGGCGTAAACATCGAGATGATCTCGACGTCGGCCATCAGGATCTCGATCATCATCCGCCGGTCGGACGTCGAGACGGCCGTGAAGGCCGTGCACGACCACTTCAAGCTTTCGGAGGAGGTCGTGCTCCGCGCCGAGCACCCGGAGCAAGAGGAGCCGGTAACGTAGCTGCATGGGCTTTCGTGTCGGCATCGTCGGGGCCACCGGCGTCACGGGTGAGGTAACGCTTCGGATCCTCCGCGAGCGGCGTTTCCCCGTCGACGAGCTGCGCCTGTTCGCGTCGCGTCGTTCGGTGGGGCGGCAGATCCCGTGGGGCAGCGGCGACGTCGCCGTCGAGGCCCTCGACGACGGACGGTTCGATGGACTGGACGTCGTCATCAGCGCCACCGCGAGTTCGCTGTCCAAGGAATGGACGCCGCGCATCGCCGAAGCGGGCGCCGTCGTGATCGACCAGTCGTCGGCCTTCCGACTCGATCCCAACGTTCCGCTCGTCGTACCGGAGATCAACGGCGAAGAGGCCCGACGGCACAAGGGCATCATCGCCGGGCCCAATTGCACGACCGCCGTCGCCGTCATGGCGATAGCCCCTCTTCACCGTGGCGTCGGCGTGCGCTCCGTGATCAGCTCGTCCTACCAGTCGGTATCCGGTGCGGGCCGGGACGGCATCACGGAGTTCATCGAGCACTCGCGCAAGGCAGCCGATCAGGTCGAGGCCCTCCGCGGACACGAGCCCTTGAATCTGCCCGATCCGGAGTTGTTCCCGAGAGAGCTCGCTTTCAATGTGTTCCCGCACTGCGAGTCCTTTGAGGACGGGGCGGATACCTCGACCGAGGAAGCGAAGATGGAACCCGAGATGCGGAAGATGCTCGGCTCCCAGGACCTGCTCGTGCACGCTACGGCCGTGCGCGTGCCCGTGCTCGTCGGCCACTCGGTCTCGCTGACGGTTTCGCTCGCCGAGAAGATCACGCCGGACGAGGCGCGGTCGTTGATAGCCGGCTTCGCGGGTCTGCGTGTTGTGGACGATCCCTCGAAAGGCGTTTATCCGACTCCACAAGACGCGGCCGGCATCGACGAGATCCTCGTCGGCCGTGTGCGCCGAAACGAGTTCGTTGCCAACGGGCTGTCACTGTTCGCATGCGGCGACAACTTGCGCAAGGGCAACGCCCTCAACGCGATACAGACGGCCGAGCTCGTCCTCGGTCTTTAAGAAGTCAATCCGTCTTCGCGAAGGCGATGAGCTCGTTCAGGAACGAGGGGCCGCACCAGTTGGTGTAACGTGCCCAGGGCACGGTCACACCCTCTTCGCGCGCGATGTCGAAGATCGATTCTCTAGAGAGCGCGTGCATCTCCATTCTTCGGTGCTCGGCCTTGTGGTACTCGTCCAACGAGAACGCGTATCCCTCGATCGCCGGCGCTGTGGTCAGATGGACGAGCGCGAGGCCGCCGGGGGCCAGCGAACGGAGCAGGATCCTGAGCATGCGGGCCATCACGGGCGGTGGGTTGTGCTGCAGCGCGAGAAGGCTGTATGCGAAGTCGAACTCGGCATCGATCGGCTCAAGGTCGGGTGAGTCCAGCATCCGAGTGGCGAAAGCCGATCGGTCGAGCTGGAAAAGGTCGTTGAAGTTGTCCTCGAGGAGCTGTAGGTGCGAACGCGAGAAATCCCAGCCCTCGCAGTGGGCAGCTCGACCTACGAAATGGCGGAGTACACGACCTACGCCGCATCCGAAGTCCAGAACGCGCGCTTCCGACAAGCAGAAGTCCGGGCGAAGATTCTCGGCGATGCCGATCAAGCTCTCTGCATTCCCGCGACCGGTCTCATAGAAGGCGAGGACCTGGTCCCGGTTCTGGGACCCGAGCCAAGCATCGGCGCTCAGAACGCTCCAGTACGCGGTCTGCACGTCCGACCCCGCCGCTTGCCAGTAGTTCCTCGTGTCCTGGAAGAGGCGGTCGAGTTGCTTGGACGTGACATCGACCGAAATGGAGAACGCGCCGATGCGCTCGAGGAACCGAGCGGCGAAGTCCTCCTCCTGAGGATGTTCGTACTCCTCCGATGACAAGAGGTCTCCGAGGGCCACACGCCAGTGCGTCCCGAGTTTCGCCTCGATCTCCGAGGGCTCGGGCCGCCGTCCCAGAAGCATCCGGTAGAGCTCGTTGATGTCCTTCGGCTCGGTCCAGCCCAACAGCCGGCGAGCCACCCAGCCGACGCGTCCGGGGACGGCCGTCAGACGAATGACGAGATCAACACCTCGCTGCTTGAGCCTCACCGCCGCCGCCGATCGTCCAGGGCTCGAGACGTCACGCTATCGGACGCGCGACTCTAAGAAGAACTCCGGGGAGCCCCGCTATCGTCTGAGTCGGGACGGCGGGATTCGAACCCGCGACCTCAGCGTCCCGAACGCTGCGCGCTACCAAGCTGCGCTACGTCCCGATGGAATCTGACCAGCAAGTATCACACGGACCGTTTGAAGGCTGGGGCCAATGGGGGCCGTTGGGGCCGAACCATTGGCCCCAAAGAGACCGTCCTTAGCGAGTGGTACACATGTTCGTATGCCCAAGCCTCGTCGGGGTTGGATCGAGAGACACGGTAAGCGATGGCGAATGCAGATAAGGGTTCGAGGAGAGCGGATCCGTCGCTCGTTCGAGACACGAAGGGAAGCGGAGGTCGAACCCGCTCGTGTGCTCGCAGACCTTGACGGCATCCGGTGACCGGTACACCTTGCACTCTCTTCGGCACTTCCGCGCGACACACCTGTACAACCGGAGCAAGGACTGGGTCCAGGTAGCGCGTTACCTCGGTCACACGTCGCCGGCAATCACGATGGAGCTCTATGCCAACAACGTGGTCCAGCCGACCCAAGCCTTGCTGGCCGACGCCGCTGTCTCTTTCCAGGACGAGCCTTAGGCCGGCTCGCCCGAGCGGCTACCATCGCTGGCGATGCGACGCCGCGCCTGCGTGCTGCTGCTTCTGACGGGGAGCTTGTTCGTTGCGCTTGGATTTGAGGTCTCGGCGCAGGACGTTCAGCAGGTCGAGGTTGTTCAGGTCGAAGGATTGATCGACCGCTCCGTAGACCGCACCGTTCGGTCGGTTATCGAAGAAGCCGAGCAGGCCGAAGCGTCGATGATCGTGCTGCAGATCGACTCTCCGGGTGTAGTGGGCTCTGGGCGTGCGGAGCGCTTGCGCCGAGTGATCCGATCGTCGGCGGTACCGATCGTAACGTGGGTCGGTCCGGCGAACGCCCGTGCGGCTCACGGCGCCGTCGTCATCCTGGGCGCCGGCATACCTGCTGCCGCACCTGGAGCCATCATCGGCCCCCTCGAGACGATCGACTTCCGGGAACGTCTCGACCTCGATCGGCTCCCGGAGTCCGTTAGCCGGCTTCCGCGGGACATATTCGACGGTCCCGTGCGGATCACCTCCGGGGGTGATCTTTCATCGTTGTCAGTCGTCGCCCCCTCGATCGAGGAGCTCCTCAGCGAGGTTGAGTCGGCCGTGGACACCGACGACGCACGCATCCGATTTCACAATCTCGATCTGTTCGGCCGGCTCCTTCACGCAGCCGCGAAGCCGTCGATCACGTACCTGCTCGTCCTGGCCGGGCTCGTCGGCATCGTGTTCGAGCTCTTTCATCCGTCCACGGGACCGGCCGGTGTCTCCGGAGTCGCCGCCCTCGCCCTCGGCCTGTTCGGGATCGTCACGCTCGGTGGGTCCTGGCTCGGGTTCGCCCTCATCGTTGCTGGCGTGGCCGGCTTCGCCGTGGACCTGCGCTACCAGGGTCTCGGTCCGTTCACGGCGGCCGGGTTCGCCGCGCTCGTAGCCGGGTCCTTGCTGCTCTTTCGAGGCCCCTGGCTGCACGTGTCGCCGTGGGTGCTTGCTTTCGGGATCACGTCCATGGTGCTGTTCCTGGTCGGCGCGATGACGCGGGTGCTCCGCGACCTCCGCGCCGTCGCACGAGGCGAGCTCGAGGTGCGCGACGCGCATCCCAACGGACACGGAGGCTGATCATGACGCCGGAGGAGCGCATCGCCGAGCTCGGTCTGGATCTGCCCGCCCCCACGCCCCCGGCCGCCGTCTACGTGCCGGCCGTGCGGACGGGGAACCTCGTGTTCATCTCCGGCCAAGGGCCGTCCCGCGACGGTGCGCTCACCTGCCTGGGAAAGGTGGGCGGCGGTGTCGACGTCGAGACCGCCAAGGAAGCAGCCAAACAAACCTGCTTGAACGGTCTCGCCGCGTTGAAGGCCGAGATCGGCGAGCTGGCAAAGATGAAGCGCGTCGTGAAGCTCACCGTGTTCGTCAACAGCGCGCCCGGTTTCGACCAGCAGCCGATCGTTGCGAACGGCGCGTCGGAGCTGTTGCAAGAGATCTTCGGTGACGCCGGACGCCACGCTCGCTCGGCCGTCGGCATGGCCGAGCTCCCCTTCGGGATGTGTGTGGAGATCGAGTTCGTCTTCGAGGTCGCGTAGCGGTGAGGCATCTCTTCGTCACCAACGATTTCCCACCCAAGGTCGGTGGGATCGAGTCGTACCTGACGAATCTGGCGACGGGGTTCTTTGCCTCCGACGTCGTGGTCGTGGCGCCGGCTCGAGAGGGCTGGAAGAAGGTCGACGAGCAGCTTCCGTACGAGGTCATCCGGCTCCCCGGCTCATACCTCCGGGCGACCCGGCGCATGTATCGCGCGATCGTCGAAGCGGCCGAGCGCTTCGAGGTGGACGCCGTGCATTTCCTGGCTGCCCTTCCCCTCGGACGACTCGGCCCCCGGTTGCGTCAAGCGACCGGTCTTCCGTTCACGGTGATCGCCCACGGAACCGGGGAGATCCTGTTACCCGCGCGTGTGCCGTTCGCGCGCCGAGCACTTCGCAAGGTTCTGAGCGAGGCCGACGTCGTCCTGCCCGTCAGTGAGTTCACGGAAGCTGCCGTCGATCACATCACCAACGGCGCGGCCGAGACGGTGGTCGTCCCACCGTCGGTGGACGTGAACCGGTTCTCGCTCGACGTGAGCGGGGCGGACGTTCGGTCCCGTTACGGACTCGCCGCGTCGTTCGTCGTGCTGTTCGTGAGCAGGCTCGTGAAACGCAAAGGTGCCGACATCCTCATCCGCGCTCTGGCCGAGACCGACGCGGTGGCCCTCATCGCCGGTACCGGCTCGGAGCGAGCCTCGCTCGAGCGGCTGGCGCGGGAAGCCGGCGTCGCCGACCGTGTCGTCTTTGCCGGCTTCGTCCCGGACTCCTCGCTCCCGCACTTCTACGCGGCGGCCGACTGCTTCTGTATGCCGTGCTCCACGCGTATGCGTGGGCTGGATACCGAGGGCTTCGGCATCGTGTACCTCGAGGCTCAGGCGACCGGGCTCCCGTGCATCGCGGGGAGATGTGGCGGTTCGGCCGAGGCCGTCGTGCAGGGCGAGACGGGGGCCGTTCTGGACGAGCCCACTCCACAAACCGTCGCCAGCGCCATCGAGGTGCTGAGCAACGATCCGGCTCTGTGCGCCCGGCTCGGCGCCGCCGGTCGTGTACGCATGGAGCGCGAGTTCGCTCCGGAGGTGGCCGCCGGGCGCATCGAGGAGACGCTCCAAGAGATCATCGGTTGAGCGCGGAGATCGTCCGCATGCGCTGCTTCGCGTACTCGATCGCCGCGCGCGCCGTCCCGATGTTGCGGACCTGCGCGATGTGGAAGACGTCCAGAAGCGTCCGTCCGACCTTCTCGACTCGTCGGAGCACCCGGTCTCGGTTCCAGCCGATCAGTTCATCGGCGACGCTGATGAGGCCGCCGGCGTTGACGATGAAGTCGGGCGCGTAGAGGATGCCCGCGTCACCGAGGGCATCCGCGTCCTCGACCTGTGCAAGCTGGTTGTTGGCAGCTCCGCACACGACGCGGCACTTCAAGCGGGGGATCGTCTCCTCGTTGAGGACGCCCCCGAGCGCGCAGGGAGCCAACACGTCGCACTCGAGCTCGAGTATCTGATCGGGCGGGGACGTCTCCACACCGAAGTCGGCGACGGCACGGCCGAGACTGTCCACGCTCGGATCGGACACGACGACCTCGGCCCCCTCCTTGGAAAGGATCCCGGCCAGGTGATAGCCAACCTTGCCGACGCCCTGGATGCCCACGCGCCGTCCTTTCATCGAAGGATCGCGCCAGACCTGGTACGCGCAAGACCGCATCGCCACGGCGACTCCTTCGGCGGTGATGGGGGACGGATCGCCGCTGCCGCCGTAGGCCGGTGAGACGCCGACAACCCACCGGGTCTCTCGTCGGATCTCGTCCATGTCCTCGACGTTCGAACCGACGTCGACCGATGTGATGTATCTCCCGCCGAGCGAATCGACGACGCGACCGAAGGCCCGCAGCAGCGCCTCGTCTATGTCTCTGGCCGGATCGGCCATGATCACGGCCTTCCCGCCGCCGAGGTCGAGGCCGGCGGCCGCGGCCTTCCACGTCATCGACTCCGCGAGACGAAGGACATCGTCGAGCGCGGCTTCCTCGGTTCGGTAGGGCTGGATGCGGCAACCACCGAGCGCCGGGCCGAGTCGCGTCGAATGGATCGCGATGATCGCGCGGAGTTCGGCCTTCGGGTCCTGCGCGAAGACAACGCGCTCGAAGTTCCGCGCCTTCGAAAGCACGCCCACGAGTCTCAGCCTAAACGGCGGGCATACACTGTGGCCGCCATGAGCGCGCAACTGTGTTGTTCATACCTGCGTGTGTATCGGCCGTTGGAGACGTTGCCGGAGCCCGAGCGCGCGTTCGTGGAGCACGTTCGGAACGAGCCTCGCTCGACCGGCGCAACATCGACTAGGCACTCGCTGGGGTTGCTCGCGGCGCAAGAGTGCCGGGATCTGTACGAGAAGACGGTGGATGGACGCAACTTCGTCTGCCTCGGACACAACCAGCTGCGTCATCTCCTCGGCCTCGTCGCGTTCGAGCGCTCTCTGCCCGACGCTGTGGTTCCGCTGTTCTTCTCCGAGCAGGAGCTCACTCGGGCTCGCTCGGAGCTCGAGCGCATCCAGCGCACGCACCCCGATGTCAGGCCCTCGGTCGTCCAGAGTGTCTGGCACGTGCCCCTACGGTGGTTCGTCTGCTTCTCGGATGCCGAGCGCAGGATCTCCCAGGACGGCGAACAGCTCACCATTCGTTACGACACGCGCATCTCGATGGCTCGGGATCGTGTCGGTGAGGCGCTACAGACGCTGACGGGCGGGATCGTGCACCCGGTGATCGTCGGGATGATCTACGAGCTGAAGGAGTGGCTGGCCACGTTCGATCCTTCCTCCCTGCTCGAGCTGGACTACGCGAGCGTAGCCGGCCTGTTCGAACCGGACGAGATCGCCGACGACCATTCCGCGGCCGACGTGTGGAGCGCGATCCGAGCGTTGGGTGAGGGCGATGGGATGAAGGCCGGCTTGTTCTACCAACGAGCCAACGAGCGGTGGACGCGCGCTCGGCAGCACGAGTCTTACAACTAGCTACAGACCGGACGGGTCGCCGCCGCCTTCTTCATCGCTGCGGCGACGTAACTCCTCCTCGAGCCGGCGGATCTCTGCATCGATCTCCGTCGGGTCGGACGGTGCACCGCGCACCTGCTCGGCGCGTCGTCGTCGGCGGATCTCGTCGTCGAGGCCGGCGAGGAACTCCGGCGAGTCGTCCGGAGCCTCCCGTGTGCCGGGCCGCGCCTCGAAGAGACGGGAGGCGAGCGGGACAGGCCGCCCGAGGAAGAGCCACGCCAGTGGGCCGATGGGCGTGAACAGAAGGACGAGGACGAGCCAGATGAGCTTGTGGAGATACCGGATCGAGGCGGCGTCCGATCGGATCACGTCGAAGACGGAGTACATCCACACGCCGAGCGCTACGACGATGAGGAAGCCTCGAAGGAGGAGCACGGCACCAGCGTAGCCTTCCCATTCCAACGGCGGCCCGTTACGCCAGCGCCAGTTTTCGTTGCGTCCCGCCGCGGTGCTAGATTGCGCCCCTTCAATGCGAAGGCCGTGGGGTTCGGGGGCAGCAGTGCTCCCGTTGCTCGCCCTGATATTCGGCCCCTGGCTCGGGTGGTCGCCGGTGCGCTCGACGGAACCCGATAACGGACTCGTCTTCTCGCAGCTCGAGGCGCCACCGGAGACGGATTCCGATCCCGCCGAAGCGGCGGCGCCCGCGCGTGCCCGGTCGGGGGGATGTAACTGCCGCACGGTCAACGTCAACATGCGAAACCTCGTACGCAACGCCAAAGTGCGCACCGGGGATGCCAAGGTCGTGAATTTCAACATCACCTACGTGTCGGCGAACTACGGGGATCGGGAGGTCGAGGTGGAGCAAGAGGCGCTGGCCGTCTCCGGCGACGCTGTGGCCGGCCAGCTGATCAACGTCGATGCCCGGGGGCCGGGCTGCGTGAACGTCCAGGTCCACGCCACCAACCGCGTGGAGGACTCCATCGTTCGAAGCGGAGACGCCACAGCGATCAACCGCAGCATCGTGCTGCTGGATCCGGGTGTAAGCGCCGGGGATCTGGAGGTCGACGTCGAGCAGGAGGCGACGGCTGTGAGCGGCGACGCGATCGCCGGCCAGGTGATTGGTCTCGTGAGCGGCGGCGGCAGTCGCGGATGCCGAGGGCGCGTCGATCTGCGCGCGGTCAACGAGGTGCTCGATACCAAGGTGTTGACCGGTAATGCGACGTTCCTGAACCAAAGCGAAGTGCGAACGTGCGCCGTCCGTGGGTGTGCCGACGAGCTCCATCGATTACTCGGGCGCAACACCGAGCTCGAAGTCTGTACGGGTACGCGCTGCCGTGGGATCGACGCGGAGGACCTCGGCGCCGTTCTGAACGAAGAAGCGAGGCGGGCCGACGACGACCCCGATGACGATGACGACGCCGAGGACGGGTCGGCTCCCTCCGTCAGTCCGCCGCCGGGATGCACGCCCGCCGAGCAGGCGGCCTACTACCGCTCTCGTCAGAGTTCCCGATACGACTGGCCGTCGCCGTCGCCTTCGCCGACGCCCGCGCCGCAGAGTTCCTCGGCGCCGCGGTCCAGCGAGGCCCCGGGCTCGCCGACGCCCGAACCACCGCCCGGCTGCGCAACGCCGACGCCGGAGCCGACCGCCTCGCCCGGCTTGTTGGTGGCCGCCGAAGCCGACGAGTCGGCACCGGCCAGCTAGCAGCTACTCCACAGCCCTCGGTTGGCCGCGCGCGCGTCGGCGGCGGCACGGACGAACAACTCGGCGAAGCGCACGTTGGGCGGAACCGTCATCGGAAGGGCGAAGCCTTGCGCGACGATGTGTGCGTTGAAGAACGTCCCGTCGTTCTGCCACACGTACACGAGCGCCCGGTCGTACCGGTCGATCGTGTCGACGTCGAAGGCGACGAGCACGTCCCTGCCGTCAAGGGAGCGTCGCGTGAAGGCCGACGCCTGGGCCCCCAGACACTCGGCTCGGCCGTAGACCTCTGGTGTGTCGATGCCGATGAGACGCGCTTTGTGGCCCGAGGTCCGGCGGTCGACCTCGCCGACGCCGATGCCGGTCAGGACGATCGTGTCACCGTCGACGACGCGCACGACGCGGGCCCGCCGCGCGGATGGCGGCGGCGCGGGCTGATCGGCCGTCCGGGACGACGCGATTGGGGCCGCGGACGCCGACGGGGCCGGCACCCCGGGTGGTCGCACCTGCGCCGGCGCCGAGCGTACGCAGCCGACGACGGCCAGGCTCAGGACGACGAGGGCACTCCCGCGTATCCGTAGCACCAATAAGGTTTGTCACGCGATGCCGACAGCGCCGGGTGGCGCGTCGGGTGCTTGTAGTGGCCAGGGGCAGAATCGAACTGCCGACACCGGCATTTTCAGTGCCGTGCTCTACCAACTGAGCTACCTGGCCGCAAAACGACACTCGTACGAAGCGGTTTGCGGGGGCGACGGGACTTGAACCCGCGACCTCCACCTTGACAGGGTGGCGAGCACTCCACGCTGCTCCACGCCCCCGGAGCGATTCAGGGTAACACCGGGTCCCCGGAGCCATTCCCGTACGATTTGGTGGGGCCGCTAGCTCAGGTGGCAGAGCACCGGGCTTTTAACCCGGGTGTCCGGGGTTCGAATCCCTGGCGGCCCACGTCCATGTCCGAGCCCGTTCCGTTGGCGGCGCCGAATACGAGAGCCCACGTGGTCGTGGGCCTCGTCCTCGGCGCCGCCGCGCTCGGCACCCTGATCGCCGGGCGGGTTCCCGTTTCGGTATTCGTTGCTCTCGTCGTGCTCGGTGCGTATGTCGACCTGCGTCGCCTGTTGGCGCCGTGGGGTCACCTCATGACGGTGATCCTCGGTGGGATCGGCGTCGCCGGATTCTTGTGGTCCGGCTATTCGGGTCGTCTGGATCTGCTGGCGTCGACCGGCGCCGCCCTCGTGCTCGCGCTGCTCGTCAGCCGCGTGCTCCTGCACGAGATCAGCGAGCGCGCCTCCGGGACGACGCAGGACATCGCATCGACGCTCGGTGCGGCCGGGGTGGCGGGAGTGCTCGGCGCCCATGTGCTGCTCATCCGCAGCATCCCGAGGTTCGGATTCCGGGGCTTACTCGCCTTCGGTTTGATGGTCATCGGGTGCGACGTGGCCGCTTTCGCGGTAGAGCGGTGGCGCGGCTACCACAAGCGGGCGTCGCGGATGTCGACGACGAAGAGCTGGCCGAGCATCCTGGCGGGTTTCGCGGCCAGCGTCATCATCGGAACGATCGCCGGAGCGGTGTGGGATCCGCCCTTCGACCTGCGCTCCGGCCCGTTGCTCGGTGCTGCGATGGGTCTGCTGGCGCCGATCGGGGAGCTCGCTTTCACCGTGGTCAAGCGAAGTGCCGGCGTACGGTCGTCGGGAGCGTATCTGGGTCCCATGGGCGGAGCGCTTGATGCCGTCGATGGTGTGCTGTTCGCGGCCCCCGCCTTTTACTGGGCCCTCCGAACGCTCGCGCTATAGGCTTTGCTCTCCATGGCTCGAACCGACACGCGCACGCGCCGCCGCGGCCTGCTGTGGCGCTGGAGCTTCGTCCTCCAGACGTGCAATCCCCCGCCGGGGAAGGTGGACGTCGTTTCCTTATGGCTCGTCCTCGTGCGGGCGTGCGTGTTCCCGCTCACGATCACCTCGGCCGCGGTGGGAGGGCTGCTCGCCGTTGGTGAGGCCGGCTTCGATCCGTGGCTGTTCGGTCTGGCCGGCGCGGGTCTGCTGCTCGCGCATGCCGCGAACAACCTCATGAACGATCTGTTCGATCTCGAGTCGGCGATCGACACGCAGAGCTACCCGCGCGCACTCTACGCCCCGCACCCGGTGCTGTCGGGCCTGATCTCAAAACGTGGCCTCGCGACAGCCGCGCTGGTCGCCAACGCGTTGTCGCTGGCCGTACTCGTCGTCCTCACCGTCGAGCGCGGATGGGCGATCGTGGCGTTCGCCCTGGCGGGATTCGTCATCAGCGCCGGATACGCCGCGCCTCCACTGCGTCTGAAGAAGCGTGGGCTCGGGGAGCCGGGCGTCTTCGCCGTGTGGGGGCCGTTGATGGTCGGCGGGACGTATTACGCCGCTACCGGATCCATACCGGCCGAGATCGTCGCGGCGTCAGTGCCTTACGCGCTGCTCGCCACGACGGTGCTCATGGGCAAGCACATCGACAAGCTCCCCTGGGACGAGCCACGGCGTATCGGGACGCTGCCGGTCCTTCTCGGCGAGCGCGCTGCCCGGGGGATCACGCTGGGAATGATGGTGGGCTTCTACGCAGCCGTCGCCTTGTGCGCCGCGTTCGGGGCACTTCCCGTGTACTCACTCCTTTCATTGCTCGCCGTGCCGAGACTCGTCAAGGTGTGGGGGGCGTACGTGCGGCCGCGTCCTCCCGAACCGCCGAAGGGCTATCCCGTGTGGCCGCTGTGGTACGCGCCGGCCGCTTTCGTACACGCCCGGCGCGCCGGCGCTCTCTTCGTCCTGGGGCTCGGCGTCGCCGCCGTCCTGGATTAGCGCGGTTTTCACGAGGTCACAAGGTTTTTGACCCTTGTCGCGGCCCGGTGTTACGTTTCCGACGCGGGCGGGCGTGTGCCTGCACCCTCCAACGACGGATGACATGACGTCGAGCCAATCACGAACGCGGAACGTGGTCCTGCTGGCCGCCGCATTATCGATGCTGACGCTTCTGCTTGCTCCCGTGTCTGTGGGCGCCCAGTCCACCAAGGATCGGCTCGATGCGCAGAAGGAGCGCGTTGCCGGCCTGAAGACGAGAGCCGGACAGATAGCCAACGCCTACGCGGAAACCGAGCACGAACTTCAGGAGACGCGAGGCGAGATCGCCCAGACCCAGACCAAGAAAAAGAACGCGGAGGCCGAGATGGGGGAACTCCGCAGCCGGCTCAAGAACCGTGTGAGAGCGGCGTATCGCGCGCGCGGCATCGGCTTCTTCCAGTTCCTGCTCGAGGCCGAGTCGTTCCGCGATTTCAACCTCCGGCTCATGAGCTTCCAGCGCCAGACGCTCGACGACGAGGATCTGATCCTGCAGCTCCGAAAGAAACAGCACGAACTCGACCTCGCCGAGCGGGAGCTCGACCGCCAGGAAGGCGTGCTGGCCTCGCAGAAGGAAACGTATCTCTCGCAGGGCCGGCGCCTCGCGATCACGCTCGCCGAGCAGAACCGCATCTACAAGTCGCTCGAAGGCCAGCTCAAGCGCGAGGAGCTCTCGCGTCTGTTCCGCGTCATCCGCGGAGGCGTGAGGGGGCAGTCGGTCCCGCTCGACTTTTGTCCGGTGGCCGGGCCGCGTGCCGTCTCGAACGACTTCGGTGCGCCCCGCGGGGGTGGGTCACGCCGGCACCAGGGCAACGACATCATGTCTCCGCACGGCACGCCGTTGGTCGCCGTGACCTCCGGCCGCGTCACCCGCACCGGCAACGGTGGCCTCGGTGGGAAGACGGTCTATCTCTTCGGCAACGGCGTCGAGTACTACTACGCGCACCTGGCCACCGTCTCGGTGGGGGCGGGCCAGAGCGTGTCGGCCGGTCAACGGCTCGGCTCCAACGGCGACAGCGGGAACGCGCGTGGGGGTCCGCCGCATCTCCACTTCGAGATCCATCCGGGTGGGGGCCGGGCGATCGACCCCTACCCGAGTCTCGCTCGCGTCTGCTGACGCCCAGCGCTAGCTGGGGTTGAGTTAGCAAGCAACAGGCTGTGGGACGGCGTCGCTCCACCTCCGAGCAGCGCAGATGCTTGTGACCTGGGGCGATGTGCCCTCGACAGCCGTGTCCGGTGCTTGTGCGTGATTTCACGAGTGCTTGCAAAAGGATGCGTTTTGGGGTAGTCTCGGTGACGTGAGTGATGACCGGACCCCCCAACGGATCCCGGACGTAGGCACATACATCCGGGATCAGAGGCGAAAAGCACAGCTGTCGCTTCGGAAGCTGGCCGAGCGTGCGGGCGTATCGAATCCGTACCTCAGCCAGATCGAGCGGGGCTTGCGGCAACCGAGCGCGAAGATCCTGAAGGGGATCGCCACCGCGCTCCAGGTGTCGGCCGAGTCGCTCTTCACGCAGGCGGGGATCCTCGACGGTGGCCCGGATGATCGTTCATCCGACGTTCTGCGGTCCATCTTCCGGGATTCCGAGTTGACCGACGGACAGCGTCGTGAGCTCGCCGAGACATACGAGCGGTTTCGCATCGAGACCGCCGAGCGGCGAGTGCGGCGTCAAGCAGCAGGAGGTGAAGGATGAGCGCAATCGAGCGTGGACTGTACGTGGCCGTGGGAGCTGCCGACCTCGCAGTGGAGAAGGTTCAGCAGATCCCCGGAGTGAAGCAGGTCGTGGAAGCGGCCGGTGAACTGCGTCAGAAGTCGATCATCGACCAGGCGCGCGATATCGAGCCGAAGCTGCGTAAGCAGGCGAAGGAGCTCGCCACGCGCGGCGAGAAGGTCGTTGACCGTGTACGCAAGGACGCGAAGGACTTCCAGAAGCAGGTGCGTGAGTTCCCGACGGAAGCTCGCAAGCAGATCCGTGATCTTCCCGACAAGTCGCGCAAGCAGGTCGAGACCTTGCGGACGGACGCCCGCAAGCAGGTGACCGAGATCCGCACGCGGATCCAGAAGCGCGTCGGACGTAACGGAAACGGTGCCGCCAAGCCGGCTCCGAAGACTTCGGCCAAGGTTTCGGCAGCAGCCAAGAACGCTGCAGCGGAGATTTCCTAAGACCCCCTCCCCGCACCCCCCGAAGAGGCCCGCCTCCCCCGGCGGGCCTCTTCATTTTTCCCCCCACGCGGCCCTGATACGTTTTGGCTCGTGGCGTTGCGCATTGGGTTGTTCGACGCGTTCTCGCCGGAAGCTGTTCGGCCTTGGGAGCGGATCTTGGAGCGCGACCTCGAGGCGGGCGTCTTCTCGCACCCGGCGTGGCTTCAGGCGTGGTGGGAGTCCATGGGCTCGGGCGATCTGCTGCTCGCGCTCGTTTGGGACGGCGATGAGCCGATCGCCGTGTTCCCCACTTGTACGTGCGTGGATGAAGAAGGTCTGTTGTCCTTCCTCGGCTCTGAGGACGTCACCGACGACCAGGTGCCGGCCGCCGTACCGGGCCGTGAGGCCGAGGCGCTGCGGTTCTTCCTCGACTGGGCCT
>Ga0299907_10000455_pt1 | contig 19762 bp, 16 predicted proteins | sample RVTome_16_FD_198680 | JGI IMG/M metagenome (GOLD analysis project Ga0299907, IMG submission 198680) | Soil microbial communities from uranium-contaminated site in the Upper Colorado River Basin, Wyoming, United States - RVT152D67 (version 2) ...
AACCCGGGGGACCTCTACGGGGCGACGAAGCTGTGCGCCGAGAAGATCGTCGTGCAGGGCAATGCGTACGCGGCACAGTCCAACACGAGCCTGTCGTGCGTGCGCTACGGCAACGTCGTCGGCTCGCGCGGCTCGGTGGTGCCCGTGTTCCGCAAGCAGATCGCGGAGGAAGGCCGCATCACGATCACCGACGAGCGCATGACCCGCTTCTGGATCACGCTGCCCCAGGCCGTCGACCTCGTGCTCTTCGCCATCGAGCACGCGGTAGGCGGCGAGGTGTTCATCCCGAAGATCCCGTCGATGAGGGTGGTCGACCTCGCGGAGGCGATGGCACCCGGCCTGCCCCGCGAGGTGATCGGCATCCGCCCCGGCGAGAAGCTGCACGAGCTGCTGCTCACAGGCGACGAGTCGCGCCACGCCATCGACGCGGACGAGGTGTACGTAGTGCTGCCCGAACACCCGTGGTGGACCGACCACCCGCGCTGGCTGGAGGGCAAGCCCCTCGACGACGCGTTCGTGTACTCGAGCGACAGCAACGACTGGTGGCTGACGCCGCGCGAGCTCGTCGGGATGCTGCCGTGATCCCCTACAGCCGCCAGGCCATCGACGACGACGACATCGCCGCGGTCGTCGACGTGCTGAAGGGCGACTGGCTCACCACCGGCCCGCACATCGAGCAGTTCGAGCGCGCGGTGGCGGACGCGGTCGAGGCCGAGCACGCCGTGGCGTTCGCCAACGGCACCGCTGCACTGCACGGCGCGGGCGCGGCGGCGGGCCTCGGCCCGGGCGACCTGCTCGTCACCAGCGCGCTCACGTTCGTGGCAAGCGCAAACTGCGGGCGGTTCGCGGGCGCCGACGTGGCCTTGGCCGACATCTCGCCCGACACGCTCAACCTCGACCCCGCCACCTTGCCCACTGCCGCCGACAGGCCGATCGACGCGCTGGTGCCTGTCCACTTCGCGGGCCTCCCCTTCGACCTCAGCACGCTCGCCGCCCGCCCCGCGCGCGTCGTGATCGAGGATGCCGCGCACGCGCTCGGTGCGCGTACACCCGACGGACCCATCGGCAACTGCGCGCGCTCGGACATGTGCATCTTCTCGTTCCATCCGGTCAAGCACGTGACCACGGGCGAGGGCGGCATGGTCACCACCAACTCCGCCGAGCTGGCAGACGCCCTGCGCCGGTTCCGCAGCCACGGCACCGTCCCCAAGCGCGAACATGGCGGCTGGTACTACGAGGTGGAGTCCATCGGGTTCAACTACCGCCTCACCGACATGCAGGCGGCGTTGGGTACGAGCCAGATGGCCAAGCTCGAACGCTTCGTGCAGCGCCGCAACGAACTGGCCGAACGCTATCGGGAACGGCTGGCCGGCCTGCCTCTCACCTTGCCGCCCGCGGCGCCCGACGGCTTCCGCCACGCGTACCATCTGTTCGCGATTCGGGTCGCGGACCGAAGGCGCGTGTACGACGAGCTGCGGGCGCGCAGCGTCGGCACACAGGTGCACTACGTGCCCGTGTACCGCCATCCGCTGTACGCGCACCTCGGCCCGCCCGAGCGATACCCCGAGACCGAGGCTGCCTACGAAGGCCTGCTCTCGTTGCCGCTTTTCCCGACGCTCACCGAGGACGAGCAGGACGAGGTCGTTGCCGCGCTCGAGGAGATCCTGTGAGGAAGCTCGACCAGTCGCGCGCGTGGTGGGAGCGTGCCCAGCGCGTCATCCCCCTCGGCACGCAAACCCTGTCGAAGTCGCCCACGCAGTTCGTACAAGGCGTGTCGCCCATCTACCTGGCGCGGGGCAAGGGCGCCCACGTGTGGGACGTCGACGGCAACGAGTACATCGACTACCCGATGGCGCTCGGCCCGGTCATCCTCGGTTACGCGGAGCCCGTCGTCGACGCGGCCATCGCCGCGCAACTCGAGCTGGGCATCACGTTCACGCTCATGCACCCCCTCGAGGTGGAGGTTGCGGAGCGCATCGTCGCCATGTGCCCCGGCGTCGAGGCCGTCCGCTTCGCGAAGAGCGGGTCGGACGCCATGAGCGGCGCCATCCGCGCGGCAAGGGCGCTCACCGGGCGCGACGTCGTCCTCGTCGCCGGGTACCACGGCTGGCACGACTGGTACATCGGCACGACGACGCGCCACGTCGGCGTCCCCGAAACCGTACGCGGGCTCACCGAAACGTTCGCCTTCAACGACGTGCGCGACCTCGAACGCGCCATCGCCGGCTCGCGCGGCAACGTCGCTGCGGTGGTCCTCGAGCCATCGGGCGCGGAGCGTCCGGCGGACGGCTTCCTCCAGGCTGCCGTGGAGCTCGCCCACCGCGCAGGCGCGCTGGCGATCTTCGACGAGATCATCACCGGCTTCCGCCTCGCGCCCGGTGGCGCGCGCGAGCGCTACGGCGTGATCCCCGACTACTCCTGCTACGGCAAGGCCCTCGGCAACGGCATGCCCATCGCCGCAGTCGCCGGCGCTTGGAGCGAGATGCGGGTCTTCGAGGACATCTTCTTCTCGGGGACGCACGGGGGCGAGGCGCTCTCGCTGGCTGCGGCGTGCGCCGTCCTCGACACCCTGCGCGACGGCATCGTGCTCAAGGGCATCAACAGTCTCGGGCAGCACCTCCAGGCAGGGATCGTCGAGCTCGTCGCCCGTCACGGCGTAGGCGACCGCGTACGAGTCGGCGGCGAGCCAGAGCGCACCGTGGTCGGCTTCGCGGGCGACGATCACCTCGTGGTGAAGAGCTGGGTGCAGCAGACGCTGGCCGAGTCGGCCGTGCTGTTCAACGGCTCGATGTTCGTGTCCGCCCGCCACACCATGGACGACGTCGAGACCACGCTCGCCGCGTTCGACAAGGCGTTCGCCGCGCTCGCGGGCGGTGCCGACGTGGGCCCGCTGTTGCGCGGCGATCCCGTCAAGCCCGTCTTCCGCACCCCGTGAGCCCCTCCGTCCTCGTGCTGGGAGCGGGCTCTGTGGGCGCGCGCCACGCCCGCAACCTGGCGCGTCTCGGCGCCGCCGTCACGATCACCGACGTCGATGCGGAGCGTGCCGGCGCGGTCGAGGGCGTGGAGAGGGCAGCGTTCTCGCTCGACCATCTCGATCGCTACGACGGCGTGGTCGTGGCCACACCGACGGTCCTTCACGCCGAGCACGCGTCGGCCGCCGTGGCGGCGGGGGTGCCCGTCCTCGTCGAGAAGCCGCTGGCGACGAGCGTGGCCGCGGCGGGTGCGCTCGCCGGAAGCGCCAACGTCATGGTGGGCTACAACCTCCGCTTCCACGACCCGGTCTGCCGGCTGCGCGACCTCACCGCGCAGGGACGCGCCGGCGCGTTGCGCCACGCCCGCTTCTGGTTCGGGAGCTACCTTCCCGACTGGCGACCGAGCATCGACTACCGCATCTCGTACTCGGCGCACGCCGCCCAGGGAGGCGGAGTGCTGCTCGACGCCATTCACGAGCTCGACCTGGCCGTGTGGTGGTTCGGCCGCGACCTCGACGTAGCCGGCGCAGTGGTTGGGCAGGTGGGGCAGCTCGACATCGACGTGGAGGATTCGGTCGACGCCCTGCTCACGACGGCCCACGGCGTCGCGGTCGCGGTGCACCTCGACTATCTCAGCCGCCGCTACCGGCGCGGCATCGAGGTCGTCGGCGACCAGGCCACGCTTCGCCTCGATTGGGCCCGCCAGATCATCGAGGTCGAGGACGCCAACGGGGTCGCGTCGACGCCGGTCGACGTGAGCGTCGAGCAGTCCTACGAGCGGGAGGCCGAGCGGTTCCTCGCGTGGCTCGCGGGCGACGCGACACCGCCGGTCGACGGGGTGGAGGGCGCCGCATCCCTGGGGCTCGCCGACGCCATCCGGGCCGCGGGCGCGCCCGCCTCGCCATGAGCGTCACCGCAGTCGTCCAAGCACGAGCCGGCTCGACCCGCCTGCCCGGCAAGGTGCTGGCAGACGTGCACGGCACGCCACTCCTCGGGCTCGTGCTGGGCCGCGTGATGCTGGCGCCGGTGGACGACGTGGTGCTCGCCACCACCACGCACGAGCGCGACGACACGGTCGCATCTCTCGGCACCCACCTCGGGGTACCCGTCGTGCGGGGAAGCGAGCACGACGTCCTGCAACGCTTCGTGGCCGCGCTCGACGCTTACCCCTGCGAGCACGTCGTCCGCTTGACCGGGGACTGCCCACTCCTCGACCCCGCCGTGATCGCGGACGCCCTCGCCGTCCACCGTGTGGCCGGCGCCGACTACACGTCCAACACGCTCGTGCGCACCTTTCCGGACGGGCTCGACGTCGAGGTCGTGCGGCCCAGCTGCCTGCGAGCGGCAGATGCGGAGGCGACCGACGAAACCGAGCGCGAGCATGTGACGCCGTTCCTGTACCGCCGGCCGGACCGGTTCGCGCTGGCGTCGTTCCGCGCCCCGGAGTTCCTGGGCGACGAGCGCTGGACGATCGACACGGCCGAGGATCTCGAGTGGCTGCGCGGTGTCGTCACCAAGTTGGGAACCCGCACGGGCTGGCGCGATGTGCTCGAGCGCGCGGGCCGCCAAGTCGACCCTGATGCCGATGTGCTGCGACTCGTGCCGGCGGCGGCGTCGACGCCGGCGCGCCGCGTGTGGGACCTCACGCGGCGCGCGGTCCACTTCGGCACGGTCGCCCTCGACGTCCACGACGGCATCGGGCACGCAACGATGGACGTCCCTGCCGAGCTTGCTGTCCCGGCCGAAGCGCTCCTACGCGATCGGCTGCGGGCAGACGCCCAGATCAAGGAGCTGATGCTGACGGCCCGCCAACCAGATCCCAGCTGAGCGGGGTTCCCCGCGCGATCGCGCGGGTAGCGCGACGGCCGAGCACGGCCGGCAACTCCGACGGCGCAAGTCCATCCGACGGACGGATGCTGCGAACGTTGGTGCCGGTGAGCACCTCGCCTTCGGCGATGTCGGCCACCGCGAACAAAGAGCGGCGGAAGGCGGTGCTCGGCAGTTCGGATGGTGACGGCCCGTAGCGCACCCGGCCAATGGCGGCCTCGGTCTCTCGCACGCGGTCGACGAGCGCCCGGAAGGCTGCAGGTTCGAGCGAGAAGGCTGCGTCGGGCCCGCCTTCCTCGCGGTCGACAATGAGGTGCTTCTCGATCACGCACGCGCCGAGGGTCACTGCCGCGATGGCGGCGGTGTCGCTCAGCGTGTGGTCCGAGAGGCCAACGGGCACCCCCCACGTCTCGGCCATGTGAGGGATGGTGCGCAAGTCCATCTCCTCCGGTACCGCGGGATAGGTGCTGTTGCAGCGCAGCAGGATCACGCCGGTGGCGCCGCCCGCCCTTGCCGCGGCAACGGCGGCGTCGATTTCGGTGAGCGACGCCATGCCCGTCGACAGGATCAGTGGGCGACCCGTGGACGCGGCTTTCGTGATGAGGGCGTGGTCGACCAGTTCGAAGCTCGCGATCTTGTAGGCGGGCGGGTCGAGCTGCTCGAGGAAGTCGACTGCGGTGTGGTCGAAAGGCGCGGAGAAGAGGTGGAGGCCCAGATCGTCGGCCAACGCCTTGAGCTTGGGCTGCCACTCCCACGGCGTGTACGCCTCGGCGTAGAGGTCGTGGAGCGTGCGCCCCTCCCAGATCGTGCCGCGGCCGATGCGGAAGGGCGGCGTGTCGGCGGCGATGGTGATGGTGTCGGGAGTGTAGGTCTGCAGCTTCACCGCGTCGGCTCCCACCTCCTTCGCGGCGCGCACCAACTCGACGGCGCGGTCGTAGCTGTGGCCGTGGTTGGCCGAGAGCTCGGCGATGACGTACACGGGGTGGCCCGGCCCGATCTCGCGGCCGCCCACTCGTACAACGGGACTCGCGCTCGCCTCAGTGGTCACGCCGCGCAGCGTAGTGAAGGGCTCCGGGCGCCTTCGCGTCGGCGGCGCCCTCGAAGGTGTAACCCGCGTCGGAGAAGGCAGTGATGGACGCCTCGTTCTCGCGTTTGATGTACGCATCGACGGTCGACACGAACTCCATGGTCAGCAGCGCCCGGCTGCCGGCTGCGATCAGGGCTGAGGCCAACCCTTCGCCGCGCCGCTCGGCGGCCACGCTCACGCCGACCTCACCGCGGTCGCCTTGCCGCGCCACCCGGAAGAGGCCGATCAAACCATCGGCATCCGATGCGATGAACAGCCGCGAGTCGGGATCCTGCAAGCGGCGGTCGAACCAGCGCAGGTGTTCGTCCCAACCGATCGGCGCGCTGTCGAAGGAGGCGGCTCGCACGGCGGCGTCGTTGGCCCACGTGAAGAGGAGCTGCGCGTCGGCAGCGGCAGCCGGCCGCAGCACGATGTCGAACGAACGCATGTGCGTGACTACCCGCCGCGAGCCGCGGCCGTCTACCAATGCCGACGCGGTCTTGGCCAGACGGCGTCGCTCGTCGGCGTCGGCGGCCAAGCGCCGCACGTCCGCCACCAGCTCGTCTTCGTCGTGCGGTGCGCGCCACGCCGCGCCGACGGCCACGAGCGCGTCGACCACTGGCTGCTGGTTGTCCGCTACTGCGAATAGCAGGCTGGGCACCCCCATGCGGCACAGCTCGTACGATGTCGTGCCGCCCGCGCTCAACGCGAGGTCGCACCTCGCGAGTACAGCGGCCATGTCATCGGTGGGGTCGCGGTGGAGCAAGCGCGTCACTCCCCCGAGGCCTGCCGCGTCGATGGCCCGCTCGGCCAGTGCACACCATCGGTCGTCGGCGGCACCGCCAAGGCTGACCACCACGCTGCGCACGTCATCGACCACGCGGTCAACGGGCGCGGTCGCGTCCCAGAACTCGCGGCGCAAGAGGACGTAGCGCAGCCCAAGGAGCAAGGACGCATCGGCGTTGCGGTTGACGTATGCGCCGGCCGATGCGCCCATGTTCTGGTCGAGCACCAGGTCGGCGTCGTACTTGCCAACCGTGCCATGGTCGTCGATCACGAGGACGCGCGCACCGCGGGCCCGCGTCTCGGGTTGGAGCCCGGTTGGGAGTTGGTACCCGTCGAGGGCAACCCAAGCAGGGCCGACCGCCTCGACATGCCGGAGGAACGCGGCGTTGTCGAGGACGGCCACGACGCCGATGCCTTCCCGCTCGACGCGGGCGCGCCAACGCTCGGGCAACGCCGCGGCCACGACCGTCACCTCTCCCCCGCGCGCCATCCATGCTTGCGCCAGGGCCACGCACCGCATGAGGTGGCCGCTGCCGACCGACTCACCGGCGTCTGCCCGCAGGACCAGGAGGGGACGGTCGGGCACGAGGCGAGACTACGGTTCGCCGCATGGAGACGAGCAGTACGCCCGAAGCCATCCGCCTCGAAGAGCTCTGGTCGGGCGACTTCGGCGACGGGTACGTGGAGCGCAACGCCGGCGCGGGCGACGCCCGCGGCCCGTTCTGGGCATCGCTGCTCGATCGGTACCCGGCCCGCCGCATTCTCGAGGTCGGTTGCAACGTCGGCGCGAACCTCCAGCACCTGGTCGGCGAGGACCGCGACATCTGGGGCGTCGACGTGAACCGCACGGCCATCGCCCAACTACACGACCGTCTGCCCGAGGTGGGCGGGGGTTGGGGCACGGCTCGAGATCTGCCCTTCCGCGATCGCCGCTTCGACCTCGTGTTCACCGTCGCCGTGCTCATCCATCAGCCCGAGGACGCGCTGGCGCTGGCCATGGCCGAGCTGGTGCGCTGCTCGCGGCATTGGGTGCTGGCCATCGAGTACGTGGCCGACGCGACGACGGTGGTCGACTACCGCGGTCAGACAGACGCGTTCTTCAAGCGCGACTACGGACGCATCTTCACCTCGTTGTTCCCCGACGCTCACATCGTGCAGCAGGGCGAGCTGTCGAAGGCCGACGGCTTCGACGACGGCCTCGGCTATTGGGTGGTCGACGTCTCTTCCATCTGATCGCGACCGTCGAGGATCAAGGCCGTGACTCGATCGAGGTCGGCGTCGCGACCCGGGCGGAGGCGGTCGGCATCGGTGAAGGTGATGCGGGCCAGGCCGGGGACGTGCTCGACGACACCAGGCGACGCGACGGGCGCGCGAAAGAAGAACAGGAACGCGTAACGGCGGGCCATCTCCGCGTCGGGCGCGACCGACGCGGGATCCGCGAGAGCGCGGTCGAGCGCAGCTTCGAACTCCTCGGGTGACGACACGTCAATGGTGAATCCCTTGTCCCGGTAGTGCGTTCGGCCCGCGACGATCACCGGCGTGCCGTGCAGGGCTAGCTCGAGACCCGTGGTCGACGTGAACACGAGGCCCAGGTCGCTGCCCTCCATCAAGGGATAAGAGCTCTGCGGGTCGTCCGCTTCGATGACGCGCACGTTCGCGGGCAAGCGACCGAAGCGCTCGTGCAGGTAAGCGCCGAGTGGCTCACGCGTCTGCTTGCCCGGCAACTTGACCTCGGCGGGATGGATACGGACGACGAGATCGTGCTGCGGGCGCGCCGCGAACGCCTCGACCGCGGCGGCAAGCCAGTCCTGGATGCTGGGGAACGCCACCTCTTGGCCGATGACCGCGGAGTCCCACGTGAGGTTCGTAAAGAGGGAGACGAGGCGGCGATCCCGCGACCGCGCCGGCGCGGCGAAGCTCGGGTCCTTCCAGTAGCGATCGATGGTCTGGCGGCCGAAGCGACGGTCCAGGAGGTAGCCGTCGAGGCGCTGCTGCTCGTCCGCGGTCAGCGGCACCGAGCGCCACGCAGGCCAGAGGTGCGACACGTCGCCGAGGCAGGCGGGCGCACCACGGCGGAACAGCAGCGTTTCCTTGATGAAGCCTCGCTCGTAGGTCACGACACCGATGCCGAGCCGGTCGCACAACTCCCAGGCGATGGCCTCGAAGAAGAACAGGCCGTTGAGAAGCAGCACCACGTCGGGCTTCGCGTCTTGCAGCAAGTGGGTCAGCGCGCGCGCCACTCGCCTCGCACTGCGCAGGAAGCGGCGGTACGTCAGCGGGCCGAGCGGATCGAGATCGAGCCTGGCGCCCATGAGGAACCAGCTCACCGGCACGCGCACGAGGCGCCCGAGGGCAAGGCCCGTCTCGGGGTCGACCACCTCCTGCAACTCGCCCAGCGACAGGACGTCGAGCTCGGGCCAGTCCCCACCGTCGTCCGCCACTGCCCACGCGTCGTGGATGGTGTCGAAGGAGAAGCCGTGCGCGGCGACCGAGTCGTGCACGTAGCGGCTGCACGTCGCGCACGGCACTGGCGGTCCTTCGTGGGTGTTGACGCGGTCGCAGATCTCGAGACCGCCGCCGCAGGTGATGAAGCTGACGTCCGCCCCCCGTAGCCGCAGTGCCTGCGCGATGACCGTCTCCCACTCGACGTGGACCGCCCAGTCGCGCAACGTCAACACGAGGACGCGCGGGCTGGTACCGCGCTCGCGCACCTGCTCGGCCAGCCGGCGGCCGACGCGCTGCTCGGGCGCCTGGCCGACTCGTCGCTGCGCGAGATGGGCCGCCTTCACCCCGTACTCGGCAATGCGGTGGCGGCTCGGGAGCGGGCTCAGCGGTGCCCCCTCGGACGCGTGTCGAACGGGCGCCGCCTGACGATGCGCCACACGCCGGCCCAGAAGCCGAGGCCGTACGACCAGTGGCACACCTCGATGACGCCGAGGGCGCGGTGGGGTGCGACGCCGGGATCGTCGGACACGCGGGCCGCGCCCGCCGCGGCAACGGCAAAGTGCAGCGCGGGCAGCAGCGCCCGCACCGCCCGCCTTCGACCGGTGACCGCCAGCACCGCGCTCCCAGCCACCAGCGCGGCGGGCGCCAGCGGCCGCAGCGTGGGCAACGTGCCGTGCTTGGCCAGGGTCGATGCCTTGGCCACGCCGTAGTTGAAGTACTGGCGCCACAGCGACCGCGGCGTGTCGCGCGGGAAGTACACCGAGCGGATCGACGGGTCGAGCACGACCCGCCCGCCACTCCGCCGCAGGCGGAAGTTGAGCTCCTGGTCCTCGGCCGCCCACTGCAACCGCGTCTCGTCGTAGCCGCCCAGCGCGACCAGCGTCTCGCGGCGCCAGCAACCGAGATAGACGGTGTCGACCTCGAGGCGTTCGCTCGCGTAGTGGAACTTGCCCGGGCCGACGCCGAGCGGCGAGCTGGTGACCGCGGCGACGGCGCGGCCGAACGAGGTCGTGCCCACCGGCCGCATCACGCCGCCCACGTTCGACGCTCCCGTCTCTTCGAGCACCGCCACGCAACGCGACACGTAATCCGTGGCATAGAGCGTGTGGGCATCGGCACGGCACACGATCTCGCCCTTGGCCTCGGCGACGCCCACGTTCATGGCGGCGGCCGCTGTGACGTTCGGGTTGTCGACCAGCCGGACGGGCGGGCCCACCGCGGTGGCGATGTCTCTCGTACCATCGGAGGACCCGCCGTCGACCACGATGATCTCGATGATGTCGGGACAATCCTGGGCCAGCAGCGAGTCCAGGCAGTCCCGCAGGAAACGGCGCTCGTTGAGGGTCGGCAGAATGATCGAGACCGGCAGGCCTGTCACGCACTCACCTGCGCTTCCTGGACCGGTGACCGAGATGATGGAGCCGCACGAGTTGAGCAAAGGAAAAGCGGAGGATGGCGAGAGCGCCAGGGCTGAGAACGGTAACACGCGCGCCTCGCTCCCACCGGTAGACGACGCGGTGCTCCACCTCACCGACCCACCGCCGTCCGAGGTGACCAGCGGCCGTCTGCTGCGCAGCACCCTCGTCAACGGCATCGCCCACTCGAGCGGCGCATTGGTCACCGCCATCCTCACGCCGTTCCTCCTGCACCGGCTTGGAGCCGAGCAGTACGCCATCTGGTTGCTCGCCCTCGGCATGACGTTCTCCAACGGCTACCTCGCCCTCGCCGACCTTGGCCTGCCCGAGGCCGCCGTCAAGTTCATCGCCGAGGCGCGCGCCCTCGGGTCGCCGCGCACGGTGAACAGGATCGCATCGACCACCACCGCTTTCTTCGCCGGCCTAGGCGTCGTTGCCGGCGCCGTCATCGCGCTCGTCGCGCCGCTGCTGGTGCGCATCTTCGACGTCGACGCCACGTACAGCGACGCGGCGCGCATGGTGTTCGTCCTCATGGCGCTCGAAGTGGTGGTCGGGCTGCCGACCGCGGGATTCCTCGCGGTCATCGAAGGCGCGCAACGCTACCCGTTGCTGCGCAGCATCGACGTGGGCGGACGCGTGCTGTGGGCGGTGCTCGTGGTGGTGGCCGTACTTCAGGGTCACGGTGTCGTCGCCCTGGCCACCACGTCGCTCGCCATCGCTGTTGCCAAGGCAGTCGGCGCGTACTCGCTGGCCCACTTGAGCCAACCGGGCTTGCGTTTGCGGCCGCGGTTCGTAGACCGCGCCACGTTCCGCAAGACGCTCTCGTACGGGTCCTTCGTGGGTGGGCTGCGCGCGCTCTCGGTCATCTACTCGCAGATGGACCGCGCCATCATCGGCATCGCCATCGCCGTTGCCGCCGTGGCGAACTACGAGGTGGCCTTCCGGATTCAGTCGATCGCCACACTGACCCTGGTGATGGCATCGTCCGCGGTGCTGCCCGCGGCGGCGTACAACGCGGTGAGGGGCGACAGCGACAAGCAGCGGGAGCTCTACCTGCGCGGGTCGAAGTACGCCGTCGCCTTGGTCGTGCCGGTGTCGCTTGCCGTGCTCCTCTACGCGCCGCTGCTCATCGACACCTGGGTGGGCTCGCGATACTCGCCGATGGCGGGGCCAACGCGGCTGTTCCTCATCGTCCCCCTCTTCACCTGCCTCAACCAGGTGGGCGTGGCCATGCTGATCGGCCTGGGCAGCGTCAAGCGCGTCGTGGCCCTCCAGGTAGTGAACGTCGGGCTCAACCTGGCTTTGTCGATTGCGCTGGCGCCCCACCTCGGCGTGGCGGGAGTCGTGCTCGGCACGCTGATCGGCAACGCCGTGGTCTGGCTGCCGTACGTGCGCCTGCTGCTCCGCACGTTCGAGGTCGACGTGCGCTCCTGGCTGCGCCGCATCGTCGCCCCTAACGTCCCCGGCGCCGTCGTGCAGGTCGCGCTGGGTGTGGCCACGCTCCGCCTCGTGTCCAACGTCGATCAGCTGTGGCAGGTGCTCTCGCTGTGCGCGGCCAGCGCGCTGGTGAACGTCCTGCTGTTCGTGCGGCTGGGGCTGGAGGCCGGCGAGCGCCGCCACCTCATCGACCGGTTCGTGGCCGGCCGCTAGAAGCGATCGCCGTCCGACGTACTTGCGCGCCTGAGCCGCGGTACTCGCGGCTGGTGTTACAAGGTTGCCGGCGCAACCATCTGTGAGCCGTACTCGGACATGAAAGCGCTAGCGCGTGTCGCGGTTGAAGAGGCTGCGCGCTTCGGCCATGCCGGCGGCGCGAAGGTAGGCGCCACGCGCGACGCGGCGGAGCCACGGCGGCAGCGCGCGCGACGCGCGGCGCCCGACTGTCGCGTCCCAGCGGTGGTCGTAGTCCATGAGCGTCGCGTTTGAGCCTGCGGTGACCTCGGCGACGGCATCGGCCGTCCAGCGGCGGATGCGCAAGGCCGACCACGACGTGCCGGTCACCACGTACTCCACCGACGAGGCGAGGTGCGGCCGGCGCGGCGGGACCGACGAGCGAGGATGGGCGCGATGCAGGTCCGAGGTGAGCTGCTCGAGGAGGCGGGCGGTGCTGTAGGGGCTCGGGTTGCCGAACTCCCGCATGAACGAAGCGTGCAGGTCTTCGATCACCAGCCAGCCACCGTCGCGGATGAGGTCAATGCCGTAGAGGATCGCTGAGAGCTGCTGGCGATTCGTGTGGCCACCGTCGTCCACCAGCAGATCGATGCCCTCAGGGACGACCTCGGCCAGCTCGCGCCACGACAGGGCCTGGCCAGTGTCCATGACGACCACCTCGAAGCCTTCGTCGCGCATGGCTACCGACCGCTCGTTCAGGTCGATGCCTACGATGCGCGCATCCGGGCCGAGGAGCGTGCGCCACGTCTGCAAGCTGCCACCGTTGGCGATGCCGATCTCCACGACGGTCGGCGACGCTGGGAGCGTGGCGACCACCACGTCGTAAAGCGCCGCGTAGTTGCGATACTTCGACGTGAACCGCGTGGAACGGTCCATCGCTTCTGCGTACCTCACGCCATCCTCCTTGCGACTTCGCGCAAAAGTTGCCGGCCCGATGCCAGGCGCACCCCGGCGTACCACTCAGCGATGCCGCGGTTCTCGGCTACCACATCCTCCTCGCCATCCGACAGCAGGCGGTCGACCAGGCCGAGCAGCGCGGGCAGCGACGCCGCCTGCCGCGCTCGCAGCGGGCTGCCGTCGACGGCGGGGTCGCCACTGTCGAACTGGACGATGCCGCCCGCGACCGACAGCACATCGGCGGTGCGGGGATAGAGCGCGGCGTGCGTGCTCTTCGAGCCGAGGTCGAGCGACACCCGGAACCGGCGGTAGTCGGCCATCCTCACCCGCCGCCGGAAGCTCGTGCGGCGAGCGGCGAAGCCGAGCGCCCGCCAGTCCGAGCCACGCAACGCCAGGCGTCCGGGGAAGGCCTCCGCAATCGCCTTCAGCAGCAGGTACCGCACCCGATTGCGGACGGCCCAGAGGGTGACCCGGTACGACCTCTCGTCCTCGGTCGACGCCGACCGCAGCACGCCGTCTGCGCCCACCAGCGTGAGCTGGCCGTCCACCACCTGCTCGGCCAGCTCCCACGCCCGGGCCGAGAGCGCCTCGGCTTCGGTGTCGTCGAGACCGAGGCCACCGAAGCAGCCGTCAGAGATGTCCACCTCGCTCGTGTAGGCGATACGCGGCTCCGTGGGCGCGTGCTTGCCTGGGCGGGGCGAGGCGAACGCGTAGGGCACCCGGACGACATCGAGGTCCGGATGATCAGAGGCGAGATCGGCCTCGACCTCGCGGAAGAAGCACAGGTGCGTGCCACGGCGGGCGCCGGCGGGCATGGTGGCCAGGGCGTCGCTGATCTCGTCCGCGCCGTTCCACCACAACCGGAACACGCGGCTGCGGGCCTGGCGGGCCATAGCAAGGCGAGCGGAGCGCGGCGTCTTCGCGTCGCTCAGCAACCACGCGGTCGCCGCGCCCCCGCCCGCCGCTGCAAGCCACGCGGCCCGCCGCCCCACCACCACGCGCGGTGCCGCGTCGCTCGCGTCCGATGACGACGCGTCGACCATCGTGCGCGCGATGTCGCTCACCTCGGGACGCCAGTGGGGAGGGACGACGAGGCGGCCGGCAGCAGCGGCGCTCACGTCGACCGGAAGCGGGCGAAGGACGCCGGGTGCCGCTCGCGCATGGCTGCGAACTCCGGGATGGGTGCGCGCACGGTGGGAGTGCCGTAAGGCGCACCGAACAACGACGTGGCGTACTCCGTCTGGAACACCAGGCGGTGACCGGTTTCGAGGTTCTTGCCCTTGTGCAGGCCGATGGTGTCCGCCAAGAAGACCGTGCCGCGCGGCCCGGTGATCATGCGGACGTCGTGGCCGAGCGCGGCCAGCACTTCGTCGTCTCCGTGCCGGCCGTCGCGGCGCAGGTGCCGCGGCAGGCCGCGGTGCGAGCCTCGCACGTAGACGTGGGGCCCGGTGCGCTCGTTCACGTCGGTGAGGAACACGAACACCTTCAGGAAGCGCAGGCGGTCGAGGTCGAAGTGGAACTGTTGCGCGGCGGCTGCCCTGGCCGTGGTCGAGGTCGACCTGCTCCCTGCAGCGGCGCTCCACCACATGGCCACGAGGTCCTGCACCGGCGTGGCCCCGAGATAGCCCTCGGCGATGGCGAAGAGCGACGCGTCCGCGATCAGGAGTTGCGCGGCGCGGCTGCCGAGTACGTCGCCCTCGTCGATGTCGTAGCGGATGGCGACAGGGTTGGCCTCGTCGAATCGTTGGCGACCGGGCAACCGCCCCTCCCGCCCGATCAACGCACACTCGGCGGCGCGCGCCACCACTTCGAGGTCGTCGCACAGGTCGGTGGGGAGCAACCGGTCGAGCACGGCAAAGCCGTCCTCGTGGAGCTGCGCTAGTACCGCGTCGATCGCACCCGCCGCGATGCCATTCGTCTCACCGTCGCGCGCAGCGGTGGCGGTCATCCCGTGGTTCGCCTTCGACGCGTCCACCAGGCGAACGAAGAGCCCGGTGTCGGCGTTGCCGTACAGCTTGCGCATGGCGCGGTACGCCGGGCTCGGCGTCGAGCCGGTCGACACGAACCGGCGGTAGCCCCACGACGCGAGCGGATACAGGACTACGCGGCCCAGCGCGCGGCTGTAGAGCGCGCCTTCCACTATGGGCTTCACCGGCCCGTCGCCCTGACGACCCGCCGCACGGTGCGCATGATGATCTTCACGTCGAGGGAGATGCTCTGGTGGCGGAGGTAATAGAACTCGTACTGCAACTTCTCCAACGCGTCGCTCTCGTTGCCCGCGTAGCCGTACTTCACCTGCGCCCAGCCCGTGAGCCCCGGCGTGACCAGGTGTCGCAGCCCGTAGAAGGGGAGCTTCGCCGTGAGCTCGGCCACGTAGTGGGGTTGCTCGGGCCGCGGCCCGACGAGCGAGAGGTCGCCCCGCAGGATGTTCACCACCTGCGGGAGTTCGTCGACGTGGGTGCGGCGAAGGACCCGGCCGAAGGGCGTGATGCGGGGGTCGTCTTCCACGGTCCACTCGTTCGGCAAGCCGTGCGCGGCGGGACGCATGGTGCGGAACTTGAGGATGGAGAACGGCACGCCGTTCTTGCCGACGCGCGCCTGGCGATAGAAGAGCGGCCCGTGGTTGGCGACGAGGTTGCCCAGGGCGACGACTGGTATGGCGACGGCGAGTGCAGCCATGCCGACCGATGCGAGCGCGAGGTCGACGATGCGGCTGGCGCGTCCGTAGACGGCCCGGTGCAGCTCGCTGATGTCGTAGAGCAGCGACACCCGCTCCAGCTCGGGCAGCGGCAGCTTTCCCAGCCACTGCTCGTAGAAGAGCGACAGCGTGCGCACCCTCATGCCGCCCTCGTGGAGCTGCGCGGCCTGGTGGACGATCTCCTCGTCGGCTTGGGCCTCGCGGCTGAGCACGAGCACGGTGGCCCGCGCTGAGGTCACCGCGCTGCACAACGGCGCGGGTTCTTCCGGCGATGGCAGGGCGTTGGCGACCTCATGGCTGCCAACCAGCGCGGCCGCCACTTCCGCGCCGAGGGCCAGGTCGCGCCGGAGGACCTCGTTGTCCTCCGCAGTGCCGACGAAGAACACTCGATCGCGCATCTCCTGCCGGGTCCGCCCCGCTGTGGCCAGCCACGCGCAGAGCAGGTACCACGGGAACAGCAGCAACACCGAGACCAGGAGTACGAACCTCGGCAGCAGCGCGTCGCCCATGAACAACTGGAGCGCGGAGAGGCCGGCAGCAGCCGCGACGAGCGAGGCGGCCGTTGCGCCCACCGCTTGGCCGCCAGGCCGGGTGAGGTCGGGCAGCCCCGCTCCGTACGACGCGAGCACGAGCATGAGAACGAGCGCGAGCGACCACGAGAAGCGGGCCGAGCCCGTGTAGTCGTACTCGTTCATCGCCGCGTGGACCTTGCTGGTGGCCGCGACGGCCAGGAGCGTGCCGAGGATCAGCAGCGGCCGGGCAAGGCGGGCTATGGCGCACCACCCCCGTCGTGCAGCGAGAGCAGCACCCAGTTCGCGCCGGCGACACGCGGCCCGGTCACGTCGTGTACTACCGGGTACGGGATCGACGCCAGCGACGGGTCGTCCTTCTCTTCGAGCAGCGTCACATCGCGGAAGCCGTTGGCGCGGAGCTTCTCGAGCACCACCGGTACGTCACCCGGCGACGGCGCCATGATCCAATCGAATCTGTTGTCCATGGCCCATGCCTGCCGCGGCAGCTCCACCAAGCCGAGGATGCCGATGACGATCACGGGGTCGCTGCGGGCGGCGAGCTCGCGGTGGAAGTCGCCCTTCTCGGTGCGGTACTTCTCGAGGAGGCGCAAGCCTGACGCGGCGGGAATGACGGCGGCGGCGGCCAGCGCGGCGACGAGGGGGACGGCCACGAGCTTGGAGCGATGGCGGGCCACGACGTCGGCCATCCCCACCGCGCCCAAGGCGGCCACCGGGGCGCCGAGCGGGCTCAGGAACCGCCCGCCCCATTCCAGGCCGCCGCCGATGGCGTACTGCGTCAGCACCACGCCGGTCAGGAAAGTCATCAGGACGCCGGCGACGGCGGTGGCGGGCGCCGACCACGTCCGCTTGCGATGGGCGAGCAGTCCGACGAACACCACCGGCCACGCCACGAACAGGCCCGTCACCGACTCGAACGGGAACTCGTGAAAGCGGAGGGCGACGGCGTACACGCCAGCAGCCATGAGCGCGATGCCGGCGAGCGCCGTCGGTCGCCACCGCCCCCGCAGTAGGAGGGCGCCGGCGACGATGAGCACCGCGCCAAGTTGCGACAAGCGGGCGGCGCGCACCGTCGCCTCGGAACCCTGGACCAGCACGTGGTATGCCCCCGTCCACCGTCCTTCCAGGTAGGGCAGCTTCACCTGGCCGCCACGCACGCCGTCGCTGCCGTACGGACCGCGCACGACGAGGTCGACCAGTCTCGCCCCACCGAGCCGGGCGACGGCGGCGCCGGCGCCGGTGACGGCGACCACGGCCGTCGCGCGCGCCGGCCCGAGTGCCCGCCACGCGAGCAGGCCGAGGGGGAGGGCGAGCGCGAGTCCGAACAGCACGCCTTCGGCTCGCACGAGGCCGAGCAGGATGACCCCCGACGCGAGGCCGGCCAACCCGGTGAGCGACCACCTCCCCTTCGCCAGCCGCAGGCCAACGAGCAGCGTCAGCCCCGCGATGCCGGCGCTGAGGGCGTGGGCCCACATGACGTACGCGTTGAAGATGACCGGCCCGCTGGCCGCCAACCAGAAGGCGAGGCGTTGAGCCCGCCCCGCCAGCTCCTCCGCGAGCAACCACGCGGCGATAGCGCACAGCAGCGCGCCCGCCATCGCCGGCAGGTGGAACCCGATGCCCTCGCCGAACGCGCCGACGGAGATGCGCTGCAACAAGATGTAGGTCGGGTGCTTCACGTACGAGTAGAAGCGGCCGTCGAACCGGTAGTTGAAGCCCTCGCCGGTGGCGAGCGGGAACCAGCTGCCTTTCGGGTCGAACTCCTGGCCCGCGTAGTCGTACTCCCAGTGCCCGTCCCGCAGCGCCTGCACTTGCATCGCGTACGCGCCCTCGTCGCCGACCCACGCGGTCTGCAAGTGCAGCAGCGGCGCGAGCGCGAGAAGCAACAACCCGAACGCGGCGGCGTGCAGCGCGAGCGGCGGAATCCTGCCGAGGCGGCCGCCGGCCCGCCGCTGTGCCGGCCGCTCCTCCTCGTCGACCTCGGGACGGTCGCGTTCGCGCACAAGCGTGGCCAAGGGGCTCAGCCCTTGGGCTCGTCGCGGGCGAACGCCTCCAGCCGCGTCACCGCCCGCCGCGCGACCCGCGCCGCCTTCCTCGCGTACGGCGCGCCCCGCCGCAGCGCGCCGCGCAGCGTCGCCTTGGCCACGTCCGCAGCCGCCGGCGGGCGAGCGGCGCCGTTGGACGCGGTCACGGCTTCGACAGTGCCAGGCAGCACCCCGTCGCGGGTGGACGGCCGAGCCCGCAGCGCCCGCAACCGCTCCTCGAGCAGCGCGACCCTTGCGGCCGGCGAATGCAGCGTGCGGATGTCGTCCGCTGCTTGCGCGGCCCGCGCCTTCACGTCGTCACCGCCGGCGGCGACGGCGCGCATCAGTTCGGCGGCGGCCTCGACGTCGGGGTCGGCCCACGGCGCGCTCGCGGGGTACGGGTCGCTCCCCTCGCCCACCGGCACCATGCGGAACGGCACGAGGAAGCTGTTCTGCGGCGTCATGAACTCGAGGTTGCCGGAGTAGCCGGTCGCGACCACGGGCTTGCCCAACGCCATCGCCTCCGCCATCGTCAGACCGAAGCCCTCCGATCGGTGCAACGACACGTACGCGTCGCACGACGCCATCAGGGCGCGCTGCTGGTCGGGGCTCAGGTAGCCGTCCCACAGGATCACGTTGCCGGCACCGCCCGCGGCCGCAGCGAGGCGCGCTACGTGCTCGGGGTGCTTGTCGCCGTTGACGGACTTGACGACGAGGTGCGCGGACGCGTCGCCGTCGAAGGCACGCCGGAACGCCTCGACGAGCGCCACGGGGTTCTTGCGCTCGAACACGCTGTAGTAGTCGAAGCAGAACAGGAACCGGAAGCCGTCGGGCAGGTCGATGCCCACGTCCGCACCAGCAGCCGGGCCAACCGGGCCGACCGTGTCGAAGGCGGGCACGGGGCAGGGAAAGGGGAAGACGGGCTTGTCGATTGCGGGCCGGATGGCGTCGGACGCGTGCGTGCTCAGCGCCCACACCTCGTCGACCAGCGCGGCGCTGTCCGCCATCCACTCGGGGAAGCCCTCGACCTCCCAGCACCACAGCCCGACGACCTTCTGGCCGGCGAGCCGCTCCGCGCCCACGTCCTCCACGAAGAAGGGGAACTGGTCGGCGTTGACGGCGACGAGCGTGACGTCGTGGTCGCCCCAGCCGTCGCCCGAGCCCGGCGGCACCTGGACCTCCGCCTCCTGGCGCAGCACCGTGCGGGCATAGGGCAGGACGGCGAACGGCTCGCCGCTCGCCTCCACCGCGGCCACGACGGCGCGACCCCACTCCCCAACACCGCTCTCGGTGCTGAAGTAGCCGGCGAGGTTGACCCCGTGGCGCTGGCTCCGCGTGCCGTTCCGAGCTGCCATTAGCCGGCGAGCGTAGTGGCCGGCCGATGATGGGCGGTCACCCGGTGTGGGCGCTAGCCTTGCCCGGTCCCGGGGCTCC
>Ga0299907_10000456_pt1 | contig 19716 bp, 18 predicted proteins | sample RVTome_16_FD_198680 | JGI IMG/M metagenome (GOLD analysis project Ga0299907, IMG submission 198680) | Soil microbial communities from uranium-contaminated site in the Upper Colorado River Basin, Wyoming, United States - RVT152D67 (version 2) ...
ATCGGCGCGTGAGAGGCCGCCGCTGACGGTGACGACGAGATCGTCGGTCAGAGCCCACAGATGCGGGACGTTCAGGGGCACGATGAGGACATTTGCTTCGACGTCGGACAGCGCCCCCCTGCGCAGGTGCACGCTCTCGGGCTCGTCGACGTAACCCTCGCCGGTCGCCAGCGGGTCGCTCCAGGCATCGGGCCACTCAGGCACGTGGCGGAGCCGCGTCGTGACGAGGATCTGGTCGAGCCCGCGGCGGTAGGAGAGCGAGACGACGTCCGTCGAGGGAGGGTTGCCCCCTTCCGCGCCCGTCGGGTTGCCGGCTCCGGGGGCGACGGCCACCTCGGCGAGCTCGAAGCCCTCCGGCAGCCAGGCGGGGGCGAGTGGGTCGTAGCCCACCGCCCCGGCCACCTCGTCGAGCGCCACGCGCCGGAAGCCCTCGTCGCTCCGCATGACCTCCGCCCCCTCCGGGAAGCGAAGCGAGAACGTCGTCCGGGGCAGCGGCTCGTCGACGAGGAGCTTCTGGACCCGCAGCTCGTCGAGCGCGCGTCCGTTCTTCTGCTCCACGACCCTGACCGGGATCGCGGTCTCCCGGTCGACCCAGATCGCGAGGTGGTCGCCCGAGTGCTCGGGGACGATCTGGTTGACAGCCGCCGGGACGTCGAGCCGCCAGGCGGGTCTGCCCTCGTAGACGGTCTCGCGCGCGTTGAGGTCGTCGGCGGCGAGGAGGGCGCGCACGAAGGCGCCGTAGTCGTTCTGGAGAATGGGGTCGATCGGGCCCGGATCCGGTGGCCCGGGCGCGATGCCTCTGCGCTCGGCTGCGAAGAGAGGCGCGCCGCCGCCGAGGCTCTCGCTCGGATTGAGCGAGCGCTGCACGCCCTGCTCGGCGTCGTAGGTCACGTTCTCCTCGAGCGTCAGGCCCGTGAGGCGGAAGTCCCCGCGCGCCGTCAGCGCGAACCTCCAGCGCTGCGTCCCTTCCCAGCCGTAGGCGTTCTCGTAGCTCGGGCCCCGGGCGACGAGCTCGCCGGTCAGCGTCTCGGCGCCCGCGAAGGCGGTGCGCACCCTTGCCTGGATCTGCACCGCCGCGAGCTCGGGTCGCACCACGTCCGGCACGCGCCCCTCCTCGGGCAGCCCGGCGACGAGCCACACGGCGGTCGCCACGGCGGCGGCGAAGGCGACGCGGACTCCCCAGCGCAGGCCGCGCCGGCGCTCGAGCCGGCGCCTGCGAAGGTCAGCGCGTCGCGCCACCCGCTCCTGCCCGAGCCGGCGGTGGAGGTCGGTGTAGAAGCCGGGGGCGTGCTCCGGCGTCTCGAGGGCGCGAAGCGCGGCCCCGAGCGCCTCGTCGCGGTAGCGCGTCACGCCGCGTCGCCCCCGAGATCGGCGCGCAGGCCCGCCCGTGCCCGGCTCAATCGTGAGGCGACCGTTCCTTCGGGGACGTCGAGGATGCGGCTCGCCTCCCGGTAGTCGAAGCCCTGCGCGTCGACGAGGAGGACGGCGGCGCGCTCCTTCGGGGCGAGCCGGGCGAGCGCTGCGGCGAGCTCCCCGCGGCGCGCGACCGCCTCGCCGGGATCGGTCCACGGCGCGGGCGACCCGTCCACGTCCTCGTAGGGGACGTCCTGCCGCCGGCTCGGGCGCTTGAGCTCGTCGAGGCAGGCGTTGTAGACGATCCGGTAGAGCCAGGTCCCGAGCTTGGCTTGGCCGCGGAAGCGCGGCAATCCGCGGAAGGCCTTCACGTAGGCCTCCTGGAGCGCGTCGTCCATCAGGTCGCGGTCGCCGAGGAGCCGGTAGGCGAGGGCGCGGAGCCCGGGGTCGTAGTGTCGGATCATTGCTGCGAAGGCCTCCTGGTCGCCGCGCCGGGCCCGGTCGACGACGTCGGTTCCGACGTCGACGGAGGGGCCCAGCGCGGTCGCGGTGGTCATCTCCAACCTTTGGACGATCCGGGACACGGGTTCCTTCGCGTCAGGGGACGAGCCGGACGGGGATGCGAACCTCGTGCGGTGGCCGCCCGGCGCCCGCTGCGTCGTCGTCGTGGACGACGATCCAGCCGTCCTGCTCGCGGTCGAGCTCGAACGGGACCGAGACGCGATAAGTGCCGCGGCAGCCGGTGCCGCAGGTCGCAGTCGTGAAGGTCTCGGCGATCACGTTCTCGTCCTCGTCGAGCACCTTCACGGTCACGTTCGCCTCGAAGACGTTCGCGCTCCCGCGGATGACCACCGGGCTCGCCACCGGCTCCTCGAACGTCGGGCGCGTGACGAGGATGGGTGGGAGGAGGTCGGCGTAGTCCCCGCGCGTGAGCGGATGGTCGATGACGACGCCTTCGCCGCCGAGCACGTCGATCGGCTCGCCGTCGAGGCTGAAGAGGACGCCCTTCACCGTCGGGAACTGCGTGATCGTGTAGACGATCTGCGCGAGCCGCGTCTGCATGGAGGCGCTGCCGCCTCCCGACTCGAACTCGGACGTGAGGTCGACGCGCGCGATGCCGTCGTCGATCACGAGACCGAGGAGCTGCGTCCCCTCGGGGACGGAGGTCGAGAGCCCGTAGTCCTGCTCGAAGCCCTCGGGTCCCTCCAGGAGGGCCTCGAGCGCAGCGGTCCCGACCCGTGGCGTCTTGCTCTGCGTGCGATAGGTGACGAAGAGCCCGTCGGAGTTCGCCCACCAGACCTGGTAGGTGACGACGCCCGGCGACGACACGGTCTCCCCCTCGGCGCTCGTGGTCGTGGGCGGCGGAACCTCCGCGGTCGCCGAGCCGGTGGTCGCCTCCTCGTTCGGAGCCGAGGGCACGGGTCCCGCGGGAGTCGCGTCGCCGTTTGCGCCGCAGCTCGCGGTGAGCACGCCGAGAGCTCCTGCGAGGACGAGAGCCGGGACGATGAGAAGCGCCTTCATGTCTGCCTCCTTCGGGAACGCTGCACCTCAAGCGTGCCGCGCCCGGGCAACACCGCCCTCACCGCGGGGTAACCGTTACGTAACGGGTAGGCGGAACGTGAAGCGCGTGCCCGCGCCGGGCTCGCTCGTCACGGCGATGTCGCCTCCGAGGAGCCGTGCGTTCTCGAGCGCGATCGCCAGGCCGAGCCCCGTTCCCTGCCCGCTGCGCGAGCGGTCGGCCTTGTAGAAGCGGTCGAAGAGGTGCGGAAGGTCCTCGCGCGCGATCCCTGCTCCGCGGTCGGAGACCTCGACGAACGCTCCCACGCCGTCCCGGCCGACCCGGACGGCGACCTCGCGGCCGCCGTGCTCGAGCGCGTTCCCGACCAGGTTGGCGACGATGCGCTCGAGGCGTCGAGGGTCGCTTGTCAGCACGACCTCGTCGGCGTCGAGGCGGACCCGGTCGCCCCAGCCCCGCCCGCGGACGGCCGACGCGACGAGCGAGCCGAGGTCGACGCGCTCGGGCCGCAGCGGCTGCGTGCCCGCGTCGAGCCGCGAGATTTCCATCAGGTCCTCGACGAGGTCGCGCAGGCGCGCCACGTCCGCGACCAGCAGCTCGGCCGGACGCTGCGCCTCGGGAGGCATGCGCCCGATGTGCTCGGCGAGGAGGGACGCCTCGTTGACCACCGCCGTGAGCGGGGTGCGGAGCTCGTGCGCCACGTCGGCGGTAAACCGGCGCTCGCGCGCCTGTGCCTCCGAGAGCTCGGTGATCTTCGCCTCCAGCGCCTCGGCCATCTCGTTGAAGGACGCGGCCCAGGCGCCGAACTCGTCCTCGCGCTCGACGGGCAGCCTCGTGTCGAGGAGCCCCTCGGCGAGCGAGCGGGCCGCGGCGCTCGCCCGGGCAACGGGGGCGAGCGTCCGGCGGGCGAGCAGCGCTCCGGCCAGCGCGGCGAGCGCGACGACGACCCCGAGCCCGCCGAGCAGGATCGTCCCGAGCTCCGTGAGGTCGCTCCAGAGGTCCTCCTCCGAGAAGAAGAAGTACGCCTCGGCCTCGGATCCCGGCACCCGGCCGCCGGTGACGAGGTAGGAGGTGTCGGCGATCGTCGTCCGCTCGTAGGCGAGCTGGCCGGACGCCACGAGCTCACGAAGGTCGGCCGGAACCTGGTCGGCGCCGAGGGAGAGGCTCGACGGAGACGCCCGTCCGTCCTCGAGCAGGACGGTGTCGAAGCCGCCGCGGCGCTGGAGCGCGTCGAGGAGCCCGTCGGGCCCCTCCTCCGGCAGCACCTCGCCGCCCAGGACGAGGTTGAAGCGCGACTGCTCGAGCGCCCGGTCGACGGAGTCGTCGAGCCGCGCCTCGCGCACGAGCAGGAAGGAGCCCGCCGCCAGCGCCGCCGCGGCCAGCCCGGCGGTCAAGGCGAAGGCCAGCGCGAGGCGGCGGCGCAGGCGGCCGGCCTGGATCCGGCGCGGCCGCTCGCTCATTCCGGACGCTCGAAGCGGTAGCCGACGCCGCGCACGGTCTTGATGAGGACGGGATTCCCGGGATCGTCCTCGACCTTGGCGCGCAGTCGCTGCACCGCGACGTCCACGAGCCGCGAGTCTCCGAGGTACTCGTAGTTCCACACGCGCACGAGGAGGAGCTCTCGCGTGAACACCTGGCCTGGACGTCGCGCAAGCTCGAGCAGGAGGCGGAACTCGGTGGCGGTCAGCTCGAGCTCGAGCCCGGCCTTCGTCGCCCGGAAGCCGGACGGGTCGATCTCGAGGTCGGCGAACCGGAGCCGCTCGTCGGTCGTCTCGCCGCCGGCGCGGCGGAGCGCCGCCCGCACCCGCGCCACGAGCTCGGGCAGCTCGAAGGGCTTCGTCACGTAGTCGTCGGCGCCGAGCTCGAGCCCGACGACGATGTCCACGGTGTCGCTCCGCGCCGAGAGCATCACGATCGGCACGCGGCTCGTCTTGCGGATCTCGCGACAGACCTCGTAGCCGTCCAGCTCCGGGAGCATGAGGTCGAGGACGACCAAGTCGAAGGGCTCCTGACGGAAGCGCAGGAGCGCCTCGCGCCCGTCCCCGGCGGTCGCGACACGAAGACCTGCGGCGCCCAGGCCGAGAGCCGTCGTCTCCCGGATGGAGGGGTCGTCCTCGACGAGCAGCACGCGCGCGTCCATTAGCGGATCAGCCGCGGCTGCACCCAGTCGATGCGCGCCCGCCGGAAGCTCGTGCCGACCACGCCCCGCGCGTCCAGCCGGATGCGGAGGATGCCCGTGCGCGCGGTACTCGGCGAGTGCGCGGCGAAGACGAAGTTGCCGAGCGACCAGGCGACCAGGCGCCTGCCGCGGCGCTCGACCGGCTGGAGGACGTGGGGGTGCGCGCCGAGGACGACGGTGGCGCCGGCGTCGAGCGCCGTCGCCGCGAGGCTGCGCTGGCGCCAGGTCGGCACGGTCGTGCGCTCGACGCCCCAGTGGAAGTAGGCGACGACGACGTCCGCCCGTCGCCGGGCCGCCCGCACGTCGGCCCGGATGATCTCTGGAAACGCGGGCACGGTGCCCGGCCGGCCCGCGTCCGCGTCGAACCCGAGTGGGCGGACGTCCGAGAAGCCGAGGAACGCGACGCGCAGGCCGCCGCGCCTCACGATTGCGGGCCGCCGGGCCGTCGTTAGGCTCGAGCCTCCGCCCGTCGTCCGCAGCCCGAAGCGGCGCGCGTTTGCGATCGTGTCCAGGAAGGCCGTGCGGCCGTAGTCGAGCGAGTGATTGTTGGCAAGCGACACGACGTCGATCCCGGCGAAGGAAGCGGCCGCCCGGAGAGCCGAGGGCGGCCCACGGAAGGTGTACAGCTTCCCGGGGACCGGTGCTCCCCTGGTCGAGACGGCCCCCTCGAGGTTGGCCACGGCGAGGTCGGCTGCACGGAGCGCGGGCGCGACGGATAGCCACGGCCAGCGAGGCCCGTGTCGCGCGATCGCCGTCGCGACGCCGTCCCCGAAGGTGACGTCCCCGACGGCGGCGAGCGCCAGCGGCCGCACGCGGAGCGCCCCGAGCGCCACCCGCGCGTCGCCCGCGACGACGGCGACGGGATAGCGCCCGCGCGTCCACGGGGCGCGGACACGGAACGAGAAACCGCCGCCGGCCCCGCTGGTCGTGCTCGCACGCCTCTTCCCCCCGATCCAGAGCTCGACCGCCGTCTCGGCCGTCGTCCGGCCCCGCAGGCGGAGGATCGTCCCGGGCGCCGACCAGGGCGGTAGCGTGGAGTGGATCACGAGCGGCTCCTGGGCCCGGGCGTTGCGCGTCTCGGTGAGCGCCCACGCGGCGGCGAGCGCGACGGCGCACGCGAGCACGGCGGCGGCGACCCTTCTGGGCAAGGCCACCCGCATCCCTACGCCCACCGGCCCCGAAATCCTCGTCGGTAGGCGAGGAATGGGCCGGCGCCCCGCTGCTAGCCTAGGTCCCGTGGCCGCCTCGCGAGACCAGATCCTGAGCGCGCTCGAGGGCGTGATCGACCCCGAGCTCGGGCGCTCGGTCGTCGAGCTCGACATGGTGCGCGACGTGTCCGTCGAGGGTGGGCGTGTCGGCGTGACGATCGCCCTCACCGTCGCCGGCTGCCCGCTGCGGGCGAGCTTCCAGGAGCAGGTCGACCGCGCGCTGCTCCCGCTCGAGGGCGTGGAGGGGGTCGCGCTCTCCTTCGACGTCATGTCGCCGGAGGAAAAGAGCGCGCTCACCACCCGGCTGCGCGGCGGCGTCGCCGAGCGCACGCCGGGGATCTCCGTGGACGCGAAGACGCGCGTCCTCGCGGTCGCGAGCGGCAAGGGCGGCGTCGGCAAGTCGTCGCTCGCGGCGAACCTCGCGGCCGCGTTCTCCATGCTCGGGCACCGGACGGGCATCCTCGACGCGGACGTCTACGGCTACTCGATCCCCCACATGCTCGGCATCCACCAGCGTCCCGTGGCGGTCGGCGACGAGGAGCGGACGATGATCGTCCCGCCCGTGCGCGGTGACCTCAAGGTGATGTCGATCGGCTTCTTCCTCGACGAGAACACGCCCGTCATGTGGCGCGGGCCCATGCTCCACCGCGCGCTCGAGCAGTTCCTCTCGGACGTCCACTGGGGCGAGCTCGACACGCTCGTCGTCGACATGCCGCCCGGGACGGGCGACGTGGCGATCTCGCTCGGTCAGCTCCTGCCTCGCGCCGAGGCGCTCGTCGTCACGACGCCGCATCGCGCCTCGCAGCAGGTGGCTGTGCGCGCAGCGCAGATGGCGCGGAAGACCAACATGCGGCTGCTCGGCGTCGTCGAGAACATGTCCTATCTCGCGCGCGAGGACGGCTCGCACGAGGAGCTCTTCGGCACGGGCGGCGGCGAGGCGCTCGCGGCGGAGGTGGAGGTGCCGCTCCTCGGGCGGATCCCCTTCGACCCGCGCCTCGGGGAGCTGGCCGACGCCGGCGAGCCGATCGTGCTCGCCGACCCGGACGCGGAGGTGTCGCGCGCCATCGTCGAGCTCGCCGAAGCCGTCGCGGCCACGCGGCGCGAGGAGGGCATCGGCATCGTGAAGCCCCTCCCCCTCGTCCGCACCTGAGCGCCGAGGACGTCGAGGGGCGCCTGCGCGCGCTCGGCTTCGCCGAGCGGGAAGCCGGGATCCTCGCCGAGCACTTCTTGGATGCCGAGGCACGGGGCCGCACCGGGCACGGGCTCACGCGGGTCGACTGGTTGGCCACGCTGCCGGACCTCGACCCGGGCGCGCGGCCCGAGCGCATCCTCGCCGAGGAGGGCTACGAGCGCTGGGAGGGACACGGCGCTCTCGGCTATCTCACCCTCGCGGCGATCGTGGAGGCCCAGCTCGTCTCGCCGCCCGGGCACGCGCGCGTGGTCGTGGCGCGGGAGTGCTTCCCGACCGGCGTCCTCGGCTACTGGGCGCGCCGTCTCGCGGAGGGCGGGCTCGTCGCCGCGCTGACCGCCACGTCCCCACCGCGCCTGGGTCACCCGGGCGGCGGCCCGCCCCTCGCGGGGACGAACCCGCTCGCGATCGCCGTTCCGAGCTCGGGCGGCGACCCGGTCGTGGCGGACGTCTCCATGGGCAAGGTCACCTGGGGCGACGTGCTGGCGGGCGACGCGGCGCCCGAGGAGCTCGTCCCCTTCGGGGGTGAGCAGGCGCACAAGGCGTTCGCGCTCGCCCTCGGGCTCCAACTGCTCGTGGACGCTCTCGCCGGCGACGGGTACGGCGCCGTCCTGCTCGTCGCACGGCCGGAGGCCGATCCGGTGCCGGCGCTCAGGGAGCGCGCCGGCGGGGTCCGCCTCCCGGGCGACCGTCGGGCGTGACCGGTCTTAGCTCTTCCGCGTGAAGGGGTTGGGCACCGTGAACCAGAGGACCACGGTCTCCTTCTCGGTGGACGGGTTGCGCCACGTGTGCGGGTCCCGGGGCGCGTAGGTGACCGTGTCACCGGCCTCGAGGACGGAGACCTCGTCGCGGACGCGCAGCTCGAGCGTCCCCTCGAGCACGTAGACGAGCTCGATGTCCCCCTGGAACGTGTAGGGCTCCTCGCCGGCTCCCTCTCCGGGCGGGATGCGCGACTCCATAAGGTGGAAACGCGGCTCCTCGCGCGGGCTGAGGAGCAGGTCGTCGTGGCGGCCGATGGCCAGCTCCCAGCCGGCCGCCTCCCCGCGCCGAATCAGGTCGCCCGTGGGCTGGGCGTCGAGCACTTCTCCGAAGCGGACGTCGAGAGTCGCGCAGATCCGGGCGAGCGAGGAGAGCGAGACGGAGGTCAGGTCGCGCTCGAGCTGGCTGATGAACCCGCTCGTCAGACCCGTCGCGGCGGCGAGCTGGGAGATACTCAGGCCGCGCTCGTGCCGGATGGCGCGCAACCGCTCGCCCACGTGTGTCCGATGGGTCTGCCCGGCGCCCAAGGGGTCAGACTAGCTGGGCGGTTGACAAGGTTCCACCGCCCTGTTTAGCCTCGCTTAATAGCAGGCAGGCGGCCCCTCCCTCCTCGTTGACGACGCCTGCTACGCGTCGCGGGCGTCGTGTCCGTACGTGATATGGCGGAGATCGAGGTCGCGCAGGTCGCGGCGCTCGGCGGGCACCAGGACACACGCCACCTCCGGACGGGCGAGAGCGCGGGTCACCGCCTCCTCGTCGGCGGCGCGCACGACGACCGGCGTGCCCTCGGCGTGGGCGGCCCGGAGCTGCTCCTCGTCGGCGACGCCGTCCAGCACGAGCGCGTCCCCGAGCGGGACGTCGTCCTCGCCTTCGACGGCGATCTCGGGTACCCGCCTCCCCGTCGCCCCGAACCAGCGCTCGCGCATGCCGCTAGACCTGGACGGATTCCCCGGGCTCCGGAGCGAGCACCTCGACGTCCGGGGCGCGCTTCCGCAGCTCGTCCGGAGTTCCCGCCAGGAGCTCGAATGTCCCGTAGTGGCAGGGGATGCAGCGCTTCACGCCCAGGAGCTCGAGCGCGACCGCGGCTTCCCGCGGGTCCATCGTGTAGTGGCCGCCGATGGGAAGAACGGCCACGTCCGGCTCGTAGATCCTTCCGATCAGCTGCATGTCGCCGAAGACGCAGGTGTCGCCGGCGAAGTAGAGCTTCGTCCCGTTCTCGACCTCGACGACGAACCCGGCCGCTTCGCCCGCGTACGTCCCGTCCGGGCACGCGCTCGAGTGCTTGGCGTCGGTGAGCGTGAAGCGGATGCCCTCCTGCTCCACCGTCCCGCCCTTGTTGAACGACTGGGCCATGTCGGGCTCGAGCCCCTGCCCGTCCAGCCACTCGCGCAGCTCGACCTGGGCGACGACCGCGCAATCGAAGCGCTTGGCCAGCTCGAGCGTCTCGCCGACGTGGTCGCCGTGGCCGTGGGTGAGCGCGATCACGTCCACGCGCTCGGGGTTCCGCTCGCTCTCCGGGCACTTCGGGTTCTCGAGCCACGGGTCGAGATAGATGCGCTTGCCGCCCCGCGTGTCCACGCGGAATGCCGCGTGCCCGAGCCAGGTGACGGTGGTGTCCGCCATGGAGCCTCCTTTCCTCGCGGCCCAGCGTAACGAAGGAGACCGGCGGCGCGCGTCGAACGCGAGGGCCTATGTGGGAGTCCCGGAGCGGCGCCGGCGCGATGGCGGTCGAGCTCGCCGGAGCGCTCCTTCTCGTCACCGCCGTCTCGGACGCGCTCGGCCTCGCGGCCGTCTCCTTCTACCTCCTCGTGCTCGGCGTCCCCGTGACGGCGATCGCCGGCCTGGTCTGTTTCGGCCGGGTCGTGGACACCGTGAACGGGTCGGGCGGCGATGCGCTCGGGCGCCTGCAGACCGCCCTCGCCACCGTGCTCGTCGTCACGATCGTGGCCGGCGCCGCGATGCGTGGGCCGGCCGTGCCCGAGGACGTCGTCCCGCCCGCGGCCACCGCCGCGCTAGCCGCCGCCTTCGCGGTGCTCGTCGTCCAGGCCCTCGTCGCGCTCGTCCCGGTTCGGCGGGAGCGCGCGTAGCACGAAGGCCCGCACGGGACGCTCCTTCCCCTTCACCGGCAGCTCGCCGAGGTCCTCGACCTCCGCGGCCGGCCCGAGCGCGCGCCGTGTCCGCTCGGCGATGACGACTTCCCCGGCGCGGGCCTTCCCCTCCAGGCGGGAGCCGGTGTTGACCATGTCTCCGGTGGGCGCGAACGTGCGCGCCCCCGGGGCGCGCACGAGCCCGACGTGGGCCTCGCCGGAGTTGACGCCGACGCGGAAGCGGGGCCAATCGGGGTGGCGGGTGGCGATCGGGCCGGCGGCTGCCTGGAGCTCCAGCCCGGCGCGGGCGGCCCTCGCCTCGTGCCTGTCGCCCTTGAAGACGGCGAAGACGGCGTCACCGCTCGTCTGGACGAGCTCGCCCTCCTCCCGCTCGACGACGGGGCCGATGGCGGCGAAGTACTCGTCGAGCATCGCGCGCACCTCGTCCGCGGGGGTTCGCTCCGAGAAGCTCGTGAAGCCCTGGAGGTCGGCGAAGAGGACGCTCAGGCGCTCTCGCCGTCCCAGCGTCCGGTCCTCGTAGAGGTCGGCGAAGATCTCGGCGCCCTCGCGCTTCCACTCGCCCCACACGGTCCGGGCGACGAGGCCGAAGGCGAGCAGCATGAGGAGGTGCCACTCCCACCAGCTCGCGTGCCAGTTGCGGGAGAGCGCGATCGCGAGCATCGCCTCGGCGAGGAGCGTCCACGCGCCGGCCACGGCGAGGGCGACGGTGGCCCGCCGCCTGCCGTACAGGCGCGCGTAGCGGTACGCGGCGTACCCGTACACGAGGACGCCTGGCACCCACACGACGAGGAGCGGGTCGCGCGCGCCCTCCGGCGAGATGGGGTCCTCGAGCGGGGGCAGCGTGCCGAGCGCGACGACGGCCCACGCGACGAGCGCGGCGCCGAGCAGACCGAAGAGGAGCCGGCGGTTGCGGACGATCGCCTCCGCCTGGGACTGTCGCCACGGAAGCGCCGAGGCGCCCGCGAAGCCGCTCGCGAGCAGGAGCCCCACCGCCGAGGCGACCTGGAACCCCGCGTTCTTGCCCGCCAGGAGCACGCCCGGCGTGGCGAGCGCGTGCAACCCCAGGAAACCGGAGCTCGCGAGGAACGCGAGCGCGACGAGCAGCACCCGCGCGTCGCCGCGGCGCCCCGCCGCCTCCGCCATGAGGAAGCCGAGCCCGAAGCTCGTAAGAGCCGCGGCGAGCACGAGCCAGAAGTGGCCGGACTCGTTCTGCCATATGACGTCGAGGCGCGGGATGCCGAGCAGGAGGAAGAAGCCGGCGAGCGGGAGCACGAGCGCGGCCGCGGCGAGGAGCGCGCGCCTCACAGCACCGCGCGGAGCTCCCGCTCGTGCTCGGGCCCGCGGAAGTCGTTGAGCTGCTGGGAGGGGAGCAGGCGCTCGGAGATCTCGCCTCCGCGGCGCACGTAGACGGCCGGGTAGAGGTCGCCGTCCGCGTTCATCTCGACCGCCACCGCGACCGCATCCGGCTCCGCCTCGTCCACGAAGTGGGCGAGGGGGACGATCTCGGTCGTCCCGTCGGCGGCGACCGCGCGGGCGAGGTAGGACTTCTGCGCCCAGAGCTCCGGCGCGCTCGACGCCTCCTCGAGGAGGTGGGGGACGAGCCGGTCGGGCTCCACCCGCTCGCGCGGCGCCACGATTCCGAGGTGGGTCTCGGCCAGATGCCGCGCCATCAGACGGGCGTTGTACCGGAAGCCGTGCAAGGCCGGCGAGGACGCCCCGACGCCGTGCTTGCGCAGCCCGGGCGCACCCTGCGTCGCGTTCCCGGCGAAGTAGATTCCCGAGCCGGCCTCGCTCTCCCAGAACGGCGTCAGCGCGGGGATGCGCCCCTGCGAGACGGTTCGCACGCCGAGCGCGGGGAGATCGAGGAGCGGCGTCGTGAACCCGGTGGCCGCGATGACGTCGTCCACCTCGAGGTCGACGGCGCCCGGACGGGTCGTGCCCTGTCCGGCGACGCGCCAGCCGCCGCCCGTGCGCTCGATCCGCTCGACGGCCAGATCGAGCGCGAAGGTGCCGCCGCCCAGCCCGAAGTCCTCGTAGGGCTGGAGGTACCGCACGCGCACGGAGGCGAGCGCGATCACGGACGTCTGCACCGGGCGGGGAGAACCGAGGACGACCTGTCGCGCCCACGGCAGCAGGCCGTCGGCGATCTCGAAGCCGGAGTTGCGCTTTCCGACGACGAAGACGCGGCGACCCCGGTAGTCCTGTGGCGTGCCGCATTCGACGTAGTGCGGCACCTGCTCGATCCCGAGGATCGGCGACTTCCAGGGCTTGGTCACGCCGACGGCGAAGACGGCCGCCCGGCACCGGTACTCGCCGTCCGAGGTCGCGAGCACGAGCGTTCCGTCGTCGGCGCGGCGCGTCCCTTCCCAGCGGCAGCCGTGGCGGACGCGGACGGGCACGCGCTCGGCGAAGGCGGCCAGGCCCGCCTCCATCTCGGCGCGTGACGGGACCATGTAGGAGCGGTCCATGAGCTCGGGCACGAGGGCCTGGTGCTCCGGCTCCTCGGCGAGCAGGCTGTTGTGGTCGAACCACTCGTAGGCGCGCGTGCCCCGCTCGGCCGGGGCGTCCGGCTTCGACCAGGAGAGGAGCCGCTGGAAGATCGGGTAGAGGCGGAACATCCCGCCGGGCGCGTCGTCGGCAGAGATGACCGCGTGCTCGACGCCGAGACGCGAGAGGCAGTAGCTCGCCTGCAGCCCGCCGGGCCCGCTCCCGATCACGACGACCGGGTAGTCCCCCGGCGGGAAGGGACGCTCGTCCCGCTGGGCCGCCACTATTCGAGGAGGTCCCGCAGGCGGCGCGTGACGGTCTGCAGCATCCGGTAGGTGACGTGCGGGTACTGCAGGAGGAAGGTCTCGAGCTGCGGGCCGGGGATCTCCAGGCAGTGGAGCGGCGTCCGTGCGACGACGTCCGCGGTGGGCTTGCACACGAGCAGGGTCGACACCTCCCCGAAGAAGTCGCCCCGGCGCAGCCGCCGGGGCTCGCTGCCGTCCGGGATCTCGACGGCGGCCTCGCCGTCGAGGATCACGAAGAGCCCCCCGCCCGAGAGGCCGCGGCGCAGAACGCGCTCGCCCTCCCCGAAGCTTCGCTCCCAGTCGGGGTCGGCGATTGCCTCGAGCGCCGGATCGCCGAGGTCGGCGAAAAGCGCCAGGCCGGCGAGACTGCGGACGAGCTCGTCGCGGGCGTTGACGCTCACGATGCGAGGCTACAGCTCCAGATCGCGGGCGGCGAAGTACACGGCCTCGGAGAAGGTCGGGAAGGGCTGGATGGTGTCCCGGAGCACGTCGACCGGCACCTGCGCCCGTACCGCGAGGGTGAGCTGGCCGATCCATTCGCCCGCCTCGGGGCCGACGCCGGTGGCCCCGACCAGCACCCGGCGGTCCGGATCGGCGTACAGCTTCAGGATCCCGGGCCGCTTCGGCCGCTGGAACGTGGCGGTGCGCGAGACGGACTCGATCTTCCAGGAGGACGTGACGGCGCCCTCGCCGGACGTGTCGCCGACGGACGCCACCTGAGGGTCCGTGAAGACGGCGGCGGGAATTGCCCGGTAGTCGGCGCGGGCCTCGCGCCCGGCGACGTTCGCTGCCGCGATCCGCCCCTGGTACTTGCCCACGTGGGTGAAGAGCGCGATACCCGTGACGTCGCCGGCCGCCCAGATGCCCTCGCCGGCGCGGAGGCGCTCGTCGACCACGATGCCCTGGCGCTCGATCGTGACGTCGAGCTTCTCGAAGCCGAACCCCTCCACGCGCGGCTTCCGCCCCGTGGCGACGAGCAGCCGCTGTGCTTCGACGGGCGCCTCGCCCTCGAGCTCGAGCCGGACGTGGGAGTCGCCGCCGCCTTCGACCCGCGTGGCCTTCGCACCGAGCCGCAGCTCGATCCCCTCCTCCTCGAACGCCGCGGTGAGGATCGCGCCGGCCTCCGGGTCGTTGCGGGGCAGCAGGTGCGGGCCGTTCTGGACGAGCGTCACGCGCGCGCCCAGGCGCGCGTAGAGCTGCGCGAGCTCGCAGCCCACCGCGCCGCCGCCGACGACGGCGAGGCTCTCGGGCACGGCGCTCGCGCTCGTCGCCTCGCGGCTTCCCCAGTGGTTCACGTCGGCCAGGCCCTCGACCGGCGGGGCGACCGGGAGGGAGCCGGTGGCGACGACGAGGTGGTCGTAGGGGAGCTCGCGCCCGTCCACCTGGACGAGGCCAGGCTCGGTCACGACGCCCGTCCCGCGGACGAGCTCGGCGCCCTGCCTGTCCAGCCAGTCGGCCTGGCTCGTGTCGTCCTTCTCGGCCACCTCGTCGCGCCACCGGAACACTCGCGCGGCGTCCACGGCCGAGACGGCCTCGGCGGCGCCAGGCGCGCGCCTCGCCCGCTCGAGCACCTCCAGCGGGCGCAGGAGCGTCTTCGAGGGGATGCAGGCCCAGTAGGAGCACTCCCCGCCGACGAGCTCGTGCTCGACGACGACCACCTGCGCGTCGGGCGCGAGGCGCCGCAGCGTAGCCACGAAGGCCTCGCCCGTCGACCCTGCTCCCAGAACCACGACCTTCATCAGTGGCCTAACCCACTGGGAAGGGGAGGAAGGCGACCGCGTCGCGCGCCACGTCCACGAGCGGATCCGCGGCGACGAAGCTGCCGACGGCGACGATGACGGCGGCGGCGACCGCCGCCACGAGCGGCCGATCGGCCGGTGGTGAGCCTCCGGCGGGCACCACTGTCAGCTCGCGCGGCTGCATGAACATGGCTCGGATGACCCCCGCGTAGTAGTAGATCGAGACCGCCGTGAACACGGCGCCGACGATCGCGAGCCAGGTCCAGCCGCGCTCGATCACCGCCGCGAAGGCGTAGATCTTTCCGAGGAAGATGCCGGCCGGGGGCAGGCCGATGAAGCCGAACATGAAGAGGGCCATCGAGCCGCCGAGGAACGGCCGCTCCCAGCCGAAGCCGGCGAGGTTGCCGAGCGTGACGGGTCCGGCGAGCTCGCGCTCGCGGATGGCGACGACGGCGAAGACCCCCACGCTCATCGCCGAGTAGGGGACGAGGTAGTAGAGGAGTGCGCGGCCGCCGAGCTCGTTACCGGCGGCGACCGGCATGAGCAGGAAGCCCGCGTGCGAGATGCTCGAGTACGCGAGCATCCGCTTGACGCTCACCTGCACGAGGGCGGCCAGGTTCCCCCAGGCGAGCGACGCGCAGACGAAGACGGCGAGCGCGACGGTCCAGAGCTCCTCCTCGCCCGGGAAGGCGGTGACGAGGACGCGGAGCGCGACGACGACAGCAGCCACCTTCGTGGCGGCCGCCATGAAGCCGGTGACGGGCGTCGGCGCCCCCTCGTAGACGTCGGGCGTCCACATGTGGAAGGGCGCGGCGGAGGCCTTGAAACCGAGCCCGACGAGGAGCATGGCGAGCCCCGTGACGACGAACAGGCGCTCGGGGGCAGGTTCGAGCAAGTCTTGCTGCGGCGCCAATCTGGCGCCGATCTCCTCCAAGCCGATGGCGCCCGTCGCGCCGTAGACGAGCGCGCTCCCGAACAGGAGGATCGCGGAGCCGAAGCTGCCCACGATCAGGTACTTGAGGCCCGCCTCGAGGCCCGGCAGCCGCTCGACGGCGATCGCCGTGAGGATGTAGAGGCAGACCGAGAACCACTCGAGGCCGAGGAAGAGCGTCATCAGGTTGTTCGCGGCGACGAAGAAGGCCATGCCGCTCGCCGCGGTGAGGAGGAGCGCCCAGTACTCGCCCGCGCGGTCGTCGCGGAAGGGCTCCCGGTAGGAGACGCCGACCGTCAGGAGGCCCGCGCCCATGATCAGCACCTGCGCGAGCTCCGCCAGCCGGTCGCGCCGGATCGCGTCGGAGACGATGCCGCGTCCGCTCTCGTCCGCGACGAAAAGCGCGATCGCGGCCGCGCCCGCCGCGACGAAGCAGACCGCGGCGATGGCCGCCCCGAAGGCCCGCCGGGCGCGGAGGGGCAGGAAGAGGCTCCCGAGCAGGACGACGGTCGCCCCTCCGAGCGTGACGAGGACGGGCGAGAGCGCCGCCCAGTCGATCGTCGGGGCGCTGAACTCGCTCTCCACTAGAAGAACCCTCCGAACGTCACCCGGTCGGTGATGGCCGCGGGCCAGAAGGAGAGCGCGAGCAGGACGACGACCAGCGGCGCGATGACGGCGATCTCCGCCGGGCGCAGGTCGAGCGCCTCAGCCGGCACGGCGCTGCCGACGTTCTCGTGGAGCACGGCCGAGATGAGCCGCAGCATGTACATGGCGGCGAGCACGATCGCCACGGCGCCGACCACCGCCCAGCCCCAACCGACCTCGAAGATGCCGTTGAGGACGAGGAACTCGGCCGCGAACGCGGACGACCCCGGCACAGCGAGCGCGATCACGCCGGTCGTGATCAGGATGGTCGCCAGCACAGGACGCCCGCGGGCCATCCCCCCGAGCAGGAGGAGCCGACCGGTCGCTGTCCGCCGCTCGATCGCTCCCGCGAGGAGGAACAGAGCCGCCGAGATCAGCCCGTGGTTGACCATCTGGAGCAGCGCGCCCGTGTAGCCGGAGTCGTTCACGGCGAAGAGCCCGATGACGATGAGGTTCATCTGCGCGAGGCTCGAGTAGGCGACCACGCCGCGGACGTCCGGGGCCCGGAAGGCGAGCAGCGAGCCGTACACGAGCCCGATCGAGGCGAGCACGAGCACGGGCGTGCGCCAGTCGTCCACCGCGCCCGGGTAGAACGGCACGGCGATCGCCAGGAACCCGTATGCGGCCGTCTTCGAGATGACGCCGGAGAGCACGGCCGCGACCTCGGGCGGCGACTCCCGGTAGGCGTCAGGCAGCCAGCCGTGGAAGGGCCAGAGCGGCGCCTTGACCGCGAACGCGGCCGCGAAGCCGAGGAAGATCCAGGTACTCGTCCCCTCGCCGAGCGCTGCCATGTCGAACGTGCCCGCCTGGAGGCCCGCGGCGATGATGGCCACGAGCATGAGCAGCGAGCCCGCCATCGTGTAGACGACGAACTTCACGGTCGCGCCGAGCCGTCCCGGCCCGCCCCACACGCCGATGAGCACGTAGAGCGGGATCAGCATCGCCTCCCAGAAGACGTAGAAGAGCACGAGGTCCTGGGCGGTGAAGACGCCGATCGTCGCGCCCTCGAGGAAGAGCAGCAGGCTCAGGTAGATCCCGGGCCGCTCCCGGCCGACCCAGAACCCGTAGCCGACCGCCGCAGCCGTGACAACGACCGTGAGGCCGACGAGCCAGAGCGAGAAGTCGTAGAGCCCGACCTTGTAAGCGACGTCGAGGTCCGCGAACCAGACCTGGTCCGCGCCGGCCTGCGCGCCGCTCGCCGAGAAGTCGAAGTTGAGCGCCGTCCCCACCCAGTAGGCGAGCTCCCCGAGCGCCACAAGCAGCGCGAACCCGCCCGCCGCGCGCGCGGAGAGCCACGGCGCGAACCAGAGCGCCACGGCGCCGGCGATGGGGAGCAGGATGAGGACGGTGGTCTGCATCAGGCGACGAGGAGGAAGACCACGGCGAGGACGGCGAGGCCCATGGCGAGGGCGAGCACGTAGGCGCGCACGCCGCCGGTCTGCGTCGCGGCGACGCGGCCGGAGACGTCGCGCACGCCCGTCGCGAGGCCGCCGACCGAGCGGAGGATGAGCGGGTCCTCGATCCAGCGGCCGAGCCAGACCGCGAGCCGCGAGGACGGCTCGTAGAACGCCGCGTCGTAGGCCTCGTCGAAGTAGAGCTTGTGCTCCAGCGTCCGCGCCGCCCAGGGGTAGCGGCGGCGGATCTCCGCCGGCCGCTCCCCGGGCCGCCGGTAGAGCGCCCAGGCGACGGCCACGCCGGCGAGGGCCGCGGCCAGCGAGGCGAGGATCGAGAAGGCCGCCGTGACGCCGCCCGCCTCCTCGACCGACTCCGTGACGGGCTCGATCCACGTGTCCACCGCGTGCCAGACGCCGGGGACCTGGAGGAAGCCCCCGACCAGCGAGAGCACGGCGAGGACGGCGACCGGCCACATCATCGCGCGCGGTCCCTCGAACCGCTCGCGATGCAGGTGCTCGCGCGCGAAGGCGGAGACCTCGCCGAAGAACACGACGAAGAGGAGCCGGAAGGTGTAGAGCGCCGTCAGGAAGGCGCCGGCGATGCCGGCGGCCCACAGGATCCAGCCGAGCGTGCCCGCGTTCGCGGCGCTCGAGAGGATCGCGTCCTTGGAGAAGAAGCCGGCGAAGGGCGGGATCGCCGCGAGCGCCAGCGAGCCGACGAGGAACGCGCGAAAGGTCCAGGGCAGCTCGCGCGCGAGGCCGCCCATGCGCCGGATGTCCTGCTCGTCGGCGAGCGCGTGGATGACCACGCCCGCGGCCATGAACAGGAGCGCCTTGAAGAACGCGTGCGTCATCAGGTGGAAGAGGCCCGCGCCGTAGGCGCCGAGTCCGACGGCGAGGAACATGTAGCCGATCTGGCTCATGGTCGAGTAGGCGATGACGCGCTTGATGTCCGTCTGGACGAGCGCGACCAGCCCCGCGAGGAGGAGCGTGACGGCGCCGAGGATCCCCGCGAGCTCCTGCACGTCTACGGCGAGCTCGAAGAGCGGGCTCGTGCGTGCGATCAGGTACACGCCGGCCGTGACCATCGTGGCCGCGTGGATGAGGGCGCTGACCGGGGTCGGGCCCTCCATCGCGTCCGGCAGCCACGTGTGGAGCGGCACCTGCGCCGACTTGGCGAGCGCGCCGCCGAGCAGGCCCAGCGCGACGAGGACGGCGAGCGAGCTCCCTTCCCCGAGCGCTTCGGGCGCACCCGAGAACACCGTCGGGAAGTCGAGGGCGCCGATCTGCTGGACGAGGATGAAGAGGGCGAGCACAAAGGTCGCGTCGCCGACCGCGTTCATGACGAACGCCTTCTTCCCGGCTGCGACGGCCTCGCGACGCGCGTGCCAGAAGTTGATCAGGAGGTACGACGAGAGGCCGACCATCCCCCAGCCGGCGAGCAGGAGGAGCAGGTTTCCGCTCTGGACGAGCAGGAGCATCGAGAAGACGAAGAGCGCCTTGTAGGCGTGATAGCGGCGCTCCTCGACGTCCCCGTGCATGTAGCCGACCGCGTAGGCGAGGATCAGGAACCCGACGCCCGAGACGACGAGCATCATGAAGACCGAGAGCGGGTCGACCACGATCTCGGCGCCGAGCTCGAGGTCGCCGGCCGAGAGCCAGGTCCAGAGCCTCGAGACCTCGGAGCGGTTGTCGTGCTCGCGCCCGAGGAGCTGGAAGAAGACGACGAGCGAGCAGAGGAACGAGACCCCGGTCGCGCCGGCCGCCAGCACGCCCGCCGCGAAGCGGCTGATCCGCTCGCCGGCGAGCGCGATCGCGACGACGGCGGCCGCCGGCGAGAAGAGGCAGATCCAGGCGAGGGCGGTCACGGCTTGGCGGCTAGCCCCGGAGAGAGGTCAGGCGG
>Ga0299907_10000457_pt1 | contig 19698 bp, 18 predicted proteins | sample RVTome_16_FD_198680 | JGI IMG/M metagenome (GOLD analysis project Ga0299907, IMG submission 198680) | Soil microbial communities from uranium-contaminated site in the Upper Colorado River Basin, Wyoming, United States - RVT152D67 (version 2) ...
TTGGCCGCCAGCGCCTCGAGGGCGCCGCCGGGCTCGGCCACCGAGACGTCGACGCCCGGCAGGGCCCGGAACCGCCCGATCCGGTTGGCGGTGACGGGCGGCCAGGCGACATCCAGCTCCTGACGGCCGAGCAGCTGCTCCATGGTCCGGACGTCGGGGACCACCAGCACCTGGATGACCGTCGCCTTGGCCTCGCCGCCCCACCAGCCGTCGTTGCGGTTGAGGTCAACCGACAGGCCCGGGGTCACGGCCCCGAGCCGGAACGGCCCGCCGAAGACGTCGGGCCCCTGCTTCCATTCAACCCGCAGGTCCTTCCCTGCCAGCCGGTGGGCAGGGAGCAGGAAGTCGGCTCCGGAGAACAGCCGCCGCCAGCCGGGAAACGGCCCGTCGAAACGGAACGTCACCGTCGGCCCTTGGCCCTCCACGGCGGTGAGCCGGTCGTATCCCGCCCGGGGGCCCGGCCAGACGCGGCTCCGGATCGTCTCCAGCGTGAAGCGGATGTCGTCGATGGTGATCGGGGCGCCGTCCGACCACCGGGCTCCAGCGCGGAGGGAGAAGGTCGCCGACGACCCGTCGGGCGCGGACCGCAGGGTGGCGTCGTCGGTCAGCCAGCCGACCGCCCGACCGGCCGGGTCGACCCGGAACAGCTGCGGCAGCACGATCCCGAGCAGCGCCACGCCGGCCGCCGTCCGGGACTTCGGGTCGAACGGGTCGAGGCTGGCCGGCTCCTCGGGCACACCGAGCCGGATGGTCCCGGCCGCCACCCCGGCCGCACCGGCCGGCGCGGCGGTCGACGTCGTGGTCCCGCCCGGTCCGCTCGACCGTTGGTCCTTGGAGTTTCCCGCTGTGCAGGCCCCGATCCCGACGGCCAGGGCCACCACCACACCGGCGACGGCCACCACGGCGGCCCGGAGCCGCCCGGGCCGTGAGGTCACTTCCCCTTGGATGACACCGACACGCCGGCTCCGTCGAACGCGCCGAGTGCATCGAGGTCGAAGCCCTTCACCCGGGACGACGCCACCATCCGATTCTCGAGCTGGGCCACCGGGACGACCACGTACTGGTCGAGTACCAGCTGTTCGGCCTCGAGGTAGAGGGCGAGGCGCTTCTGGGGGTCGGCCTCGGCCCGGGCGGCGGCCAGTTTCTGGTCGATCGCCGGGCTGGCCAGGCCGGTGAGGTTGTCGGGCGAGGTCGACGAGAACAGCGGCGTGAGGAACCCGTCGGGGCTCGGGTAGTCGGCGATCCACCCCAGCCGGAACAGCTCCTGCTGGCCGCTGACCAGGAAGCGGCCGTAGTCGGCGAACGGGTGGGGCCGCAGCACAGCCGGGATCCCGACGGTGTCGAGCTCGGTCTTGATCAGCGCCGCCACCGCCGCCTGCGTGGGGTCGTCGTCGTGGTCGATGGCCACCTCGGGGATGTTCCCGGCGGGGAAGGCCTCCACCAGCAGCTCCCTGGCCCGGTCGGGATCGAACCGGCAGCGGTCGGCGCAGGCGTTGCCGTCGCGGCGGGGCACACCGTCGGCCACGAGCCCGGTGGCCAGCGCCACCGACCCCTGGTAGACGTCGTCGACGATCTGCTTGCGGTCGATGGCCAGGCTGATGGCCTGCCGGAAGCGGGGGTCGGAGAGGTCGGGGCTCTTGGCGTTGAGGCCGTAGAAGACGACGCCGATGTAGGGGCTCATCCCCTGCCGTCCGAAGCTCCGGGCGGCATCGGTGGCCCGGGCGGGGGGCACGGGCGACACGTCGACCGACCCGTCCTGGAAGGCGGCGTAGGCGGCGTCGGCGTCCTGGAAGTCGACGAAGTCGATGCCGTCGAGCCGGGCCTCGGGTGTGCGGCCGGGCGCCCGCCGCAGGCTGAGCCGGCCCGGCGCGGCGGAGTCGACCCGGCGGAACGGCCCCGACCCGACGGGGGTCTGCTTGAACGCGGGACCCATCCGCTCCACGGCCGCCTTCGGCACGATCCCGAAGCCGGGGTGGCCGAGGACAGACGGGAAGGTGGAGAAGGGACGGTCGAGGCGCACCACAACGGTGGCGGCGTCGGGCGTCTCGATGCCGGCCAGGCCGGGGGCGGTGCCGGCCGTGTGGTAGGCGGCGAAGCCGCTGACCGCTTCGAGCTGGGCGACGAGGGGCGAGTCGGAACCCTTGCGGGCGATGCGCTCCAGGGTGAACTTCACGTCGGAGGCGGTGATGGGGCTGTCGTCGTCGAAGTGGACGCCGGGGGCGAGGTGGAAGGTGAAGACCGTCTGGTCGCCGTTGGCGACGTGGGAGCGGGCCAGACCGGGGGCGGGCTGGAGGTCGCCGGTGTTGCCGACCAGCGTGTCGAAGAGCTGGTCGACGACCATGACCGCTTTGGGATCGCGGGCGTCGGCCGGGTCGAGGCTCGGAAGGCCGACCACCGCCACCTGGAGGACGCCGCCGACCGCTCCGGCGGCGGACGTCTTGCGGCCCGACCGCACCGCCCCGAACACGGCCAGCGCGGCACCGGTGGCGAGGACCACCACCAGGACGATGCCGAGGGCCGGATGGCGGCTCAGGAGCCCCTGGCGCGTCTCCTTCCGCCGCCAGTTGGGCAGCGGCTGGACAGCCTTCCAGCGCTCCTCGGGAGCCTTCTCGGGGCCGTCCTCCGGGGGCTCGTTGTCAGACATCGGGCCCTAGCGCGAAAGCCTCAGACAGTCTTGAGCCGCAGCGCCAGCAGGATGGTCGTGAAGGTGAAGATGATCGCCGTCGCCACCGTGATGCGGTCGAGGTTGCGTTCCACCACCGTCGACCCGGCCATCGACCCACCGCCGGCGGCGCCGCCGAACATGTCCGACAGACCGCCGCCCCGCCCGGCATGCAGGAGGACGAACAGCAGCAGCAGGCCGGAGGCGAGGAGGTGGATGACGACCAGGATGATGTTCAGCACGGGGGCACTGCTCCTTCGGGGGTGGCGACCTTTTTGAGCGTACCAGCGGGGGCGGTCAGGCCCAGCGCACGATCTGGGCGAAATCGTCGGCTTCCAGGGAGGCGCCGCCGACCAGGGCGCCGTCGATCTCGGGCTGGGCCATGATGGCGGCGATGTTGCCCGGCTTCACGCTGCCGCCGTACTGGATACGGATGGAAGCGGCGGACGGCTCGCCAGCGAGGCCGGCCACCATCGACCGGATGGTGCCGATCGTCTCGTTGGCGTCCTCGGGGGTGGCGTTGCGGCCCGTCCCGATGGCCCAGATCGGCTCGTAGGCGATGACCATGGCCGCGACCTGCTTGGGGTCCACGCCGTCCAGCCCGGCCTGGACCTGGCGGGACACCTTGGCCTGTGTCTCCCCCGCCTCCCGTTCCGCCAGCGTCTCGCCCACGCACATGATCGGGGTCATGTCGTGCCCGAAGACGGCCTTGACCTTCTTGTTGACCATCTCGTCGGTCTCCCCGAAGAACTCCCGCCGCTCGGAGTGCCCGACGATGACGTAGGAGACGGCCAGTTTGGCCAGCATCAGGGGCGACACCTCGCCGGTGTAGGCGCCCTTCTCCTCCCAGAAGACGTTCTGGGCCCCCAGCCCGATCGGGAGGTTGTCGGCCTCGATGACCGTCTGCACCGACCGCAGCGACGTGAAGGACGGGCAGACGACGACCTCGCAGCGTTCGTAGTCCTCGCTCGAGAGCCGGTAGCTGAGCTTCTGCACCACCTGGATGGCCTCCAGGTGGTTGTGATGCATCTTCCAGTTGCCGGCCATGATCGGCTTCCGGCCAGTGTCCTCACCCGCCATGGCTACCGCTTCCCTTCTCGCAGGGCCCGCAGGCCCGGCAGATCGCCCTGCTCCAGGAACTCCAGTGACGCCCCCCCGCCGGTGGACAGGTGGCTGACCCGCTCGGCGAGGCCGAACTTGGCCAGGGCGGCGGCGCTGTCGCCGCCGCCGACGACGGTATAGCCGTCCGCGGCCGCCACGGCTTCGGCCACGGCCCGGGTGCCGGCGGCGAACGAGTCGACCTCAAAGACGCCCATCGGGCCGTTCCAGAACACCGTCCCGGCCCGGGCCACCTCGGCGGAGTATCCGGCGGCGGTGGTGGGGCCGATGTCGAGGATCTTCCAGCCCTCGGGGACGTCGGCGACGGTCACCACGGCGGTGAGGGCGTCGGCCGAGATCTCCTTGGCGATGACGGCGTCGGTCGGCACCGACACTTTCCCGGTGTCGAGCCGGTTGCGGCACTGCTCGACCTGGTCGAGCTCGACCAGCGAGTCGCCGACCGGGTGGCCCTGGGCAGCCAGGAACGTCGAGGCCATCGCTCCGCCGACGAGCAGGAGGTCGCAGCGGTCGAGGAGGGCGTCGATCACGCCGATCTTGTCGCTGACCTTGGATCCTCCGAGGAGAGCCATGAACGGCCGGGCCGGCGACTCCAGGAGACCGCCGAGGGCCTCGATCTCGGCGGCCAGCAGCCGCCCGGCGGCCGCCGGGATGTGCCGCGGCGGCCCGACCACCGAGGCGTGGGCCCGGTGGGCGGCGCCGAAGGCGTCGTTGACGTAGCAGTCGGCCAGCCCGGCCAGGGCGGCGCCGAGGTCGCCATGAAGATTGTCTTCAGGGCCTTTGGTCTCCCCCGGCTCGAACCGCAGGTTCTCCAGCATCATCACGGACTGCGGCGCCATCCCGGCCGCCATGGCCTGCGCCTGATCGCCGACGACCCCGGGTGCCAGCGGCACCTCGATGGCCAGCATGTCGGCGAGCCGCTGCGCCACCGGCGCCATCGAGTACTTCGGATCGGGTGCCCCCTTGGGCCGCCCGAGGTGCGAGCAGGCGATGACGGCCGCCTCCCGGTCGAGGAGCCACTCGATGGTGGGCAGCGCCGCCCGGATGCGCATGTCGTCGTCGATCCGGCCGCCATCCGACAGCGGGACGTTGAAGTCGGCCCGCAGCAGCACGCGGCTTCCCGGCTGAAGGGGCAGGTCCTCCAGCCGGGGCAGGCTCCCGGCGCTCATGGCCTTACTTGGCGATGAAGGCGGCCAGGTCGACGAGGCGGTTGGAGTAGCCCCACTCGTTGTCGTACCAGCCGAGGATCTTCACCATCTTCCCGCTCACCATCGTGTCGGGGGCCGAGAAGACGCACGACGCCGGGTTGGCGACGATGTCGGCCGACACCAGCGTCTCCTCGGTGTACTGGAGCACGCCCCGGTAGGAGGCGGCGCCGGCCGCTTCGGCGAAGGCGGCGTTGACCTCCTCCTTGGAGGTCTCGTTCCCGACCGTGGCCACCAGGTCGGTGATCGACCCGGTGGGCACGGGCACCCGGAGGGACGTCCCGTCGAGCCGGCCCTTGAGCTCGGGCAGCACGGTGCCGATCGCCCGGGCGGCGCCGGTGCTGCTGGGGATGATCGACAGGGCGGCGGCCCGCATGCGGCGCAGGTCGGGCTTGCCGGACCGGGACACGGTGGCCATGTCCTGGAGCTGCTGGTCCGACGTGTAGGCGTGGACCGTCGTGATGAGGCCCTGTTCGATCCCGAACCGGTCGTTCAGGACCTTGGCCATCGGCGCCAGGCAGTTCGTCGTGCAGGAGGCGTTGGAGATCACCGTGTGCTGGCCGGGGTCGAAGATCTGGTCGTTGACGCCCATGCAGATCATGGCGTCGGCGTCACCCGATGGCGCCGAGATGATGACCCGCTTCGCTCCGCCCGCCAGGTGGCCGGCGGCCTTCTCCCGGGCGGTGAAGATGCCGGTCGACTCGATGACGACGTCGACGTTGTAGTCGCCCCAGGGGATTTCGGCCGGGTCTTTCGACTCCAGCTTGCGGACCTCGTTCCCGTCGACCGAGAAGCCGCCGTCAGTCACCTTGACCTCGTTGGGCAGCATCCCGCCGACGGAGTCGTGCTTGAGGAGGAACGCCATCGTCTCGCTGTCGCCGAATGGGTCGTTGACGGCCACCAGCTCGATACCGGCGTTGGCTCCCTTGGCGAGGATTGCCCGGTAGAAGGAGCGGCCGATCCGCCCGAAGCCGTTGATGCCGACACGTACCGTCATTGCTCAATCCTCCCGTCGGGGTCTACCTGACAGGGAGACTACAAGAGCCCTTCGAGAGCCTTGGCAAGGGCGGCCGGATCGTGGACGTGGCCGTCGGGCCCGGCGACGTCGGCGGCCACCGGCTCCACGCCTAGGGCCCGGACGGCGAACTCGTCGGCGGCCAGCTCCCCACCCAGGTGGTAGAGGAACGTGTTGACCCGGGCGCCGTGGTCGAGCACCGCCCGGAGGTGGTCGGTGGCGTCGAGCCCCAGCGTCTCGGGGACCTGGGGCTGGAGGTTGCAGACGTGAACGATGCGTCCGCGGGTGGCGGCCAGCGCCTCCCGGATGGCCGGCACGCACAGCACCGGCGCCAGGCTGGTGAACAGCGAACCCGGCGCCAGGACGACCTGGTCGGCCAATTCGATGGCGCTCACGACTTCGGGGTGGGCCTTGGCGTCCTCGGGGACGATGTGGACCCGGCGGATCCGGTCCATCGTGTTCGACACCGCCACCTGGCCCTCGACCCGGTCGGTGTCGGCGCCGTCGCCGGCGTCGGCCGTGAGGATCACCGGATCGGTGGTGGCCGGCAGGACGCGCCCGGCGCACTCGAGCAGCCGGCCGGCCTCCTCGAGGGCCCGGCCGAAGTCGCCGAGGACCTGGGTGAGCCCGACGATCATGAGGTTGCCGAGAGCGTGGCCGTCGAGGTCGCCACCCCGGAAGCGGTGCTCGAACGCCTCCCGCCAGACGGTGTCGGCGGCGGCCAGGGCCACGAGGCAGCGCCGGAGGTCGCCGGGGGCGGGCACGTCGTGGACCTTGCGGAGCCGGCCGGAGGAGCCGCCGTCGTCGGCCACGCTCACCACCGCGGTGATCGCTCCGGCGTAGCGGCGGATGCTGTTCAGCGTCGTGGCCAGGCCGTGGCCGCCCCCGAGGGCCACCACCGTCGGGCCACCGGGCGGCGGGCCACCTAGCTGCCAGGGGTCGCCCTTCGGCATCGGTGTGAGGGGCCGCCGGCCTCCGGTCGGCCGGCGGGTACGGGTGGGGGCGGGTGCCGGCGCCGGCCGGCGCTCCCAGCTGCCGTGTTCGCCGCTGGGGTGTTCGTCGCGTTCGTTGTCAGCCACGTTCGAGATCCCGGTGATGGACCTGGGCGGGGAAGCCCAGGCGTTCCAGTGTGCGGGCCAGCTCCTCGGCCAGCACCACGCTGCGGTGGTGGCCGCCGGTGCAGCCGACGCCGATCGACAGGTACGACTTTCCTTCCTTCACGTAGGCCGGCAGGAGCAGGGCGAAGAGCCGCTCCAACTCGGCAAGAAACGCCTCGGTCTCCTCCTGCTTCATGACGTAGCGCCGGACCTTGGCGTCGGTCCCCGGTAGCGGCCGCAACGACTCGACCCAATGCGGGTTCGGCAGGAAGCGGCAGTCGAAGACGAGGTCGACGTCGAGCGGGAGGCCGTGCTTGAAGCCGAAGGAGACGATGTTGGCCTGGAGGGAGTGTTCGGCGGGCCCGGCGGCGAACAGGGCCCGCAGCCGGTCGCGCAGCTGGTGGACGTTGAGGTTCGACGTGTCGATGACCAGGTCGGCCTCGGCCTTGAGCGGCTCGAGCAGGGCCCGTTCCTCGGCGATGGCCTCGGTCATCCGCTCCCCCGCCGCCAGGGGATGCTTGCGGCGGCTGGCCTCGTAGCGGCGGACGAGCACGTCGTCGGCCGCCTCCAGGAACACGATGCGGGTGCGGGCCCCCGCCTCCCGGAGCAGTTCCAGGGCGACGTGGAGGTCCTCCAGGGCGCCGGAGCGGATGTCGGCGCCGAGGGCGTAGCGGGTCGGGGGCCGGCCCGGCGCCCGGGCCAGCTCGGCCACCTTGGGGATGAGCAGCGGCGGCAGGTTGTCGATCACGAAGAAGCCGAGGTCCTCCAGGACGTTGGCCGCTTCGGACCGTCCCGCCCCGGACAGCCCGGTGACGATCGTGATGTCGAGCTCGTCACTCATCGCGACTCCACGATGACACGGTTATGGGCGTCGCGGTACGGGCAGGCGGGGATGGACTGTGCAGACGGTCATAAATCCGCCGCCCCACGGCGTCGGGGAGCCACGGCACGGCCAGCAGTTCCTCCTCGGTGAGGGCCCGGATCTTCTTGACCGAACCGAACTCCTTGAGGAGCCGCTTGCGCCGTCCCGGCCCGAGGCCGGGGATGTCGTCGAGGGCCGACTTCGTCATGGCCTTGCCCCGCCGGTCGCGGTGGTAGGTGATGGCGAAGCGGTGGGCCTCGTCCCGCACGGCCTGGAGCAGGTACAGCGCCTCGGAGTCGCGGGGAACGCGGATCGGGTCCGGCTCACCCGGCCGGTAGACCTCCTCGAACTTCTTGGCCAGGCTGGCCACCGGGATCTCCTCGAGGCCCAGTTCCTCCAGCGCCGTCACCGCCGCCGACAGCTGCCCCTTCCCGCCGTCGATGAGCACCAGGTTCGGCGGGTAGGAGAACCGCTTCCCGGCCCGGACGCCCTCCTCCCGCTCCCGCAGGTAGTTGCTGAACCGTCGAGTGATGACCTCGCTCATGGCGGCGAAGTCGTCCTGGTTGTCGAGGGAGCGGATCTTGAACCGGCGGTAGTCGGACCGCTTGGCGAGCCCGTCCTCCATCACCACCATGGAGGCGACGATCTCCGTCCCCATGGTGTGGGAGATGTCGTAGCACTCGATCCGCAGCGGGGCCTCGGGCAGGTCGAGGGCGTCCTGGAGGGCGGTGAGGGCCCGGGCCCGGGCGTTGTGGTCGGAGGCCCGCTTGAGGCGGTGGCGGGTGAAGGCCTCTTCGGCGTTCTTGGTCACCGTCTCGAGGAAGGCCCGCTTGTTGCCCCGCTTCGGCACCCGGATCCGCACCTTGGAGCCCCGCACGTGGCAGAGGAACTCCTCGTACAGCTCGATCTCCTCGGGTTCGACCGGCAGCAGTACTTCTTTGGGGACGTCGTCGGCCTGGGCGTCGCCGTAGAGCATCTCGAGGATGCGGGCGGACTGCGCCGCCGGGGAGAGCTCCTCGACCTTCTCCAGCACCAGACCCTTGCGGCCCACCATGCGGCCGCGGCGGACGTTGAAGACCTGGATCGACGCCTCGAGGTCGTCCTCGGCGAGGCCGATGGCGTCGTAGTCCTCGTCCTTGTCGCCCACCATCTGCTGGCGTTCGATCGCCTTGCGGACCGAGCCGAGTTGGTCCCGCAGGCGGGCGGCCCGCTCGAACTCCAGCTCCGAGGCGGCCTGGCGCATCTCCGTCTCGAGCCGTTCGAGGATCGTCTCGGTGTGGCCGTCGAGGAACTCGAGCAGCTCCCCGACCAGGGTCTCGTAGTCGGCCGGGCTGATGGCGTCGACGCACGGCGCCGAGCACTTCTCGATGTGGGCGTAGAGGCAGGGCCGGCCGAGCTTGCGGTGCCGGTCGAGCTTGTTGTCGTTGCAGGTGCGGATCGGGAAGGTCCGCAGCAGCAGGTCGAGGGTCTCCCGGATGGCGTAGGCGTGGGCGAACGGCCCGTAGTAGCGGACGCCCTTGCGTTTCGCCCCCCGCATCACCATGGCCCGGGGCCACTCCTCGGAGACGGTGACGGCCAGGTAGGGGTAGGACTTGTCGTCCTTCAGCCGGATGTTGAACCGGGGCTTGTGCGTCTTGATGAGGTTGAACTCGAGGAAGAGCGCCTCGACCTCGTTGCGGACCTCGATCCACTCCACGCTCTCGGCGGCCGTGACCATCTGCCGGGTGCGCAGGGGCAGCAGCGCCGGGTTCACGAAATAGTTCGACAGGCGGCTGCGGAGGCTCTTGGCCTTGCCGACGTAGATGACGCGACCGTCCCGGTCCTTGAACTGGTAGGACCCGGGTGCGTCAGGGATGGTGCCGGCGGCGGGGCGGGTGAGCATGTCAACCCTCCATTCTGCCGGTCCGGCCTGTCAGACTCGGCCGATGAGCAAGACGTTCGACGGGATCGACGAGAAGCTGGGTGCTTTCCTGGCCGAGCAGCCGGTGTTCTTCGTCGCCACCGCCCCCACCGGGTCGGACGGGCACATCAACCTCTCGCCGAAGGGTGTGGGCGGCACGTTCCGGATCCTCGACGAGACCACGGTGGCTTACCTCGACCTCACCGGCAGCGGCATCGAGACCGTCGCCCACCTGCGCGACAACGGCCGGATCGTGATCATGTTCTGCGCCTTCGCCGGCCGGCCCCGGATCGTCCGCCTCCACGGCCGGGGCACCGTCGTTCTCCCCGGCGACACCGACTGGGAGGAACTGGCCGCCCGCTTCCCGCCCCAGCCGGGCACACGCTCGGTGATCAAGGTGGCCCTCGACCGTGTCTCCGACTCCTGCGGCTTCGGCGTGCCGCTGATGACGTACGAAACGGAACGTGGTCAGCTGGCCGAATGGGCGGACCGCAAGACCGAAGACGAGCTGGCCGACTACCGGGCCGAGAAGAACGCCGTGAGCATCGACGGTTTGCCCGGGTTTCCGGAATAGGGGCTTCGTCCCGGCAGTTATCGCGAGGTGCCAGTAAGATGGCGCAAGCCCGCACCTGGCACTTGCGGGCCATATTCGCTCCGGGGCCGACATCCCCGTGGGACGGGCCAGGCCGCTCCCACCGGCCAGTACCGGGGCTCTGCATTTGGAGGGCGAAAATCCATGCTCCGACTGCAGCGACCGCTGCCCGACGACTACACCCTCGCAGCGCCCGCCGAGCTCGAGGCCCGCATCGCCGCGGCCAAGGCCGAGCTGTCCGACCGGCTCCTGATCCTCGGCCACCACTACCAGCGCGACGAAGTGATCCGCTGGGCCGATGCCCGCGGCGACTCCCTGAAGCTGGCCCGCTACGCCGCCGAGAACTCGCACGCCACCGACATCGTGTTCTGCGGCGTGCACTTCATGGCCGAGTCGGCCGACGTCCTCACCGGCCCGCACCAGCGGGTCGTCCTCCCCGACCTGAACGCCGGCTGTTCGATGGCCGACATGGCCGACGCCGACGAGGTCGAAGAGTGCTGGGAAGCCCTGGCCGGCGTCATCGACGTCGACCGGGTGGTGCCGATCACCTACGTCAACTCGTCAGCGGCGGTGAAGGCCTTCGTCGGCCGCCACGGCGGGGCCTGCTGCACGTCATCCAACGCCCGGGGCGTCCTCACCTGGGCCCTGGAGCGAGGCGACCGTGTCCTGTTCGTCCCCGACCAGCACCTCGGCCGCAACACCGCCCTGGCCATGGGCTACCCCATCGAGGAGATGAAGGTCTGGAACCCCCGCTTCGAGCAGGGAGGCCTGGAGGAACGGGAGATCAAGGACTCCCGCTTCCTGCTGTGGAAGGGCCACTGCTCGGTGCACCAGCGGTTCCAGCCCGTCCACGTGGAGGCCGCCCGGGCCGAGCACCCGGCCGTGCAGGTCATCGTGCACCCCGAGTGCGCCCACGACGTCGTGGCCCTCGCCGACAAGGTCGGCTCCACCGAGCGGATCCTGACCTGGGTCGACGAGGCGCCCGCCGGGTCGGTCCTCGCCATCGGCACGGAGATCCACATGGTGCGCCGCATGGCCGCCGACCGCCCCGACAAGACGATCTTCTCCCTCGACCCGCTGATCTGCCCCTGCTCGACCATGTTCCGGATCGACGAACCCCACCTGGCCTGGTGCCTGGAGGCGTTGACCCGGGGCGAGATCGTCAACCAGATCACGGTCGACGAGGACACCGCCGCCGGCGCCCGCCTGGCGCTGTCGAGAATGCTTGAGATCGCCTGAGAGGGCGACGTCCCAGCCGCCGCAGCGGCACCTCGACCAGCCGGTAGGTCACCTCGGTGACGAGGAAGGTGGCGGGGAACACCACGAGCATCAGGCCCGCCCCCGCGAGGCCGTAGACGTCCGCGGCGAGGAAGTGGACGGCGGAGCCCCAGAGATAGAGACCGTAGGAGCGCCGCCCCACGGCCCGCAGCGGCGCCCAGGCCAGCCAACCGGTGGCCCGCTCGGCCAAGGTGGGGAGCAGGACGGTGGTGCAGAGCGTGGTGGCCGGCAGGCCGAACTGGTACGTGAAGGTGTTTTCCCTGGCGAAGAGCAGGAGCGCGGCCAAGCCGACGCCGGCCACCGCGGCGGCCCGCCGGGAGCGGCACTGCAGCCCGAGGGCAACGGCGCAGCCGGCCAGCAGCGCGTCGGCCTGGGTGTCGATCCCGAACCAGATCCGCGCCCCGGTCGCCCCGGGGGCGATCATCAGACGGTGGACCGACAGCACCACGGCTGCGGCGGCCACCCCGACCGCCAGGGCCCGTTCGTTGCGGCGCAACCGGAACAGGCCTGCGAGGATCAGCGGCCAGACCAGGTAGAACTGCTCCTCGAGCGCCACCGACCAGTTGGCGGTGAGCGCGCCGGCCCCGTCCGCGCCGTGCGACACCACCCAGTTGGTGACGAACAGCAGCGAGGCCACCGCTCCGGTGATCGTCGCCTGTCCCACGGTCCCACCGTGGGCCCACCCCCACACGGCCAGCGTCAGCGTCACCGTGGCCAGCAACGGCACGATCCGGAAGATCCGCCGGCGCCAGAAAGCCCGCAGGTCGACGGCGCCGTCGGCCCGGAGTTCGCCGAGCAGCAGCGAGGTGATCAGGAACCCGGACAGGGTGAAGAAGACGTCCACGCCGAGGAAGCCGCCGCCGATCACGCCGGCGTGGTACAGCATCACGCTCAGGCAGGCGACGGCGCGCAGCCCGTCCAGCGCCGGGGCGTAGGCCAGTCTTCCGGTGGAGTTCGACACGATCTCCGCCAGATCGGTGGTTCCGTCCCCGCCATTGAGGGGACGTTCCGCCCGGAGCCGCCTCAGTCTGCGCGCTTGCGGGCGGCCAGAAAGAGGAGCCGGGGGATCGTGGCCGCTTCGCGGTATTCCGCCGCCCGGGCGAGGAAGCCCTCGGGGGGCGGGGGCTCCTCCATCCGCTCGATGAGGAGGCCGTGGGCCGCCATCGTGTTGACGTAGCGGCTGAGCGGCCGGTGGATGAAGGGCAGGAAGACGCCGGGGGCGACCTCCTCTTCGGAGTCGTCCTCGATCAGGTAGGGGCCGACGCGCCAGTACTGCTCCTCGAGGATGTGGTCGTCGATCCAGCCGCTGCCCGGTGTCTGGAGCAGCGGGTGGTTGAGGAAGAACAGGAACCGGCCGTCGGGCCGCAGGACCCGTGCCACCTCGCCAAGGGCTTCGGCGTAGTCCGCGATGTGCTCGAACACGAGGCAGGCCACGACGGCGTCGAAGGCGTCGCTCCGGCAGGGAAGCCCCGCCGCTGCCCCCCGGGCGTAGAACGGGCCGCCGGCTCGGTTCCGGGCCACGGTCAACTGCTTCCAGGTGGGATCGACGCCGACGACCAGCCCCGCCCCGCCCTTCACGGCCAGCCGGGCCAACTGCCCTTCCCCGCTGCCGACGTCGAGGACGCGGTCGGCACCGGCCAGCCACTCGGCGGCCAGCGGGAGGATCTGCTCCTCGTACTCCGGATCGGCGCCGTCGGTGAAACCCTCCTGCCACCAGCCGGCGTGCTGCTCCCAGGGGTCCTCCTCGCCGACCACCCGGGGACGGTATCAGCTGACCCGAACGCCGATCTTGCCGACGTCGAGCGCACCGGCGCCCAGATCCGCGGCCAGTTCCAGCTCGTATCGGGCGTCACCGACATAGACGACCGGGCCTTGGGCCCTGGCGGCCGCGGTCAGGGCAACACATCGCTCGAACCCGATCCGGAACCGCTCGGGATTCCGCTTCGATCCGCCCAGGGTCTCCCGGCCGACGACCCCGGCCAAGCGCGAGGCCAGGCCGTCAAATCGGCGGAGGAACTCCCGCACGGCGAACTCGGAGTTGTTGGTCAGGACCGCGAAGGCGGTCACGGTGTCGAGCGACCGAATGGTGGCGGCAACAGGTTCGGCTGTGGCGGCAGCCCCGACCTCGGCTCGGGTCACGAGATCCCAGTCGGCGCCGTCAGCACCCCACAAGTCGTCGAGCGAACGGACGCCAAGCTTTCGACGGAGTTCCGTCCAGTCGACGGCCAGGACCGCGATCGTGCCGTCGAAGTCAAGAATGGGCGCGGGGCCAAGCATCGAGCTCGTCTCCCGGAACGAGGGCGTAACCCATGTCGACCATACGAATCCAGTACAGGTCGGGGGGAAGGGGCGACGTGCCCACCGGTGGCAAGCGCTCTCCGAGAGCGGCCCGCACCAGCATGTCGGGCATGTTCAGCCCGGCGGCGGCGAAGAAATTTGACGTGGTGAAGAACCGGCCGGCATTGATCTCGGTCACCCTGGGGCATCCATCGGCGTCCTCCTTGATGTCGACGCAGTAGACGCCCTCAGGTGCCGGGTCGAGCGCCCGGATGGCAGAGCAGGCGACGGCATCAACCGTGGAAATCCGAACGGTGCGGGCCACGGCCGGCGTCGACGTCTGGCCGCTGGGGGTCAGATGCCCATACAGGTACTCCACCCGCTCCCGGGCCTGGCCGGCGACAAGTTCCCCGCTCTGCCACAGACTCTGGTAGGCGAACTCCCGGCCGGGAAGAAACTCACAGGCCATGAAGTCCGCCGGCGAGAGGTCCCGCTCGGCGCACCACCACTCCACCCACGCCTCGGCCTGTTCGCCCGACCGGACTGGGAGCGCCGCCCGCGATCCCGCTCCCGAGCGGGCCCGGACCCAGACCTTCGGGTGCTCCTTGAGCAGGCGGGTCGTCTCGCCGGCCACGTCGGCCAGCGACTCGAAGGGCACCGAGGCCGGTACGGGGATCGCCGCTCGGGCCATCGCCTCGGCGAAGGCCAGCTTGTCGCCGGCGAGTTCAAGCGCCGCCTGCGAGGGGAGGAACGTCGCGGCCGGGATCTCGGACCGCAGGGAGCCGATCAGGCGCACTTCAGGGTCGGGCTGTGGATGGACGACGTCGACGCTCCACCGCTCGATGGCTGCGAGCAGGGCATCGCGGTACGCCACGGGCCCGCCGTCCGCCCGGGGAATCAACAGACGCGCCTCAGCCGCCGACAGGTGGAGCCGCACCGGCGACGAGTCGGCGCCGACGACCCGGTATTCCCGCCCCGACCGCCGGAGAGCGTCGAGAACGTTGGCCGCCGCCGACCCGCCCGCGCCGGTCAGGAGGACAGTGTTCACGCCGCCGTGGCCACGACGTAGAGCTCGGCACAGTGGGCGGGGAACCGCTGACCGACGACGTGCATCGCCTCGATCAGTGCCCAGTCCCAACCAAGCATCTGCCGGTTCGACAGCACCTTGAGGAAGATCCCCTGCCAATGCAGGCTCGTCAAGGCGGCAGCCTCGACGTCGGCAAGCAGCGTGTCGATCGTGTAGACACGCCGGTGCCCGATCCGGTGGTCCGACTCCGACAGCGCGGTCCGCTCGGGCAGCATGCCCATGGCCACGCCCACGAAACGGTGCAGCGAGTCGGCGTTGGGCACGATCAGGTGCAACCGCCCGCCGGGGACGAGCCAGGCGCGGGCCCGGCGGAGGATGTCGACCGGGTCCTCGACGTGCTCCAGCGCGCAGACGAGCAGCACGTCGGTGTAGCGGTCGTCGGGGTTGAACTCCTCCCACAGCGACTCGAAGAACGTCACCTGCGGCGCCCGGACGCGGCTCACTTCGATGTTTCGGGCCGACCCTTCGACGACGTGGTACTCCTTCGCCAGCGGCGACAGCAAGGTCGTGAGCTCGCCGGTCGCGCACCCCATCTCCAGGACCCGGTCGCCGTGCAGCCAGGGACTCATGGCCTGACGGTGGAGGCGCTTGGTGAAGAAATCGAACTCCTCTTCAGGGTTCGACGGGTCGTAGACCTCCGACACGACTTCGAGGCGCGCCCGTTCGCGATCCCTCTGGTCTTTCACGCTGCTCCTTTCTCACCGGTGATGGCGGCACAGACGACCTCGGCCACACGGGCGATCTGTTCGGGGGACAAGCCGGGATGGACGGGCAGCGAGAGGCACCGCCGGGTGACCCGATCGGCTTCGGGTGTCGGGTCGCAGACGACCCCGGGGTGCCCCCGGTACACGGGGTAGTCCCAGGCGAGCCGGGGATAGTAGACGCCGCCCTCGACGCCGTCTTCTCGCATCCGGGCGACGACCTCGTCGCGGTCGACGCCGTCGGGAAGAAGAACGGTGTACTGGTGCCATACGTGGACCCGGCCGGGCGGCAGCGGCGGAGCGACGATCCCGAGGTTCGATCCGAGCAGGGCGGTCAGCAACTCGGCATTCGCCGCCCGAGTGGCATTGGTCTCCTTGAGCCGCTCGAGCTGGGGGATGGCGATGGCCGCCTGGATGTCGGTCATTCGCAGGTTGCGCCCGACCATCTCGTACCGGTAACGCTCAGCCATTCCCTGGTTGCGAAGCATGCGGAGCTGGCGGGCCAGCGCGTCGTCGGAGGTGGTGATGACGCCTCCCTCGCCGGCCGCCACGTTCTTCGTCGCGTAAAACGAGAACGACCCGATCCCGTACGACCCCGCCGGCCTTCCGTTGACCGATGCTCCGTGAGCCTGGGCGGCGTCTTCGATGACCTCCAGGCCACTCCGGGAGGCGATAGCCATCAGCCGGTCCATGTCGGCCATGAGACCGTAGAGGTGGACGGGCACGATCGCCGCTGTCCGTTCATTGACCAGTGCTGCGATGGCGTCGGCCGAGATGGTGTAGTCGGGCCCGACGTCGGCGAAGCGAACGGTCGCACCCGTCCGGACGATCGCATTGATCGTGGCTGCGAAGGTGAGCGGAGCCGTGATCACCTCGTCTCCGGAACCGACGCCGAGCACCTCGAGGGCCGCCTCGAGCGACACCGTACCGTTGCTCACCGCGATGGCATGGGACGAACCGGCCATTTCGGCGCACAGGTGCTCGAAACGTTCAACCATCGGCCCCTGGGCGATGTGCCCGCTCCGGAGGACGGTCAGAACCAGTTCCTCGACTGCGGAGTCGAAGGTCGGCTGAGAGACACGGATCATGCCCAACCACCGGCGGGAAGCCGCCCCAGCCGGCGGCGCAGCCCGAACAGGGCGAGCAGCATGGCGGTGCCGTCGTGTAGGGGCCGCACGGTCGAGCCTGGACGCGGGGTCTGATAGTCGACCGGTACTTCGACCGGCTGCGCACCGAGCCGCGAGGCGACCGCGACGATCTCCGTGCTGAGGAAGAAGTCGCTGGCGCTCAGATGTGGGGCCACGCTCCGGGCCAGCCCACCCTCGAGGAACAGGGAACCCTGCGAGTCTCCAACCTTGAGTCCGATCAAGAGCCGCCGGGCCAGTCGGTACGCCCGCGACATGACGCGTCGCTTCGCAGTCACCGTGACTCTCGACCGGGCATGAGCCTTCGATCCGATGGCGAGGGCCGGCAACGGCTCGCAGGCCAGGATCCCGTCCAGATCGCTGAAGCCGAACGGAAGGTCGGCGGCGGTCACGACGACGAGATCACCGGTCGCGACCTCGAGCCCCCGACGAATGGCGTTCCCGAACCCTTTGGCCACGTGAACAGCGACGACGTTCACCCCCGGCCGGGTCAACTCGCCGGCGAGCGCGTCGACGATGGCGGGAGACCGGTCGGTGGACCCGTTCTCGAGGAGGAGCACCTCTCCGCCCCACAGGCTGGCGAGGTGCTCCGTCACCGCCCGGGCGGTATCGGCGATCGCCTGCTCCTCGTTGTAGACGGGCAGGAGGTACGAGATCTTGGGGGTGGCCGCCACGGTCACTGCTCCTCGATCCGGCTCAAAATCTCATGCGCCGGAAGCACGCGACGGCGCTCCACGTCCGGATCCAGTACACCCCGCACCAGGGACATGAAGTTGTCGAACTGGAGGGCCAGCGGCTCCCCGGTCTGTCGGACGAACGGGATGTCGATCACCGTCTCTGCCCGGTAGGTGGCCCCCGCTTGTTCGTGGCGCACATGGCGGTACACGGTGGCGTTCTGGCGCAGTAGATCGAGGTCGACGAGGACGTCGGCATTCGATACGACCAGAGAACGGATCTTCCGTTGGGAAGCCCGGCTGGACGACAGCGTGGCGACCATGCCGTTAGAGAATCGGATCGTGCAGTCGGCGATCTCCGACACGGCGCCCGGTGCGGGTCTCCACGTCGTGGCGACGATGCCCTCGGGCTCGGCCCCGCCGGCAAAATGCACGGCGAGGTCGATGTCGTGGATCAACAGATCTCCCACGACGCTCGAGGTGGCCCGAACGTTGGGAGGCGAATGGCGGATGCCCACGAGGTGGACCGCCGATCCTTCGAGGATCTCGCTGGCCACGGTGACCACGGGGTTGAAGCGCTCTACGAATCCGCACTGGATCGGTACCCCGCACGCCTCCGACTGTTTGACGATCTCGACCACCGCCTGGTAGTCGTCGGCCAGCGGCTTCTCGATGAGCAGGGGCGTGCCCGCCTCGAGCAGCGGTAGCGCCACGTCCCGGTGCGTCCCGGTCGGTGTAGCCACGATGACGGCGTCGCAGCGGGCCGCCACCTCCAGATCATCGGAGGCGAGGCAGCCGATCTTCTCGGCGATTGCCGTGGCCCGGGCCACGTCCGGATCGATGACCGCGTACAGCCGCGCCTGCGGCGACTCGGAGACAACCCGAGCGTGCAACGAGCCCATCGCGCCGGCGCCGACAATGCCGATCTTCATCGGGGCGCGGTCACCGGCCCGACGTCCGTACGGCACGCGGGGATCTGCTGCCGTCATTGCTCGACGACCTCCTCCGGATCGGTCACCATCGCTCTTGACATCGACGGTCCCCACCGGGACTTGAGTGCTTTGCTCGTCAATGGGCCAGTTCGTCAGGAGTCGGCGTTCTTTTTGACCCAGACGCCCGCCTGCTTGTCCTTGAAGATCGGCTGCCAGCCGGGAGACAGGTCCAGAACCCGGGTCAGCGGCTTCTCCACCGGCCACACGACGACGTCGATCCGGTGGCGGTCCAGAATCGACTGCCAATCGTCCGCCGCCCGGGCCAGCTTGAAGTAGTCCTGGGCGAGTTCGACCGGGAACATGTCATAGCGGTCATCCATGAAGACGTGCTGCTCCGGCCAGTACTCGTGAATCACGTACGCGCTCCAGGCGTCGGTGGTGAGGAGGCGCTCCCCAAGGCGCTGCTGGTCGCTGACACCCTGCATCGCTTTCACCGGATAGGTGGAGAAGTCGTAGTCCTTGGCGGCGGCCGCCTGGCTGGCCGAGGACAGGCCGAGCACGACGAACAGAATGAGGATGGCCAAATTGAACGGAGTGGCCCGATCCGGTCGTTCCTCATCGACCGCCAGCGTCCGCGCGACGACGGCCAGACCGACGATCGGCGCCACCGCCAGGTTGCGCAGGGCCCAGAGTCCGAGCAACAGGAACGAGACGCTGACCAGGAGATCCCGCCGGGTCGGCCGCCGCCGCGCCCCAGCCAACGAGAAAACGAAGATCGCCACCCAGATGGCGAAGAGGATCCCGATGAAGCTGTGGAAGTCAGGCGACTTCCATTCGAGGATCTGGTTCAGGACATCGCCCCGCTGCAGCAGGTGAACGGGGAACGTCAGCAGCGGGATTCCGATGGGGTTCACGGCAGAGGCCACCAGCGCCACGGCCGACCCGATCAGCAGCCGCCGGTCGGGCCCCCGCCAGGGGCGGGCACCGTCGAGCCACTGGCCGGCGAGGTGCGCGGCGAGGTAGGCGAACCCCAGGGCGAAGGTGCCGTGGACGTTGGCCCACAGCCACATGAGGACCGGCAACGTGACGGCGGCCCGCCGGCCTGCGGCGCAACCCGGGACCTCGACGATCCAGAGGAGGATGACCATCCCCAGC
>Ga0299907_10000458_pt1 | contig 19634 bp, 32 predicted proteins | sample RVTome_16_FD_198680 | JGI IMG/M metagenome (GOLD analysis project Ga0299907, IMG submission 198680) | Soil microbial communities from uranium-contaminated site in the Upper Colorado River Basin, Wyoming, United States - RVT152D67 (version 2) ...
AGGCGGCCGAGATAGACGGCCGCGTTCTTGTTGTCCTCGATGCCGACGATCCGCAGGCTGAAGCTGTAGACCGCGCTTTCCGCAACCTCCCGAAGGTGGCCTTCGCGCTCCACGGATCGCTGGCGACTTATGACGTCTTGGTCGCCGATGCCGTCGTGTTTACCGCTCCGGCTTTCGAACGTTTCGTTGCTCGCCGGGAGACGAAGGAGTCACGGGTCAAGGAAGACGATCTTGTGATCGAGCAGGAGGAGTCGTAATGGGCGGATCCACGAAGGGCGACCCGCGCGACGTGATCCTGGCTCCGGTGGTGAGCGAGAAGTCTTATTCGCTGCTGGACAACAACTCGTACACATTCCTGGTGCACAGGGACGCCAATAAGACCGAAATCCGCCGGGCCGTCGAGACGATCTGGAACGTGAAGGTTGTCGGGGTCAACACGATCAACCGGAAGGGGAAGGTCAAGCGCTTCCGCTTCCAGACGGGCAAGCGCCCCGACTCCAAGCGAGCCATCGTCAAGCTCGCGGAGGGGGACAAGATCGAGATCTTCGAGCAGCAGACGTAAGGGGTTGTAGCTAATGCCGATCCGCAAAGCGAAGCCAACATCACCGGGACGCCGGTTCCAGTCGTACTCGGACTATTCCGAGGTCACGAGATCGCAACCGGAGAAGTCCCTCCTCGAGCCGCGGCCAAAAAAGGCCGGTCGGAACAACCACGGCCGCATCACGACGCGCCACCAGGGTGGCGGCAACAAGGTGCGGTACCGCGTGGTCGACTTCAAGCGCAACAAGGACGGAGTGCCCGCGCGCGTTGCTCACGTCGAATACGACCCGAACCGCAATGCGCGCATCGCACTCCTCCACTACGCCGACGGTGAGAAGCGGTACATCCTGATGCCCAACCGCGTGAAGGTCGGCGATACGATCCAGTCCGGTCCGGGCGCCGACATCCGTCCGGGCAACGCGCTGCCGCTCAGGAACATCCCCGTCGGTACCGTCGTCCACAACGTCGAGCTGAAGCCGGGAGCGGGGGGGAAGATGGCCCGATCGGCGGGATCGTCCGTGCAGCTCATTGCCAAGGAAGGCGAGAGGGCAACACTGCGGCTGCCCTCCGGCGAGATGCGAATGGTTCCGCTCGGCTGTCGGGCGACCGTGGGTGAGGTCGGCAACGCAGAGGCGGAGCTCATCTCCGTAGGCAAGGCGGGCCGTAACCGCTGGAAGGGGAAGCGTCCGTCGGTCCGCGGCGTTGTGATGAACCCCGTCGATCACCCGCTGGGCGGCGGCGAGGGGAAATCCTCCGGGGGTCGCCATCCCACAAGTCCGTGGGGCAAGAAAGAAGGGCGCACGAGGAAGAAGAAAGCGTCCGACGCGTCAATCATCCGCCGGCGCGGCAAGAAGAGAGGTCGCTAGTGCCCAGGAGCCTGAAGAAAGGTCCGTTCGTCGATGACCACCTTCTCGGAAAGGTGCTCGAGATGAACAAGAAGAACGAGAAACGCGTCATCAAGACGTGGTCGCGGCGTTCGACCATCATTCCGGAGATGGTCGGGCACACGATCGCGGTCCACGACGGCCGCAAGCATGTGCCCGTCTACGTTACCGAATCCATGGTGGGTCACAAGCTCGGTGAGTTCGCACCCACGCGTGCCTTCAGGACTCATGGGGGCAGCTCCGAGAGATCGACGAGGGTGAGGTAATGGCGCGGAAGATCGATCCGACCGCGCAAGAGGCGATCGCTACGGCACGCTTCATCAGGATATCGCCCACCAAGGCGCGTCAGGTCGTTGATCTGATCCGCGGGCGGCACGTGGAGGACGCTCGCCGCGTGCTGACATTCACCCAGAAGGCGGCGTCGGGTCCGGTCGGCAAGGCTCTCGAGTCGGCCGTGGCGAACGCCGAGCACAACCGCGGGCTTCCTGGTGACGAGCTGTTCGTCGTCCGGACGTGGGTCGATGAGGGACCCACCCTTCGTCGCTTCCGGCCGCGTGCACTCGGGCGGGCGACGCGCATCAGGAAGAGGACCTGCCACATCTCCGTCGTGGTCGGTCGGCCCGAGGACACGGAGATCGAGCGTCCGGCTCCCAGCCGGCGCCGGCGGGGCCGGGGGGCCGCAGTCGACGATACGGGCGAAGCAGCCGAGCGGTCGACCGAGAAGCCGACAACGGCGAAGACGACCACCGCAAAGAAGACCACGGCGCGAAAGAGCACGGCGAAGAAGACCGCGGCCAAAAAGACGACGGCAAAGTCCACGACCGCAAAGAAGACGACTGCCAAGAAAACGACTGCCAAGAAAACGACTGCCAAGAAGACCACGGCTAAGAAGACGACCGCCAAAAAGACCACTACGCGCAAAACCACTACGGAGAAGGAGGAGGGGGACGCCTAATGGGTCAGAAGGTTCATCCCTACGGCTTCCGCCTCGGCATCCACACCGACTGGAAGTCCCGCTGGTTCACCGAGAAGCAGTATCAGGAGTATCTCGAGGCAGATCTGAGAATCCGTGAATACCTCTTGGGCGAGCTGCCCCACGCCGGCATCAGCCGCATCGACATCGAGCGCACGCGCGAACGTGTCCGGATCGATGCCCATACGGCGCGCCCCGGGATCGTGATCGGACGCCGCGGGTCGGAGGCCGAGCGGCTGCGATCACACCTCGAAAGGATGGAGTCGAAAGTCTCGGGCAAACCGACGGACGTGCGGCTCAACATCATCGAGGTCAAACAACCAGAACTCGACGCCCAGCTGATCGCTCAGGGAGTGGCCGAGCAGCTTGCCGGACGAGTTGCGTTCCGGCGAGCGATGAAGAAGGCGGTCGGAACTGCCATGCGCCACGGGGCGAAGGGTGTCCGGGTCCAGTGTGGGGGTCGCCTCGGAGGAGCGGAGATGAGCCGCACCGAGTGGTACATCGAGGGGCAGATGCCGCTGCACACCCTGCGCGCCGACATCGACTTCGGGCTCGCCGAAGCACGCACGACCTTCGGCCGCATCGGTGTGAAGGTGTGGATCTACAAGGGCCCCTTCCAGGATCTCTATGCCTCGGCGCGCGATAACGCGCGGTTGCGTCGTGAGGCTGCGCTGGCCGCCGGTGAAACCGTGGGACGGGGAGCAGAAGAGCGCGCCCGGCGCCGCCCATCCGGTGACGAGCAGGGGCGCGGTGCGCGCACCAAGCCCAAGCAGGCCGCTCCCGCAAAAGAGGAGAAGCCCGCGCCGCCCAAAGTAACTCCGGCGGCGAGCGCCACCGCGGCGGAGACCACCGAGGAAACACCCAGCGGCGAAGGCGGGGAGTCCTGACCATGCTCCAGCCCAAGAAGGTCAAACACCGAAAGCAGCAACGGGGGCGCATGCGCGGCCAGGCCAAGGGCGGAACGACCGTCAACTTCGGCGACTTCGGCCTCCAGGCGATCGAGCCCGGGTGGATCTCGAACCGCCAGATCGAGGCGGCCCGTATCGCGATGACCCGCCACATCCGGCGCGGCGGCAAGGTGTGGATCAACATCTTCCCGGACAAGCCCTATACGAAGAAGCCCGCAGAGACCCGTCAGGGTTCGGGTAAAGGCAACCCGGAGGGGTGGGTCGCCGTCGTAAAGCCGGGCCGCGTGATGTTCGAGATCGCAGGTATACCCGAGCCGCTCGCCCGCGAGGCGATCCGTCTGGCCGCGCACAAGTTGCCGATCAAATGTCGCTTCGTGACGCGCGAACAGCCCTTGGAGGTTCAGTGATGGCCAAGGCATCCGACCTGAGTGACCTCGATCTCGGGTCTCTGGAAGAGAGACTGGTGGAGACCAAGGAAGAGTTGTTCAACCTGCGCTTCCAGGACGCTACCGGTCAGCTCGACAACTACAAGAGGTTGCGCGCACTTCGGAAGGACGTTGCGCGCATCAAGACCGAGATGAGAGCGCGAGAGCTCCGGGAGGCCGAGGAGAGTGAGGGTTAAGCAGTGAGCACATCCGAGGCAAGAACAGAGCGTGAGCGCGGCAAAAGGAAGAGTCGGACGGGTCGCGTTGTGTCGGACGCCATGGACAAGACGGTGGTTGTCGAAGTCCTGGATGCGGCGCAGCATCCGACGTACGGAAAGATCGTGCGAACCAACAAGCGCCTGAAGGCTCACGATGAGGCGAACGAGGCGGGAGTTGGAGACACCGTGCGCATCGCCGAGACGCGCCCGCGGTCGGCGACCAAACGCTGGCGAATCGTAGAGATCGTGGAAAAAGCCAAGTGATACAGCAAGAGAGCAGATGCCGCGTTGCAGACAACACCGGGGCCCGGGAGGTTCTGGTCATCAAGGTCCTCGGTGGATCGCGCCGAAGGTATGCGGGCGTCGGCGACATCGTCGTCTGTGCGGTCAAGGATGCGATCCCCGGCGGCGTCGTTAAGAAATCGGATGTCGTCAAGGCGGTAGTGGTTCGGACGGCCAAGGAGAACCGAAGGGGTGACGGCTCGTACATCAAGTTCGACGACAACGCGGTGGTCATCGTGGACAACCAGATGCAACCGCGGGGGACTCGAATCTTCGGGCCGGTGGCGAGGGAACTCAGAGAGAAGCGTTTTATGAAGATCATTTCGCTAGCGCCGGAGGTTCTGTGATGCCGGGGCTGAAATTGCGTAAGGGAGACGAAGTCCAGGTCATCTCCGGCAAGGAGCTCGGGGCGCGCGGACGGGTTCTGGAGGTAGTGCAGAAGAAGGGCAAGGTCCTCGTTGAGGGGGTCAATCAGGTTACCCGTCACGAGAAGATCCGCCCGGCGGCGGGGCGCGCCGGGCAGCAGGGTGGGATCACCCACAAAGAAGCAGCGATCGACATCTCGAACGTCGCTCTGGTCTGCCCGACGGATGGTGCCACTCGAGTGGGCTACCGGATCGATGAGGCCTCCGGGAGCAAGACCCGGATTTGTAAGAAGTGCGGAACGGAGCTGTAGATATGGCGACTGCGACAAAGTACGTGCCGAGGCTCAAGGAGCGATACCGCGCCGAGTTGCGTGAGCGCCTCAAGGACGAGCTCGGATTGAAGAACATCATGCAGGTGCCGCTGCCTGAGAAGGTCGTCGTGAACATGGGAACCGGAGACGCCCCGCGCGATGCAAAGATCCTCGAGGGTGCGCTAAAGGACCTGACGACGATCGCCGGGCAGAAGCCGGTTGTCCGAAGGGCGCGGAAGTCGATCGCGACCTTCAAGATCCGTGAAGGCATGGCCGTGGGGGCCGCAGTCACTTTGCGCGGCGACCACATGTGGGACTTCCTCGACCGGCTGCTATCAATCGTGCTTCCCAGAATCCGCGACTTCCGCGGACTCAACCCAAAGTCGTTCGACGGCCACGGCAACTACAGCTTCGGTGTTACCGAGCAACTTGTCTTCCCGGAGATCGACTATGACGATGTGGACGCAACGCGGGGGATGGACATCACCATCGTTACCACCGCACGCGACGACGAGGCCGGCGGAGCACTTCTTGCCGCGCTCGGTTTCCCCTTCAGACAGCAAACGGTTTCGTGAGGTGGGGTGAGTAATGGCTAAGAAGGCTCTGCGCGAGAAGGCGAATCGACAGCCGAAATTCAAGGTGCGCTCGTACACGAGATGCAAGCGCTGTGGTAGACCGCGCGCGGTCTACCAGAGGTTCGGGCTCTGCCGTCTGTGTTTTCGGCAGATGGCGCACAACGGCGAGATTCCCGGAATCACGAAGGCGAGTTGGTGATGCAATGACGATGACTGACCCAATCGCCGACATGCTCACACGCATTCGCAACGCGTCTTCGGCCATGCACGAGGACGTCACAATCCCCGCATCCAAGATCAAAGAGAGCATCGCCCGCATCCTCGCCAACGAGGGGTTCATCGATGGTGTCGAGGTGAAAAACGGCGATGCAGGGCATTCAATCATAAGGATCACACTCCGGTATTCGGAGGAGCGCGAGCGGGCGATCAGCGGGATTCGCAGGATCTCGAAGCCGGGACAACGCGTGTACCGCGGGGCACAGGAACTCCCGCGCGTCCTGGGTGGGCTCGGCATCGCGATCGTGTCCACTTCCCAGGGTGTAATGACCGACAAGGAAGCACGCCGCGCGAAGGTCGGCGGCGAAGTGCTGGCCTACATCTGGTAGGCGGAAGGGCTTAGAGAGATGTCACGTGTTGGAGGTTTCCCAGTACCGGTGCCCTCGGGGGTGGAAGTGTCGCTCACCGGGAGTTCCGTGCGCGTCAAAGGACCCAAGGGCGAGTTGAGCCGCACAATCCCGGAGGGCATTTCCGTCGAGCAGGTCGACTCGGAGCTGCGCCTGACACGGGCGGCCGAGACGCGCGAACTCCGCGCCCTGCACGGCCTCACCCGCAGCCTGATCGCAAACATGGTGCAGGGGGTAACCGAGGGATACGAGAAGCGCCTTGAGATCCAGGGAGTCGGGTACCGGGCGACGAAACAGGGCGACGCTTTGGAGCTGGCGGTCGGGTTCTCGCACACCGTGCGAAAGGACGCGCCTCCCGGGATCGAGTTCGAGGTCCCTGCGCCCACGAGGATCACCGTGCGGGGCATCGACAAGGAGCTGGTCGGTCAGACCGCGGCCGAGATCCGCGCGATCAAGAAGCCGGAGCCATACAAGGCCAAGGGAATCCGTTACGAAGGCGAACACATCCGTCGTAAAGCCGGTAAGGCAGCGAAGGCAGGGGCGTAGCCCCAAGGAGAGGCAATGGACGCTAAGCAGAAGGTCAGGGCGCAGCAGGGAAGGCATCGCCGCGTGCGTAAGAAGGTCGTGGGCACGCCGGAGCGTCCGCGCCTGGCCGTCTACCGCTCGAACCGGCATATTTACGCCCAGGTCATCGACGATGTCGCCGGTCGGACTCTGGCGGCGGCCTCGTCTCAACAGGACGGCAAGGGCGACGATCCCAAGGCGGTCGCGAAAGCCGTGGGCGAAGCCCTGGCAAGCCGGGCAAAGGATGCGGGGGTCAGCGCCGTCGCATTCGATCGCGGCGGGTTCCAATTTCACGGTCGGGTCCGGGCGCTCGCCGAGGGCGCGCGCGAGGGCGGCCTCGAGTTCTAGGTGACAGAGGAGAGTAATTAGATGACGCAACGACGTGGAGGCAGAGGCGGCCGGGACGACGACCGCTCTCAGTACGAAGAGCGAGTTGTCTCGATCAACCGAGTAGCGAAGGTCGTCAAGGGCGGCCGGCGCTTCTCGTTCACCGCCCTCGTCATTGTAGGCGACGGAGCCGGAAAAGTTGGTGTGGGCTACGGAAAGGCGCGCGAGGTGCCCGCCGCGATCCAGAAGGGCATCGAGGAAGCAAAACGCAACTTCTTCTCCGTTCCAATGGTCGGGACGACCATCATCCACGAGATCAAGGGCGAGGACTCGGGCGGCGTGGTCCTGTTGAAGCCGGCGTCACCAGGTACCGGAGTGATCGCCGGCGGACCCGTGCGCGCCGTGGTGGAATGCGCGGGGATCCGCGACATCCTCTCGAAGTCGCTGGGCTCCGACAATGCGATCAACATCGTGCGTGCAACGGTCACGGCGCTCAAGGGCCTTAAGACCGCTCAGGAGGTGGCCAAGAAGCGGGGAAAGACCCCCGAGGAGGTGGCCCCCGCCTACCTGCTGCGTGAGGCGACCCCGGCTGGGATACAGCGGTAATTCCGGAAGGTTGATAGACATGGGCAAGTTGAAGGTGAAGCAGGTTCGCTCGGCGGGGTCACGGGGCGCAAAACAACAGGGCACGATCCGGGCTCTGGGCCTCAAGCGTCTCGGGCATTCGGCCGTCCACGAGGACCGTCCGGAGATCCGCGGCATGATCGCTGCCGTCGCTCATCTTGTCGAAGTTGAGGAGATCAAGTAATGAAGCCGCACGAGCTCAAGCCACCCCCCGGATCCCACAAGCGCCGGAAGAGAGTCGGGCGCGGGGAAGGTTCCGGAAAGGGAAAGACCGCGGGCCGGGGCACCAAGGGAACCAGGGCCCGTGGCGAGGTCAACGCCTTTTTCGAGGGAGGCCAGATGCCCCTCGTCCGGCGGGTCCCGAAGCTAAAGGGTTTCACGCCCCCCAACCAGGTGATCTACCAGCCCGTCAACATCAGGGATCTGGGCCGGGTAAAGGGATCCGACATCGGGCCCAACGAATTGCGCGCCGCCGGTCTCATCAAGGGCCGAGATGTGCGCGTAAAAGTGCTCGGTGTAGGAGATGTCGGACGTAAGGTGACGGTCCGAGCTCACGCGTTCAGCGCGTCGGCCCGGACGAAGATCGAAGGAGCGGGAGGGACAGCCGAGGTGATCGACGTCCGGGGCGGCAAAGGCGGGGTGAAGTGAACCTACTCAGCACCTTCTTCAACGCGTTTCGCGTTCCCGATCTCCGGCGGAAGATTCTCTTCACGCTGTTGATCATCGGCGTCTATCGCTTCGGCGCGCACGTCCCCACGCCGGGGATCGACGTCGAAGCCGCTCAGCGGTTCGCGGCGGGCGCTACCGGAGGGGTTTTCCAGTTCATCAACCTGTTCTCCGGAGGCGCCCTCACGCAGATGGCCATCTTCGCCCTCGGCATCATGCCGTACATCACCTCGTCGATCATCATGCAGCTGCTGGCCGTGGTGATCCCCAAGCTCGAGGCATGGCGGAAGGAAGGCGAAACCGGCACCAAGAAGATCAATCAGTGGACGCGGTACCTGACGATCGTTCTTGCCATGCTGCAATCCACCGGGTTGGCCTTCCTCGCCCACCGGGGCGGCTTCCAGGACGCGACCGGCGCGTCGGTGGATCTAATCCCCGACTTCAGCGGCCCCCGCGTTGCTCTCATCGTTATGTCCCTCACCGCGGGAACCGCGCTGATCATGTGGTTGGGCGAGCTGATCACTCAACGCGGCATCGGGAACGGGATGTCGATCCTGATCTTCGCCTCGATCGTCTCGACGCTCCCGAGCGAGGGCGCATCGATCCTCGCCGCCCGGGGTTTCGGCGTGTTCTCAATAGTGGTGGCGATCGGCCTGTTGATCATCGTGGCGATCGTGATCATGGAGCAGGGCCAGCGGCGCATCCCGGTTCAGTACGCCAAGCGAGTCGTCGGACGCAAGATGTACGGGGGGGGCTCTGTTTACATCCCGTTGAAGGTCAACCAGGCCGGCGTTATCCCGATCATATTTGCGTCGAGCGTGCTCTACATACCCACGCTGCTGCAGAACGTGGTCCAGAACCAGACGATCCAGGACTTCATTAGCAACAACCTCGTGAATCCTGCGAGCGCGACGTACATGGTGATCTACGGAGTCATGGTCGTGTTCTTCGCGTACTTCTACACCGCCATCGCTTTCAATCCGATCGAGCAAGCAGACAACATGAAGAAGTACGGGGGGTTCATCCCCGGCATCAGGCCCGGCCGTCAAACGGCGGAGTATCTGGACCGGATCCTGACGAGGATCACGCTCCCGGGGGCGCTGTTTATCGCCGTCATCGCTCTTATGCCGTCGATCTTCCTTGCGACGCAGGGAATCTCCCAGCTGCCCTTCGGAGGAACCTCGATCCTCATCACCGTCGGAGTGACGCTCGAGACGATGAAGCAGATCGAGTCTCAGCTGATGATGCGTCACTACGAAGGCTTCCTTAAGTGATCCGTTGTGGAGCGGCAGTGGACGGCGGGAGAAGCACCTGGTGAGGCTTGTCGTATTCGGTCCCCAGGGTGCCGGTAAGGGGACCCAGGGGGCCATGCTCGCGGAGAAGTACGGGATCCCCGACATCGCAACGGGAGACATCTTCCGCTGGGCAATATCGGGCGGCACAGCCCTCGGACTACAGGTGAAAGAGTACGTCGAGAGCGGCAGCTTGGTGCCCGACGAACTAACGATCCAGGTCGTCCTGGAGCGCCTTAATGCCGATGACTGCCTCAATGGATGGCTGCTCGACGGCTTTCCGCGCAGCATTGCCCAGGCCGAGGCACTCGATTCCATGCTGTCGGAGTCCGGGGATAGCATGGATGCCGCACTGGTTATCGAGGTTCCCGAGGATGTCTCGGTGCGGCGGCTGCAGGGGCGACGTGTGTGCTCGAAGTGCGGACGTAACTATCACGTCGACGTTCCACCGGCGCGCGATTGGATCTGCGACTCGTGCGGTGGTGAAGTCGTGGAACGAACCGATGATCACGAGGAAAGGAAGATCCGCCACCGCCTGGCTCTGTATCACGCAACGACCGAGCCATTGAAGGAGTACTACGCTGAATCTGGGCTGCTGCGCGAAATCGACGGTCTAGGGTCCCCCGACGAAGTGTTCGCTCGCATCGTGGAAGTGCTGTGATCTACAAGAAGTCCCCTGAAGAGATCGCTACAATGCGCGCCGCCGGAGTCATCCTCACAGACGCGTTGAACCGGATCGAGGAAGCCTTAGCCCCCGGCGTTACGACGGCCGAGCTTGACCGGATTGCCGAAGAGGTGATCACGGGAGCGGGTGCCACTCCATCTTTCAAGGGCTACCGGGGGTTTCCGGCATCGATATGCACCTCGCCGAACGATGTCATCGTCCACGGGATACCCGACGGGAGGCGGCTCGAGGACGGGGACATCATCTCAATCGACGTCGGAGTCTTCTACGAGGGGTTTCACGCCGATAGCGCGTGGACCTTCCCGGTTGGATCGATCTCGCCCGAGGCGGCCGGCCTGCTCAAGGTCACCGAGGGGTCCCTGAACGCCGCGATCGAGCAGTGCCGTCCGGGTCGGCGGCTGGGCGATGTCGGCAACGCCGTCCAGGAGGTGGCCGAGGCGGCCGGATATTCGATTGTGCGTGAGTACGTGGGCCACGGAGTGGGTCGGAGCCTCCACGAGGAGCCTCAGGTGCCCAACTACGGCCCTCCGGGACGCCGCGAGCTCCTCAGCGCAGGGATGACGCTGGCGATCGAGCCGATGGTCAACATCGGAGGTCCGGCCACAAAGGTCCTCGGCGACGGCTGGACGGTCGTGACCGCGGACGGGAGCCTCTCGGCCCATTTCGAGCACACCGTTGCGGTCACCCCCGACGGTTGCCAGATTCTGACAGACCACCGGTGGAGTTAGGCCGAACTGTGCTCTGGTTCCCGGGTACCCGGAAAATGACGGCAGAAAGGTGGCGTGGACACGGCGGTTCGACCGGGGCGACCTGGTCTGTTACCATATTTCGTCGGTCCGGCTCAAGGTTTTTTACGCGCCCCGGTGGGGCGCTTTCCGCGGGCCACAATGTCGAAGCGAACTAGGGCTGGGACACGCGCGTGGCTAAGAACAAGGAAAAGGCGTCCTCCGGCAAGGAGGAGGGCATCCAGGTGGAGGGGACGGTAATCGAGCCCCTTCCGAATGCCATGTTCCGAGTCGAGCTCGAGAACGGTCACCGCGTGCTTGCTCACATCTCCGGGAAAATGCGGATGCACTACATCCGGATTCTTCCCGGCGACAGGGTGCTGGTCGAGCTGTCGCCCTACGACCTGACTCGAGGGCGAGTCGTTTACCGGTACCGGTAAGAACGAAGGGACCTACGGGATGAAGGTGCGTCCGAGCGTCAAGAAGATTTGCGACAAGTGCAAGATCATCCGGCGGCGCGGCGCGGTGATGGTCATCTGCACCAACCCGCGACACAAGCAGCGCCAGGGATAGGGAGAAGGGATCGCCTAGGTGGCAAGAATCGCAGGAGTCGACCTCCCGAGAGACAAGAGACTCGACATCGCGCTCAGATACATCTACGGACTCGGCGGCACGAAGGCCGTCGAGACCTGCGTCGGAGCGCGCGTCGATCCTGCGACGCGAGTCCGTGACCTTACCGACGAAGAGGTCGTCCGTATCCGTGACTGGATCGGCAACAACTATCGCGTCGAAGGTGATCTCCGCCGCGAAGTCAATCAGAACATCAAACGCAAGATCGAGATCAACTGCTATCAGGGTCTCCGGCACCGACGCGGTCTTCCGGTGAACGGACAGCGGACCCACACCAATGCTCGCACTCGGAAGGGACCGAAGAAGACCGTTGCCGGGAAGAAGAAAGCGAAGAAGTAAGAGGGGAATCGGGATTGGCTAATCCTAAGAAATCTAAGAAGACCCGCCGCAGAGAGAAGAAGAACGTCGTTCACGGAGTCGCGCACATAAAGTCGACGTTCAACAACACGATCATCTCGATCACCGATCCAGAGGGCAACGTTCTGTCGTGGGCATCGGCGGGGAATGTGGGCTTCAAGGGATCGCGTAAGTCGACGCCCTACGCCGCCCAGCAAGCAGCCGAGGCGGCCTCTCGGCGCGCCCAGGAACACGGCGTGCGCCGGGTCGATGTGCTGGTCAAGGGTCCGGGTTCGGGCCGCGAGACGGCCATCCGTTCGCTCCAGGCCTCGGGCCTCGAGGTGATCGGGATCAAGGACGTCACGCCCGTCCCCCACAACGGATGCCGGCCTCGGAAGAGGAGACGTGTCTGATGGCGCGTTACACCGGCCCGGTGTGCAAGCTCTGCCGGCGCGAAAAGACCAAGCTGTTCCTGAAGGGCACGCGGTGCGAATCGCCCAAGTGCCCCATCGAAAAGGGCCGGCCCCCTCCAGGTGAACACGGCCGCGGCCGCGTGCGGGAGTCGGAATACCTCCTTCAGCTCCGTGAGAAGCAGAAGGCGAAGCGTTTCTACGGCATCCTCGAAAAGCAGTTCCGCGGGTACTACCAGGAGGCCGACCGGGCCAAGGGAGTCACCGGCGAGGAGCTAATGCGCATCTGCGAGTCCCGCCTCGACAACGTCGTGTATAGGGCGGGCTACGCGATGAACCGTCCGATGGCGCGCCAGCTGGTCTCGCACGGACACTTCGAGGTCAACGGACGCAAGGTCAACATCCCCTCATACAGGGTGAAAGCTGGTGATGTCGTCAGCGTGCGAGGACGCTCCAAGAGCATGGGCCGCATCGTCGAGAATGCCGCCTATGCGGAGGGCCGCCAGATTCCCGAGTGGCTGTTCTCCAACCTGAAGGAATTTTCTGTTGAGGTGCGCGCCCTGCCGGATCGCACTCAGATCGATGCGCCCGTGCAGGAGCAGCTCATCGTTGAGTACTACTCCAAGTAGGAATTCGACCCTTTCCTTTCGGCGCCCGATCTGGCAAACAAGGGCCGAAAGGAAGGGGTCGCAGGGAGAGGAGCTTCATGGATCTGCTTATTGTTCAACGCCCTCAGATCTCCGAAGAGGAGATCTCCGAGGTGCGATCGAAGTTCGCTATCGAGCCGCTGGAGCCGGGATTCGGCTACACGCTCGGTAACTCACTTCGCCGCACGCTTCTCTCTTCGATCCCTGGTGCTGCCGTAACGCAGATCAAGATCGATAGCGTGCTTCATGAGTTCTCGACGATCGAGGGTGTGACCGAGGACGTCACCGATGTCGTTCTCAACCTCAAAGAACTCGTGATCAAGAGTGAAAACGAAGAACCGACGACCGTTCACCTCCGCGTGAGTGGTCCGACCGAGGTCACCGCCGGCGACATCGAACTCCCTGCCGGGGTTGAGATCCTCAATTCCGGACACCACATCGCCGCCCTGAACAAGAACGCGACCCTTTCGATGGAGCTGAGGGTCGAGCAGGGCCGCGGTTACGTGCCGGCAACGACGGCGTCGAAGGAAGCGATCGGCACGATTCCGATCGACGCACTTTTCTCGCCGGTCAAGCGGGTCACCTATGAAGTCGAGCCCACACGCGTCGAGCAGATGACCAACTACGACCGCCTGATCCTCGACGTGGAAACCGATGGGTCGATGGGTCCGCGCGACGCGCTGTCGTCCGCCGGAGCCACGCTGGTCGAGCTGCTCCAGTTGTTCTCGGGCCTCGGCGAGGCTGCGGGAGGACTGGTCCTCGGCCCGGAGCCGGGCGAGGAAGAGGCCTCCGGCGTGCTCGCCCAGCCCATCGAGGACATGGACCTCACGGTTCGGTCCTACAACTGCCTCAAGCGCGAAGGTGTGGCGACCATCGGCGACCTCGTCCAGAAGACGGAGGAGGACCTGCTCGAGATCCGCAACTTCGGTCAGAAGTCGATCGACGAGGTCAAGGCCAAGCTCGAGGAGCTAAGCCTGGGACTCAAGAAGAAGGAATTCTGAGCAATGCCGCAGCCCAAGAAAGGTCCGCGCCTTGGATCGAACCCGAAGCATCAGCGACTGTTGCTGTCGGGACTGGCCTTGTCGCTCTTCCAACACGAGAGCATCAAGACGACCGAGGCAAAGGCCAAGGCGCTGCGGCCGTACGCGGAGCGCTTGATCACCAAGGCGAAGAAGGGCGGTCTTCACCAGCGCCGTCAGGTCCTGTCGACGATCGAAGACCGGGACGTCGTTGCCAAGCTGTTTGAGGAGATCGCCCCTCGTTTCGCCGACCGGAGCGGCGGATACACACGCATCCTGAAGCTCGGCCCCCGATTCGGTGACGGGGCGCCGATGGCTCTCGTAGAGCTCGTCGAGGGCGAAGCGCGCACCCAGACGGCCACCGACGAGGAATCGGGTCGTCGCCGCCGGCTACGTCGACCGGCGCGCCGGCGATCTGAGGACGGGGCCGCCGAGGCGGAGGCCCCGGCGAGCGAGGCGGAGGAGACCGAGATCGACGCTCCGGAGGCGTCCGCCGAGGAGGAGACTCCCGGAGACGCCGTGGAGGCCTCGACCGAGGAAGCTACCGGCGAGGAGCCCGTGACTCCACCCGGGGACGCCGACTCCGAGACGTCGCAGGATAAGCCGGATGAGTCCTCCGACGAGGAGAAAAAGGGCACCTGAACCTCCGGCTCGATCTCGCCTACGACGGTGCTCCGTTTCACGGCTGGGCGAGGCAGGTCGACGTCCGTACCGTCCAGGGTGACCTAGAAGAGGCACTGCAAACGCTGTGGCGGCGAGACGTCGCCACGGTGGGGGCGGGCAGGACCGACGCCGGCGTACATGCCGTCGGCCAGGTAATGAGCACGCCCGACGCTCCCGACGACTGCCGGCCCGACGACGTTCTGGGGGCGCTGAACAAGTTGTGCGGGCCCTCGATCGTCGTCCACTCATGCACCGCCGTTCCCGACGAATTCCATGCACGATTCAGCGCTCGCTCCCGCACCTACATCTATGCCGTGCTCGACAGCCCCTACGGGGATCCGTGGCTCGCCGCGACGGTCATGCATCACCGGGGCGCGCCCCTCGATGTCGACGCCATGAACGAGGCCGCCGGCCATCTCGTGGGGGCCCACGACTTTGGATCGTTCGGGCGGCGGCCCGAGCCCGACGCCTCGGCCGAGAGGGTGCTCTACGAGCTCCGCTGCGAGCGGCAGGGGGCGCTGATCCGGGTCCGGGCGCGGGCCAATGCCTTCATCCATCAGATGGTCCGCTCGCTGGTGGGGACACTCGTCACGGTCGGCGAGGGACGGAGGAGGCCGGAAGACATGGTTGGCGTTCTGGAGGCCCGGGATCGGGCGGCAGCAGGTCCCGTAGCGCCTCCTCACGGCCTCTGCCTGGTCTCCGTGGAGTACGACGCCGGGTGGAGCCGGCCCCTCGACCCGGCGTTTCAGCCGTTTGACCGGGGCAAATAGTGCCGTTATCCTGCTGCTTTCCCGCAGACGATGCGCGTCTGCGCGCACCGATACGACCCAAAGGTAGACGATGAAAACCCACTCGACGACGCCCAGCGACATAACGCGCGATTGGTGGCTGGTCGATGCCGACGGCGTTGTGCTGGGCCGTCTGGCATCGGAGATCGCCCAGCGCCTGCGGGGCAAACACAAGCCGTACTTCGCCCCCCACCTGGATACCGGCGACCATGTGATCGTCGTAAACGCCTCCAAGGTGGTCTTGACGGGGAGCAAGCTTCTGAACAAGCAGCACTACCGGCACTCCGGATATCCGGGTGGCCTGAAGTCCGTGCCCTACTCGAAGCTCATGGTCGAGCGTCCCGAAAAGGCCATCGAGAAGGCCGTCAAGGGCATGCTTCCGGGCAACCGATTGGGGCGGGCGATGCTAAAGAAATTGAAGGTCTATTCGGGCCCGGAGCACCCACATTCGGCCCAGAACCCTCAGGTTCTCGATCTGAAGGATGTCGCAGCGCCGCACGACCCCGAGCAGGCGCACACTATTGAGGAGGTAACAGGTGCCTGAAGCGCTTGCACAGGCGACCGGTCGTCGCAAGGAGGCCGTATGCCGTGTCCGACTCCTATCGGGCAGTGGGCGGTGGGAGATCAACGGGCGGCCGCTCGAGGATTACTTCCCGAGCGCCGTACACCGGATGGTGATCACCGAGCCGCTGCGCCTGACCGAGACCGAAGGGCGCTACGACATCATCGCCAAGATCGAAGGCGGAGGCATTAGCGGCCAGGCCGGCTCGCTGCGCCACGCCATTGCTCGCGCGCTGATCGACCTGGACCCCGACCTTAGACCGGCCCTGAAAAGGGCGGGCTTCCTCACTCGCGACGCCCGCGAGAAGGAGCGACGCAAGTACGGTCTGAAGAAGGCTCGCAAGGCGCCGCAGTACTCAAAGCGCTAACCCCTCCTCAAGCGAACTGTCTGCGTTTATTCATTGAATTCCGCAGTTAACTGCAGACGGTTCAGTTTTCGGCGAGCATCCGGCGTAGCACGTACTGAAGCACCCCGCCGTTGAGGTAGTAGTCGAGTTCGACCTCGGAGTCGATGCGGCACTCCACGCCGAAGGTCTTCTCGCCCCCGTCGTCGGCGCGCACAACTACGGTTAGCTCCTTGTGCGGCTCGAGGCCGTCCGAGATACCGTTGATATCGTAGGTCTCCGTGCCCGTCAGGCCAAGCGACGCGACGTTCTCGCCGGGCAGGAACTGCAACGGCAGCACACCCATACCGACGAGGTTGCTGCGGTGGATCCGCTCGAAGCTCTCGGCAATAGCTGCACGCACACCCTGAAGGCGCGGCCCTTTCGCCGCCCAGTCGCGCGACGACCCGGAGCCGTACTCCTTGCCGGCGAGGACGATCAACGGTGTTCCTTCATTCGCATACTCGACGGCCGCGTCGTAGATCGGCATCACGTCGCCGTCCGGCAGCTTTGCCGTCCATCCACCCTCTTTGCCACCGGCGAGGGCGTTGCGCAGGCGGATGTTCGCAAACGTCCCCCTCATCATCACCTCGTGGTTGCCGCGGCGCGAGCCGTAGCTGTTGAAGTCACGCGGCTCGACTCCGTGCTCGATGAGGTACTTGCCGGCCGGCGAGCTCGGCGGGATTGAGCCTGCGGGAGAGATGTGGTCGGTCGTGACCGAGTCTCCGACGAGGGCAAGGGCGCGGGCGCCGGCGATGTCAACGGGCTTCTCGGGTTCCTCGCCGAGATCCATGAAGAAAGGCGGTTCGCGCACGTACGTCGACTCGGGGTCCCACTCGTACAGAGCGCCCTCCGGTGAGGGCAGCTCCTTCCAGTTTTCGTCGCCGTCGAAGACGCGCGCGTACTCCTCGGTAAAGAGTTCCGAGCGCACGGAATCGATTGCTTCGGCGATCTCTTCCTGCGACGGCCATATGTCGCTGAGGTAGACGGGGTTGCCGTCGGAGTCGTGACCGAGAGGGTCCGACGTGAGATCGATCTCGATCGTTCCCGCGAGCGCGTAGGCGACGCACAATGGAGGAGAGCCCAGGTAGCTCGCCTTCACCTGCGGATGGATGCGGCCTTCGAAGTTGCGGTTCCCGGACAGCACCGAGACCACAGCCAGGTTGTGTTCGTCGATCGCGCCGGCGATGGGTTCTGGAAGCGGCCCCGAGTTCCCGATGCACGTCGTACATCCGTAGCCGACGACCTGGAACCCCAGGCGATTCAGATATTCGGTCAGCCCGGCCCCGTCCAGGTAATGAGTGACCACTCGCGACCCGGGCGCCATGGACGTCTTGACCCACGGCTTGCTGGCGAGTCCCTTCTCGACCGCCTTTTTGGCGAGGATGCCCGCGCCGAGCATCACCGTTGGGTTGGATGTGTTCGTGCAGCTGGTTATCGCGGCGATGACCACCGAGCCGTGTTTGAGTTGAATGGTTCCCTCGGGGGTCTCGACGTCCGTCTCCTCGGTGGGGTTCGGATGAGCGGGCGTATGGGGCTGTTCGGCGCTGCCGCCCTCGCCGAGCCACCGCCCGATCTCCACCGGGTATCCGCCGTTGCCCCCGGTAAGTTCGTCGCCGTAGACGGCTTTGAAGCTGTGCCACGCGCCGCCGAGCGCGACCCGATCCTGGGGGCGGCGCGGCCCGGCGAGGCTCGGCACGACGGTTGAGAGATCGAGTTCGAGCGTCTCCGTGAACGAGGGATCGGGCGTCTCGTCGGTACGGAACATCCCCTGCTGTTTTGCGTACCGTTCGACGAGGTCGATTGTCTCCGCCGGGCGACCCGTTAGTCGCAGATACGCGAGCGTCTGGTCGTCGATGGGGAACAGCCCCGCCGTCGCACCGTACTCGGGCGACATATTGGAAAGGGTCGCGCGGTCTGCAACCGTCAGGCTCGAGAGCCCCGCGCCGTAGAACTCGACGAACTTCCCGACGACGCCGTAAGCGCGCAGTGTTTCCGTCACCGTGAGCACGAGGTCGGTGGCAGTCACGCCGGTCTGGAGCGCGCCCGTAAACTTGAAACCTACAACTTTCGGTGTGACGAGCGGCAGGGGTTGTCCGAGCATAGCGGCCTCTGCCTCGATGCCGCCGACTCCCCATCCGAGCACGCCGAGTCCGTTGATCATCGTTGTGTGCGAGTCGGTCCCGACCAGAGTGTCGGGAACTGCAACTCCGTCGAGCGTTCGTACGACGGTGGCGAGATGTTCGAGGTTCACCTGATGGACGATGCCCATGCCCGGAGGGACGACTCGGAAGCCGTTGAATGCTTGCTGCGCCCACCGCAGGAGCGAATAGCGTTCGTGGTTGCGCTCGTACTCCCGCCCGACGTTGATCGAGAAGGCGCGGTCGCTTGCAAAGGCATCGACCTGTACCGAGTGGTCGATCACGAGGTCGACGGGAACGAGGGGATCGACACGTCCGGGATCTCCGCCCTCGCGCTGCATTGCTGAGCGCATGGCAGCCAGGTCCACCACTGCGGGGACTCCGGTGAAGTCCTGGAGGATCACCCGCGCGGGGGAGAACGAGAACTCGCGATCTTCGAGCGGCTTCTGACCCCAAAGTGCGAGAAACGCGACGTCCTCCTCGGTGGCGAACGGGGTACCGCAGAGCCTCAGCAGATTCTCGAGCAGGATCTTTACCGTCATCGGGATCAAGTCCATCTGCGCGTCGGCACCGGCCTCCAGCGCGCCGAGGTTGAAGAGGTCGACGCTCCCGCCGGAGACGGCGAGGGAGTCCCTGGCACCGAATGCGTTGTGCCCGCGTGCAGACGTCATGCAACCTCCTTTGAGCGTGAGATTCCATGATAGAGGCGCCCTCTCTCGGCGAAATCTACTCGTCGCGCACTTGCGCCTGCGGCGGCGGCACCTCCTCGCCGGTCGCTGCGGGCGGCGCCGTCACCTCGGGCTCCAAAGGCTACAGTCGCCCTCGGCGACGGCGCCGTCCTCGCTCTCACTACAAGGCCCCGCCGCCGTCCTCGGCGTTTCGACTCCAGATATCACCTCGCGCCGGGTGCATAACCGCCGTGGGCCCACCACCCCGCCCACGGCAGAAGCCGCTGGTTAGTTACCCAGGTCGGGGCAGTCCTGTCCGTACAGGTCGACGAACTGCTGGACGACCTCGTCCGGCTGGCCTTCGAGCTGCTGTTCGAGTTGGTCGCAGATCTCCGACGTCG
>Ga0299907_10000459_pt1 | contig 19626 bp, 15 predicted proteins | sample RVTome_16_FD_198680 | JGI IMG/M metagenome (GOLD analysis project Ga0299907, IMG submission 198680) | Soil microbial communities from uranium-contaminated site in the Upper Colorado River Basin, Wyoming, United States - RVT152D67 (version 2) ...
GCGAGCTCGGCGTCGATCCGGTCGAGCTGCGACGTCGCAACATGATCCGCCCCGAGGAGATGCCGTATCGGACCAGGACCCTCCTCACCTACGAGAGTGGCGACTACCCGGAGTCGCTCGAGCGCGCGGCAGGGATCGTGGCGCGGTGGCCCGAGCCGCCGGACGACGGGCTCGCCCGAGGGACCGGGTATGCGAGCTACGTGGAGCTCTCGGCCATCGGGCCAAGGGCGGGGGCGCGTGCGCTCGGCGTCGACGCCTCGACGTATGAGACCGCGACGGTGCACATGGAGGTCGATGGCTCGGTCCGCGTGATCGTCGGGACCAGCCCGCACGGACAGGGGCACGAGACGACGTTCGCCCAGCTCGTGGCCGACCGCCTGGGCGTCCCCATGGAGTTGATCCGGTTGGTGCACTCCGATACGGACATCACTCCGTACTCCTCGTACGGGACGGCGGCCTCACGTTCGATGGCGGTCGGGGGCGGCGCGATCGTTCGGGCCGCCGACCGCCTGGCGGACAAGATCCGACAGGTGGCCGGCGAGCTGCTGGAAGCCGACCCCTCCGACATCGAGCTCGCCGGCGGTGGAGCGACGGTCGGCGGAACCGACGTCTCGATGCCGCTGACGGAGATCGCCGCAGCCGCCGTTCGGGCAGGTCGATTGCCGGACGGCGTGGCACCCGGCCTCTCCGAGACCGTGATCCACGACCCGCCCGAGCTGACCTTCTCCTACGCCACGCACGCCTGCAGGGTTGCCGTGGATCGCCGGACGGGCGAGATCGCCGTCGAGTGCTACGCCGTCGTCCATGACTGCGGCATCGTCGTAAACCCGACGATCGTCGAAGGCCAGATCCACGGAGGCATCGCCCAGGGCGTCGGCGAGGCGCTCCTCGAGGGGCTGAGGTTCGACGCGAACGCGCAGCCCCTGTCCACGACGTTCATGGACTACCTCCTGCCGCTGGCCACATCACTCCCCGACATCCACATCGAGCACACAGTGCACCCGTCGCCGACCGTGCCCGGCGGCATGAAGGGGATGGGCGAGGGGGGCACGATCGGTGCCCCGGCGGCCGTGTTGAACGCCGTGGCGGCCGCGGTCCCCGAGGTCGCCGACCGGATCGAGGAGATCCCGATCACCCCGGCCGTCCTGCGTGCGCTCCTTCGCGGGGTCGAGGCGTAGCCAGGACGGTCAGCGGGTGGCCGCGGTGACCGTCGCGGCGCCGCCCAAGACGTCGCGGACGGGTGGGAAGATCCCTACCCTGAGCGTGAGCAGTCGCAGGATGAACGCGGCGGGCACGCCGAGCACGAACAGGACGACCCCCGCGATGTCCCGAACGCCGTCGACCCCGAGCGCGATGAGCGCCAGCACGAGCGGGACCAGGGATCCGGAGAGGAGCACGCCGCCGAGGAAAGCGGCCCGGTACCGACCGCGGAGCAGACGCTCGAGGCTCTCGCGCTTGCCCGGCCGCTCCCGCGAGCTTGACAGATGGATCAGCACCGTGGCGAGCGTCGCGACCCCGAACGCCACGAACCACCACAGCTCGGCGTCGGTCACCTCGGCTCCGTTCAGGACGGCCAACAGCATGATCGTCGCCATCGACAGCGACGCCGCGGACAGCAAGAATTGCAGCGGGATCGCCGCGGAGTGCCAGTACGGGATCGCCCGGGGCTTCGCCAGGACGGCCCCGGCGTAGAACATCACGACGACCGCGGCGGCCCCTGCCACGATCTCGAGCGCGCGCCCCCAGGCCGTCGATGCCTCCGCGTCCCACGGCAGCGAACCGAACGGGCGGGCGCCGGTGATCTCGAGATCGGGGATCACCAGCACTCCGCCGCACACGAGGAAGACCGCGTCGGAGATCGCGCCCCAGCTGATCCAGCTGGTCCGCACGTTCAGGACGGCTCGCCAGAAGCGGAAGGGCTTCCCCAGGTCCGCGATCAGGATCAGTCCACCGATCGCGATCGCCAGGAACGAGAGGAGATCGACGAGCGGCAGGCCGAGGACCCGACCCAGGTCCAAGGTCACCCCTAGGAGCCGGGAGAGCAGGAAGAGCCCGCCGCCGACCCCCATCAGGGTGAACCAGGTGGCATGCGGGACGTCCCACACACGCTGAACCTTCGGTTCGAGGTCGAACCGATCCATGAACGCGTTCTGGGGCCGGAGCTCGCTCATCGTGCTCAGTCGACGTACAACACGTGTGCGCCGGTCTCGGCGTCGGCGCGCAGCACCTGGGCCGGGCCGTGCTCCTGCAGATAAGTGCTCACGGGGCTCGTGGGATCCTCGAGATCGCCGAAGATCCGGCACTCCGCGGGGCAGGTCACGACACACGCGGGCGTCGCCTCGATGTCGATCCCCGGGACGAGCCCCCGTTCAAGCCCCGAGTCGATCCGGTGCGCGCAGAACGTGCACTTCTGGATCGTGCCGCGTTGGTGACGTCGCGCCGATCCCTTGTCTGGCACGGTCGCCTCGGTCCGCCCACCGTCGCGGAGCGACTCGCCCTCGGCGCCGAACGTGATGTGGAGCGCGCCGTACGGGCAGGCGTTCATGCACGCCCGGGAACCGCAGCAGTCGTCCTGGTCGTACATCACGATCCCGTCCGGGCGGCGCGACAAGGCATTCGTCGGGCACGCCTTGATGCACGGAGCGTCTTCGCACTGGTTGCAGAGCATCGGGAGGAACTCCATGCGTGCGTTGGGGAACTCGCCGACCTCGTATTCGACCACCGGTGCGTACCACACGTCGCCGGGCGTCTCGTTCTCCGTCTTGCACGCGATCGTGCACGCCTGACAGCCCACGCAGCGCGCCGTGTCGATCGCCATCGCCCAGCGCGTCACGCGGAGCCCTCCTCGGCCTTCAGCACGCGACCGGAGATGCAGCAGTCGAGCGCCCCGGACAGGAAGTCGACGTGCTCCTCGTCGACAGAAAGAAGCGCGTTGAAGTTCACCTCGTCGGCGTTCGACCCGCTCCCCCATCCGCCCCCGCAGCCTTGCGTCGCGAGCACCTCGGGGTGAACGAGGTTCGTGACCCGGGCGGTCGCGGTCTGGCGCCGCCCCTCGAAGGTCTCGATGATCACGCCCTCGCCATCCTCGATGTGGCGTTCCGTCGCCGTGACCGGGTTGATCCACACCGAGCGCAGGTCGTTGTGGCGCGCCGAGAGTCCAGAAAGGAGGGGGTTCCGGTGTGTGTGAGAAAGCGCCTGGTTCGGCATCTTGAGGTTCGTGATGAACATGTCGTGGGGAGCAGAGCGCGCGAACGAGGGGCACGGTTTGAAGTCCGGGAGCGACGCGTAGTCGTCGGTGTCCCACGGGATCCCCATCTCGTCCGTGACCCGCCGCACGTCGTCCCCCGCCTTGAGCATGAACTCGTAGTAGATATGGGCGCGCGGCGTGTTGAACATCCGTGGGTACTTCTCCTCGACCGTCTTCTCGGACGTCCACAGGCCGTCCGCGAGGAACCATGCGAGGTCGTGGTCGTCTCCCAGGTGGCAGCGGAGCTGCCGGTCGACGATGGCTGTGTACGAGTAGTCGCCGCCAACATCGAGTGAGTACTCCCCGGTGAGCCCCCCGATCCGGTTCATCGCAGCGTAGAAGTCGGACGCGAAGCCAGCCCGCTTCGCGAGCTCCAGCAACACCTGCATGACGTCGACGTACGGCTCGCCGTCGACCGGGCCGCGGAACGGCGCCGGCACGACCGGCTTGGCCCCGAAGACCGCGAGCGGGACGTCCCCGCCCGAGTAATGGGCGTAGGTGTTCGGAACGAGTCGCTCGAGGTAGTGCAGGTCCGGGAGCACGATGTCGGCGAACGCGGTCGTCTCCTCGAACCGCCTCGCGATCGACACGACGAAGGGGATCCTCGCCATGAAGCGTTCCATCACGTCGGGGGGTCCCGACGTCTTGACGAGGTTCGAGTGGTACTGGATCAGCATCTTGGGGAACGGGGGCGGCTTGTAGACGTCCTCCTTCTCGGAGGTCAGGAGGTAGAAGATCGCGCCGTACGGACCCACCGGGAGCAGCTCGAACATCTCGGGGGTGTCGGGCGGGCGGACCTCGCGCGGCGGGTACATGCCCCCCACGCGGCCCCCGCCGATGAAGCTGCGCTTGATCATCCCCTCGTCGCTCTCTTCCCAGATCATCGCGCGGCCAGGAGCTTTGCCGAGGATGCCGTAGGGCTCCCCGATGGATCCCCCCGGCACGTCGAGGGCGCCGACGAGGGTCGGCAGGAGGATCACGGCGAGGCCGGTCAGCATCGCGTGCTTGTGGGCGGACAGCCCCCGGTACCACGCGACCGTGGCCGGCCTGTAGGGGAGCTCGACGCCATCGATCTCGATCGAGGCGCCGACCTGCGCAGCCTCTCCGAACTCCCGGGCCAGGCGCCGCACGGTGTCGGCGGGGACGGTGGTGACCTCCTCGACGTGCTCGGGCGTGTACCGGCGCACGTGGGCGGCGAGCGTGTCGAAGGCGGTCGCGACGGCCACACCATCGACCTCGAACGTCCCTCTGAGCGCCACCGTCTCCGGAGCGACGGCGTCGAAGGGCGCGGCTCGGCCCTCGGATGTGCTCCATACGAGCGGCTTGGCGGTGCCTTCCTCCCGGACGTATCGCCCGTCGGATCCCACGAGGTAAGGCCCGTTCGTGAACCGCTTCAGGAATGCCTCGTCGTAGATGCCCAGCTCGTTCACGAGTTGGTCCACCATCCCGAGGATCAGCGCCGCGTCCGTACCGGGCCTGATCGGCACCCATTCGTCGGCGCGCGACGCCGCCGCGGAGCAGACGGGGTCAACGGCCACGACCTTCAGCTTGTCCCGCCTGCCGGAGAGCTCCCTGGCGGCGGCCATCGTGTCGTAATGCACGACCGAGCCGAACTGCGAGCCGAACAGGAGGATGTACTTGGTGTACGTCGCGTCGGGGATCTGCTCGAAGGCATTCTGGTTCAGGTAGAGGATCCCGTGCACGTTGTTCCCGCAGAAGATCTGCGCCGACCACGTCTGGTAGCCGGGGGCGCCGAAACCGTTCACCCACGAGGCCAGGTGAGCGCCACGGAGCTGGAAGGCATCGAACGTCGAGAGCATCATCCGAAGCGGGTCGTCCTCGCGGATCTCCTTGAGCCGACCCGCGATCTCGTCCAGGGCCTCGTCCCACGAGATCGGCTCCCATCCCGGGTCGACGCCGATGCCCTTCTCGGGGTTGGTACGCCGAAGCGGCTGCGTGAACCGATCCGGGGTGCGGAGGCCCTCCATGCCCGAATCGCCCTTCGCACAGGTCTTCCCCAGGTTGTGGGGGTTGTCCGGGTCCCCGAGGATCTTGTCGACGAGGCCGTCCTCGCCGACGTGGGCGAGGATCCCACACCGGTTCAGGCAGATGATGCAGGTGGAGCGCACCCACCCGGGGCCGAGCGCCGTGCCGTCTCGCCCTCCAAGCAGGTCAGCGCCGATGCGCGATTCCCGCCGCGGAGCAGCCCCAACCTCCATGCTCGCTCCTTCCCTGGGACGTCGCGAGTGTCCCCCGCCGCTCAACAGGTTGTCAATCGCGTACGAGGGGCGGTTTGACACGCCGTTGAGCCAGCCGCGATGCTCGTCCACCGGAGGAGCTCACGTGGACGGCGCCTGCTACATCGACGGGAAGTGGGTCGGCTCAGACCGCACGTTCCCGGTGCACGATCCGGCGACCGGAGAACAGGTCGGCACGGCGAGCGACGGCGGCGTCGACGAGGCACGAGCCGCGGTCGACGCTGCCGCCCGCGCGTTCCCCGGGTGGGCCGGGCTCGTCCCCGGGGAGCGCGCCGCCGCGATCCGAAGGATCGCGGCGGCGCTGTTGGAGGACGCCGAGCGGATCGCCGACGTCGTCGTGGCCGAGCAGGGAAAGCCGCGGGGACAGGCCCTGTGGGAGGTCCGGTACGCCACCGAATGGCTCGACTGGTACGCGGAGGAGGGACGTCGCGCCTACGGCCGGATGATCCCCGCGACCGTGCCCGGCAAGCGGTTGATGGTGCTGCGACAGCCGGTCGGGATCGCGGTCGCGATCACCCCGTGGAATTTTCCCGTCGCCATGATCGCCAGGAAGCTGGCGCCCGCGGTCGCGGCCGGCTGCCCGATGATCGCGAAGCCCGCGGAGCAGACGCCGCTGTCGGCGGTGGCGATGATGGAGGCGATGGATCGAGCCGGGCTGCCGCCCGGCGTCGTGAACCTGATCACCTCGGCAGAGCCCGAGGCGGTGGCGGACGCGCTCGTCTCCGACGAGCGCGTCCGCAAGATCACCTTCACGGGGTCGACGGAGGTCGGGAAGATCCTGGTGCGGGCATCCGCGCATCACCTGGCGAGGGTGTCGCTCGAGCTCGGCGGGCAGGCGCCGTTCATCGTCTACGATGACGCCGACCTCGACGCGGCGGTCGAGGGCCTGCTCGCATCCAAGTTCCAGGTGAACGGCCAATCGTGCCTCTGCGCGAACCGGATCTACGTCCACGAAGGCGTGCGGGAAGAGTTCTCCCAGCGTCTCGTGAAGGCTGTGGCCGCCCTCCGGGTGGGGCGAGGATCGGAGGAGGGCGTCGACGTGGGACCGCTGATCGACGAGCGCGCGTTCAAGAAGGTCTCGCGCCACGTCGATGACGCCGTCGCGAAGGGGGCGGTCGTCGAGGTCGGCGGCGAGCGCGTCGACGGGGCCGGGTTCGATCGCGGGTTCTTCTATGCGCCGACGGTCCTCTCGTCCTGCGTCGACGACATGCTCGTGGCTCGCGAGGAGACGTTCGGCCCCGTGGCTCCCGTGTTCGCATTCGCCGAGGAGGCTGACGTCATCGCGCGGGCCAACGACTCGCCCTACGGACTGGCGGCCTACGTCTACACCCGCGACCTGGGGCGGGCGTTCCGCACGGCCGAGGCCCTCGAGTACGGGATCGTGGGCGTGAACGACCCGCGTCCGGCCTCGCCGGTCGCACCGTTCGGGGGCTTCAAGGAATCGGGGCTCGGGCGCGAGGGCAGCGACGAAGGGCTCGCGGAGTTCCTCGAGACGAAGCTCGTCTCGATCATCGCCTGACGGAGGGACGCGATGCGCGACGAAGCCGCGGCGCAGGCGCTCGCGGGGCTGAGGGAGGCGGGGATCGACTTCGTCTCCGGACTGCCTGACGGCTGGCAGCGCAACCTTCACGAGCTGGTCGAGGCCGACCCGGACATCCGGTACGTGCCGGTGTGCAACGAAGGCGTCGGCTTCTCCGTGTGCGCGGGCGCCTGGCTCGGAGGACGCAAGTCCGCGCTGATCATGGAGAACTCCGGTTTGCGCGTGGCCTCGGAGTACATCGCCAGGATCTCGCTCGGGGCCGGGGTGCCCGTCGTGCTGCTGCTGTCGTACCGGGGAGACGTGGGCGAGACCGAGCACTGGGGCATCCCGCACGGCATCGTGGTCGAGCCGCTCCTTCGGGCGCTTCGCATCCCCTACCTCGTCGTCCGCAACGTCGAGGACCTCAAGATCTCGATCGTCCGGGCGTTCCGGATCTCCGAGGCCCAGCTCCATCCGGCCGCCGTGCTCATCTCCGGCGACTGCGTGTGGGAGGACCGATGAGCCTCGACCGCTACGGGTGGCTGGGCAGGCTCGCGGCCGCGGTGCCCGACGACGCGCTCGTCATGTCCACCTACATCGGAGCGGTGTCGTTCGAGTGGTCGGCGCTCACGAGCGAGCACCCTCGAACGGCCCACCTCGGACAGATGGGTGACGTGATCGGCCTCGCCGTCGGTCTGGCGCTGGCGCTGCCCCACCGGACGGTCGTGTGCCTGGATGGGGACGGATCGGTCCTCATGGAGCTCGGCCAGCTCGTCGTCATGGGACAGGAGGCGCCCGACAACCTCGTCGTCTTCGTCGTGGACAACGAGGTCTACGAGTCGATCGGCTCCGGCGAGAAGGGGCCGCGGCCGACCGCGACGGCCGGCACGACGGACCTCGCGGCGATGGCGAGGGCCGCGGGGGTTCCTCACGCGGTCACGGTCCAGACGGCCGAGGAGCTGGATCGCGAGATCGACGCCGCCTTCTTCGAGGGGGGGTGCAGGTTCGTGGACGTCCGGACCGAGCCCGGCTTCGCGAAGGTCCCTCCACGGCAGCTGGACGGCTTCGAGGACAAGTACCGCTTCGTCCGCTACGTGGAGCACCTCGAGGGGATCCAGATCCTCCGCCTGGCCCGGCAGGACCGGCAGCTCATGGAACGGTCGGACCGGTAGTCCTTCGCTTTCGGACCTACTCGGCCTTCACGACCGGTGGGGAATCCTTCAGCGCGGCGCGCCGGTCGAGGAGCTCCTCGGCCGCCGCCTGCGCCTGCGCCCGGACCTCGCCGACGTCCACGGTCTGCACGTGGCCGCCCGCGACGAGGCGCCGGCCGTCCACCCACACGTCGCGCACGTCGTGACCGTGTGCCGAGAACACGAGGTGCGCGGCGACGTTGAAGTCCCGCCCGTGGAGCACCGGCGTAGTGTGCAGGCCGCGCAGGTCGACGGTCACCACGTCGGCACGCTTGCCCGGCACGAGCGACCCGGTGACGCTGCCCAGGCCGAGCGCGCGTGCCCCCTCCCTCGTCGCCATCTCGAGCAGGTCCCATGCATCTCCGGTCGTGGGATCGAGGGTCGAGACCTTCTGGAGCAACGACCCGAACTTCATCTCCTCCAGGAGATCCAGGTTGTTGTTCTCCTTCTCGCCGTCGGACCCGATGCCCACGGCGATCCCGGCCGCCCGCATGGCCCCGATCCGCGCCGGGCCCGACGCGATCTTCATGTTCGAGCACGGGCAGTGGGCCACGCTCGTGCCCGTCTCAGCGAGGAGCCTGATCTCGCGGTCGTCGAGCCACACGCAGTGCGCGATCACCGTGCGCGAGCCGAGGATCCCTCGATCGAAGAACTCCTCCACTGGTCGCCGGCCGAACCGACGAAGGGATTCCTGGACCTCCCATACGGTCTCCGACGAATGGGTGTGGATCCCGGTGTCGAACTCGTCCGCCAGCTCGGCCGCAGCACGGAACGCAGATGGGGTGCAGTAGAAGAGGTGTTCGAGGCCGACCCACGCGCGCACTCGGCCGTCCGCGGAACGGCCATGGCTATGGAGGAGCCGGCGGTTGGACTCGATCGACTCGAAGAAGTCGAACCCCTCCTCGTCGGCGACGTAGGGGACGAGCGTGGCTCGGATCCCGACCTGCTCCGCCGCGCGGGCGGAACCCTCCATGAACCTCCACATGTCCATCACCGACGTGGTGCCGAACCGCACCGACTCCGTGTAGCAGTGCAGCGAGGCGACCTCCGCGATCTCGGGCGTCAAGGCCTTGTGCGCGGGATCCACGTACTCGTGCAGCCACTCGAAGAGCGCGAGCGACTCGGCCGTCCCACGCAGGAGGCCCGAGTGGAGATGACAGTTCTGCAGCCCGGGGATCACCGCGTGATCGACGACGTCGACGACGTCGGCATCGCTCGCCACACGGTCGACCTCCTCGACGGGTCCCACCGCGGCGATACGGTCGCCGTCGATCAGGACCGATCCCGGATCGTGCACGACCCGGCCGCCCTCCATCGGGAACACGATGCCGCCTCGGATCAGCACGCGCTCGCTCACGGAGCTTCAGCTTGACATATTGTTGACCCTGCCCCAAGGGTGGACCCATGGACGTCCTACGACCCCGATCGCTCGACGACGCGCTCGCGATCAAGGCGGAGCGACCCGAGGCGCTCCCCGTGTGCGGCGGCACCGACGTGCTCGTGGGGATCAACTTCGATCGCCTCCGACCCACCGCACTGCTCGACATCGCCCGGCTGCAGGAGCTGGCGCAGGTGGAGCGCGACGACGGCGTGGTCACCGTAGGCGCCGGCGTGAGCTACACGCGGATCATGCAGGAGCTGCCCCGGCTCACCGCGCTCGCCCAGGCCTCGCGCACGATCGGCTCTCCCCAGATCCGCAACCGGGGCACCGTCGGCGGGAACCTCGGCACCGCGTCGCCCGCGGGTGACGCGCTCCCCGTCCTCGCCGTCTACGAGGCCGACGTGCTGGTCGCCGACGAGGCCGGCCGTCGTGCCGTGCCGTGGCACGGGTTCATCGTGGACGTGAAACGAACGACGCTGCAGCCGACGGAGCTGATCGTCGGGGTCCGCTTCCGCGTGCCTCGGGGCCCGGGCTCGTTCTCGAAGATCGGCACGCGCAACGCGATGGTGATCTCGATCGCTGGACTGTGCCTTCAGATCGACGAGGACCGGCGCGCCGTCAGGATCGCCCTGGGCTCCGTCGCACCGACCATCGTCCGCGCGACCGACGCGGAACGGTTCGCCGCCGAGCGGATGGAGCGGGCGGGCCTCTGGGACGACCCGTCGGCCACGCTTGACGACCTGGACGGCTTCGCGGAGCTCGTGGGCGAGGTCGCGCGCCCGATCGACGACGTGCGGGGGACCGCCGCGTACCGCCGGCACGCGTGCCGTGTGCTCGCGCGCCGCTCGCTCGCGTGGGCCCTGGCCGACCGACGGGAGGCAGCTCGATGATCGTCCGGGTGAACGTCAACGGGACCTGGCGCGAAGCCGACGTGTGGGGTGGCGCGAGCCTCCTGTTCCTGCTCCGCGAGCACCTGAGCCTCCCCGGTTCGAAGAACGCGTGCGAGCAGGGCGAGTGCGGCTCCTGCTCCGTGTGGCTCGAGGGACAGCTCGTCTGCTCCTGCCTGGTCCTCGCGGCGCAGGCCGACGGGCTCGCGGTCCGCACGGTCGAGGACCTGTCCGACCCGCAGGGAGCCCTGCATCCCGTCCAGCAGGCGTTCGTCGACGCCGGTGCCGTACAGTGCGGGTTCTGCACCCCGGGGCTGATCGTCGCGGTGACCGATCTCCTCGAGCGGGATCCCGTTCCGAACGAGGCCACCATCCGAGAGGCGCTGTCCGGCAACCTGTGCCGCTGCACGGGGTACGCGAAGATCCTGGATGGCGTGCGCCTGGCGGCCGCCACGCAGGAGCGGAGCCGATGAGCACGCCGCCGGAGGTGCTCGAGCTCACCCGGCGCGGTGTGGGCGAGAACACGCCACGGATCGACGGGGGCCCCAAGACGCAGGGACGGTTCGCCTTCGGCAGCGACCTGTGGGCCGAGGGCATGCTCTGGGGACACACCCTCCGGAGCCCGCACGCCCGCGCAAGGATCCGGTCGATCGGGATCGCGGAGGCCGTAGCGAGCCCCGGCGTGCACGCGGTGCTCCTGGCGGACGACGTGCCCGGCCGCCGCACGTACGGCCTGGAGTTCGCCGACCAGCCCGTGCTGGCATGGGACCGCGTGCGGTACGTCGGGGAGCCCGTCGCCGTCGTGGCAGCCGAGACGCCCGAGCTCGCGCGGCGCGCCGCGGCCCGCATCGAGGTCGACTACGAGCCGCTCGAGGCGATCGTCGACATGGAGGCAGCCCTCGCCACGGACACCCCACGCATCCACGACCACGGCAACGTGCTCCGGCACGTCAGGATCATCCACGGGGATCCCGACGCGGAGGCGGAGATCTGGGTCGAGGGCTACTGGGAGACCGGGATGCAGGACCAGGCGCCCCTCGGGCCCGAAGCCGGGCTGGCGATGCCCGCCGACGACGGCGGCGTGGACCTGTACGTGTCGACGCAGTGGCTGCACGTCGACCGCTCACAGATCGCGCTCTGCCTCGGGCTCGACGACGATCGCGTGCGCATCACGCTCGCCGGCGTGGGCGGTGCGTTCGGTGCGCGAGAAGACGTGCACATGCAGATCCACGCCTGCATGCTGGCGCTGCACACGGGGCGTCCCGTCAAGATGTCCTACGGGCGGGAGGAATCGTTCCTCGGGCACGTGCACAGACACCCGGCCAGGATGTGGATCCGCACGGGCGCCTCCTACGAAGGCCGGCTCAAGGTGTGGCGCCAGCGGATCGTGGTCGACGGGGGAGCCTACGCGTCGTCCTCGTCGGCGGTGATCGGGAACGCGAGCACGTTCGCCACCGGCCCCTACCTCGTGCCCAACGTCCTCGTGGAGGGCACCGCCGTGTACACGAACAATCCACCGTGCGGGGCGATGCGCGGGTTCGGCGCGGTGCAGGCCTGCTTCGCGCACGAGGGCCAGATGGACCGCCTGGCCGCCGCGCTGCAGATGGACCCCGTCGAGCTGCGCCTCCGCAACGTGCTGGAGCTGGGCGATGCGATGCCGACGGGCCAGGTGCTCGGGGGCAGCGCGCCGACGCGCCGTATCCTCGAGCGTATCGCCGCGCTGCCATCGATCGTCGAGCCGGCGACGCCGCCGGACCCGGTGCTGCGCCCCGGCGGGGCGAACAACGTCACCAGAGGCGAGGGGCTCCGCAGGGGCGTGGGGATCGCCTTCGGCTTCAAGAACATCGGCTTCAGCGAGGGGTTCGACGACTCCTCGGAGGCGCGCGTCCGGCTGGAGCTGGGGCCCGCCGGGCCCGTGGCCGAGGTGCACACCGCCGCGTGTGAGGTGGGCCAAGGCCTCAACACGATCATCACGCAGATCGCCAGGTCGGAGCTCGGGATCGACGACATCGTGCTCCACCCGGTGGACACGCAGGTCGGCTCCGCCGGGTCGACCTCCGCCTCTCGCCAGACGTACATGACCGGGGGCGCGGTCCAGATGGCGTGCCGCGCCGCGGCCTCGCGCGCGTTCGACCGCGCAGCACAGCGGGGCGTCGCGATCGGCGACGAGCCGCGGCTCGATGACGGATGGCTCGTGATCGACGAGACGCCGGCCGTCACCCTCGCCGAGCTGCTCGACCGTCCGATCGAGGAGACGGCCGTCTTCCACCACCGCCCCACGACGGCGCTCGATGAACACGGCCACGGCGAACCTCACATGCAGTTCGCCTTCGGGGCCGAGCGCGCCGTGGTCGAGGTCGACGCTGAGCTCGGTCTCGCCCGCGTGGTGCACGTCGACGCGGTCCAAGACGTCGGTCGGGCGCTCAACCCGCGCTCGATCGAAGGGCAGGTCGAGGGGGGGACCGCTCAGGGCCTGGGGCTCGCGCTGATGGAAGAGATCCAGGTTGTCGACGGCAGCATCCGGAACGCGTCGTTCACCGACTACCTGATCCCAACGATCCTCGACGTTCCGTCGGTCACGTCCGAGCTGATCGAGGAGCCCGATCCCGAGTCACCGTACGGTGTGAAAGGCGTGGGCGAGCTGCCGACCCTCGTCTCGACGCCGGCGATCGTCGCCGCGCTGCGGAACGCGACCGGTCACGAGCTGAACCGCGCACCTGTCCGTCCGGATGACCTCGTGGGACTGAACGGTCCCGTCCTCGGCAACCCCCCTCCGCCCGCACCCGACGTGCCGGGACCCAGGGCCGTCCCGCATTACGTCGCGGGTGAGGGGGCACCCTCCTAGGAGCCCCCGCCCCGGACGCCGTCGGGCACGATCCACGTGCCGGCGCGTCCCGCGAGCGAGTCCTCGAGCGCCTCGGGGCTCGTGATGAGCGCCTCTAGGCCACCCGCCTCCACGAACGACAGCGCGGCACGCACCTTGGGCGCCATGCTGCCTTCCCCGAAGTGTGATCCCTCGTCCAGGTACCTGCGGGCATCGGTCACCGAGAGGCGGTCCAACCAGCGTTGTTCGGGACTTCCGTAGTCGAGCGCCACGCCCGGGACGGCGGTGCTGATCAGGAATAGGTCGGCGTCGAGTCTCCTTGCGAGGAGGGACGCCGCGTGGTCCTTGTCGATGACCGCCGCGACCCCGTGCAAGTGACCGTCGCCGTCCGGCACCACCGGGATGCCGCCACCGCCCACACCGATCACGACGAACCCAGACTCCACGAGATGTCTGATCACCGCTTCCTCGACGATCCGCTTCGGCAATGGAGAGGCGACCACCCGTCTCCAGACGCCTGCGCCCACCTCGGCCACGGCCCACCCCTCGGCCTGGCGGCGGCGTGCCTGCTCCGACGTCATGGGCGAGCCGATCGGTTTGGTGGGCCGTTCGAACGCGGGATCGGCGGGGTCGACCTCGACCTGCGTCACGACGGTGACGACGTGCCGCTCGACACCGAGCTTCGACAGATCGTGCTCGAGGTTCTGCTGGAGCGCATAGCCGATGGCGCCCTGTGTATCGGCGACGCACACGTCGAGGGGAACCTCGTGCAGTTCGTGCGCCGCCAGCTCCGACCGGCGAAGGATGAACCCGACCTGCGGACCGTTCCCGTGGGTCACGACCACGTTCCACCCGTCGCGGACCATGACCGCGATGTGGTGGCAAGTGTCGGCGGCTGCGAGGTATTGGTCCGCGACGGTCTGGTGCCCCTGATCCTTGATCAGTGAGTTGCCGCCGACCGCTACCACCGCTGTCTTGCCCATGTCGGCCTCAGTTCATCGTGAGCGCCATCACCGCTTTCTGCCCGTGGAGGCGGTTCTCGGCTTGGTCGTACACGACCGATCGCGGCCCTTCGATCACCGAGTCGGCGACCTCGATGTTGCGATCGGCCGGAAGGGGGTGCATGTACACGGCTCCCTCGCCAGCCAGACCCATACGTCGATCGTCGGTGATCCAGTCGCTGTACTTGTCGATTATGCGCTTGCCCTCCTCCTCGTCCGAGGTCGAGAGCAACGCCCCCCAGCTCTTCGCGTACACGACGTCGACCCCGCTGAGGCCCTCGTCGAAGTCGTGCACGATCTGGAACCCCGACCTCGCGGCCTTCGCGTTGTCCGTCGCTTGCTCCACGATCTCCGGCATCAGCTCGAACTCCGGCGGGTGGACGAGCTTCACGTCCATCCCGAACCGCGGAAGGAGGAGGATCAGGCTCTGGGGCACGCTGATCGGCTTCTGGTAGCTGGAGGCGTACGCCCAGCTCACGGCGACCGAGCGCCCGCGCGGATCGCCGAGCTTCTCGATGATCGTCATCAGGTCGGCGAGCGCCTGGAAGGGGTGGTACACGTCGCACTGCATGTTGAGGACCGGGACACGGCTGGCTTCCGCCACGTCGCGGATGTATGCGTTGCCGACCCTCCAGTCGCAGTGGCGGATCGCGATCCCATCGTTGTATCGGCCTAATATCTCGCCGATCTCCTTCGGGGTATCGCCGTGACTGATCTGGGTCGTGCGGCTCTCGATGAACTGCGCGTGCCCGCCCAGCTGCGCCATCCCGGCCTCGAACGACGTCCTGGTCCGCGTGCTCGAGAAGAAGAACAGCATCGCCAGCACCTTGTCGCGCAGGATCGGATGCGAGATCCCGAGGGCGCGCTGCCGCTTGAGATCGAAGGCGACGTCGAGCGCCGTGTCGATCTCTTCCTTGGTCCACTCCTGGAACGTGATGCTGTCCCGTCCGCGTAGATGCGTCTGCACGCGCTACCTCCTCATGATGTCGTTCACGCCCGTGATCGCCCGGTGAACAAGACGGCCACGCGCTCGTTCCCCGCCGCCCCGCCCCCCCGCCGAGCCTCGAGCAGGCCGGCGAGGCCGGCGGACCCGGTGTGGTCGACGTCGATCGACGTGGTCGCACGCGCAACGTGGTTCGCCTCGACGAGGAGCTCGTCGGAGACGACGTACGGGAGACCGCCGGTCGCGATCATCCCCCGCACTACGGCCATCCAGTCGTAGGTCTCGTCGTCAAGGATGCCGGTGGCGACACTTCGAGGCTCGGACTCCCAGGGCCACATGAACGTCGAACGGTGGCGCGCCACCCAGGTGAGCTCCGACTCCACCGCGATTTCGCCGCTGAACTTGCGGATGAACGCTGCGAGCTCGTTGCGGCCCGCCGAGAAGGGCACTCCGCCCGTCTCGTTCTCGAGCCTGTCGAGGAGCCGAGGCACGACCAGGTCGTACGCACGCGCGAGCGGCGAGGCGCCGGCCGTCTGCACGGTGTCGACGGTCGGCATTGCGTCCATGATCCCGAGGGCGGCGGCCTCCTGCAGCCCCTGGATGACCGCGCTCGCGAGCGCCCCGCCCCCGACCTGGATCACGACCCGGTCGAGGCGATCGCTCGCGCGGTGAAGGCCGTCGGCGATCTCGTATCCGAGCGTGAGCCCGCCTTCGATCGTGAGCCCGTCGTCCGGCCCTTGACACGTGAACGGCAAGGCCCCTGTCGCGACGGCCTCACGCAGGCGTCGATACGTCGGATCTCCCGGCTCCCCTTCCTCACGCGTGCAGACAGAGACGTCGGCCCCCAGACCGGCGAGGTCTCGCACGATCGCAGGGTCCGCCCACGTGGGGACGAACACGTCGAGCGGCCTGCCGGCCGCCCGTGCCAGGACGGCGGCTGCCAGCGCGGCGTTGCCGCAGCTCGCGATGGCGAGGCGTCGGCCGCTCAACGCTGCCAAGCCCGCGCGATCGGCAACCTCCAACCAGATCAGGAGCCCCATCAGGTGCCGGCCCTTGTGCGATCCGGAGACGTTGCGTGTCTCATCCTTGACCCATACGGCACCCGGAGGCTCGAGGCCTGCACCGGAGGCAAGCGCTTGGTGCCGATCGAACGGTGTGATGCGGAACCCCCTGCCGTCGACGCTCACGACGCGAGCATCGAGCTCCTCCACGAGCGAGACGAACGCGTCGTCGGAGAGCCCGTGGCGCCGTCCCACGTGATACGAATAGAACAGGTGCCGGTACCGGACGAATGGATTGGTGTCGTCCCCCGCCGGGAATGCCTCGATCTCCGAGCCGAGGGTCCGGTGCACCACGTGGTCGATATCGTCGCCCTCTCGGACGGCCGGGCAGCGGAACGGCGTCGGCTCGTCGGGCGGCACGACCGCGCCACACCCTGCACACGAGAGCACGGTCGCGGCGCGCCCCATCAGGCGGCCCCCGACACTCCTGTCCGGCCGTTGAACTCCTCGATCATGCCGTCCCACACCTCGATGGCGTCCCGGAGCTCGCGCCAGAACGACGGGCGGCGGCGGGCGACGAAGTCGTCGATCGGGACCCCTTGTTGCTCGACCCACGTGAAGTACCCCAGGTTGAAGATCCGTTCCCTCTCCTCGGGACCGAGATCGAGCAGGTGCTCATCCCGGGCGCCGAGGACGTGCTCCTCGAAGGTCTCCTCCGCGGCCAGCTCTTCGAACCCGTTCCGGAAGTCGCGTCCGACGACCTTGTCGAGCTCCGAGCCGTACATCGCGGCGCCGTCGGTGGCCACCGTGATGATCACGTCCTCGGCTCCCATCTCCAGGTGTTTCGCCAGCTTGATCGACGCGACCACGTTGCAGATGCTCGACAGGCCGAACGAGGCGAGCGCCTCGACGAGCCCGGCCGGTACCCCACGCCGCTCCGCCAGATAGGCGCGTCCGACCTCGGAGTTGAACAGGACGTTCAGCCGGTCCGTGGACCGGTCGCTGACGGCGACGACGACGTCGGTGTTCATCACGTTGTGGATCAGCGGGATGTGCTTGTCCCCGATCCCCTGGATGTTGTGCTCGCCGAAGCCGTTCCGGAGCATCGTGGGGCACTCGAGCGCCTCCACGGCGGCGATGAGCGAGCCGTGCCGGTCCTTTAGGTAGTCGCCGGCTCCCAGCGTCCCTGACGAACCGGAGGCCGCGACGAACGCCCGCAGGCGAACGCCCGGGTGGCTCGCCGCAACGTCCTCGAGCACGTGGTCGAGTGCCCTGCCAGTGCAGGCGTAGTGGACGAGGTGGTTCCCGAACTCTGAGAACTGGTTCAAGATCACGTTCGCGTCGTCCAGCGCTAGTCGCGCGCATTCGTCGTAGATTTCCTTGACGTTGCTCTCCGTGCCGGGTGTGCGGATCACGTCGTCGGGCTCGGCCACCCACGCGTTCAGCCACTCGAAACGTTCGCGGCTCATGCCTTCGGGGAGCACCGCCACGCCCCGGCAGCCCATGATCCTCGAGATCGCGACCCCTCCCCGACAGTAGTTACCGGTGGAGGGCCACACCGCGCGCTGAGTCGACGGATCGAACCGGCCCGTCACCACCCTCGGCGCGAGGCACCCATACGCCGCCAGCACCTTGTGCGCGCCGATCATCGGGAACCGGTCCCCGAGGACGACCACGATCGTGGCGTCGACGCCGGTGAGCGCCGCCGGCAGCACGACATAGCGGGGAACATCCGCCCGGCCAGTACGCACGTCGTCGTTGTACCAGTGGACGCGGAACAGGTTCAGCGGATCCTCGTCGTCCGCCCCCACCGCTGCGAGCCGTTCCACGACGTCCGAGGGAATCTTGGACGGCTCGGCGAGCTGCGCGATCGTGGGCAGCTGGATCCCCGCCTGCCGGAACCGATCGACGGCCCGGTCATATGTCGCACGATCCACGACCTCTCGGTCGAACCCCGCGGCTGCCACGCGTGTCCTCAGCTCGCGCCGGCGACGGTGACGTAGCGCTCGGGGAACGAGGCATACCAGGCCGCGGCCACCCACAGATCGTCCACCGGGCACTGATCGTCGACGCTGTGCGCGTGGATCTCGTTCGCCGGACCGAACCCGATCGTCGGGATGCCCAGCTTCCCGGCGCTCGACACGCCGTTGGTCGAGAAGACCCACCGGCCCACGTTCGGCGTGCGAGCAAGCGACAGCTCGCCGGCTTCCACGGCCGCGCGGACCGACGGATGGTCCTCCGACGTGATCCACGTGGGGAAATACTTGTCCGTCGAGAGCGTCAGGCCCGTGTACGCCTTGCCCTCATAAGTGAGGAGTTCGACCGTGGCCTCCCCGTCCAGCACGGCCGGCAGCGACTCCAGCTCGTGCCGTGCGGACTCGACCGTCTCGCCGATCGTGAGCCTGCGGTCCAGGTAGATCGTGCACCCATCGGGCACCGCGTTCAGCGACGGGGTCTGACACTCCACCTTCGACACCACCACGGTCCCCTTTCCCAGGAAGTCGTCGTGGGCGAGGCGATCATTCAACGATTCGATCTGCTCGGCGATAGGAGCCATCCGATAGATCGCGTTCACGCCCCGCTCGGGAGCCGACGCGTGCGCCGCCACACCGGCGGTGTGGATCGCGAACTCCGCGCGACCCCGATGCCCTCGGTACACCTGGAGGTTGGTAGCTTCGCCCAGCACGACGACCTCCGCCTTGGGGATCGTGTTGGTGAGCAGGTACTCGAGCGCGAGACCATCACAGTCCTCCTCCTGCACGGTGCCGACAACCCAGAGCGTGAAGCGCGACGTGTCCACGTCGAGCGTCCGCAACAGCCCCGCGCCGTGCACCATCGACGCGATCGCAGCCTTGTTGTCGGAGGCACCCCGACCGTAGAGGATCCCGTTCTCGATCCGAGCCTTGAACGGATCCGACTTCCACAGGCTGAGGTCCCCTGTGTCCACCACATCGATGTGGGAGTCGAGCACGATGTGCACCGGACCGTCTCCGATCCGGCCGATCGCGCTCCCGAAGCCATCGACGACGACCTCGTCGAACCCGACGGCCTGCATCTCCTCACCGATGCGCTGGACCGTCGCGTTCTCGTCGCGCGAAAGGCTGGGCCGCTCCACGAGATCGGCGAGGAACCGTGTGACGTCGACTTTGATCGGTTCGGCGGCGCGCTGGAACCTCTCGTCGAAGTTCATCAGGGTGACCACTCCTCGGATAGGGCTCAAGGGCTTCCCGGGCGGACTCCAACCCCGAAACGCAGTGTAACCACAGTCTGTAGAAGGCGACCATCGGAAGACGCCGGTTTGCGACCGGCTCGGCTCCGAGGGTAGCCTTCGCAGCGCTCGTCGAGAGGTCGGCCGAGCGAACAGCTCACCAGCCA
>Ga0299907_10000460_pt1 | contig 19622 bp, 19 predicted proteins | sample RVTome_16_FD_198680 | JGI IMG/M metagenome (GOLD analysis project Ga0299907, IMG submission 198680) | Soil microbial communities from uranium-contaminated site in the Upper Colorado River Basin, Wyoming, United States - RVT152D67 (version 2) ...
TTCGCCGAGAAGGGAACGGATGGGCGGAGCTGGAGGCGCCGCCCATCCGGCTCGCCCTGCATCGCACGGAGGACGAAGACCGGCCGGGCTCGGGGACCGTCGTCTTTCGCGTGGACGATCTGGATGAGGCGCGGTGGTCTCTCGAGCAGCGCGGTGCATCGTTCGAGGCGCACGTGGGCGAGGTCGAGGGGTTCGCCCGGTTCGCCACCTTCCGCGACCCCGACGGCAATCCGCTGCAGATCATCGAGTACCGGCTTGGCGACGACGCCCCGCACCACCCCGTCTGACACCGTTCGTAGACTGGCCCCCGTGCCCACACCCCGGCTTTGTCCACGCTGCGCGGAACCGCTGCCTCCCAAGGCGAACTTCTGCCCCAACTGCGGGGCCGCGACCAGTGTCCCGCCGGCATCCGAGCGGCGTGTCGTCACTGTGCTGTTCGCGGATCTGGCGTCCTCCACGGAGCTCGCAGCGCGCCTGGACCCCGAGCGCCTCCGGGAGGTGCTCGGGGCATTCCACCAGTTGGTGACCGACGAGATCGAATGGCTCGGAGGACAGGCCGAGCGGTTCATCGGCGACGCGGTGCTCGGTGTGTTCGGCACGCCGCGCGCACGCGACGACGACGCCGTCCGCGCCGTTCGTGCCGGGCTCGCCATAGTGGCCAAGACCGAGCGGCTGGGACGCCGCTTCGCCGTGTCCGTGCCCATGCGGGTCCGCGTGGGCATCAACACGGGACCGGTCGCGGTCGGCACGGCCGCGGACCGCAACATCGTCATCGGGGCCGAGGTGAACGCCGCCGCCCGCCTGCAGCAGTCGGCCGAGCCTGGAGAGATCCTCGCCGGCGCCACCACCCGCCAGCTCGCCCTTGGGGCAGTCGAGTTCGCGGACCCGCGGGAGGTCGGCGCGAAGGGGTTCGATCGCGCGCTCGAAGGCTGGCCGGTCGTAGGACTGAGCCAGCAGCCCCACGGCCGCAACGTCGCGTTCGTCGACCGGCGGCGGGAGCTTCGGCTGCTGGACGACACGTTCGATCGGGTGCGCGAGCACGAACGAGCGCATCTTGTCACGCTGCTCGGAGAGCCGGGCATCGGCAAGAGCCGCGTGGTGGAGGAGTTCGTCGCGCGACTGCCACAGGGCGTCGCGGTCCTGGCCGGCCGTTCCTCTGCATTCGAAGAGGAGGTCACGTTCTGGCCGCTCGCCCAGATGGTGTACGGGCAGATTGGGGAGGAACGGGGCACCGATCAGGATCAGGTGCTCGGCAGGCTGCGAGAGGCCGCGCGAAGCTGGGTGGACACCGGCGAGATCGACCGGGCGGCGCTCCGCTTGAGCCTGGCCCTGGGACTGGGCGATCAGGGCACCGAGGAGAACCGTTTCCACGCGACCGAGGTTCGACGGGGGATGCTCACGATGCTCACCGGCTTGGCGTCCGGTGGTCCGGTCGTCCTCGTGTTCGAGGACATGCGCGACGCCGACCCCTTGCTGCTCGACCTCATCGAGCAACTGGTCAAGGAAGCCAGGCGTCTCCCCCTCATGGTGGTGTGCGTGGCGCGCTGGGAGTTCCTCGAGGTCCGTCCTGGCTGGGCGGGCGGCGTGGCCGACGCGGTGACGTTGTGGGTGGAGCCGCTCGCCTTCGATGAGGCGCTCGAGCTGGCGACGGCGGCGGGCGTCCCCAATCGGGCCGAGGCCGAGCGCGTCGCTCGGCATGCAGGGGGAAATCCGTTCTTCATCGTGGAGATGGCTGCGATGCTGCTTCGCGACGATCCCACGGGTGAGGGCGCTTCGGTTCCCGTTCCCCTACCGGCCACGGTGCAGGCCGTGATCGCGGCCAGGCTGGACACCCTTTCTCCTCCTGCACGCGAGCTCGTGCGCCGCGCTGCCGTGTTCCCGCGAGGTCGCTTCGATCTCGAAGAGCTACGACTCGTCGCCCGACCGAACGAGACGCTGCTTGCGGAGGTGGTAGAGGAGGAGATCCTGGAGCGAGATCCGGACCGTCCGGAGATCTGGCGGTTCCGCTCCGACGTCCTTCGAGAGGTGGCGTACGACGGCCTGGCCAAGCGGGAGCGCCAGCGCCTGCACCTGCGAGCAGCCGACGAACTCTCCTCGCCGGATCGCGTCGAGCATTTCCCGCGAACGATCGCCTACCACCTCGAACAGGCGGCCCGGGCAGCATTGGACCTGGATCCCTCCGACCGGGCTCTGGCCGATCGAGCGGTCGACGCACTGTCTGTTGCCGGCGATCACGCGCGGCGCCGGATGGAGCTGCGAGCAGCCGCTGACCTCTACCTCCGTGCGCTCGCGCTCGCAGGTCACGAGGACGAGTGGGGCGATCGGGAGGCATGGTGCCTCTCGGGGCTGGGAGAGTGCCGCTATTGGCTGGGGGAGTTCGATCTCGCCGAGACGGCTCTCGTTGAGGCGCTGTCGAAGTCGGCGGATGACCGCGTCCGCGCACACGCCTCCCGCTTCCTCGCCGACCTCGCCCTCACCGTGCGCGGGGACCAGGAGCGGGCCGCGGAGCTGTTCGAGGACTCGCTCGTGTCGGCCCGGCGTCGAGGGGAGCCGTTCGGACTCGCCCGCTCCCTGCTGATGGCGGGCTGGGTACCGTTCTGGCGCAACGAGCTGGACCCGGCCGAGAAGTTGTTCCGGGAGTCACTGGAGGTGGCTCGCTCGAGTGATCGTGGGGACGCGTGGGCTGAGGGGCGTGCCCTGGTCGCCCTCGCCAACGTCACCTCGGCGCGCGGGGACGAACGCGAGGCGCTCTCGTTCGCGCTCCAGGCGCACGCAATCGGCCGGGAGAGCGGTCAGGCGTTCACGCGCGCGGTCGCCGCGGAGAACGTCGCAGCGTCGCTGCGGCGATTGATGCGACTGGACGAGGCCCTCGAACACGCCGACGAGGCCGTGACGGGGCTGCGTGAGCTCGGCGCCCGCTGGGAGCTCGCCGGCGCGCTCGGTGATCGCGGTGCGATCCATCGGGTGGCGGGGCGGCTGGAGGAGGCTGAGCGCGACCTCCGGGAGGCGTTCGTGCTGTGTCGGGACCTGCAGGAGCGCGCCCTCGTCACGTGGACGGCCGCGGAGCTCGCGAGGACACTGGCGGCACGAGGGGACCCAGGCGCCGCCCGCGGCGTGCTGGACGACCCGGTCGTTCGGACGGTAGAAGGGGAGCCGGGGTCCGCCTCGGCGCTCCTTGCAGCCGAATGCGTCGTGGCGCTGGCCGAGTCCGATCTGCCGACGGCCCGGAGCAAGGCCGCGGCTGCCGTCGAGGCCGAGCGAGGACCCCGCGGGATCCCGAACGCCTTCTCGGCACAGGTATGGTGGACGGGATCGCTGTTCGGGCCCGAGAAAGCCGGCGGCGCAGACGTTGTCGACCGGGCCGGGAGGCTCCTGGAGCGCCACGGGTGGAAGCAGGCGCTGGCCGAGCCCGATCTGGTGAGGGATCTGGTCGCCTAGCCTCAAGGCGACGTCCGACCGCGCCGAGGGTGGTTGCATCATCCGGCCCGACGGGGCAACCTGTCCGGACCGGGCCGATCATCACCCTTCCCCTCGGCCAGGAGGATCGACGCTTGACGAGGACGAACCGAGGCTTCCCCATCGCGGTGCGGTCCGCCGCGCTGTTGGTCGTTCTCTTGCTATGCGCGGCACTCGGCGTCGGCGTGTCCGTCGCATCGCCAGGCTCCGACAAGCAGAACGCGCAGGATGCCTTCGACGCGGCCAAGGCCAGGCTCGCTGAGATCCAGGACGAGATCGACCGGATCGAGGCCGACCTGATGAGGAAGGCGCAGCAGGTGGACGCCGCCGAGGCCGAGCTCGACGCCACCATCACGGAGCTGTTCCGCGTGCGCGATCACCTGGCGGAGACGCAGGCGAACTACGATCGCATCGTCGAGCAGCTGAACGCCCGAGCGGTGGAGGCCTTCATGAGCGGCCCCAGCACCAGCCTGGACTTCCTGCTGGGAGCCACATCGATCACCGATCTGTCGGACCGGTTCGAGTACGTCGACGCCGTCGCGCGCTCCGACGCCGACCTCGCGCAGGAGGTGCAGAGCACGAAGAACCTACTACTGGCGCAGAAGGGCGAGCTGGAGACGCTGAAAGCTCGCCGGCGTGAGGCGGTCGAACACGCGAAGGAGGTTCGCGACGACGTGATCCGAGACCTCGCCCACGCCCAGGAGCTGGAGGCGGAGCGGAAGCAGGTCTTCGATGAGGCCGACAAGGACCTCAAGGAGGCCCTGCGTGCGTGGAGGCAGGCGCAGCTGGCGGCCCAGGCGGTCGCGGGCGGCGGCCCTCTGCCTGACGAGTACAAGGACTACTTCCACAACTGCCCCGTGGGCCATCCGCGGTCGTACTGGGACGGGTTCGGCGCGCCCCGCTACGCCGGCGGCTACCACCTGCACAAGGGGGTCGACATGCTGGCGCCTACGGGCACGCCGATCTTCACCCCGTTCGCGGGGACGGCGCACACCGACTACAACACGCTCGGCGGCAAGGTCGTGTTCGTGGACGGGCCACACGGGCGCGTCTACAACGCCCACTTGTCCGCCTACCACGCCAACTCCAACGGGCCCGTGCAGGCCGGCGAGATCATCGGGTACGTGGGGGACACCGGCGACGCGATCGGCACGCCTCACCTTCATTTCGAGTTCCATCCGAACGTGATCCCGTCGAACTGGCCGGCCAGCTCGTACGGGTACTCCGTGATCGAGGACGCGATCAACCCGTACCCACTCTTGCTCTACGCGTGCGGCTGATCCTTGCCGACTAGTCTGACACGGACTACTTGGCGCGACGCCCGCGAATGAGGAACGCCGCGCCGACCAGCATCGCGGCCGCCGAGACGACCAGAAGGATGACGATCAGAGGATCGGCGTTCTCGGCCGCCGGGGTCGTGATCGCGGGGTTGGGCGTGAGCTCACCTGCGACCACCAGGAAGCCCGCTTCGGTGACCGAGGCCTCGACCTGCTGGATCCCGGGAGCGTCCCGCGACGCGAGGGCGGTCCAGGTCCGCCCGTCGTCGGATCGCAGGATCTCGTGGGTCGTGGCGTGCAGCGTCTGCGTGGTCGGATAGACGGCGATGAACCGCAGCGGCTCGGCGACGCGGGCAGGCATTCCGGAAGGCTCGTAGGTCGCACGAAGCTCGAGCGCGTTTCCGAAGGCGGTGAGCTCACCGGGTAGCGCGCCGAGGGTGGCGGGATCCAGCGGTGTCACGGTAAGGCGGACGGAGCGGTCTCGTTCGCGCGGTGGAAACTGCCCTCGGTCGACCACCACGGTCACCTGGTTGTCGGTGGTGATGAACACGCCGGGCTCGCTGCCCCCGGCGGCGAGTCGGATCTCGAAGGTGCCGACCGCCGGTGGCTGGTTCCCATCGGCGAGCTCGGGCGGAGGGCTCACCCATCGATACGGCGCGATCGGGGCGAGCCCGTCCAGCACCGGTCGACGCGCGATCGGGGAGAGCCAGGCGGACACGAGCGCGAGGCCAACGTATGAGAGGGCCACGGCGACCGCGCCGGCGACGCGGCGGCGTGTCACGGCGTGAGGTCCCTCGGTTCGATCGGGTGTGTTGCGAACGCGGGCGGCCACACGACCTCGGCATGGCCGGGTGACACCCACTCCCAGATCACGCTGGCTGCTCGCAGGTTGTCGCCGGCCCCGGCTTCGCCGGGGCCGGCGAACCGTAGGCCACTGCCGTTGGGCAGGCTGCCGAGCGGCAGCTCGGCAGCCTGCGCCGCCGCGGCCACCGCTGCAGGGCTTGCGTTCGGGGATGCGGGCAGCACGTGCGCGAAGAGCGCCCACGCGCCCGAGAAACCCGCCAGGGCCGCGGGGCTCATGCCCTCGGCCCAGCGTTCGCGGTACGAGGCGTTCGCCCGGTCGAGCAGATCGGCAGCGTCGGGAGCGAGCCCGCCGGTGTCGAGTGGCGCCGCGGCCGGCTTGTCCGAGGCGAACAGGCCGACCGCGTCGATGCCGAGCGCGTCCCCGAACTCCGGCATGCAATAGCTGGAGGACGTGCCGATGCCGGCAACCAGGTCGACTCCCTGCCGGACGAGCTCGCGACGGACATCGATCCCGTCCTGCACGTAGGCGGCCGCGAACAGGACGTCGGTTCGCGCGCGCGCCACGCGTCGGGCCACCCGGACGGGGTCGAAGCCGGGAACCTTGTAGCCGACCCGAGCGAATCGCAGACCACGGCGCGCGAGCTCCTGGGCCGCGCCCAGGGCCACCGACCTGCCATAGGTGTCGTCGATGAACATGATCGTGAACCGCAGCTCGGCCGGATCCAGGTCCATCCGGGTGGCCAGCTGGTCGAGGACGAAGCCGATCGCCGATCCTCCGAGGACGCCGCCGGTCGGAGGCACGCGGAAGGTCAGCTCGCCCTGCCGGCTCTCTGTGGGGAGCATGCCGACGGCTCCCGTCTCCCAGAAGAGCATGCCTCGCTCGGCGGTTGCCGTCGCGGCTTCGGCCGAGATGTTGCTCCCGTAGCTGCCGAGGACGAGCTGGACGTCTTCCTCCGCAAGGCGAGCCACGGCTCCCGGCGCGGCATCGGAGCCGGCCACGTCGATCGAGACGACCTCGATCGGCCTCCCGGCGATGCCGTCGGCGGTCGCGAGCTCCGCGGCCAGTAGCACGCCACGGTGCTCGTCGACCCCACCCGGCCCCTGCGAGCCGGACAGCGGATAGATGGCGCCCACTCGAAGCGGTTCGTCTCCGGCGAGCACGCAGGCGCTCGCGAGCAGAGCGAGTGACAGGAACGCAGCCGTGCGCTTCCGCGTGCTCACCGGATCACCGCCAGCACGTTGGCGGCGGCATGCGTCGCCGCCGGCACGGTCCACGAGCCCGCCGCCCATCGCTGCCAGGAGAACAGGAGCCCGGCCCCGAGATCGACGGGCAGCGCCGCGACGCCGTAGAGCGGGAGATGGATGAGCCCGAACGCCGTCGCGGTGACGGCGACGGCGAGGACCTCGCTCCGCCGGGCCAGTGCGGCGTACGCGACCCGTCGGAAGAGCAGTTCCTCCGCGACGGCGGCGCCGAGCCCGAGCGGCAGGATCCAGGTCCCCGTGGGCATCCCCGGCGGGCGGCCGGCCAAGCCCGAGGCAAGGAGCACGGAGGCCACGCCGATCGTGAGCACGGCGGCCGGAGGCATCCGCCGGGCGGCCGGCGGGACGGGAATCAGCCACGAAGCGGTCCCGATCGCGGCGAGCAGCGCGGCGAAGGCACCCACCCTCGCGCCGGCGGGGAGGGTCAGCAGCGGTAGCCGGGCGGCCAGCACTGCGACCCCGGCGATCGCGACGAGCATCGGGCCGGCCCTATCGAGCGCTCGAGTACTCATCGCCGTTTCACCCGGAAGCTCACCGCAGCCAGCACGCGAGGCTCGAACGGGAAGTGATCGTTCGCCACGAACTCCACCCTCAGCAGGTGCTCGCCGGGCGAAAGGCCCGGCAGGACCTGCTCGAGCCCGGACGTCATCGACACAAGCTCGTCGTCGAGACTGACGTGGAGGTGGCCCTCGTCGGGACGGAGGTCCGTGCTGGTCACGTCGGTGAGGGTGGCGCCCTCGAGATCGACCACGAGGTCCACGTGGTCGCCGCGCACGACGGCTCCCGCCTCGGGGGACGCGATGTCGAGCACGGCGGAGGTCGTCGGGCGAACAGCCGCCGAGTTGCTGGGTTCGGCCGGCGTGCCGCCGCCGCAGGCGGCCAGCAGGAGCACGATGCCGAGCGCGATGGCGCCTCGCTTCCTCATACGGCCCCGATCGTCCTCGAGAACGTCATCTGGAGCACGCGCCCGTCGTGGGTGGTCGCGGTGACCGCGAATCGCCAGCGACCCGGCACGAGCTCCACCGTCGCAACGAAGTGTCCCTCACCGAAGCGCTCGGGGTCGAACGCAGTCGGCGCGGTCGAAGGTGGGAAGGCCACAAAGGTGGCCGTGTCCAGCGGCAGCTCGTTGCCGTCCGCGCCGAAGGCGGTCACGTGCACCTGGCTCGTGCCGGGGTCGCTCGGGTCCAGGAAGGCTTGCAGCGACGATCGGTCGTCGAGCGTCGCAGTGGTGAGCGTCTGCTGCCCCGGCGTTCGCACGGTGATGACGCGGGCGGGCGGCCCTCTCGTGGTTAGTGAGAGCGTCACCTCCACGGCCTCGGCGCCGCGCCGGATCGTCGCTCGAACCTCCCACGTGCCCGCGATGGAGAGGTTGGAGCCGTCCGCGCTCCAGGAAACCCCGTCGTGGGTGAGATCGACGCTGGATGCGGGGATCCCGGTCACGCCGAGCGGCTCGAACCGGAGCGTGACGGCGTCGGCGTGCACGAGCTGGCCCGTGCCCGGCTCGACCAACCGGACCGTGAACGTGTTCGGGCCGGGGTTGCCGGGGTCGGCGCGGAGCACGACCTCGACGGTGCGGGCGAAGTCGGTGGCGCGGGCGACAACCGCGGGGGGAGGCTGCGAGCCGGAGTCAGGTTCGGGGCGCGGCGGGAAGCCCGTCAACGTTCCCGTGAGGCCGAGTACCGCCGCGGCAAGCACGACCTCGGCCACCACCGCACGACGGAGCGGAGAGGGTGTCCCCTTCTCGAGCCGACGTATCCCTCGATACCGGTTCCACCCGCCCAATCCCAGGAGTCCGGCGACGACGACCACCTTGATCGCGAGCGTCGTCCCGTAGGACGTCTCGAATGCACGGAGGAACCAGCCGGGTCCTCCCAGCTCGGCCGAGGCGCGCAGGGCTCCCGCGGCAACCGCCACGGGGGCGGCCACGACCGCGATCGAGGAGAAGCGACGTGCGTCGTGGACCAGGCTCCCGTCGGAAGAGCCAACTCGGAGCGCGAGCAGAGCCACGCCCCCGATCCAGGTCGAGACGGCGAGCACGTGGAGCCACTGCAGGCCCACCTGGAGAGGCGGTGTCGGCGCGGCGGCCGCGTGGCCCCCCATGACCCGAACGAGAGCGGCGGCCGCCGCGCCCACCCCCGCCACCACGAGTGCGGGCCGCCCAGAGGCGAACGCGGCCTCGACCCCGGCCGCCGCGGCGACGACCGCGACGCCCGTGAGCCAGGCATACGGGCGTCCGGCCTTCGTGCCGAACAGCTCCACCAGCTCGACGTCCACCGTGGAAGCCTCGGCCAGGACCGTGAGGAGCGTCCCCGCCGCGAGCGCTGCCGACGCCCCGAGAAGGAGCGGCCGGCGTCGGGGGACCGTGCCCGCGAACGCCAGGATGCCCACCACCGCCGCGCCGATCAGGATCGCGATCCCCCCGTACAGGAGCAGGCGGCCCACCACCGCGGTCGGGCTCGGGGGCGGGGTCATCGCACCGGTTACCTCCGGCAGCTCGACGCCGGGGGCGACGTTCACGCCGAACGCGAACGCGCCGGCCGTCAGGTGCGAGTCCACTTCCGAGACCGCCCGCCACGCCACCGTGTAGACGCCGTCGGGCAGTCTCTCCGGCAACATCACCCGGAGCACGTTGCCCGCACCTCGCACCACGCCCGAGATCGCGACGCTGGCGCCGCTCGCGTCGAGGACCTCAACATCCGAGAGCTCGGGGTCGGGCGGTTCCGTGAACGTCAATGTGATCACGGCCGGCGCGGATTCCAGGAGCGCACCCTCGGCAGGATCGGAGCGCTCCAACGCCGCGTGAGCCCCGGCCGTAGGGGCCAGCCCGACCGTGATCCCGAGGGCCATCACCAACGCCGCAATCCGTCTCACGCCCGGTCCTGCGTTCGAAACGAAACGGCGGCCACCACCCGCGGCGAGAACGGTGCGTGGTCGGCGGCAACGAACTCCGCGCGGAGGTCGTGCTCACCCGGGGGGAGGGATCCCACGTCGACCACCTGCACGACCCCGTAGGTCATCGAGACGAGCCGTCCGTCGACGGTCAGATGGATGTGGCCGATGTCTGGCGCCAGGTCGGTCGAGGTACCGTCCACGATCGTCCCACCTCGCAGGTCGAGCACTACCTCGAGTCGCCCGTCGTCCACGGATGTCCCGACCTCGGGCTGGTCGAACGAGAGCGTTGCGGTTGACGCCGGGCGGGGCCCGGCGACCCGCGTATTCGGCGGGAAGAGCGCCGGCGGAACGACGACTGCGGCGACGATCAGCGTGCCGCCCGCGACCAGCAGACCGGGTCCGGCGAACGCCGGCAGTCGCTCGAAGCCGTGGCCCCTGAGCCGGGACCATCCCGTCCATCCGACCCACATGGCCGCGAACAGCAACACGATCCCGAGCGATTCGTCGGCGGCCCCACGATGTGCGATGAATGCCACGGGCTCAACCCTTGCGAGCAACGACCAGCGCGCCGATCGCGGCGATGATCCCGATCGCTCCGACCGCGATGCCGATCATCGCCGTCGAGCGCGCGTTCGAGGCTGCGGTACTCGCCGCCTCTGCCGCGCGCTCCACCACCGCCATCCTTCCGGACTCGGTCTCGATCCGAGAGGCGAGCTCGTCGTTCGACGGTGCCTCGATCGACGGGAACGTCGCGGTCGACACCTCCTCGACCGGCGAGAAGGTCGAGGGTCCGGAGGTGATCTCCTCGTTGATCCGCTCACCCTCCACCCGACCTGTCACGTGGAACGTGTAGTCGCCGGGCTGGGAGGGGATGAACGACGCAAGGTACTCGCCGGGCGTGCCGAACGACGGTTCGAGCGGCAAACTCATCGACGCGTCGCCGAACGAGATCTCGACCTCGAGTCCGCGGGCGTCGGTGATCGGTTGGTCGTCGCGGGACAAGATCACCTGCACGCTGTTCGGTTGGCCCGTGTACGCCGGTTCCTCGCCGAAGCCGACGACGAGCTGCAGCGGGCCAACGTGGACTTCCTCGTGTGCCCCCGCGGCCGTGGCCACGAGGACGACCAGCAGGGGGGCGAGCACGACGAGCGCGCGTCTCACGCGAGTGTTCGCCATGTCTGTCAACTCCTCCTCTCGAGATGAGACCACGCCTCGACGGCGCGGCCGAGCTCTCAGAGGGAAGGAGGGCCTCGGATGCTCGCGAGTGAGACCGAGGGCGGTCGGTAAAGGCGAGCGGCGGCGAGGCGGAGCGGAACCACGATGCCTCGGGGCGGTGTGGCCGTGCCCCGCCCCAGGATCGACGAGGCCTTCGCGGCGGCACGAGCGAGGCGCCGCAGGAACCAGGCCGAGGTGGCCGCCACCGCCAGCTGCACGACGGCGCCCGTCAGTGCGACGGCGAGGAGGCCCTCGAAGGAGCCGGCGACCGCTCGCTCACCGATCTCCAGCATCACGAACGCTACGAGTTGGAACGCCCCCAAGCCGACCGCCACGGAACGAAGCGACGGCGTTTCGCTCCGAACGAGACCACCCAGGAACGCGGCGGCGACGGCCACCAGGGCGACGAGCCACGCGACCTCGACGACCGCGCCCAGGTACCCGTGTCCCGTCGTCCCGAGGAGGGACGCTCGGTCGTGATGATCGGGCCGGACGATCAGGTACGTCAGCCAGTGGCCGGCCAGCACGCCGCCGGCGGCGATGCCGAGCGCGGGGAGCCCGAGCCTCGGGCGGCGCCCATCCATGCCACCTATCGTACGCTGGCCCGCCGACAGGATCGGGGGGACCGAAGCACGTGGAGGACAGCGAGATCCTGCGCGTCGGCGTCGTCGGCTGCGGGCTCATGGGCTCGGGCATCGTCGAGGTGTGTGCCCGCGCTGGACTCGGGGTCACGTTCGTTGAAGGCTCCGAAGAGCTGGTCGCGGCCGGCCGTGCCCGCATCGAGGCCTCGATCGGGAAAGCCGTCGAGCGAGGCAAGCTGGATCGTCCTGAGGCCGATGCCGCCCTGGCTCTGATCGATGCAGCGACCGACCTCCATGCGCTCGCGGACGTCGACCTGGTGATCGAGGCGGCCACAGAGGACCCACAGGCCAAGCGGGGCATCTTCGCGACGCTCGGCAAGGTCGTTCGACCCGAGGTGGTGCTCGCCTCGAACACGTCGTCGATCCCGATCGCCGATCTCGCCGCCGCGAGTGGCCGGCCCGACAAGGTGGTCGGGATGCACTTCTTCAATCCGCCGCCGGTGATGGCGCTCTTGGAGCTGACGCCCGCGGCCGCGACGAGCGAGGAGACCTATGAGCTCGTCCGTTCGTTCGGCACCGACGTTCTCGGCAAGACGTGCGTGCGTTCGAGCGACGATGCCGGGTTCATCGTCAACCGGCTCTTGATCCCCTACGTGTTCGACGCGATCCGCCTCTACGAGACCGGGTTCGCCACCCGTGAGGACATCGACACGGCGATCCATCTCGGCCTGGGCCACCCGATGGGTCCGCTGGCCCTGGCGGACCTGATCGGTCTGGACACGGTGCTCGCCATCGGGGAGGTCCTGCACGACGCCTTCGGCGACCCCAGGTACGAACCTCCGGCGCTCCTTCGGCAGATGGTCGCCGAGGGCACGCTCGGCAGGAAGTCGGGAACAGGCTTCTACGGGTAGGTGTCACCAGGGGTCGATGCGGCGGGAGGCCCGGCGCTTCCTCCGGCGTTCGCTGAGCGCGGTCGACCAGTCCGGCCGGCCGAGGCGCCGCCAGACGGCGCCGCTGAGTCGGTCCGCCAACCCGACCGCGTACCCACTGATCTTCGCGGTGTCGATCCAGGCCATGAGTGCCGGCACCACCACCATGGCCACCGTGCGCTCGCGCGGGTCCTCGAATTGGCGCCTCGCTCGGCGAAGCGGCGTCCACGCGTACGCGAACCCGGCCGCAAGGATCACCAGCTTCGGCCACCTGCGCCGGGTGATCAACGTCGCGGCCCACCCCACGTAGACGCCGTAGCGCACCGCGTGCCGCTCCGGATGCAACCCCGCGTGTCCGTCGCCCATCGCGTAGCGGAAGTACTGCCGCCAGGTTGCCCGGAGCGTGGGGCGAAGGGGCCAGCGGGCCACCGCTTCCGGAGCGAAACGCATGTCGACTCCCCGCTCGCGCCACCGGACGTCCACCCACATGTCCTCGCCGATGTCGAGCCACTCGGGATAGTGGCCCACGGACTCGATGGCCTCACGCCGGAACGCCACCGATCGGGCGCTCGGCATGAAGCGATCAGGATCGACCTCATCCGCGCTCACCGGGAGATTCACCGCCGCCATGCACTCCTGGAAGAAGCCGTCGGCGATCGGGAGGTAGAAGCCCATGGAGACCTCCGCGCCGGCCTCCACCGGCTCCAGAAGGTGCTCGAGCCATCCGGGGTCGTAGCGGCAGTCGGCGTCGGCCACCGCGATCACGTCGTGCGTCGCCGCGGCGATCGCGAGGTTCCGCCCCCGTGCGATGTTGGCGCCGGGTTCCTCGATCACGGTCACGTGCTCGTTCGAGCGGAGCAGTTCGACGGTGCCGTCGCTGGACCCCCCGTCCGCGATCACGATCTCGTCGGGAGGCCTGGTCTGCGCCGCGATCGAACCGAGGAAGCCCTCGACGTCGGCGGCGGCGTTCAGGACGGTGGCGATCAGAGAGACCTTCATCGGCGTACCTCGCGATAGACGTCGAGCGTAGCGCGAGCCGTGGCCTCCCACGAGACCCTCACGCGCGTGTGGCCTCCACGCATCGACATCCGGCAGGGCCGACGGTGGCGGCATGCGCCGATCCGGGCGTGAGGTCCAGCCGGTCGCCGGCCTGCAGAGCCAGGTCTCCGTCGTCCGTGTGGATCACCAGGGAGCCGGTCAAGCAGAACAGCACCTTGTGGTAGCCGTGCTCGTGACGCCCGTACCGGTCGCCGGGCTCGTTCGCCCAGAAGCGCGGCGCCGAGCAGCCCTCGGCCTCGAAGGCCGCCAGCGCGTCGTCGCGGGAGGCCGATCCAGGCGTGCGCACGGCGCCCAAACCGGCGTCAGCCCTCGATCAGGCCCTGGGCCCGCTCGAGGTCGTGCGCGCGCACGCCGACACGGAACATGCCGCTGTCGATCGAGGGGGCGGTCGTGCTCTCCTCGTTCGGCAGGATGGCGGCCTGGATGCCTTGCTCGCCCAGGAGCGAGACGATCTCCCACGCCCGGTCCCACGGCCGCTCGCAGAGCACCGTGTCCGGGGCGTCCGTCGGCGGGACGTCACCGAGTACCGCGCTCGCCGGCTCGGCTCCGTCGGGTTCGCGGGCCCAAGGGTCCGCGCCCTGCCCGGCCGTCGCAGCCGTGGGCAGGTCCTCGGGACGAACCAGGACGTCGAACATCGCCGGCATTGAGCTCCCGGTCACCGTGATCTCGGCTTTCAGGTCTTTGCGCAGGCGCGACCGCACCATGCGTCCCACGAACGGCGTGTCGAGCACACGCGCCGCCCCCGGCTGGGCCTGGCGAAGGACCTGCTCCGCCACCTGGTCGGGCCTCATCTCGTTCTGGCGGATCCGGCAGGCGATGTCGTTCGCTCGCAGGAAGCCCTCCAACCTCGAGGCCACCTCGCGCGGGACCGTGAACAACACGGCCGTGCAGGCTGCCAGCGGATCTGGTGGATTGCTCATAGGACGTCGCCCCGTCCGTGCAGGGACGGCACGCCCTTGCGAGCGAATTCCACCCACTGCCCGTGCCAGGGCTCGCGGGCGAACCGCCGGACCTGCAGCGCACCGTATCCGGTTGCCTCGATCCGACCCTGCAGCACCCACGGCGCGGGTTTGGGGTTCTCCTGGATGAAGTAGCGCTCGAGCGCCATCAGGATCGCCCGTTCCTCGGCGGAGGTCAGCCCGTCGGGGAGTCCGAACCGTCGCTCGCCCTCGTCCAGCATGCCCATGGCGCTACAGCGGGATGTTCCCGTGCTTGCGCGCGGGCACCGACTCCCGCTTGGTAGACAGCATCCGGAGGGACTTGATGAGCCGCGATCGCGTCTCCGCCGGCTCGATGACGTCGTCGATGAACCCGCGCTCCGCCGCCGCGTACGGCGTGGAGAACTTCTCGCGGTACTCGCGGATCAGCTGACGCTTGCGCGCGCTCGGGTCGTCAGCCTTCTCGATCTCCTTGCGGAACACCACGTTCACGGCACCCTCCGCGCCCATCACCGCGATCTCGGCCGTCGGCCACGCGAACGAGACGTCGGCCCGCAGGTGCTTCGAGTTCATGACCAGGTAGGCGCCGCCGTAGGCCTTGCGCGTGATCACGGTCATCCGCGGCACCGTGGATTCCGCATACGCGTAGAGCAGCTTCGCGCCGTGGCGGATGATCCCGCCGTACTCCTGCTGGGTTCCCGGCAGGAACCCCGGCACGTCCACGAACGTGAGGATCGGGATGTTGAACGCGTCGCAGAACCGCACGAAACGCGACGCCTTCTCGGACGCGTCGATGTCGAGAGTTCCCGCGAGCACCTTCGGCTGGTTCGCGATCACCCCCACGCTGCGCCCGTCCAGCCGTGCGAACCCCGTGACGATGTTCATCGCCCAGAACGGGAACACCTCCAGGAACTCCCCGTCGTCCACGACGTAGCGGATCACCTCGTGCATGTCGTAGGCATCCTTCGCCCGGTTCGGGACCAGATGGGTGAGCTGCTCCTCGTGGCGCTCGGGATCGTCGGTGGCGGCGTAGGCGGGGGGGTCCTCCAGGTTGTTCGAGGGCAGGAACGAGAGCAGGTACCGCACACGCTGCAGCACGTCCTCGTCGTCCTCGCCCACGAAGCTCGCGACGCCGGAGCGGCCGGCGTGGGTCATCGCGCCGCCCAACTCCTCGAACGTCACGTCCTCGCCGGTGACCGTCTTGATCACGTCGGGCCCGGTGATGAACATGTGCGAGGTCTCCTTCACCATGAAGGTGAAGTCGGTGATGGCGGGGGAGTAGACCGCCCCGCCGGCGCACGGACCCATGATCACGCTGATCTGCGGGATGACGCCCGACGCTCTCACGTTCCGCTCGAAGATGTAGCCGTAGCCCGCGAGCGACGCCGCGCCCTCCTGGATCCTGGCGCCGCCGGAGTCGTTGATCTGGATGAACGGCGCCCCGGTCTGCATCGCAAGGTCCATCACCTTGCACACCTTCTGCGCGTGCACCTCGCCCATCGAGCCCCCGAACACGCCGAAGTCCTGGGATGCCACGAACACCTTGCGGCCGTCGATCGTGCCGAACCCGGTCACCACGCCGTCGCCGGGAGGTCGCTTCCGATCCATGCCGAATTCGTGAGCCCGGTGAACGGCGAGCGGATCGGTCTCCACGAACGATCCCTGGTCCATCAGGATGTCCAGCCGCTCGCGGGCGGTGAGCTTCCCCTTCTCGTGCTGCTTGGCGGCGGCGTCGCGTCCGCCGGGGGTCAGTGCTGCCCGGCGGCGCTTGCGGAGCTGCTCGATCCGGTCCTCGATCGTGACGACGACGTCGACTGAGGTTTCGTCCTTCGTAGCCATGGCCCCCGAGTGTATGCGCCGCGCCGAGGAGCCGGCCCTCAGCAGCCCTCTCCCTTCCAGGGTCCCCAGCCGTTGGTGTTCACCATCCGGATCGTGACGATCGCGTTGGTCCGACCGTTCAGCGCGCTCGGTCTCAGCTCCCATCTCGGCCTGGTCCAGCTCTCGTACCGATCGGGCCACAGCTCGGCATCGTGCTGGAAGAGGCCGACGTAGAGGCCCTCGGGCTCGCTCACCGCGTTGGGGTCGAGGCCAGACTCGCGGCGGGCGATGCAGATCGCCCTCTCGGCCCCGCCCGGAACCTCCCATCGGTTGGTGGCGCACCGGATGAGCCGTCGCATGAACCGTCGCGTCGGCTCGTCTTCCAGTCGCTGCTTCGCGCACGGCCCCGGGCGATCTGCGGACGAGGCCCCCGCAGGAACCGACACGACGAGCGCCGTCAGGATCACCGCGAGGATCGCGTGCCGGCGCCTCGACCGTTCCATGCTCGCCCCCGGGGTCGATGATGTGAGGTCGTCCGCCGGGGGAAGGAGCTCCGACGCGCTCCGGCGACGAGGTCTCGACCCTAGCAGTGCCGCATCCACTCAGTCCACGTCGACGCGGCCGCCGGCCCGCCAGTACTCGCCGTGGTCGCGGTCGAGGAATCCTCCGTCGACCAAGTATCGGCGGAGCGCCGCATGGTCGTTGAAGTACCGGCCGAGCATCGCGTTGACCTCGATCTCGTCGTAACGGACACCCGGATCGAACTCGAGCGCGATCCGTTCCAGCACGAACCTCCGTTTCGATTCCTTGGCGGGGACCTCGCGCAGGCGACCACCGCGGAAGAAGGCACGGAGCACCGCCTCCTCGTCCTCGTCCGCGGCCCCGAGCGCGAGGCCGGCATGCCGCGGCGGACCGACCTGTTCGGCTGCCCACCGAAGCGTCTCGGGATCGAGGCGGTAGGTGGCCGGGTCGTCCCGCAGCCTGACGACGCCGGTGGCCGCGAGACGGCTGAGGTGCTTGCGCACGCGCTCCAGCCGGATCCCGAGCGCCTCCGCGAGCCCCCGAGCCGACGATTCGCCGCGCGCGAGCGCGCCCGCGATCTCGAGCCGCTCGGGGTCCGCCAGCGCGCGAAGGATGTCGTCCGGATGCTCTGCCATGTCCGTGGTCCTCCCTACCATGCTGCCATGCAGCTCACCGAGCCCCAGCGCCGGACGTGGGAGCGACTGATTGACGCCGGAGATCGGCCGACGTTCGCGGCCGACCTGACACAGCGCCTGCGTGATCGGGTCGAGGAGGCCGTGCGGGAACTGGAGCTGGCCGAGCCAATGTGGATCGGCAAGGAGCGATTGAACGAGCTGGGTCGATGCGAGGGTTCGTTCCTCGCGAAGATCCTGGGCGAGGGGCCCGCCTTCGAGCACAGCGCCGCCACCGCCTCGGGCGTCCTTCACCACAAGGCGATCGAGGTCGAGGTGGGCGGGCGCGACGAGCTGGACCCGCACGACGTGGCGATGACGGCCGCCGACCGGCTCTGCGAGCGCGAGGAGCGGTTCGCGGAGTACTGGCGCGAGCTCGCCCGCGCCGAGCAGGACGAGGCCCTGATGGAGGTCGTGCGGCGAGTCACCTTGTTCCGATCGTCGTTCCCCCCGCTCCGCGAGATGCGCCGAGAGCTCGGCCCGGTCAGTGAGCTCGGGGCGCGCGCCGAGCTGCTCGGCGGCGACCTGGTGCTCTCCGGCAAGATCGACCTGGTCCTGGGACTGCCGGTGCGGGCAGAGCCGAACCGCGCCACGCGCCTGGCCATCGACCTGAAGACCGGCTCCGCGAGGCCCCAGTACCCCGAGGACCTGCGCTTCTACGCGTTGATCATGACGTTGCGCTTCGGTGTGCCGCCTTACCGGGTGGCCTCGTTCTTCCTCGAGAGCGGAGAGTGGCAAGCGGAGGACGTCAGCGATCGAACCCTGTTTCACGCGGCCGACAGGGTGGTCGCCGCCGCGCGCGCGTCAGCGGCGCTTCAGAACGGCCGCGCCCCAACGCTTTCGCCCGGCCCATGGTGCGGCTGGTGCCCCCGGCTGGCGGTGTGCCCCGAGGCCGACCCGTCCGCCGGCCAGTAGCGGTCGGTTGTCATCCGTCACGCCTTCACGCCACTCTGGTGTGTGAGAGCAGGGCGCCCCCCTGCCCAGCGGGGCGCAATCGTGGTTTGGGAGGACGCAATCGGTCCGATGAACGAGGATCCGGCTCGGGGAACGACCGCCATGGAAGCGCCTGTCGTGGTGGCTTCCAACCGCGGGCCGATCTCCTACAGTCGTGACGATCGAGGTCATCTGGTGCCCAGCAAGGGCTCCGGTGGCCTCGTCACGGCGATGTCGGGCGTGTTCATTCACGACGACGCAACCTGGGTGGCGGCGGCCATCTCCGACGAGGACGTCGAGATCGCCCGAGGCGGGCGGGCCGTGGGCGGTCGGAGCCAACGGGTCCGCTTCGTAAACATCCCACCCGACCGCTTCGACCTGTACTACAACGAGTTCGCGAACCGCGTGCTCTGGTTCGTGCATCACTATCTGTGGGACGTTCCCCGGCAGCCCGTGTTCGGCGATCGAACCCACGAAGCGTGGGACGCCTACGTCGAGGCGAACGCGGCCTTCGCGAGGGAGCTCGCCAAGGAGGCCAAACGCGACCCCGTCTACCTGATCCAGGACTACCACCTGACGCTCGTGCCGCAGATGCTCCGCGAGCTCGCGCCGGAGGCGCGGATCCTGCACTACTCGCATACGCCGTTCGCCGGGCAGCAGTATCTGCGGATCCTGCCGACGCGGATACGGCACGAGCTGCTCCGCGGGATGGCCGGCGCGGACATCGTCGGCTTCCAATCGCGCGCGTGGGCCGAGAACTTCCTTCTCTCGGCCCGGCAGGTACCGGAGCTGCACGTGGATCTGCGCAGCGCGCGTGTGGCTTCTCCGGGACACGAGGCGCAGGTCCGGGCGTTCCCCGTCGCGGTCAACCCGCACGCACTTCGTGAGGCGGCCGAGACCGAGCGCGCGAAGGAGGCGCTCGCCGAGGTGACGGAGATCCGCGGGGACAAGAAGCTCCTGCTTCGCGTCGACCGGCTCGAGCCGTCGAAGAACATCGTTCGCGGGTTCCTCGCCTACGAGTTGTTCCTGAAGCAGCACAAGCAGTGGCGAGGGAAGGTCACCTTCCTCGCTCTGTTCAGTCCCACGCGCGACAAGCTCACCGAGTACCAGACGTACGCCGACGAGTGCCTCGGCGAGGCAGCGCGCATCAACGAGGAGTACGGCCGCTCGGGCTGGGAGCCGATCACCATTCGGATCCAAGAGGACTTCCTGTACGCGGTCGGGGCCTACGCCGCGTACGACGCGCTGATGGTGAACGCCGTCTTCG
>Ga0299907_10000461_pt1 | contig 19622 bp, 21 predicted proteins | sample RVTome_16_FD_198680 | JGI IMG/M metagenome (GOLD analysis project Ga0299907, IMG submission 198680) | Soil microbial communities from uranium-contaminated site in the Upper Colorado River Basin, Wyoming, United States - RVT152D67 (version 2) ...
CTCCTCGCGTTCGTCGGCAGTGAGCTGGTCGAGGGTGAGCTCATCGTGGTTGCGCACGAAGTTGGCCCACTGGGAGTCGTCGGGAATCTCAGGCAGTGCTCGCAATGCATCTGCCAGTGGCTGTGACTCACGACGAGCCAGAGCAAGGTACATCGTCTGCATGATCGGGAAGTTGGTCAGCATGTGCAGCTCGTTCCCGTTCTCCTGGCCGAAATATGTGACCAGATCGTCAGGCGGAAGATTCACCTCGCCGAGGAGGACCGCCGAGCCGTTGCGTCGTGAGACGAAGGAGCGGAGATCAGCGAGAAGATCGTGAGGGTCGAGTTCCTCGGCACCGGAGATGCCGCCGGTCTCGAGGAGGAAGGGGACGGCGTCTACCCGGAATCCGTCGACACCGAGCTGCAGCCAGAACCCGGCGATGCGGGCGATCTCCTCTCTCACCTCGTCGTTTGCGATGTTGAGGTCGGGCTGGTGTGAGTAGAAGTGGTGGAGGTACCACATGCCGGCTTTCTCGTCCCTGGTCCAGATGCTGTCCTCGGCGTCGGGGAACACCGGCTCGGACTTCGGCTCCTCGGCCGGCTCCTCCCGCCAAACGTAGAAGTCTCGGTAGGGGGAGTCCTGGCCTGCTCTCGACGCCTTGAACCACGGATGTCGATCCGACGTGTGGTTGACCACCAGGTCGATGATGACCTTGAGCCCCCGGTCCTTTGCCGTGCGTATGAATGCTACGAAGTCGCCCAGCGAGCCGAGTCTGGGATCGACCGCGTAATAGTCAGTGATGTCGTATCCGTCGTCGCGACCCGGGGAGGGTTGGAACGGCATCAGCCAGAGACAGGTCACCCCCAGCCCGGCCAAATAGTCGACGCGCTCGGTGAGTCCCTCGATGTCCCCGACGCCGTCGCCATCCCAGTCGAGATAGGTGTCGACGTCGAGACAGTAGATCACGGCATTCCTCCACCACAGGTCGCTGGTTCGGGTGGTGCTCACGAGGTCAACTCCGGGATCACCTTCGCCCCGAATGCGTCTATGAACCGCTGCTGGTCCTGTCCCACGTGATGCAGATAGAGCCGCTCGAAGCCGAGCTCGGCCAGCTCGGACAGCCATGTCGTATGACGGCTCAGGTCAGATGAGATCAACACCGGCCCTTCGACGTCGGAAGGTGTCACGAACTCTGCTGCGGCGTCGAAATGCTCGGGAAGGGGGAGCTCAGTTGCGAGATCCGACCCGAACACGTTCGTCCTCCACTGCTCGTGGGCAATCCGGCGAGCCTCCTCCTCGTCCTCGGCCCAGGAGAGGTGGACCTGGAGATACATCGGCTTACCCATCCCCCCTCCCCGCCGGAAGCCGCTCACCACCCGGCGCAGCCGGTCCGGAGGCTGGTTCACCGTGATCAGCCCATCGGCCCATCCGCCGACTCGGGTCGCCGTCTCCTCACTGATGGCAGCCCCGAGAAGCAGGGGCGGAATCCGGGGCAGGCTCCACACCCGGGCCTGGTCAACCGTGACCAAGCCGCGATGGGTGACCTCTTCCCCATCGAGCAGACCCCGGATTACCCCGACTACCTCGAGGAGACGGTCATCACGGGTCGACTTGTCCGGCCACGTCTGGCCGGTGACGTGCTCGTTCAGTGCTTCTCCCGACCCGAGCGCTACCCAAAACCGCCCCGGGAACATGTCGGCGAGAGTGGCGTAGGCCTGGGCGGCCACGGCAGGGTGGTATCGCTGCCCGGGCGCGCTGACGACTCCGATGGAGAAGAGAGTCGACTGCAGAGCTGCTCCCAGCCACGACCAAGCATGACCCGAATGGCCCTGGCGTCGACCCCAAGGGGCGAGATGATCAGAGCACATGGCGGCATCGAACCCGGCCGTCTCCGCTGCTCGCACCGCCTCGAGCAGCTCGCCGGGCGCGATCTGCTCATGAGAGGCGTGAAATCCGATCATGACCATTCGGCGCCCTTTCCCCGATCGGGAAACAGGGAAACGCCCCGTCTACCGGGTCAGGTTTCGATCAGCAGCTGCGGATCCAGCACATTGGCGACGATGTCTCGCGCCACGTTGCTCAGCCGCAGGTTGTGGTTGCGGGCGTAGCGGCGGATACGGGCAAAGGACTCGTCCAAGGTGACATTGGCATGTTGGGCGATGAAGCCCTTGGCTTTCGATGATGACGCGTGTGTCGAGAGCCCGTTGCAGTTGATCGATCACGGTCCGGGCATCGTGGGTCGCCCGGGCCTGCAGGATCGAGATGGTTGCGATGTTGGCGAAGGCCCGAGCCACCGAGAGGTCATCGGCGGTCAACGGTGCGGTTTCGACACGGAAGAGGTTCAGCGCCCCCAAAACCTGGTCTCGCAACCGCATCGGCATGGCAGTGATGGCTCCGAACCCTGCGTCGTTCGCCGCTTCGGTGAATCTGGGCCAGCGAGCCCTGACCTCGGAGTCGGTCAGCGGCCCCGACTCCACGACGAGCCCGGAACGAAAAGCATCGAGGCAGGGGCCCTCCTGGTTCTGGATCTGGAGAAGTTCGATGAGGTGGGTCACCTCACTGGTTGCCGCGACGACATGCAGGTTGCCGTCTGCGTCGACGAGCATCAGGCCGGCATGCTCGATGGAGAGGACATCGATGCAACTCTCCACCAGGTAGTAGAACATCTCCGCGACGTCGTAACCGGCGACCAGGGTGTCGGCCAGCTGAACCAGTGTGCCGGTCACGCGTCGTTCCCGGGAGGTCATAGTCTTGAATCGTATCTATGTGGAGGCTCTGGGCAATGGTGCACTCATCCATCGCGGGACAACTCCACTCGGCCACCGACGATATGATCCGCCATGTCGAGAAGGGTGCGACCGGACCCGAATGCGGCGCCCCGGAGCCGGGCCAGGGCGTCTTCGGCTCCGATCCCGAGTTGAGCCATGACCATGCCGGTCGCCTGATGAACCTGCTCCATGCGAACGAATCCCGCCTCGATCTCGGGTATGACCGAATCCTCACCAACCTGGGCCTGTCCGGCGATGATCAGGTGCGACGCTATCTGAGCGATCACGTAGCCGTCGGCAACCTGCTCGAAGGAGAGCTCACCGTAAGAGGAGCGGTAGAAGGTCAATGCCCCGAACCGGGCTCCACCGATTCGGAGGGGGAAGCTCGCCAGGGATGTCACCCCCGCTTCGGTCATGGCCTGCGAGAACATCGGCCAGCGCTCTCCCCCACTCGATGAGAGATCGGTGACCTCGACCAGCTCTCTGGTCTCGAAGGCGTCGCTGCATGGCCCTTCTCCCAACGAGAACTGGAGGTCCTCTCCGAAGGATGCAAACTCCCCGTGGGAGCAGATCGGGCCCCGGTGCGACTTGGTGAGCACTGTCAAGCCTGCCCCGTTGGTGCCCAGGGCTATGACCGCCGTTCGGCACACGGAACCGAGCAGTGTCTCTCAGGCCCGTTCGGCTCGGAGGATCGCCAGGATCCGGCCCAGCCGACTCATCGACGACCCGTCCACAGGAGGGCCCCGAGCCTCGGCCTCGCCTCGTCGGGCTCGGCGACATCCAGGGGCATCGGATCACGGTTGGCGGGGAGCCACATCCAAGCCAATCCTTCGTTCGCTCTCATCGCAGAGCCTCGAGCCCGGCAGAGTATGGGTCGACGACCGAAGACCTGGCGATTTGTTGACATCGACGCTAGCCGTCGACCGAGCCAACCGTTTCCCGGGGCACTGCCCGTTGGCGACTCGGGGCGACACAAAGAGACATCGGCGAGCTTCTCGGGCTCTTCCTCGCCGACGCCGGTCCTGGCGAGCAGTTCACTGGCCCCGAGGGAGATCTCGTGGGAGTCGCGGGAACGGACTACCCCCACAGCCAACGTCCTGGCCTAGCATGCTTTGTATCGGCTGGTCATCGCCGGAAGCCCCTGCGATAATTGGCAATTCCCGTGCCCGTAGCTCAATTGGATAGAGCGTCTGACTACGGATTATCCAGCATTGAGCGCTGTGCGGAACAGGGAAAACGCAGGGCAGCGACTAGCGTAAGACCTGGAATCAGACGCTGTAAAAGGACCCCTGAAGCCAGCCACAGCGCCCCTCTTCCGTCTCCCGCATCATGCGTATCAAGACGTACGGCCGTCGGCCCGACTACCCGCCACGTGGTGCAGTGGTCCAGTAGATGATGATGGTGCCGTCCGGTGACCATTGTGGTGCGGTATCGAAGGCGGGGTCACTGGTCAGTTGGGTCCGATCTGACCCGTCGGCCATCATGATGTAAACGTCGCTGCCACCTTCGTCGTCGAGTACTCCGAAGACGATGCGGGTCCCGTCGGGTGACCAGCGCGGGAAGAAGCCGTCACCAAGGTCGGAGACGATCCCGGTGTCGAGGTCGAGCAGCCTGATGTGACCGTCTCCCTCGATGCTGTCGAAGACGATATGACGCCCGTCGGTAGACCATGCTGGGTTGGAGGTGTCTTCCTTCCGCAGCTGTTGGAGGTCAGACCCATCCCGATCGACGACCCAGAGCTCCCCGGTATGACCCCAGCCGTTTACGTCGCGGCGTCCCCAGATGAACGCAAACCGTTTCCCATCGGGGGACCAGGTGGGGCCTTGCTCGTATCCGTCGAGGTCGGTGACTTGTTCGAGTCCGGAGCCGTCAGGAGCGATCAGGTACAGGTCGCTCTGGGAAGGCTCCCCTCGGGCGAAGGCCAACAGGGTTCCGTCAGCTGACCACGATGGCATGGCGTCGGGGGTCGCATCGTGGATGATGCGACGTTCCTGGGTTCCGTCAACCTGGATCGTGTACAGGTCCATGAAACCCAGGTACACCTTGCTGAAGGCGATCTCATTGCCATCGGGCGAAAGCGGCCCAAAGATGTTGGCGGGCCAAGCGGGAACTGGCGAGGGAACGTCGCTCCGGTCAACGGCAACGGTCGCCATCGTCAGCGCCTTGGCCAGGCATTCCTCCGTGGGTAGGGGTTTGGTCTGACCGTCGACTGCCCCCAACAGGAGTTCATGGAGGAGAGCCGGCATCGGAACCCGGGCTCCTCCTTCCTGAATGGTGTCATGGGTGATAACCGACACCAGGTCGAGGTCGGGAACGATTGCGAGGTCCTGGGACCCGAATCCGGAGGCCATCCACACGTCGTGGCCACCGATGTCGAATCCCCACCAGAGGAACCCGTAGCGCTGAGTGACAGGAATGCGAAGACACCCCAATTCCCAGCGTGTAGACAAAGACTCATCGAGCCACGACTCGGAGACGAGTCGCTCCCCTTCGTAGACACCTTCGTCGAGGACGAGTTGGCCGAACCGGGCGATCTCCCGCGGGGTGATGAACATCCCGGAGCCGCCGGAGAAGTACCCGCCCGGCTCGACATGCCACCCCTCAACGTCAATCCCCAGCGGACCCAACAGACGATCGGCGGCGTACTCACATAACGACATCCCTGTGGCTTCGGCTACAACGGCGGCCAGCACATCGGTCAACCCGGTGTTGTAGGCGAATTCGGCCCCCGGCTCCGCGATCCGTCGGCTCGCCAGCACTGCCCGGATCAACGACGGCTTACCGGGCACGTCACTCGGCTCCCACTCGTAGTTCCCGTCCGGCACGGGCACTTCCAGCCCACCAGACATTGTCAACAGATCCTGGACCGTCAGCTGGCCATGGTCGACGACCAGGTCGGCAGGGAGGATTTCATCTACCTGAGTGTCGAGGTCAAACAGACCATCATCGATGGCGATTCCGGTTAGCACCGAAGTGATCGACTTGGTGAGCGAATGGAGATTCTTGGCGTCGGCGGCGTCGAAGCCGTTGAAATAGCGCTCCAAAACCAGTTTGCCGTTGCGGGCGACGAGCAGACTCGCCACCACCGGCGACAGTGCCACTTCTTCGGCCGCCTTTTCCAGGAGCGCCGGGTCCATGCCGAGCTCGCTGGGATCGGCCGTCGACCATTCCAGAGGCTTGGGGTCAACCAAGACCCTGTTGGGTGCGAAGAACGGATTCTCGGGATCCGGCTGGAACTGGGCACACTCCTGGCCGTACACGGAGTCACCGCTGTCGCTGGTGCACGCCGCCGCCACCATCGCCAGAAAGCACATTCCGATGGCCGCCGTCCTTCGCAGGGGTCTCATCGCCGTCGCGCCGGGTCACGGCTCGAGACGAGCAGCACCAGTGTGCCGATCACCGCGGCAGTCGACCATCGAGTCTGTAAGGCCGGCCACCCGCCGGGAACGTCGCCCAGCGGCAGCGGACGCCACAGTGGCGGAAAGACAGCAGAGACGATGAGGGCGAGCAACAGGACCGGCGCGGCCACCGCTCCGCCCCGGCCACCGGTTCGAAGGGCGGCGACACCGGCGATCCCCAGTGTCAGCCCCACTAGCCCGGCGAACATGGCGACGAGCGTGAGGGTTTCCTGGCGTCCATTCACGCCTTGGGACACGAGGGCGGTCCACAGGATGATCGTTGGAGGTATGACGACGATCAGACGACCAAGCCGGCGGCGGATCAGGGAGGAGGGTGACGCCGCCAACGTCTCGTAGGAGGAGTCGTCGAAGGCGAAACCGGCCGCCGCGGCCAGCAACGTCGTCGGAATCACCACGAGCCGGGCGTGGCCGGAAGCCAACACCGCGGCGCCAACCACGGTGGCGATGACCATGGGATGCCAGGGGATTGTCATCGCCGTGTAGCGAAGACCGGCAGCTGTTGTCACAGCAGGCACGGTCCAGCCTGGGAGCACACCCTGATGATGAGGACCGTCACGGAGGCGGCAACCGTCGCGGCCGAGCCAAGAAAGACGATCGCTTGGCCTCGTCCCCGCTCCCAGCGGGTGGCGGCGGTAGCGAGGAGGAGCAGCGCCAACCCGAGCAGGTAGACGATGTGCCACATCGCCAACTCAACCGTGCCCAATGTGGCAAACGGCCAGATCACATGCCATGCTGCCGGCGTCTCCCCCGGGTCGATGAAGTACAGGGCGAACGCCACCACAGGTGCGGCGAAACTGCTGGGAACCCAGGCGGCGAGGGTAAGCCCGACGGCTCCGAGCATGAGAAACAGCGCCGCGTTGTGAAGCACGTGCACGATCGTGATGACAGGCACGTCGACTTGAGTTGAAGCGAACACGACCACCACTCCGAGCAAGAGTGTCGAGACAATCGCCGGCCAGAGAACCGCACCGAACATCCCAGCCAGGCGCAGTGTCTGATTCGTGGGCAAAGATCCGTGCTGTTCGCCGGTGTGCTCCCGGTGGTCACGTAACGAGGCGCGGTTCACCGCCAGCATCGCGAAAACGGCGGCAAGGAAAAATCCAACGCCAATAGTCCAGGCGTCGTTGCTCCACGTGGTGGCATCGTCGGTCAGCACCCCTAGGACGAATACCGCCGTCCCCAGTAGGGCGACACCCAACCCGACAAGAAACAAAGGACTCACCAGCAGGTGCCTGCCGTCGACGCGAGCCAACGCCACCAACACCCCTCTCGCTGGACCGGATGAGATCGACGTCATGTCGAAATCCCAACTCCATCTCCAGCCAGGAGGAGATAGGCGTCGTCGATGGTGGGTTCGACCAGGGCCGCGTGAGGCGGTGGCTCGCCCACGTGCCGATACTTCCCGTCGCCGGTCCGCCACGACAGCATCGCTTCGTCCCCCGGCTCCGGGGCAATCCAGACTCTTCCCTGGGCAATACCACTCATCGCCTCAGGGGTCCCGTCGAACCGAATATTCCCTTCAACGAGCACAATCACCCGCTCGCACAACGCAGCCACATCCTCGGTTTGATGGGTGGACAGCAGCACGATTGGCCGTTTCGGGAGCTGTGACACGACCTCGCGGAATCTCAGCCGCTGTTCGGGGTCGAGCCCAGCCGTCGGCTCGTCGAGGAGGAGCATTTCCGGGTGGTCGAGGAGTGCCTGCGCGAGTGCAAGCCGGCGTCTCAGGCCACCGGAGAGGGTTCTGATCTTCCGGTGTGCCAGCGAAGTGAGCTCGACCATACCGAGAACCTCGCGCACCTGATCATGGCGCTGCTTACGGACCGTCACCTGCTTCAAGATTGCGACGTAGTCCACGAACTCGAAGACCGTGAAATTGCGGTAGAAACCGGGCTCCTGTGGCATGTAGCCCAACCGGCGGCGGATCTCCACTCGATCCTCGGCCCGGCTTGGGTCGCGTCCTAGCAGCGCAATCGACCCGGTGTCAGGCGCCAGCACGGTCGCCATCATCCGCAGCATCGTCGTCTTCCCGGCTCCGTTAGGGCCCAGTAGTCCGGTGATACCCCGCTCGACGGTGAGGTCGATCTGGCCGAGTGCCTGAACCGACCCGTATCGCTTACCAACTCCTACCAACTCGACATTTCCACTCAAGGTCGTCACCTCCCGGCGATTCGCTCGAAACTGGTGCGGCGCCACAACAGGAGCGCCAACAGTCCCAACACCGCACCGGCGAAGATCAGCTGAGCCGGGCCCACAAACGACGCCACCGGCGTCGAAGCCGCCAGCTCCGTGGCCGTTACACCCGCCACCCACAGCAACGACACGACCACGGCAGCCGTCGACAGGTGCGTGAACGTCGAAATGACCAAAACGAGCAGAGTGCACACCAGCGCAGGTAGAAGCCACACCACCATCCAACGGAACTCCCTCAGGAACAGCCCAGGCAAGACGGAGATGGCGATCGACGCCATGAGCACAGCAGAAGCCCTGATGAGCACGAGACGAAATCCGCCGGTGGGGGAGGCCACTCCGATCTCGTGGACCGGGTCGATCGGATGGCCGAATGCGATGGCGACACCCACCACCGGAACGAGCGGGGCAACGACGAGGAATGGGATCGGGCCGAGACTGGATGCTGCAACCGCGGCGAGGGCGAGAATCGTAGCTACAGCGAGAAGCCACGACGGCTGTACCGACGGGGTCATCGCTATCAGTCGGGCGATATGAGCATTGACGCCGAACCGGCGGAGAGCCTCCTCCAACCAGCGCGCTTTCGGCATGTCCACCGTCTCGCTTATCCCGGCCCAGATTCGATCCCGACGGCCTGATTCGACAGCCCCGGCGGCGATCCGACGGCAGGGTTCACACTCAACGAGATGTAGCTCAAGGGAATGAGACGCAGCGTCACTCGACGCGCTGTCCCGATAGCTCGCCACCAATTCCGGACTGACGTGCCAAGTCATGCCAGCGCTTCCCTGAGCTCCCGACGCGCCCGTCTCATGCGCGACTTCACCGTCCCCTGCGGTATTCCCAACAGGACGGCCGCCTCCCTCGTGGTCAGTCCATCCAGAACGGTTGCCCTGAGCACGGCCCGCAACTCCGGCGATAGGCCGTCCATCGCCGCCGCCAGATCTCCATGCTCGACACCAAGAAGGACCATTTCCTCAGCCGACGACTGCGCTCCCGAGCTGTCCCACCCCCTGGTCGGGACCGGCCGTCGTCGGAAGCGCTCCACCAGACGACGGATTCCGATGCCCCAGATCCATGCAGCCACCGGCCCCTCACCCCGAAACCCGGCTGCGTTTCGCCACACCCCCATGAACGTGTCCTGCACCACCTCGTCGACCACCTCCCGATCCGAACACCGTCGCATCAACCTGAGCACCAACCAACCGACATGACGTTCGTACAGCTCACGCAACGCCTCCCCGCTCCGATCGGCGATCAACACAAGCAACTCCTCATCAGAAGACGCCTCGAGGTCACGCTGATCCACACCCATATTGTCGACGCGAATGTCTCGATCGGATCACGGCGGCGCAGATATCTTCGGGAGGCGGTCAGTTCTCCTGTCAGATCTGCCACCGGGCTCTTGAAGAAATAGCCGTCCGCCACTTCGCGCCACCCCCAATCGCGCGAGATGATGCGACCCGACCGCTCGGCACGCAAAAAGACGACGAACCAAGAACGGCTTATGACCAGAGCGGACCCTCGGCGAAGCCAGCCTCGCCCTGCCCAACCGTCTCACCCATCGCCTCCGTACCCTCAGCAGCAGCCAGACAGGAATCAGACGCTGTATCAGCGCTATGCGTGCCTGCCGACGATTGCCTGGTGGCCTGAATAGCCCCTTGCCAGCTGACAATTCAGCGATCCGCAGTCCCATTCAGATAGAGCGTCTGATATGGCCTAGCATGCTCTGTATAGGCTGGTCTTCGCCGGAAACCCCTGCGATACTTGGTGATTCCAGCGCCCGTAGCTCAATTGGATAGAGCGTCTGACTACGGATCAGGAGGTTGGGTGTTCGAGTCGCCCCGGGCGCGCTGCAACAGCTGTCCGCTCCGGCGATCCGGAGATGCGAGTGAGCGCGTTGTCTCCGATGTGACCGGGGGCCCTTGATGCCCGAATCGAGTTCACGGAGATACGGAGCTCCGAGGCCTCGACGGGGTCGATCCGGGTCTGCGCGCTGTCTTGACCCTCCACTCACCAGGACAACGGGATCGGCTCAGCACAATGCATGTTGTCGAAGGGGGTTTACGCCCAGGATGGGCGACAACCCCCTTCTCAATCAACGTGTTCGCTAAATCGACCGGCTTCAGAGGTCGAAGAACGGGCCCCCGCTTAATGAGCTGGGCGAGGCAGTCCGACAGACGCCATGGGTGATGTCGCATACCTGGATGCTGGTGTAACTGAAGCTCACCAGCACCGGTGTCTGCCCTGGTGGGCAGTCGAGCGACGTCGCCGGCAGCGAAATGGTCAGGCTGTCGGTTATCTGGCCGTTCTTTCCGGGGCTGAACTCGCCCGAGGCACTCACCTCCGCGTTGGTCTCCTGCTTCTTGGGGTCGCTCGGGAAGTTGCCGCCATTGTTCTGGCAGGCATCAAAACGCGTGGCGTTGGCGGTCACCTCAATCGTGACCGTTGCGTTCGGATCGCTTCCTAACCCAGCCTCCTTGAAGTCGACCCTGGCGTCCGTGCCCACGAGCGTTGCACTCGCCCTTATGAAGTGAGGGTTGCCCTTGTCGTGAGTGGCCATGGCAGTTGAAGCCAGTGATGCCACCATCAGACAGGTGGCAGTCACAAGGATGATCAGTCGGCGCATTCCGTTTCTCCTTCCGTTGGGAACATGTGTCTCGCCCGGATCCGGTGTGTCTTCTCGGTCCGCAAACCGCACCTCCTTTCTCCTCCCCTTCGCGGGTTGCCTAACGGAGAAGCGGATGGTCAGATGGCTCCGCGGCGTCCCCCCAACGTTGTCGCTGCGTTGCCCGAGCGCAGGCAACGGGCTCCGCTCAACTGATGGCGGTGCCCACGCCGGTAGAGAGCTGGTCGACGCTGAAGGAAGGTTTGACGCCAAACTCGGTGTCGAACAGCTCGCACAGGTCCTGGTATCGGCGGAGCGCCTCGCCCCGATTGCCCTCGGCGACCAGGGCCTGGATGACTGCTCGATGTGCGCTCTCTCGGAAAGGCGCGGCGGAGACCGCTATGAGTCCGGCTTCGATCGCTTCCCCGAATCTGCCGGCCATCGTCCTGTGGTGACTTATCGTTTCCAGTGCGTGCAGGCGAAGGTGCCGGTATGCCTCGCGTTCGGTCTCCAGCCAGGCGTCACCCCATCCGGGGAGGAGATCCTCGTCGAACAGTCTGCGAGAGGCATGGTCGAGACCCGCGTCCGACGCAGGCTCGGTAAGTCGACGGGCCAGTGCCTTATGCCTCTCGATGTCGATCGGGATGCTGACCTTGAACGAGAGGACCTCATTGGTGACCTCGAGCAGAGAGTCACGCAGAGACCCGAGCTTCCAGAGAGCGGATCGAAGATTGGACAGGGCGGCCGGTTCGCGGGACTCTGGCCACAGGGTGCCCGCCACCTGCGAGCGCCGTATGGAGTGACCCTGGTTGAGCCCCAGCAGCACCAGCACGCGCTGCGATGGTGGGGCGATCGCCATCTGGCTTCCCGGCTGCAGCAAGCGGAAGTCGCCGAGGAGGCAAAGCGAAACCCGGTACGTCCCCTCCAAGCGACCGGACTCACTTGTGTCGAAGCGGCTGACCTTGGCCTCCCATCAACCGCCGTGAAACATACCCCTTGCAGCCTGACGCGTGTATCTCGGGACGGGCTGCGCGCGCCCTGGACCGGCCCCAGTTACCTTCCGACCATGAAACCGCCCCATCTCACACGCGACGAGGCTCGCCGGATCGCCATCAGTGCCCAGCTACTCGACTCATCCCGGCCCGATGACCTCGTCGCCATCGCGGAGCAGCTGTGAGCCTCCCCCGCTTCTCCGGACTCATACCGTTTGGGGTCTGAGGACCTCGTGAGAGAAGTTGTGGATGTCTGCTGCGAAAACGCTCGAGTTCCGTTGCCGTGCCGTAGAGCTGGCCCGGAAGGGTGATAAGCCGGTGGCTCAGCCCGATGATCTGGGAATCTCCGAATCGGGGCCGCGCCGGTGGATGGCCCAGGCCGATGTCGACGAGGGGAAACGTGAAGGTCTGAGTTCTGGGGAGAAACAGGAGCTGGTTCGGCTCCGCCGGGAGAACCGGGTTCTTCACAAGGAGAAGGAGATCTTGAAACGGGCTACCGCCTATTTCGCCAAGGAGAACGGCATCCCAAAATGATCTTCGCCTTCATCATCGGCCACTGTTGGGATCTTCCCGTCGTGGCCTGCTGCCCGGGTGATGAAGGTGAGCGTCTCTGGGTTCTACGAATGGCAGCTCCGCCAGTGCAATCCTGCGCCTCGAACCAGTCGGTGAGGGACGAAAGAGCAACGTTCGGGAGCCAAGTTGGGAGCCATTCGCGGTGGCCTCCCGCGGACCGCCGTGGACGCCGGTGGATTCGAAATCCTACTGCTCCGACAGGTGTGGATTCTCATAGACGCCCATGTACGCCGCTTGGAGATCTACGGATCAGAAGGTTGGGGGTTCGAGTCCCTCCGGGCGTGCTTCACGAAGTCCCTGCTCAAGCGGGGGTTTTGCTGCGTCGACGGTCCGCCAAGTTGGTGGCGGGTATGGCGTGGGAGCGATTCTCGGGAGCCATTCTCCATTAGAGTGACGGCGTTTCCAGCGAAGCGGAGCCTTTGCTCATGGGCTTTCGCACGAGACAGGACGGATCAACCTTCTGACATTCTGAGCGCTTAAGCCACCGGTTGTAGATCGCGGTGCCGCGTCCTAGTCGTCTTTGAGGATCTTGCCGGCGGCCGTCCGTAGGGATTCAGCGTCCCTGGCGTCGAGGTACTGCCCAAAGTGTCTCTGGATACTGGCGACGTGGTCGGGCCACACCTCGGCGATCTTCGCCCCGCCGGCTGCGGTGAGCGCCAAGTACACGCCGCGCCGGTCCTCTGGTGATCGCTCCCGGCGGACCAATCCCGCGGCCTCGAGCCGGTCAGCCAGCCGGGTCACCCCGCTGCGCGTGAACACCAACACTTCCTCCAACTCGTGCATCCGGAGCCGGCCGTCGGGGGATTGGTTCAGGCGGCTTAGCACGTCGAACCAGGTGATCGGAAGATCATGCTGTTCGTGCATGTCGGCCTCGAGCCGACGTATCACCTTGGCATGGGCGAATAATAGCCCTCGCCACGCCGCCAGCGTCTTCTCGTCGAGTACGTCGGACATTCTTCATACCCAGGATAGCCGAAGTGGTTGACAATGGGATGATTGCTAGTCAAGTAATTGACAAGACAGTAATTGCGGGTGTAGGGTTCCCACTGACAGCTCGCCAACCGGCGAAGGACAGGAGGACCGAGCCATGGCCACGAAGAACCTCAAGACGTTCACCCAGTGGATCGAGGCGCATCGCGCCCACGACCTCGACAAGTTGGTGACGTTTCTCACGGACGACGTCACCATTCAGAGTGCTGCAGGTGCAGACATGCCGCCAGCCAAAGGCAAGGAGCAGGCGAGGCACCATTGGCAGACCATCTACAACACCTTCCCTGACTTCCGGATGGACGCCGTAGCGTTGACGTCTGATGGTGACACGCTGTTCGCTGAGATCTCTCACGGCGGAACGATGCAGGGCCCGATGGGACCGAGACAACCTACTGGCCGCAGCTATCGGACCCAGGGTGCTTTCCGCCTCGACTTCTCCGACGGCAAGATCCGCTCCATCCTCTCCTACTGGGATACGGCTTCGATGGCGAAGCAGTTGGGGCTCATCGGCTGACGACCGTCGACAAGGCGCACCGCGTCTGGCTGGCGGACAACTTCGTGGTTTCCGGCCAGCTTACGGGGAGCCAAGTTGGGAGCCCATTCGTGTGGAATGGTGGGGACGTCGGTGGACTCGAAGGCGTCGTTCCGATCGCAATGGACCCTCATGGACGTCTATGGACACAGCTTGGAGATCTACGGATGAGGAGGTTGGGGGCTCGAGTCCTCCCGGGCGCGCTAGGCGAAGCCCCTTGGTACAGCCAGTATCGGCATCTAAGTGTTGCCCAGGCGGAACTCGCAGGTCGTCTACTCAGCGTGGTCGAGTGCATCGAGCCTAGGAGGTTGAAGGTTCGATTCCTTCCGAGGGTGCAGGGGTCCTTTCTTGAGTACGATTCCCGGCCACGAAGTCAGGAGGAATGTGGAATTGCCCGCAACCACGGGTCAGATCAAGGAGTCGATCGATCAAGCCGTCACGTTCCTAACCGAGCAGCCGGGGAAGGCCCGGTATGTCGATCGGCCAGCTACCGCAACCGTGGAAGGGTTGAGGGCAGAGGTCACAGGTCAACACGGGGAGTCACTCGTGTCGGACATGCCGAGGAGCGTAGGAGGTGGCGGATCCGCTCCGACGCCTGGCTGGTTTCTTCGAGCGGCTGTGGCCGGCTGCGATGCGACGGTCATCGCTATGAGGGCCGCCGCCGAGGGCATCGAGTTGTCGACATTGGAGGTCACCGTCACCAGCGAATCGGATGATCGCGGCTTCCTCGGTATGGATGATTCATTGCCAGCCGGCCCCTTGCAGGCGCGGACTCACGTCAGGCTCGGAGCGGAAGGTGTATCACCGGACAAGTTGCGTGAGATCGTGGAGTGGGCGGAGATGCACTCGCCTGTCTCCGACGCGCTGAGGCGTGCCGTGCCCACGACGGTCGACGTAGAGATCGCCTGAGCGCGCGCCAATCGACTTAGTGCGGTCGCGACGCCCGACGGATTCCTAAAACCCATGTCGGCACACCCGTGACTGGCAACTCGGTGGCGCCCCGTAGACGATGACTCTTGCGAATCGCCTGACTCGCCCGACTCACCGAACAGCGCGGATCCCGGAGCCGTCACCGGCCAATGACGAGAGAGACGGGCTCGTCCCGCCTCCCAACCCCTCAGCCTCCCGGATCGATGTTTTGGTTGAGGTGGAAGAGGTTGTCGGGGTCATAACGACGCTTCACGTCCACCAGGCGGTCGTAGACGATCCCGTACGAGCTCTTCACGGCTTCGCTCGTCTCGTCGCCACCGAGATAGTTGACGTAGCGGCCTCCTCTGAAGTGTGGTTGCAGCGCCTCATAGGTTTCCTTCACCCAGAGTGTGTTCTCCTCGGTGGTGGAGGGATCCATCCACTCCCCCGCAATGAGCAGGTTGTAGCCGCGTTCGCGGTGTGGAAAAGCAGTGGCGGTCGGCTCGATGCGAGTCACCTCCCCGTGGAAATGCTCCAGCACCATCCCGGTCATCGGCGAGGGGCACGTCGCGAACCGCTCGATTGCCGTATCGATGAACTCATCGCTCAACCCCGACAGGAAGGCGGACTTCCAATAGTTGAGTGCGCCTGGGGGGAAACCGCCATCGAGAAGCGTATTGACCACGGGATATGGCATCACGCCAACCTCCACCATGGCCGGCTCGCCAAACGACTTCAGGGGCTCGAGGTCACGAGTGGCCTTCTCGGGATCTCCGACATGACAGACGACGACTGCCGCCAACTTGACTCCCGAGCCGTCTGGAGCATGGACGAGCGCGCAGAAAACGGTGAGATCGTCGCCGACGTCTTCGGTGAACTCCCGGTAGAAACGAAACACGTCACCCGCCGCAGAGAGGGGATGGGCGATGAGGCCTCCCGTCACCATCGACAGCGAATGCAGGTCATACTCGAACGAGGCGGCAACTCCGAAGTTGCCGCCACCGCCTCGACAGGCCCAGAACAGATCGGGATTCTCCTGGTCCGACGCCGTCAACACCTGACCGTCGGCTGTCACCAATTCGATCGATCTCACATTGTCAACCGCCATGCCATAGCTCGACATCACCCAACCCAGACCACCGCCGAGAGTGAGCCCGGCGATACCGGTACTGGACACAGCCCCACCTGTCACGGCCAGACCGTGAAGGGCCGTGGCCCGGTTGAACTCACTCCAGTTGACGCCACCCTGGGCGCGGGCGGTCTTGGCCATGGGATCTACGTAGATGCCCTTCATCAAGGACAGGTCGATCATGAGCCCGCCGTCGGTGACGGCCAACCCGGCCGGGTTGTGACCGCCGCCTTTGACTGAGATCTCCAAACCCTCATCCCGGCCGTAGTTGACGGCGTCGACGATGTCGGCGGTGTGGAGACACCGGGCGATGACCCCGGGGTGTTTGTCGATGAGGCCATTGTGGACTCTTCGCGCATCGTCGTAACCGTCATCTTCGGCTGTCAGAATCGTCCCGGAGAATGTGGTGCTGAGTGCGGCAAGACCTTCCATATCAACGCTCATTCGTTTTCTCCTCGTGACCGAGCGACCGAAACCATACGCGTCCCGGCGATCGGAAACGGCCGCCATTCATCGGAATACTGGTGGGGTGGCGTGTTGCCTAGAAGGTCACCACCCGATCGTTGGCGACGACGAGATCGGCGAAACCGTCAGGTCCGACAAATTCGGTGATCGCGCCGTCGAAATCCTGTTCGGAGACCTCACGGGCCCCAGCACAGGGGAGTCAGACGTATAAGGGAACCTTGGCACCGAGGATCTTGTCGACAAGTTCACGAAGCGGTGGAAAACCGACACCCTGAACATGATCCATGACCTTGCCTCGAAGCATGTAGACCGATTCGCCCATTAGAAGCACGGAAGGCTCGTGACCCTGCATCACCGCCCCGACCGCTCCGACGAATGGCATGGTCGCCCGTGTCGGATCGTCCGTCCCATAGGTCCCGACGTAGAGCACCTTGGTCATCGTTTCTCTCCTTCGACCTGCGACCCACCATAGTGAACGCTGAAGTCGTGCACCATGCTCGGCTCCAACCGAGCTGCTAACCAGGAACGTAAGAGCACGGCACTCGATATCGGCATCACGGCTCAGCCCGGTCGACGAACCGGACGCCTTCTTTTAGCCACTCCGCGGCCCAGGTCTCGCCTACCTTCTCGCCACAGCTGAATAGACCATCAGGCTCCGCGCCGGCGAACACGACACAGAGGTGGAAAACACCGCCGGCCCCGGCGCTACTGACGCCCCAGGAACTCCAAGACTTCGAGGATGAGACGGGTGTGGCTGTAGACGTGCGGATCGTCTTCTGGAAGGTTGACCGGGACCTCGTGCAGACCACTCGGCGCCGGGCCCCACCAACTCTGCAGGACGACGTGCATCGGCCGTTCCAAGGCAGTGCTCACGGTCTCGGTCCATCGCATCGTCGACTCGTAATACCTCTGGTCGGTGTCGGCGAACGTCCAATTGGAGGTGAGGATCACGCCGAAAGGGATCCCGTGGTCGGCGGTGAAATCCTCGAGTCGGCGAAGATCGGCCACCACGTCCTGACCCTCGTCCTCCGTTCTCTGGATGTCCACGTCGAGGTGGAGAAACGCCGGGGTGTATCCGGCCTCCTCCAAAGCGAGAATCCAGTCCTCCAGTTCGGCCACCGAGTAGTGGGGGTAGGCCTCGATATCACCGATGATGACGTCGGGGTAGGCCGATGCGACCTGGTCCACGTAGTCGACGACGACCTCCGCCGTCTCCGCCATGCTGAAACCGCAAGTCTGACCTTTCTCCACGATCTGGCCGCCGATCAAGGGCTCGTCCATGGCCACGAAGCTGACCCGGCCCCCGTTGGCCTCGATGTTGGCGATTGCCGCGTTGGTGTACTCGGCCCAGGGATCGGGGCTGCATTCGAAGAACTTGATAGCCCCGGCCTCGACCGCGATGGCGATGTCCCAATCGAGGAGCTTTTCGAAGGCGTCGACGTCGACAAAGGTGGACAGCACGTTGTCGCCGCCGATGTCGAAGGGGAATCCGGAGACGGCGTTGGCGTAGAACTTGATCACGTCGACCTGTCCCCGGGCGGCCCGCCACCTTCGTGGTTGCGAGAACAGATCCGGAAAGTCGACGGACCCGAAGTTGGGCCCGAACCACACGGAATGTGCGGACAGGTCGAACCTGGGGAGCGGCGCCGTGGGGGTGGTCGTAGTCGGGGGCAGGCCGGTTGTCGAGGAGCCGGGAGAATCAGACACGGAGGTGGGCGCGGCGGTGTCGGGCGGGCGGGTCTCGACGCCCCTTTCCACGGCACAGCCGGCGAGCATCAGGACAAGAAGCCAGATCGAGGCGGGTCTCATTCGAACACCGTCAGACCCGCGAGGATGAGCCGGGTGTGGCTGTAGACGTCTGGATCGTCTTCGGGAAGATTGACCGGCATCTCATGCAGCCCACTTGGAGCCGGGCCAATCCAACTCTGGAAGGCGAGATGGGTGGGGGTGCCGACTCGCGCGGCAAGGCTCTCCGCCCACTCCAAGACCGAGTGGTAGTAGCCCTCGTCCGAATCGGCGTCCGCCAGGTCGGCGGTCAGGATGAAGCCGACCGGGATCCCCAGATCCTCGGCGAAATCGTTCAGCTCGGCCAGTTCGGTCAGGAATCCGGGATCGTGGATACCGAGCGCAATCTCGACGTCGAGGTGGAGGTAAGCGGGCTTCGCTCCTGCTTCTTCCAGCTCCAGCAGCCATTGGCCCACCTCGTCCGCGGTCTGCGGCGGGATGGTCTCGATGGTGCCGATGATGACTTCAGGGTGAGCATCGGTGACCAGGTCTGTGAAGGTGGCCACGACCTCAGCGGTCTCCTTCATGGAGTACCCGCAGGTCTGGCCGTTCTCGACGAGCTGACCCCCGAGAAGGGGCTCGTCCATCGAGACGAAACTGACCCGGCCACCGTTGGCCTCGATGTTGTCGATGGCCAGGATGGCGTAGTCAGCCCAGGATTGGGCCTCGCAGGCGAAGAACTTGACGGCGCCGGTCTCGACGGCGATAGCGATCCCCCAATCGTGCAGTTTCTCGAAGGCGTCGACTTCGACGAAAGTGGAGAGCACGTTGTCGCCGCCGATGTCATAGGGGAATCCAGAGACGGTGTTGGCGTAGAACTTGAAGACGTCCACTTGTCGCCGCGCCCTCCGCCACAGCTCGGGTTGGGAGAAGAGATTCGGATAGTCGACCGACCCCATGTTGGGCCCATACCAGACGAGGTGATCCCTCAGGTTCACCTCGGGTAGAGGCGGTGGTAAGGGCTGGGTCGTGGTCGTCGAAGGGGGATCAACGCTGGTAGTCGTGGGTTTCGGGGTCGTGGTCGAAGCCGATCGAGCCGCCTGCGAGGTGGTCGGCTCTGTCGTCGGGCCCCCGCAGGCGATGAGGGTCATAGTGAGAACCATGAGGGAGCCAACCCATTTCGACCTCATGATGGTGAGATTACGTGCCTGTCTTGGCGTTCGCTTCAGGGTCTGGCAGCTCATCGAGCCTCGCGATCGCCTTACCCAAGGGGGTTTGTTGGCATCCGGCCTCTCCTGACGACCGCCATCGGTTTGAGGACGATCCCATCCGGGTAATCGATCCCA
>Ga0299907_10000462_pt1 | contig 19594 bp, 21 predicted proteins | sample RVTome_16_FD_198680 | JGI IMG/M metagenome (GOLD analysis project Ga0299907, IMG submission 198680) | Soil microbial communities from uranium-contaminated site in the Upper Colorado River Basin, Wyoming, United States - RVT152D67 (version 2) ...
GCCCGCCGAAAGCTGTACGCGGAGGGCGAGATCGACTGGGCGCTGGGCGAGGCGTTCGCCTACGGCACGCTGCTGTCGGAAGGCCATGACGTCCGCCTCGCTGGGCAAGACTCGGCCCGCGGCACGTTCGGTCACCGCAACGCGGTGCTCGTCGACGTGAACACCGAGCTCGAGGTGATCGCGCTCAACCGGCTCCCGGATCGCGAAGGCCGGTTCTTCGTGTACGACTCGCTGCTGTCGGAGTACGCGGCAGTGGGCTTCGAGTACGGCTACTCGGTGTCGGCCGAGGACGCGCTCGTGATCTGGGAGGCGCAGTTCGGCGACTTCGTCAACGGCGCGCAGATCGTGATCGACCAGTTCCTCGCGGCTGCCGAGGACAAGTGGGGCCAGACGTCGGGGCTCACGATGCTCCTGCCGCACGGCTACGAAGGCCAGGGGCCCGAGCACTCGTCCGCGCGCGTCGAACGCTTCCTCGAGCTGTGCGCGAACAACAACCTGCAGGTCGCGAACGTGACGTCCGCCGCGCAGCTCTTCCACGTGCTGCGCCGTCAGGTGAAGCGGGCCGTGCGCAAGCCGCTGGTCGTGTTCACCACGAAGTCGGGGCTGCGCGCGACGTGGTCTCGCGCGCCGATCACCGCGTTCACCGACGGTCGGTTCGAGCTCGTGGTCGACGACCCCGGTGTCACGGACGCCACTGCAGTGCGACGCGTGCTGCTGTGCACGGGCAAGGTCGCGCTCGACGCGATGCGCGTGCGGGACGAACGCCAGGCCTCAGCGGCCGAGAGCGGGAACGCGGCTCCTGCTGCGGTTGTGCGGGTCGAGCAGCTCTACCCGTGGCCCGAGGGGCAGATCGCCGCGTTGCTGGCCGACCGCTATGTCAACGCCAACGAGGTCGGCTGGTTGCAGGAGGAGCCGGTGAACATGGGCGCGTGGTCGTTCGTCGCGCCGCGCCTGCAGCGCATGCTCGGCGACGACTACCGGTTGTCCCACTACGGGCGCGTCGCCTCGGGCTCGCCCGCCGCAGGCTCCGATTCGCTGCACAAGCTCGAGCAGGCCGACCTCGTCGACCGCGCCCTAGCCGGTCTGTAGGTCGAAGCCCACGAGCTCTTCGAGCTCCTTCAAAGCGATCGCGGGATCGACCACCTTGATCGTGCGCATGCCGAGCTCGCGTGCGGGCTTGAGGTTGACGCCAAGGTCGTCGAGGAACACCGCCTCGGTCGGTCGCACACCGAGCTGGTCGCACGCGAGCAAGTAGAAGCGCGGGTCGGGCTTGCGCACGCCGACCTTGCTGGACTCGAGGATCACGTCGAACAGCGCGAGAACGTCCGCGTGCCTGCTGCCGCTCTCGAACCCGACGACCCCGCCGGCGACGCTCGGCGCCGAGCGGACGTTGTTCGTGAGCATCGCGGTGGCGAGCCCGCGCTCCTTGCACCGGCGCACGGCGGTGACCATCGCGGGGCGGACCTCGCCGGCGAGAAGGGGCATGACCTCGCGCGCGGCGATCGCTTGGCCGGCGGCGCGCGCCTCGGCCTCGAACAGGCCGCAGAACTCGTCGAAGCCCACCTCGTTGCGCTCGAAGCGGGCCCACGCGTTCGCGTCGGGGTTCGTGGCGTTGAGCGACCGGATGAAGTCGCGGGGCATGCCGTTGGCTGCCTCGTAGCGGTTGAACGCCTCGAAGGGGCTGGAGAGGATGACACCGCCGAAGTCCCACAGGACGGCACGTAGAGGGTCAACGGCCATCGAGGCATCGTATGGTTGACTGATCGGGCATGTCATCCCGACGGGTGGTCGTCGTCGACGGCTCCAACATCGCCACCGAGGGACGTTCCCAGCCCAGCCTCGTCCAGCTAGACGAGGCCGTTCGCGCGTACCGCGAGGAGCGTCCGGAGGACGAGATCATCGTCGTCGTCGACGCCACGTTCGCCCACCGAATCGACGAGTCCGAGCGCGCCATGTTCGAGGAAGCGGCCGCGCACAACGAGCTCGTGTACCCGCCCGCCGGCGCGGTCGGCCGCGGCGACGCCTTCCTGCTGCGCATCGCGGAGAAGACGAACGCGGTCGTGCTGTCAAACGACTCGTTCCAGGAGTTCCACGGCGAGCACGACTGGTTGTTCGACAAGGGGCGGCTCATCGGTGGCACGCCCGTGCCGGGTGTCGGGTGGATCTTCGTGGCCCGCACGCCCGTGCGCGGGCCGAAGAGCCGCGAAGCGGTGAAGGAAGCCCGCCGCACGCGGGCGCGCATCGGTTCGAAGGAAGCGTCCGCGCCGATGCCCGTGCCGAAGGCACCGCCGCCAGTGCCGGCAGCGAAGGCCACGGGCAAGGCAGCGAAGGCCGCGTCCAAGGCAGCGAAGGCCGCGTCCAAGGCGGCCAAGACGTCCAAGGCATCCAAAGCAGCGAAGTCGGCGAGGTCGAAGCGCGGGGCCAAGTCCGAGGTTGCAGTCGGCGCGGCGATCGCGGAAGCGACCGAAGAGGTCGTCCACCCCGAGGACTTCGACGGCGCCACCGACGGCGGCGGTCGGGGACGCGGCGGCAAGCGCAGGCGCAAGCGGCGCGGCGCGGGCGCGGCGACGGCCGACCTGCCCACACTCAACGAGCCGTTGACGTTCATCGAGTTCATCGCCGCCCACAAGCTCGGCTCGGAGGTCGAGGGCGTCGTCGAGTCCTTCGCGTCGCACGGCGCGTTCGTGCAGATCGGCGAGGCGCGCTGCTACATCCCGCTGTCGGCCATGGGCGACCCGCCGCCGCGCTCGGCGCGCGAGGTGCTGCACAAGGGCGAGTCGCGCCCGTTCGTGGTGCAGGCGCTCGACGCAGCCCGGCGCGGCATCGAGCTCGCGCTGCCGGGCTTCGAGCATGTCTCCGGTGTACCTACGGAAGAGACCGTCGAGGCCGAAATAGAGGAGGCGCCGCTTCTCCCCGCAAAGAGGCTGGCGAGAAAGGTGGCGACGAGAAAGATGCCGGCGAAGAAGGCGTCCTCCAAGAAGCCACCGACCAAGCGGGCGGCCGGCGCAAGCTCGGCCAAAGCAGGCAAGGCGGCGGCCCGCAGCATCGGTGTCCCGCCCGCGGCGGATCCGCTGCCGATCATCCCCGAGGCCGATCACCTGGTGCCGCTCGATGCGTCCGAGCGCGTGGCCATGGAGACGTCGCCCGCGTCCTCGCTGACGTCGCGCCGCACGGCCAAGAAGGCCGCCAGCAAGAAGTCGGCGGCGAAGAAGACGACCGCCAAGAAGACCACGGCGGCGAAGAAGGTCACGACCAAGCCGGCCGGCGCGAGCTCGGCCCGAGCAAGCAAGGCAGCGAGCACGAAGAAGACCACGAGCACCAAGAAGGCCGCCACGACGAAGAAGGCGGCGAGCACGAAGAAGGCCCCCTCCGCGAAGAAGGCCGCCACCACGAAGCCCGCCGGCGGCAGCTCGGCCAAGGCGAGCAAGGCCACGGTCAAGAAGGCCGCCAAGAAGGCCGCTTCCGCCAAGCCGGCCGGCGGCAGTTCGGCCATGGCAAGCAAGGCGACAGCGAAGAAGACCGCGGGCGCCAAGAAGTCCACACGGCGCTAGACAGGTGGCGATGCGCATCGCCACGTGGAACGTCAACTCGCTGAAGGCGCGGTTGCCGCGCGTCGAGGAGTGGATCGCGTACGCGCAGCCCGACGTGTTGTGCCTGCAGGAGACAAAGCTCGCCACCGGCGCGTTCCCCGCGATGGCGTTCGAGTCGCTCGGCTACGAGTGGACCCACCACGGCGACGGGCGCTGGAACGGAGTAGCCATCCTCAGCCGTGTCGGCCTCGACGACGTGATCGCGGGGTTCCACGAGGGTGCCGAAGCGGAGGACGTCGAGAGCCGGCTGCTGTCGGCAACGTGCGGCGGCGTGCGCATCTCCAGTGCCTACGTGCCCAACGGCCGCGCCGTCGGCAGCGAGCACTACGAGGCGAAGCTCGCGTGGCTGGACGCGCTGCGGCGCCACATCGAGACTACGTGCGACCCGACGAAGCCACTGGCGGTGTGCGGCGACTTCAACGTGGCGCCCGACGACCGTGACGTGTGGGACCCGTCACGCGCGCACGGCGGCACCCACGTGAGCGAGCCCGAGCGTCAAGCGATCAAGCATCTCGAAGCGTGGGGCCTCACCGACGCGTTCCGCCACCTTCACCCGGAGCCGGCGCTGTTCAGTTGGTGGGACTACCGCGCCGGCGACTTCCACAAGCACCGCGGCATGCGCATCGATCTCGTCCTCGTGAGCCGCCCGCTCGTCGAGCGGTTGACGTTCGCCATCATCGACCGCAACGCGCGCAAGGGGAAGCTGCCGTCCGACCACGCGCCGCTCATCGTCGACATCGCAGACGTGGACGCGGCGTGAGCGACAACTTCAAGGGCTTCGCGGCGCGGCTGGGCGAGCTGCGCCAGCGCGCGGTGTCGCCGCAACGGGCCGAGATGCGCCGGTTGGCCGACGCGATGCGGTTGGTGATCGACCGCCTCGTCGCGTCGCGCGCGCCGGCTGACCAGCTCGAGCGCGCCGCGGCGACGTTGGAGGACGTGGCGTCGTCGCTCGAGGGCTTCCCGCGCGGGCACACGTTCGAAGGCTTCGCCGAGTCCGCCAACAGCGGCGACCCGCACGCGTTCTTCGACCACAGCCCGATGATCGGTTTGGCCAACCCGCTCGCGCCGCCACTGAAGCTCACCGTGGAGGAAGGCCGCGTCGTCGGCACGGTGCGGTTCGGCGCCGCGTACGAAGGACCGCCCGGCTGCGTGCACGGCGGGTTCATCGCGGCCGCGTTCGACGAGGTGCTCGGCATGGCGCAGTCGATGGGCGGGCGGCCGGGCATGACGGGCACGTTGACGGTTCGTTACCGCCGGCCCACGCCTCTGCACGCGGAGCTGCGCTTCGACGCGGGGCTCGATCGCATGGAAGGGCGCAAGAACTTCACGAGCGGCCGACTGCTGCACGGCGACGAGGTGACCGCAGAGGCGGAGGCGATCTTCGTGACCGTCGACTTCGCCAAGATCGCCGAGCTCTACGCCCGCTCGGAAGGCAACCCCTAGCGCTTTGTCGTTTTGTCATGTGGAACGTGGCACATAGCGCCACGTTCCACATGACAAACGAGCTGTTCAGTTGTTCAGCCGACGGCGAGGAGGCGCTGCTCGACGGGGGGAGCGGCGAGCACGCTCGGGTCGTCCTCCGGCACCGGCAGCGCGGCGGACCCCGAGCCGATCAGCGGGCGCGGCTTGCGCGGCTGGCGCTTGCCCGAGCTGCCGCCGCGGCCGCGGTACACGAGGACGCCGGCGACGGGGTCGGGCACGGCGTCGAGCGCGGCCTGCACGGCACTGGTGAGGCGGAAGCCCTCCCACGCCTGCTCGTCGGCGAAGGCGACCTCGAACACGACGCCCCACGTGGTGCGGTGCCACTCCCAGTCGGCCGCGCCCGACTGCAGCGCGGTCTCGACGAGGTTGTCGCCGTGCGCGTCCGCCCACAGCGACGCTGCGAACGGTCCGTCGAAGACCTCGATGGAGTACCAGAGGGGGCCAGACACGACACCCCTAGCGTACGCCCGCCGTCAACCCCTGCCCGTTTTGTCGTGTGGAACGTCGCGAATACCGCGACGTTCCACACGACAGAACGCCGGTTGCCGTCGCGGTTGCGACGCCGTCAGTGCGGCGGGTTCTCGGGGACGTCGTCGGGCTGCGGGCCGACGGTGACCTCGATGCGCACGACGTCCTTCACGTTCCAGCACAGCGTTTGCCCGCCGGGAATCGTGAGCCGGCCGTCGGCGAGCGAGCCGCGTTCGAGCTCGGCCAGCGGGATCGAGGCGCGGTAGCCGTCGCCGGCGGCGAACACGGTTCCGTGGTCGGCGTCGGGCGACGGGCTGGCGGCGGCGAGCAGGTCGCGCACGGCGGCCGTGCGGGTGGGCGAGCTGAAGGGCGCCTCGACGGCGCCGTCGACGACGATGCCCGTCAAAAGGGTCAGCCGCGCAGCTGGGCCCGCAGCTTGGCGAGGCCGGTGCCCATCGCGCCTTCGAGCTGCGCGTTCGAGATGCCGAGCTCGTCGTGCAGCTGGGGGATGGTGCGCAGCGGTTGCCCGTCGAGGCCGAACGCGGCCGCTATCACCTGTCGCTCGACGGCATCGAGGTGATCGAGGAAGTGCCCGTCCATGCGGACGGCGAGCAGGTCGTCGTCGGTCGGGTCCTCCGCCAAGGCGGCGTCCGCCTCTCGAGCCGGGTCCGGGTCGGGGTACGGCCATCCGTCTTCCGCCGGCCAGAGAAACGTGGGCATAGGGCTGTTCTCGCGCCGAGCCCGCCCCGGGTCAAGGTTTGCGACGCCGAGTCAGCCATTCGTCGAGCACGTGCGCTTGGAGAACGGCGTGCTCCTCGAGGCCCGACACGATCCCTTTCTCCGCTTTCGACCCGACCAGAGGCATGTTCACCTTCACCTCGCCCTCGGCGACACGGCGGGTGCGCTCGCCGCCGCCGCCATCGCTGTCGCCGCCGTCGGGTTCGAGCTGGAAGGTGCCCGAGCATCGCAGGAGGGACGCATAGTGGTCGGGCACGATGCGCCACGTCGTGCGGTGCGTGGCGCGGTCGTGCGTCGACTCCTCGACCCACGTGAGCCGCTTCGGGTCGATCACGCGGCGCACCGCTGCGTTCAGGTCGCCGGTGAAGCGGTGCGCGATCCACTGGTGCACGACGTCGCCGTCGGCCTCGACCTCCCGGCGGAGGAGCCGGGGCGCGCCCAACTCGACGTGCGTGCCGAGCTCGGCGACGAGCTCGGGGTCGACGAACGCGTCCTCGACGTCCTCCAACGGGGCATCGAAGCGTTGCTCGATGCGGAACCGCACGGTCAGGCGGTGTGGCCGTGCTCGGCGACGAGGCGCAGCAGCTCGTCGCCGTACCGCTCGGCTTTCACCGGACCGAGGCCGGGGATCTCGAGCAGAGCGTCCCTGGTGGCGGGGCAGGCCTCGGCCACCGCGGCGAGCGTCGTGTCGTGGAAGATCACGTGCGCGGGCACTTGGGCTGCGCGCGCTGCCTTCGACCGCCACGCCTTCAACGCCGCGAACACGCCGGGATGGGGCGCGTCGCCCAGCGCCGCCGGCCCGGTGCGCAGCGGCGAACGGGCTCGGCCCGCGCGGCGTGCCCGCTCGCGCTCGACGAAGCGGCGCACGTTCTCGGGCGGCGGGCGGCGGACGTCGTCGCCGGCGAGGCGGGCCACCGCGTCCTCGATGTCGGCCAGCCACGGCGACGGGTGGCGGGCGACGGCAGCCTCGCCGAACGTCCGCCGCTCCGCCCACGAGCAGTGCAGCTGCTCCTCGGCGCGGGTTAGCGCGACGTAGAGCAGGCGGCGCTCCTCGGCCTCGGCTTCGTCGGACTCGGCTCTGGCGATCGGGACGAGGCCGCGTTCGAGCCCGGCCACGAACACCACCGGCCACTCGAGGCCCTTGGCCCGGTGGAAGGTGACGACCTCGACCGCATCGCCGACCCTGCCCCCGTCGCCGGGCGCGTCGGGCTCGTCGTCGCGCGCCGTTGCCGTGAGCCACGAGCGGAACGCACCGGCGGACGGGGCAGCGTCGAGCGCGGTGTACTCGCGGGTGAGACGGACGAGGTTCTGCAGGTTGGCCAACCGCTCCTCGCTGCCCGTGCCGTCCCGCACCATGGCTTCGAGGTCGGACACGAACCCGGCGAACAGCACGCCACGGGCGGCGTCGGCGTCCAGCGCGATCAGCGCCTCGACGATCTCGGGCTGGTCGAGGAAGCGGCCGGCACCGCGGATGCGGAACGGGATCTGCGCCGACCGCAGAGCCTCTTCGAACACGAGCGCCTGCGCGTTGGTGCGGGTGAGGACGGCGAAGCTCGACCACGGGCGGGTGGGGCCGTGCTGGCGGCGGATCGCGGCGGCGATGCCGTTGGCTTCGGCCTTCTCCGAGGAGAACGAGCGGATCGTGGGCAGCGGGCCGTCCGGGCGGTGCGCCTGCGGGGCGCCGTCGCCGCCTTCGGTGCCGCTGTCGGTGCCACTGCTGTCGCCGAGGACGGCAGCGGCGGTGGACACGACCTGCGGCGTCGAGCGGTAGTTGTGGTCGAGGCGGACGGTGGTGGCGCCGGGGAAGAGCTGGTCGAAGTTGGCGAGCAGGCGGGGGTCGGCGCCGTTCCACGAGTAGATGGCCTGGTTGGGGTCGCCGACCACGCACAAGTCGTCGCGCCCGCCGAGCCAGCCGCGCAGCAGGTGGAACTGCACGGGGTTCACGTCCTGGAACTCGTCTACGAACAGGTGCCGGAAGCGCCAGCGCTGCGTGGCGGCGAACTCGTCGTCCGTCTCGAAGGCGCGGGCGGCGAGCGTGAGGAGGTCGTCGAAGTCGACGACGCCGCGGCGCTTCTTCTCCGCTTCGTACCGCTCGTACCAGGCGGCGATCTGGGCAGCAGGGACGGGCGGCGTGCGGCCGGCGCGGGCGGCCTCGACCTCGTACTGCGAGGCGGGCACGAGGCGGGCCTTCGCCCACTCGATCTCGGACGCGATGTCGGCGGGCTGCACCGCCGGCGACCCCACCGTGCCGCGCCGGCCGTCGGGGCGGCGGTTGCCGACGATCGGGCCGAGGATGCGGAGCTTCCTCTCGAGCAGCGCCGGGGGGCGTTCGCCCCGGTCGGCCCACCGGCGGCGGAGCTGGGCGTAGGCGACGGCGTGGAACGTGCCGGCGACGACGTTGGCGGCGCTGCTGGCGTCGCCGTTGGACCCGCCCACGCCGAGGCGGGCGAGGCGGGACCGCAGCTCGCCGGCGGCCTTGCGGGTGAAGGTGAGGGCGAGCACGTGCGGCGCGTCGGCGTCGCCGGTGAGCACTCGGTGGGCGATGCGCCTGGTCAGCACCCGGGTCTTGCCCGAGCCCGCACCGGCGAGGATGCACAGCGGCGAGGCGGGGGTGGCGACGGCCTCGCGCTGCCGCTCGTCGAGGTCCCGCAGCAGCGCCTCCATGCGCGGACCATACGGAGGTGATGTTGTGAGGGCGCGGATGCCCTTTCACCTGCGGCGGGACCCGCCGGCACTCGTTTTGTCGGTTGGAACGTGGCGGTGGGCGGTGGGCGCCACGTTCCAACCGACAAAAGGATGGGAGCGAGGCCCGGCGCGGAAGGGCCCCGAGTAGCCATTGAGCTGGGCTCGCCGGTCTTCTCGGGGCCATCCTCGGACAGTCGCTCCGGCCTTGCCGCCTCCGCCGTCGGCCTGTGGCACTTCGACGGGGCGTTCGGGTCGTACAACCGTCGCTACCGCGAACGATGCGCCAAGGCGCCGGGGCTCGTCAAGAGGGACCCACGTTGCGGTTCGGTGACGGCAGGTGACGGCAAGCGCCGGCCGCCCGCTAGGTTCGCCCGCCGAGCATGCGCAAGACGTTCGCAGACGGCCGCGTCTTCGGTACCACCTACGGCGAGCCGCCGTGGCGCGTGCTCGCCCTTCCCGGGTGGATGCACACGACGGCCGACTACGACGGGGTGCTGGCCGACCTGGGCGCGGGAGCCGGTGCGGTCGCCATCGACCTGCCCGGTTTCGGAGGCCTGAACCCCGAGCCGCCCGCGGTGTGGGGCGCGGCCGGGTACGCCGGCTACGTCGAGCCGGTCATGGACGACCTCGCGCCCGCGGGGGTGGTGCTCGTCGGCCATTCACGGGGCGCGGCCGTCGCCGTCCACCTCGCCGCCCGCCGCCCGCAACAGGTAGGCGCGCTCGTGCTCGCGGGCGCGCCCCTCGTCCGCCGCAGCGGTGCGACCAGGAAGGCGCCCTTCGCGTTCCGCGTCGCGCGCGCCCTCAACAAGAAGGGCATGTTCGGGGACAACCGCATGGAGCAGCTGCGCCGCCGCCACGGCTCGGCCGACTACCGCAACGCGCCGAGCCGCCTCATGCGCGACATCCTCGTGAAGGTCACCAACGAGAGCTACGAGGACCAACTGCGCGCCCTCGCCGAACACGCCATCGCGGTCGACATCCTCCACGGCGCGACGGACGACGCGGTGCCGCTCGAAGTCGCGCAGCGCGCCACGGCGATCATCGGCGACCGCGCGACGCTCACCGTGCTCGACGGCGTCGGCCACCACGTGCCGACGCAAGCGGCCGACCAGCTGCGCGCCGCGATCGCGCGGCACCTCGTGAGCGAGAGCGGGAGCGCGTGAACGTCCTCGCCACCATCGCCTGCCTCGCCGCCAGCGCGCTCGCCGGCGTGCGCTGGCTGCGCGTCGCCCAGCGCGAGCACTACCTCGCCGGCTCGTGCAGCCGCTTCGCGCTGCGGTGGTGGTGGGGGCTCGGCTTCAATCGCATCCTTGCCGTCGGCGTCGTCGTGAACCTCCTGCTCGCGGTCGCGTCGCCGGTGTTCGCCGCGGTCGGCGCGGTCGCGATCGCCGCAGGTCCGTTCGGGCTGCGCTTGCGGGGCACCGCACCCGGCCCGCTCCGCTGGACCCAGCGCTTGCGCACGCTCGCCGTCGCTTGGGCCGCGATCGAGCTCGCCATCTTCGCTGTCGGGACGCTCGCCGGCCGCGCGCATGTCGCCGCGTACCTCGTGGCCGTGCTCACGCCCGCGTTCGTCGACGCCGCGCTCGCCGTGACCGAGCCGTTGCAGCGCCGGCGCGCGCAGCCGTGGATCGACAAGGCCAAGGCGCGCCTGCGTTCGGTGAACCCGACGGTCGTCGCCATCACCGGGTCGTACGGCAAGACCACTACCAAGGGGTACGTGCGGCACCTCGTCGAAGGCAGCAGGGAAGTGGTGGCGACACCGGCGAGCTTCAACAACGAGCTCGGCCTCGCCCGCGCTGTCAACGAAGCGCTGACGCCGGGTGCTGAGGTGTTCGTGGCCGAGATGGGCACGTACGGCCCCGGCGAGATCGCGGCGATGTGCGAGTGGGTGACGCCGGCGGTCGCCGCGATCACCGCGATCGGCCCCGTCCACCTCGAGCGCATGGGCACGGAGGACGCGATCGCCGAGGCGAAGGCCGAGATCCTCACGCAGGCGGAGACCGCGGTGTTGAACGTGGACGACGCGCGGCTCGCGACGCTTGCCGACCGCGTCGAGGCCGGCGGAAAGGCCGTCGTCCGGTGCTCGGCCACGGCCGGGGTCGACGGCGCTGGCAGCGCGGACGTCGTGGTGCGCTACGAGCACGACGACCTCGTGGTCACGCGCGATGGCACCGAATTGGCCCGCTTCCCCGCCGGAGGCGAAGCGCCCACGAACGTCGCGATCGCGGTGGCGATCGCCCACGCGCTGGGCGTCCCCGACGACGCCGTCGCCAAGCGTCTCCCCACGCTGCCGGCCGCGCCCAACCGCCGCACGATCACGCAAGGATCGGCGGGCGCCACGTTCATCGACGACACCTACAACGCCAACCCCGCGGGCGCGCGGGCCGCGCTCACGACGCTGCAGCGGCTGGGGCGCGACGCCGACCGCATCGTGCTGGTGACGCCAGGTATGGTCGAGCTCGGCCCCCGCCAGCACGAGGAGAACAAGGCGTTCGCCGCGCTCGCGTCCGAGGTCGCCACCGACGTCGTGATCATCGGTGCCACCAACCGCGCCGCGCTTCAGGAGGGCGCGCACGAGGGCCGTGCCCGCGTCGTGCTGGTCGACGACCGCCCGCAGGCCACCGCGTGGGTGCGCGAGAACACGAGTGCGGGCGACGTCGTCCTGTTCGAGAACGACCTGCCGGACCACTTCCCGTGACCCCACCAACCGTTTTGTCCCGTGGAACGTGGCGCCATGTGCCACGTTCCACGTGACAAAACACGGTGGGTGGCGCCCTAGGCTGCAACGCCATGTCCCGACCTGCCGTGCTGTTCGGCGGACCGTCACCGGAGCACGACGTCAGCATCCTCACCGGCCTGCAAGCGGCGCGGGCCCTCGGCGACGCGCACGCCATCTACTGGGAGAAGGGCGGCGACCTCGCGTTCTACGCCGTCGAACCCACGCTCGAAGGCAGCGACTTCGTGGACGGCCGGCCGCCCAAGGCGCAGCGGCTGAAGCTCGACGTCGGCGGCGGGCCCGGCGGGTTCAGCACCGAGGGCAGGCGGGCCAAGGCGCTCGACGTCGCGTGCGTCGTCAACTGCTGCCACGGCGGCCCCGGTGAGGACGGCACGCTGCAAGCCGCGCTCGACCTCGCCGGCCTGCGCTACACGGGGCCGTCGGTCGCGTCCGCCGCGCTCGGCATGGACAAGCTCGCGTTCGCCGCCGCGGTCACCGCCGCCGGCCTGCCGCACCTGCCGTGTACCGCGGCCAAGCCGGAGGCGTCCCGGCCGCCCTTCGACGGGCCCTACATCGTGAAGCCGCGCTTCGGCGGGTCGTCGATCGGCATCGAGGTGTTCGAGTCGTGGGACGACGTCGTCGCCTACGTCGGCTCGCCCCAGCCCACGTTGCGAGCGGGTGGCGCGGTCGTCGAGCCGTACGTGAAGGGCGCCGACGACCTCGAAGTCGCGATCCGGCGCCACCCCGAGCTGCAGCTGTCCGAGCTGTCGCGCCCGCTGAAGACCGAGGGCGCGATCTACGACTACCGCAAGAAGTACGTGCCGGGCGAAGGCATGGCCGCGGCCGAGCGCGAGCTACCGGCACAGCTCCCCGCGGCGATGGCGGACGCAGCCCGGGACGCGGCCCGCCAGCTCGCGGACGTCGCGATGGTGCGAGGCGTGGCCCGCCTCGACTTCCTCGTTGCCGACGACGCGCTCTACGTCAACGAGATCAACACCGTGCCGGGCTCGCTGGCCAAGCACCTGTGGGAAGCATCGGGCCTGCCGTTCGCGCAGCTGCTGCGCGACATGGTGGCCGAGGCGACAGCAGGGCCCGGCCGCGCCTTCCCGACGCAAGGTGCGGACGGCTCCATCCTGCGATCGGCTGCCGCGATCGCGTCGAAGCTCGGCTGAGTCGGGCCGAGTCGGCTGAGGACGTGGTCGCGCTGATCGAGATGTCCACCGAACGGTTCGAGCAGCTCGTGGCCGAGGCGCTCGAGAGCATCCCCGAGGACCTGGCGCGGCTGATGGACAACGTCGGCGTGTTCGTCGACGACCACTCGCCGCCCGGCAACCTGTTCGGCCTCTACCACGGCACGCCGCTCACGCGCCGCGAGAACTACGGCATCGGTATGGTGATGCCCGACCGCATCACGATCTACAAGCAGACGATCTGCGCGGTATGCCGCACCGAGGACGCCGTGCGCGAGCAGGCGCGGGTCACCGTGCTGCACGAGGTCGCGCACCACTTCGGCATCGACGACGACCGTCTCGACGAGCTGGGCTGGTCGTGACCGTCGTCGTGACGCCACCGGAGACGATCGAAGTCGGCACGCCCGACGGTGCCGGCATCCGGCTCGAGCTGCTCGGCCCCGAGCGCGCTGCCGAGGTGGCCGACGCCATCAACGCCAGCATCGAACACCTGCGCCCGTGGATGGAGTGGGCGCACCGGCCGACCACCGTGCACGAGCAAGCCGTGCGGCTCGCGCTCGAGCAAGAGCGTTTCCGCGCCGGTAGCGGATCGCTGTGGACGATCGTGCACGCGGTGACGTGCGAGGTGATCGGCGGCTGCGGCCTCCACCCGCGCACCAACGATCCGAAGGTGCGCGACATCGGCTACTGGCTCCGGCCGGACATGACAGGCAAGGGTTACGCGACCGCGGCCACCGCGGCGGTCGTGCGCGTCGCGCTCTACACGCTCGGCATGGACGCGGTGCGCATCACGTGCGCGGAGGCCAACGTCCGCAGCGCGGCCGTTCCCCGTCGCCTCGGCTTCCACCACACCGGCACCGAGGCGGGGACGATGGCGTGGGAGCTGACCCGAGCCCGTTTTGTCCCGTGGAACGTGGCACCTGGCGCCACGTTCCACGGGACAAAACCAGCTTCCGAGGAGGACAGCGCATGAACGCACTCGCGGTCACCGCCATCGGCGCCGACCGTCCCGGCATCGTCGCCGCGGTCACCGGCGTGCTGCTCCAAGAGGGCTGCAACCTCGAGGACACCGCAATGTCGATCCTGCGCGGGCAGTTCGCCATGGTGCTCGTGGTCGCCGCGCCCGACGACGTCGACGCGGATCGCTTGGAGCAGGCGATCACGGAGCGCACGAGTGCAGGCGGGTTCGACCTCGTGCTCGCCGTCCGCCCCCTCCACGACACCCACGAGTCCGCCGCGCCGATCGACACGTGGACGGCCGCGGTGCACGGCGCCGACCAGCCCGGCATCGTGCACGCCGTCGCGCAGGCGCTCGCGGGCCTCGACGTGAACATCCTCGACCTCACGACGCGCGTGGCCGAGTCGACGCCGCCGATCTACTCGATGGTCTTGGAGCTGAGCTTCCCGCCTGGCATCGACGCGGCTGACGTCACCGCCGCGCTCGACCGCGTGGCCGCCGAGCTCAACGTCACCTGCACGCTCCACCGATCCGACGCGGACTTGCTGTGAGCGGAGCGAACGCCGTCACGGCCCGGTCGACGTGAGCGGAGCGAACGCCGTCACGGCACGATCGACTTGACTGTCCGGCCAGTCCTGGAGCTGCCGGACCCGCGACTGCGCACACCGGCGGTGGCGGCTGGCACCGTCGACGACGCGGTGCGCGCCCTGATCACGGACTTGCTCGACACCATGCGCGCGTCGCCCGCGTGCGTCGGCCTCGCGGCGACGCAGATCGGCGTCGGCTTGCGCGTCGCGGTGGTGGACGTCACCGGCCACCGCAAGGCGAAGTCGTGCCACGGCGAGCTCGTGCTGGTGGACCCGGTGCTGGAGGAGCACGCGCCGACGACCGATCTTGCGCGGGAGGGGTGCATGAGCGTCCCCCACCTCACCGGCGACGTGCCGAGGGCGGAGTGGGTGCGCGTGCGCGCCCTCGACGCCGGCGGCGAGCCGGCCGTGGTCGAGGCCGACGCCTTCGAGGCGCGTGCGCTCCTGCACGAGATCGACCACCTCGACGGGCACGTGTTCCTCGACCGCGTGGCATCCCGTTCCGCCGTGTTCCGCCGCCGCGTCTACCGCTGAACGTATCGTGGGGTCGTGCCGTTCCCCCGCCGGCTCCTCAACGAGGAAGAGGACATCGTCCTCGACCTCCGGCCCCACTGGTGGTTCCTCAGCGGCCCGGTGTTCTGGGCATTCGCAGCCACCGCGGTCACTGCCGTCGTCGCCATGTTCGACCTGCCCGATTGGCTCTGGCTGGCCGGGCTCGCCGCCCTCGGCGTCACCCTGCTCTGGCTGTTCGCGCGCGTGCTGCGCTGGACGACGACGAACTTCGTGGTCACCACCGACCGCCTGATCTTCCGGTCGGGCGTGCTCGCCAAGCGCGGCAAGGAGATCCCGCTCGAGCGCATCAACGACATCAGCTTCAACCAGACGATCTTCGAGCGGCTGCTCCGCTCGGGCGACCTGCTGATCGAGTCCGGCGGCGAGCGCGGCCAGCAGCACTTCACCGACATCCCCAAGCCGTCGCGCGTGCAGAACGAGATCTACCGCCAGATCGAGCTCGCGCAGGCGAGGGACGCGGACCGCATGGCCGGCCGCCGCGAGCTGTCGATCCCCGAGCAGCTCGACAAGCTCGACGAGCTGCGCCAGCGAGGCGTGATCAGCCAAGCCGAGTTCGACGCCAAGAAGCAGCAGCTGCTCGATCGCATGTAGGCGCGCGTCCGTATGCGCGTCGTCACGCTCTTGCCGTCGGCCACGGAGACCTTGCGCGCCTGGGGGCTCGATCCCATTGCCTGCACCCGCTTCTGCGAGCAGCCCGACCTGCCCACGGTCGGCGGCACCAAGGACCCTGACGTCGCCGCCATCGTCGCGTTGGCGCCCGACCTCGTCGTGGTGGACGAGGAGGAGAACCGCCGCGAGGACGCCGACGCGCTGGCTGCCGCCGGTGTGCGCGTGTTCGTGACGGCGGTGCGCGCGGTGGCCGACGTCGCTCCCACGCTGCGCGCCCTCGCCGATGCCGTCGGGCTCGACCCTCCTCTCACGCTCTTGGGCGCGCTCAAGCCCACATATGGGCCTGAGCGCGCCCAAAACGGGGACGGGACCGTGCGCGCCTTCGTGCCGATCTGGAGGCGGCCGTGGATGACGATCAACGGCGACACGTACGGCTCGTCGCTTCTGGATGCCATCGGCGTCGCCAACGTGTACGCGGACGCGCCCGTGCGCTACCCCGAGGCCGACCTCGGCGACGTCCGCGCTCGGGCGCCGGGCGTGGTGCTCGCGCCGTCCGAGCCGTACCCGTTCACGGCGCGCCACGAGCCGGAGCTCGCAACGATCGCGCCGGTTCGGTTCGTCGACGGGCGCGACCTGTTCTGGTGGGGCGTGCGCACGCCGGCCGCCATCGAGCGTCTCCAGGCGCAGCTCAGTTCTGAGGCGTGATGACTTCGACGCTGGCGCCGCCCGACGCGACGACGGGCAACACGGCATCGCCAACGTCGATGGCGGCGCCGTCGTCGCACAGCGCGAGCGCGCAACCGCCGAAGCCGGCACCCATGATGCGGGCGCCGTAGACGCCGGGCGTCGCTACGAGCGCAGCGACGAGCTCGTCCATGGTCGCGGTCGACACGTCGAGGTCGTCGCGCAAGCTGGCGTGGCTCTCGACCAGCAGCTCGCCCGCGTCCACCAACGACCCGCTGCGCAACGCTTCGGCGAACGCGGCGACGCGCGCGTTCTCGTTGACGACGTGGCGCGCCCGGCGGCGCAGGTCGTCCTGCGCGATACCGGCAACGTCGTCCAGCGTCGCCGTGCGCAACGACCCCACCAACTTCGCCGCCTCTTCGCACTGCGCGCGGCGCACGCCGGCGAACGACGTGAGCGCCGTCGGCCGCTCGCCGGAGTCCACCACGATCACTTGCACGCCGTCGGGGATCGCCACCGGCGTGACGTCGAGCGCCGTGCAGTCGATCAGCAGTGCGTGGCCGGCCACACCGGCAGCCGAGGCGAGCGGGCCCATCACGCCCGCAGGCAAGCCGGTGGCGAGCTGCTCGGCCTGCCGGCAGGCGAGCGCGAGGTCGAGCGGGGTGCCGTCGAACCCGAGCGCGAGCGCGACCGCCACGGTGAGCGCCTCGCTCGACCCGAGCCCCGCGCCGATCGGCAGTGTGGTGCGGACGAAGCCGCGCCCGCCCACCACCGCGTGCACGACCGCCGCCGCCCCAGCGACGTAGCGCGCCCACGACGGCTGCACCATTGCCGGCTCGTACGGCTCGTCGAGGAACACGACCGCACCGTCGTCCTCGTCGGCGGACACCAGCTCGACCCACGGGACGCCGCGATGCAGCTCGACCTCGATGTGGCGGTCGATGGCGAGCGGCAGCACGAGCCCGCCCACATGGTCGGTGTACTCGCCGACGAGGTTGACCCGCCCCGGCGCGCGCGCCAGCACCGTCTCGACCTCGAACAAGGTCATGCGAGTAGCGCGCCGGCGAGCCGATCGAGGCCCTCGACGTCCCATGGCGCGCGCAGCGCGATGTTCACTTGCTGCGCGCCGGCGTCGGTGTACGCGCCGACGCGATCGACGACTTCCTGCTCGCTGCCCGTCAGCACCCCGGGGCGCACGAGCTCGGCGATGTTGCCGAACTGCGCGTGCAGGTCCTCCTCGCGCCACGCGATGCCGACGTTGACCGACAGCCGGATGGCCGCGGGGTCGCGGCCGGTGTCCTCGCAGTGGCGGTGCAGCACGCCGACCTTGTGGCGAAACGTGTCCGGCGCGACGAACGGGACGTTCCACCCGTCCGCGTAGTGCGCGGCGATGCGCAACGTGCGCCGCTCGCCGCCACCGCCGATCCACACCGGCAGCCGCGGCTGCAACGGCTTCGGCTCGCAGCGGGCGCGGTCGAACCGGAAGTGCTCGCCGGCGAACGTGGTCTCGTCGTCGTGCAGCAGCGACCGCACACAGCTCGCTGCTTCTTCGAGCTGGCGCAGCCGCACGCCGACCGGAGGGAACGGGATGCCGTACGCGTCGTACTCGACCTGGCTCCACCCGGCGCCGAGGCCGATGTCGGCCCGCCCGCCCGACAGGTGGTCGATGGTGGCGATGGCGTTGGCCAGCACGGCCGGGTGGCGGTAGCCGACGCTGTAGACGAGGCAGCCGCAGCGCACGCTCGCGGTGTGGCAGGCGAGCGCGGCGTGGGCGCTCACCGCTTCGAGGCAATGGGGCTGGCCGGTGCCGTCGGCGGCGTAGAAGTGGTCCCACACCGAGATCCACGAGAAGCCGAGCCGTTCGATGCGTTGCCACAGCGCCACCAGCTCCTCGATGGTGGTGTTCTGCAGGCCGGTGTGGACGCCGAACGTCGTCATGGTCCTGGGACTCTACGATTCGACCGTGCCCCGCGCCGTCGTCTCGACGAACCCGACGATCGAGCTCGAGTACGAGACGTTCGAACGGCTGGCCGCTGCCTCGCCGGCAGCGACTGCATAGGAGGACGGACATGGCCGGACCGCTCGAAGGCATTCGCATCGTGGAGATCGCGGGCATCGGCCCGGGCCCGTTCGCGGCGATGCTGCTGTCGGACATGGGCGCCGAGGTGCTGCGCGTCGACCGCGCACAGGCAGTCATGGGCGGCGACCCGGCGCAGCCGCCGCTCGACGTGCTGAACCGCGGGCGGCGCTCCATCGGCGTCGACCTCAAGAACCCCGACGGCGTCGAGACCGTGCTCAAGCTGGTCGAGCGCGCCGACGCGCTCGTCGAGGGCTTCCGTCCCGGCGTGGCCGAGCGGCTCGGCGTCGGCCCCGACGAGTGCCTCGCCCGCAACCCCCAGGTGGTGTACGGGCGCATGACCGGTTGGGGCCAGGACGGGCCGCTCGCGCCCGCGGCCGGCCACGACATCAACTACATCGCGCTCGCCGGCGCGCTCGATCCCATCGGTCGAGAGGATGAAGCGCCGGTGCCGCCGCTCAACCTCGTGGGCGACTTCGGCGGCGGCGGGATGTTCCTCGCGTTCGGCGTCGTGTGCGCGCTCTTGGAGGCGCAGCGGAGCGGCCAGGGGCAAGTAGTCGACGCGGCGATGGTGGACGGTGCGGCCACGCTCACCGCGATGTTCCATGGCTTGCGGGCCATGGGGTTCTGGAACGAAAAGCGCGGCACAAACCTGCTCGACACCGGCGCGCACTTCTACGACGTGTACGAGTGCGCGGACGGCAGGTACGTGTCGATCGGTTCGATCGAGCCGCAGTTCTACGCCGAGTTGCTCGACAGGACCGGCTTGGCGGGCGACCCCGGGCTGTCCGGCCCCGGAGCGCAGATGAACCGCACGCGCTGGCCGCAGCTGAAGGACCGCTTGGCCGACGTCTTCCTTACCAAGACCCGCGACGAGTGGTCGGCGATCATGGAGGGCAGCGACGTGTGCTTCGCACCGGTGCTGTCGCTCGCCGAAGCGCCGTCGCACCCGCACAACCGCGCGCGCGGCACGTTCACCGAGGTCGCCGGCGTCGTGCAACCGGCGCCTGCGCCGCGCTTCAGCCGCACGCCCGGCGCTGTGGCGCGGCCGCCGTCGCACCCGGGCCAGCACACCAACGAGGCGCTCGCCGACTGGGGCTTCGGCCCCGACGAGATCGCCAAGCTGCGCGACACCGGCGCAGTCCGCTAGCAGGAGGGTCGACCGACATGGCAACCGTTGCGTTCTTCCATGCCCACCCTGACGACGAGGCCATCGCCACCGGGGGCACGATGGCCA
>Ga0299907_10000463_pt1 | contig 19589 bp, 22 predicted proteins | sample RVTome_16_FD_198680 | JGI IMG/M metagenome (GOLD analysis project Ga0299907, IMG submission 198680) | Soil microbial communities from uranium-contaminated site in the Upper Colorado River Basin, Wyoming, United States - RVT152D67 (version 2) ...
CCTTCGGCGTACCTCTGCGCCACGCGCTGGTGTGAGACCTGGAGGTAGGCGGCGACCTGACGGATGCGAAGGGCACGACCCTGGCTCGCGCTCAAAGCCTAGGGTCGATGGTCCCGCACCCGTCCCGGGGCGGTCCCGCGAAAGAGCTGGAAACAACCGTAAACGACCGGCAAGGGCGCGAGCCTCGCTGGAGTCGGTTGATAGCCGTTGACCTGCGGAAACGGGCTGTGACCGGCAGAGCGGGTGACGGGAATCGAACCCGCACCACCAGCTTGGAAGGCTGGAGCTCTACCATTGAGCTACACCCGCGGTATCGGAGGAGCATTCTAGAGCATCCCCCAGATCGCTCGCGCGTTACACGGCTTCGACCGTGCGTAGGCTGCGACCCATGCGCGTGGACTTCCGGCTCGTCGATGTCTTCACTGAAGTGCCGTTCGCGGGCAATCAGCTCTGCGTGGTGCCGGAGACTCCGGACGGCGTAGATGGCGACGCCATGCAGACACTCGCGCGCGAGATCGCGTTCTCCGAGACGACGTTCGTGACCGAATCGAGCCCCGCGACGTACCGGATGCGGATCTTCACGCCGGGCGGCGAGCTGCCGTTCGCCGGGCATCCCACGCTCGGCACAGCCTTCACGTTGGTGAGCGAAGGTCGTGTCACGTCCCCCGTGACGCAGTCGACCGCGGCCGGCGATGTACCCGTCGAGATCGATCTCGACGTGCGGTTCGGGTGGATGCGCCAGTTCCCTCCGGAGTTCGGTCCGGAATTCGACGACCGTGCTCTGGTGTCCAGGGCGGCAGGCCTCTCGGTGGATGACATCCACCCTGATCTCCCGATGCAGGTCGTCTCGACCGGACTGGGCCATCTGCTCGTTCCCCTACGAGATGACGACGCACTTCGCCGATCGGTCCGTGACGACGCGGCGTGCGCAGAGGCGATCGAGCGATCCGGAGGCGAGTGCCTGTACCTGTTCGCCATCCGCGGTGCCGGCGACGTTCGCGCGCGGATGTTCGACGCCGACCTCAGCATCGGTGAGGACCCGGCTACCGGCTCGGCCGCCGGTCCGCTAGGGGCGTATCTGGCTGCGCGCGGGTTGGCCGGCATGCCGGGCAAGGCGGTGGTGGCCCAGGGCGAGCAGGTCGGACGGCCGAGCTTCATCCACCTGGACGTCCGGCGCGAGGGCGGCTGGGAGGTCCGAGTTGGCGGAGGCGTGCAGGTCGTGGGAGAGGGATCGTTCCGGCTCTAGGACGGGGAACAAGCGACAGTGGGCGCGTGCACCGTCCCATCGATCCCGGGCTGCACCTTCGCCACGATCGAGAACGCGAGCCCCGGCGGAAGCTGCGGCGCGTATTCGTAGCGGTCGCCGCCGGTGAGGAACTCCGCGAGGGCGCCGTCGGTCGTATGCAAGCGACATCCGATCTGCGCGGCCTCGGGCCCGAGGTTCCGCACCTCGAATCGGAAGCAGGCGGGCGCGCGCTCTCCTGTCGGGCAATCCACGGGTTCGGCGTCGGCCACCGTGATCTCCGCCTGTACCGAGGTCTGGCGCACCGCTCTCGCGAACAGGCCGATCGCGATCGCGACGGCCGAGACCAACAGGATGAACGCGACGTGATACAAGAGGCTCCCCTGCCGCTCGCCGGATCGCACGGGTCGAGCCTACCCACAGTTGCGGGGCCGCATGCAATATGCCGAAGGTCGCCAGATCGCGGCTCGTGATCGCGAGGGCCGACGGGAGCAGCGTCGCGGTGCGCCTAGAATCCTTGCCGAACGGGGCGTGGCGCAGCCTGGCTAGCGCGCGTGCTTTGGGAGCACGAGGTCGCGGGTTCGAGTCCCGCCGCCCCGACTGAGAGAGAGCTCAGGTGTTCGCGGGGCCTCGACCGTACGTGGTCATGATCTCGACGAGCCGGTCGTGGGGAAGGGCTTTGGCGGTGATCCCGTCCCGGCCGGTCAGCGTCTCCGCAGCCATCAGGGCGTTCAGGATCGCTTCCTCCGTGGCCTCGATGGCAGCCCAGAAGAGGTCGGACATCTCGTTATCGGGAAGCATCGTCACGTCGATCGGCGCGGGGTTCTTCTCGGCCTTGTAGGTGCGGAGCTTGCCGGCGTTCCCGGTTGCGAACGCGATGAACAGGTCGCCGCTGGAGTGCTCACCGGCGCCGCCGGCTCGCGCGATGCCCAGACTCGCCCGCTGCGCGAGCCGCTCGCATTGGTGGGGTAGGAGCGGTGCGTCCGTGGCCATCACCACGATGATCGAACCCGACCCCGATTGAGCATCGGCGTCGTCCCACGCCGAGGAGACCTCGGCGATCGGGATCTCCTCGCCGACCGGCACGCCGGCGACCGTCAGCCGCTCACGCTGCCCGTAGTTCGCCTGGACCAGGGCGCCGATCGTCCAGCCGCTCTCCACGACGCGCGAGGCCGTTCCCGTGCCGCCCTTGAAGTCGTGGCAGATCATGCCAGTGCCGCCGCCGACGTTGCCCTCGGGTACGTCGGGACCGGCAGCGTCGAGGGCGGCGTGCACGTGCTCGGGCCGTACGTGCATCCCGTTGATGTCGTTCAAGGTGCCGTCATAGGTCTCCCCGACGACCGGCAAGCTCCAGAAGGCGGTGGCGTCGTCGCGGTGACGAACCTCGGCGGCCACGAGCGCGTCGCGCACCACGCCGACGCTGTGTGTGTTCGTGATCGCGATCGGGGTGGTGAGCTGCCCGGACTCGCGCACCCACTCGAGGCCGGTGAGCTCGCCGTTGCCGTTCAGTCGGTGGCAGCCGGCGAAGACCGGCTCCTCGCCGATGCCTTCGTGCGGAACGATGACGGTGACGCCGGTTCGGATCGGCCCTTCGCCCACCCGCAGTGGGCCGTCGCCCTCGATCAGCGTCGTCGTGCCGACGGTCACCCCGTGGACGTCCGTGATGGTGTTGCGTGGCCCGGGCGGCAGCTGCCCGACGGAGAGGCCGAGGTCGCGGTAGCGGGTCATCGGCGGGGGAGGCTATCAGGCCCTGTTTCAGAGACCGACCGCGCGGGCGGCGGCGGTCGCGGTCGCCGCGACGATCACCGCGACCAGCAGGGGGGCCCGCGCGGCGACCGCGACCGCCGACAGGGCGACGCCGATGATACGGGCGTCGAGGACGAGCGAGCGGCCGTCGCCGAGGGTGTTGATCGCGACGAGTGCGGCGAGCAGCGCCGGACCGGCCATCGCTACCACGCCGGCGACCCGTGCCGGAAGCGGCCGGCCACCGAGCAGCACGGGTCCAACGGCCTTGATGGCCATCGTGGCCACCCCGACGATCAGCACTACAGCCCAGGGCGCGCTCACGCCCGCTCCGCTCGGAGCCCTAGCAGTGTGGCAGCCGCCGCCGCGACGATCGGCAGGCCGACGGGCAGCAGCGGCGTGAGGACGAGCGCGATCGCTGCGCCGAGCGCGGCTACGCGGATCGCGAGCGGTCGTCCTCGGATCTGCGGCAGGAGCAGGCCGAGGAAGAGAGCGGGGAACGCGGCATCGAGGCCGAACGTCGTTGGATCGGGAAGCGCGTCGCCGAGCAGCACGCCCGCGGCCGTTCCCAGCACCCACGTGGGGTAGAGACCCAGCCCCGCCGCGAGGAGCACGCGCGGGTTGTAGCGCCCGTCGCCCGCGGCGGCGAGGGCCCATGACTCGTCCACCACGAGCTGGGCGCGCAGGAACCGCGAGATGACGCCGCCCGGCAGCCAGGGAGCAACCGTGACGCCGATCGGGACGTAGCGGGCGTTCAGCATGACCGCCGCGGCGGCGGCTGCGGCCACGCCGCCGCCGTCCCCGAGGATCGCCGCCGCCGCGAACTGGGCCGATCCACCGAACGTGGTGATCGACATCACGATCGGGGCGACCGAGCCCATGCCCGCCGCGCGGGCGAGGACGCCGAAGGAGATGCCGAACCCGGCGACGGCGATCGCGAGCGGGGCCACGGCTCGCAGGCCGTCCCGGAAGGTTCGCTCCATGCTCCGGCATCGTATCGGTGGCCCCTCGTAGGCTGGGCGGCCATGCGCGTCGTCTCCGAGCTCATCGAGCTGCCTCCTGGCACCGTGCGGCGGGCCCTGTCGGGCCTGCCCGATGCGCGTGGGTACCGCGTGCGGGTGGTCGCCCTCCGCTACCGGGAACGTCTGCACCTGTCCGCGTGGACCGATTTCGAGGATCGAACGATCACACTGCAGGTGCCGCAACCCTTCTTCCCGTTCGGCGAGGTGGTGCCCTATGCGGCGCGCCGGCGGCCCGGCAAAGGCATGAAGTTCATCTGGCTCACCGAAGGGGTCACGTTCCGAACTCCTCGCGAGGTGCTTCGGTTCCTGTACCTCCATGAGTGGATGCACTGGTACCTGAAGGAGCGGCTGGGGAAGAAATCCCGAGCGGAGACCGCGTGCGATCGGTTCGCCTTGTGGAACTACCGGCGCCGGACGGTGTCCGAGGTGGACGCAGAGCAGGCGCTCAGGCGGACCCTCACGTGACGTCCTCCCAGTGCGAGCTGGTGAGGTCACGGTCGACCAGGAAGCGGTCGTCCTCCGGATAGAAGACCGCTCGCTCGGGGTCGTCCCCGGCGAAACGCTTGACGGCCTCCATCGAGCCCCAGAACGTGAGCATGAGGAACTTGCATCGGTCGCCCTGTATCCGCCGGAGCATGTGGATCCACTGGTTCCCCGGCGTGGCCGAGTACTCTTTCACGCCGGTAATCGCGCAGGTACGCCGCGTACGCGTCGGCGTCCTCGGCGCCCGTGGCGCCCCTCCAGATCCTCGCGATCTTGGTACCCGCCCGACGGCGCACGATCATGGAGGAACGCGTGGCCGTGTCCATGTCCGTGGCCCATCATGGGCCCCGATGGATGATGCGCCGATGCATCCCAGCGTTCGTCTGGCGGAGATCGTGGGTTGCCTCTCTCTCGCCACGGGCCTGTGCACCGGGATGCCCATCGAGCACGGTCTCCGGCGTAGCCTGCTGGCCGTCTGGCTCGGCGAGGAACTCGGCCTCGATGCCGCCGATCTGAGCGATATCTACTACGTCGCGCTCCTCGGCACGGTGGGCTGCACGATCGAGCAGACGCTCTTCGCTAAGTACGCGAAGGACGACATCGCCCTCGAGGCGAAGACGATCGACGTCGATCCCTACGATCCGATCTCGGCGTACGCCTTCGGATTGCGGAACTTCGGTGCGGGTGAGCCGACGCTCCGCCGGATCGGGAAGGTGCTCTCGGCAGTCGCGTCGGGGGGACCCGCAGAGTTCCAGATCGTCTGTCGCGATGTTGCGGTCCGCATCGGTGACATGCTCGACATCGGACCGCCGATCCAGCAGGCCATCGCACAGTGTCACGAACTGTGGAACGGTCGAGGAGGGCCGAAAGGGTTCAAGGCCGAGGAGATCGCTCTCCCAGCTCGGATCTTTCGTGTGGCAGCCGATGCGGAGGTCTTCGGCCGGATCGACGGCGTCGAGGCAGCCGTCGGCGTTGCTCGCCGGCGGGCGGGCAAGCAATACGACCCGCGCGTGGCGGACCGATTCTGCGACGTCGCCGAGTCGCTATACCGGAGGCTAGAGTCGGAGGAACCCTGGGAAGCGGTCCTTTCGGCGGAGCCGGCTCCACTCCGGTGGTTGTCGCATGATGAGATTGATGCCTTCGGGCGGACGATCGCGAACTTCGTCGACCTCAGATCGCCCTTCACTCTCGGCCATTCCACCGGCGTCGCGCAACTCGCCGAACAGACGGCACGGGAGATGGGGCTGTCGAACGGTGAAGCGGTCGCGGTGCGGCGTGCCGGGTTCCTCCATGACCTGGGCCGCATCGGTGTGCCCGCCGGGTTCTGGAACTCGGCGAGCCCCTGGACGGCCGAGGAGTGGGATCGTGCCAAACAGCACCCTTCTTTGACCGAGCTGGTCCTCGCACGCTCGAGGGCCTTGGGTCATCTGGGCACGATGGCGGGTCTCCACCACGAGCGGCTGGACGGTTCGGGCTACCGAGGCGTGCCGGAATCGTTCCTTTCGGTAGCGGCCCGGATCCTGGCCGCGGCGGACACCTACCACGCCAAGACCGAGCCGCGACCCCATCGCCCTGCGGTCGGACCCGATGCTGCTGCCGATGAGATCCAGCGCCAGGTCCTCGAGGGCCGGCTCGACAGCACCGTGGTGCAGGCGCTCCTCGTGGCCGCCGGGCGCCGTGCGTCTCCGGAAACGCTCGCGGAGCTGCCCGCTGGGCTGAGCGATCGCGAAGTGGAGGTTCTGCGACTCATCGTCCGCGGTCTCTCCAACCGGCAGATGGCCAAGATCCTCTTCATCTCGCCGAAGACGGTCGGTCACCACGTCGAGCACATCTACGACAAGCTCGGCGTCTCCACGCGTGTAGGAGCAACGCTCTTCGCCCTCCAACACGGTCTGGTGCAGCAGAACCCGTAGCGTCCCGCGACACGGGCGCGAAATGGGGTGAACACCCGATGCGCGCCGCCGGTGCTCGGAGGAACCTCTTCCGCGGTGACAGGAGGAGGAGGACCATGACACATCCGGACGAGGGCGGCAGGGTCGCGGAGCAGTCGGAGCTCTGGGACCTGGAGCACTTCCAGGAGCTCTGGCTTCGGGAAACCGATCGTTGGGACGGAACGGGAGCCCGGTTCGGGGAGGCCATGCTCGATGTTGCGCGGCTCGCTCCCGGCGAACGGGTGCTCGATGTCGGATGCGGCCACGGGACGACGACGCTCGAGGCGGCTCGGCGTGTCGCGCCCGGCGGAGCGGCGGTCGGCGTCGACATCACGCCGCCTCTTCTCGCTCGCGCTCGAGAGCGGGCGGCGGAGGCCGGCGTCGGCAACGTCGGTTTCCTCGAGGGCGACGCCCAGGTGTACCCGTTCGAGGAAGGCGCCTTCGACGCGGTGATCAGCCGGTTCGGGACCATGTTCTTCGAGGATCCGGAGGCCGCGTTCGCGAACCTGGGTCGGGCCCTCCGACCTCGAGGGAGGCTGGCCATCGTGTGCTGGCAGGGACCGCTCGAGAGCGAGTGGATCGGCGTTGCGGCGGGCGTCGCGGTGGCGCACTTCGGGAAGCCTCCGGACCTCGGTCCTCCCGGCGCTCCCGGTCCCTTCGCCTTCGCCGACGGCGAACGACTGAGGCGAGTAGTCGAGGCTGGCGGCTTCGGTGACGTCACGATCGAGGCCATCACGAGGTCGATGCGCATGGGTGACGACGTCGATGACGTCGTCGAGTTGATCACGTCGCTCGACCAGACGAAGGCGCTCTTCGAGGGCCAGTCCGCGGACAAGGTGGCCGCCGCGGTCGACGCGCTTCGACAGGGTTTCTCGCCGTACGAGGGCCCGGACGGTGTCGTGATGAACGGTACGGCATGGCTTGCCTCGGCCGGGCGATAGCCCGATCGGTTACACGCAGGTGCAGTGGACGTCCGCTTCCTGGCACCCGGCGCACCTGAGCGTGCAGTATCGATCGGAGCCGACGTGGAGGTGCCCAGCGTCGTGTTCGCGTGCCACCGACCCGCAGATCGCGCACTTCCAGCCGTCGGTGGCATCCCCGCACTTCGCGCACAGGTCGGCCTCGGTCTGTGCCATGTCGGGCTCCTTTCCTCTCGACCCTCTCTTGGTCGGGGTCGTCGGGCCGCGGCCCGACGACCCCACGCTGGCTCAGCTCCTCTGCCCGGCCGATATCCCTCGCAAGGCCACGAGCGCTCCGGCGACGAACACGATCACCGCCAGGTAGATGAGACCCAGGTGACCGAGTGTGTCGAAACCGTTCGGGTAGTGCGCCGGGAGAGCCACTGCCAGACCCAAGACCGGTGCCACAACCGCTCCGACCCAGGCCCAGAGCTGGCCGCGCCGCACCCCGTAGACCACCAGGAACAACACGGCCACGCCCGTTGCCGCGATGAAGCCGGCCACCGCGATGTGCAGGTGGCCGATGTAATGGAACAGCGACGGGCTGAAGGCCTGGATCTCCTCTCGACCCACGTCCACCTGCTCGGGCCCGATCCCCAGCTCCAAGAACTGGTTGGTGAAGTTGAGGACGAAGAAGATCACCGCGTATCCGATGAATCCCACGGCGGCGAGTCCCATCAGCCACGATCCTGTTCGGAGAGCGGCGTCGGCGCTCTCGGTCCGTTCCCCTGCCATCGTTGCCATACCTTCCACCTCCTTCGTCCGTCAAAGACGCCGTGAGCCACCCGGGTATTGCACGTGCCGAGCGATGCAATGGATCCGTCGCCGGGGTCGTCTGAACCCATGAGAGGCGTTCGTCACAGAGGATCGTGGATGATGACGGAGGTGGCTGTTCAGCAGCGGTCGAAGGAGTCCTTCCAGCGCCTGGCCGCCTCAGAGCTCCCGGCCCTGTACTCGCTGGCCCGGCGCCTGGTCCGTGATGGTGCGGAGGATCTCGTGCAGGAGGCGATGCTCTCGGCATACCGCTCGTTCTCGACGCTCAAGGACGACGCCGCCGGCGGTAGGTGGCTGAAGACGATCATGCTGAACGTGTTCCGCGACCAGCTTCGGAAGCGGGCGAGGTCGGTCGAGGAGCTGCCCATGGAGAACATCGAGGGCTTCTCCCTCTATAGGACGCTGGTCGACGAGGATCCGCTTCCGTACTCGGACACCCTGCACCAAGACTTCCTCCAGGCGTTCGGCCGGGAGGATGTGCGCGAGGTCCTCATGCGTCTGCCCGAGATTTACCGAGCAGCGCTCGTCTTGCGGTACATCGACGGATTCGCAACCAAGGAGATCGCCCGCGTGTTCGAGGTCCCCTCGGGACGATCCTTGCCCGCCTCCACCGGGGTCGGAAGCTGTTCGAGCGCGAGATGTGGGTGTATGCGGAGGAGTGCGGACTTCTCGCAGAGGGAGATTGACATGACGAAGAAGCACGAGACGATCCCATGCTCTGACGCCGTGAGGCAGCTTTGGGACTACTTGGACAATGCGATCTCACCTGAGGATCAGGAGCGTGTCGATCGACACCTCTCGTTCTGCCGCCAGTGCTGCGGAGAGCTGGAATTCGCCAAGGAGCTTCGAGAGTTCCTGGCTTCCAGGGGGGCGGAGGAGATCCCGTCGGAGGTCAAGGTCCGGTTGGAGCGCTTCGTGAAGGATCTGAAGGAGGCGCCATGAGCGGGGACCTGATGTACGAGGTTGAGATCAAAGAGGTGGTTCGGCAGGCGTACTCCGAGATCACCACGGGCGCGGGCGAGGCCGTCGCTCGCCGGCTCTACTCGGAGGAGGAGCTGGTGCAGGTCCCGCCCGGGGCCGTCGATTGGTCCCTCGGGGTGGGGAACCCGGTTCGGTACGGGTTCCTCGAACCCGGGGAGGTGGTCCTCGACGTGGGCTCGGGCGGTGGGATCGACACGATCCTGGCCGCCCGGCGGGTGGGTCCGGAGGGGAGGGCGGTCGGGCTCGACATCATCGAGGAGATGCGCGAGCGGGCCCGACGTCACGCTACCGAGGCGGGCGTCGAGGGCTGGACCGAGTTCCGTCTGGGTGAGATGGAAGCCATCCCGATGCCGGACGAGTCGGTGGACGTCGTGATCTCCAACGGCGTCCTGAACCTTTCCGCTCGGAAGAGCAGAGCCCTCGCGAGATCTTCCGTGTCCTTCGGCCCGGGGGCCGCATCTCCGTCGCCGATCTGACCGTTGAGGGCGAGCTGCCCCCCGAGGTGGCGAACGACCAGAGCGCCTGGGCTGGGTGAGTGTCGGGGGCCATGGCGGAGCGTGTCTTCGCCGGGAAGCTCGAAAGGGTGGGTTTCGCTGAGATATGGGTCGGTGGGCACCGACCGTACGGGATCGACGAGGCGGCCCTCTATCCCTTGTTCACGCCGGAGGTGATCGAGGTCATGCGGCTGACGATCCCGCCCGATCGTCAGCGTCATGTGGCCACGGGGGTCATCGTCAAGGCCCGCAAGCCCCGGTAGGGCCTACGACCTCGAACGAGCGCGAACCAGTCCTCGCAGCACTCGAAGGTCCCGCCGGAAGATCCGGCGCATCAGGGGTGCGAACAGCCTGAGGCCGAGGTGGCCCACGATGCCGAGCGGCGCCTGAAGCGTCTCGACCCAAGTGAGGCGCGTATCAAGATCCACGACCGTGAGGAGGATGTCGCCGCGCCCGCGTACCCACCCGACGTGCTCGATGACGAGGCGCTCGGGAGGTTCCCACACCGATACGCGGACGCGGTCGCGGGTCCGGATGCCCCCGATCCGAATGGTCGCGAGCGCCTCCACGCCGACCCCTTCCCGGTGCTCGGACGTGACGAGGAAGTCGGATGCCTCCAGCATCCAGTCGTCCTGATGCTCCCAATCGGTGATGAGGTCCCACACGATCTCCCGGGAACCGGGCATCAGATCCGCGACCTCGATGCGAACAGACCGCTGAGACTCCGAGCTGGCATCCATCGTTCCTCCTGGCGCGGATCCGTTCGATGACCCGATCGATACTAGGCTGCCGCCGATGTCCTCCACGGATCGACGTCTGGAACGCGGCGTGGCCTGGAGCGTGGGCGCGCTCGCCGTTGCCGGCGTCGCCGCCATCGGCGCGCGCGGCTCGTTCGGCCTGTTCGTGAAGCCGTGGGAGGAGGCCTTCGGCGCCACCCGGGGGTCCGTGGCCGCGATCAGCGCTTCGAGCTTCATCTTCTACGCCGCGTCCCAGGCGCTCGCGGGCCGGCTCCTCGATCGTTGGGGCGGCAGGCGCGTGCTCCTCGTCGGTCTCGCCTCGATCGCGATCGCCTACCTCGGTGCGGCGTTCGCCACGGAGCTGTGGCAAGCCTTCCTCTTGATCGGCGTCGTGGCTGGCCTGGGCTCCGGATTCGCCGCGATCTTCACGCTCAACTACATCGCCGCCGGGATCGTCCGAGGCCGCAGCGGGATCGCATTCGGCGTACTGACCGCAGCCGGCGCGGGCGGACAGATGATCGTGCTCCCGATCGCGACGGCGGCGCTCGATCTGTCGCTTCGTGTGTCGTTACTCACCGTCGCGGCATCGCTCGCCGTGGCATTCGTGGTGGTCTCATTCATCGTGCGCGACCGCGTAGGCGAGCGGTCCACACGAACCGATGAGGGCGGCTTCGGAACGATCGCGCGGACACCGGGCTTCTGGCTCTTGCTCGTGCCGTTCTTCATCTGTGGATACACCACCACGGGGCTCACCGACACCCACCTGATCCCGTACGCGACCGACCATCACATCGCCGAAGCGACGGCGTCGGCGGCTCTCGCCACGCTTGCCGCTTTCAACGTGGCGGGGGTACTTGTGGCCGGTTTCCTCACAGACCGGGTCGATCGCGGGAAGTTGCTGGCGGCGACGTACACGGCGCGGGCAGCCTCGCTCTTCGTGTTGCCGGCGCTCACGTCGGCCGGACCGATCTTCGTGTTCGCCGCCTTCTTCGGGCTGGCCGACTACGCGACCGTCCCGCCGACGACCTCGCTCACACGCTCGGTCTGCAAGGAAGGGGGCTGGGGGTTCGCGCTCGGGTTGATCGGCGCGTCGCACCAGGTGGGCTCGGCGCTCGGGGCGTGGCTCGGCGGATGGCTGTTCACGAGGACCGGCAGCTACGACTACTCGTTCTCCTCAGCGGCCGTGGCGCTCCTCGTGGCGGCCGGGCTCAGCTATCTGCTCCGCGAGCGGGGGCAGACGCCGGTTCCCGAGCCGGTGCCGGTGGGCATCTGACGACACGCCGCCCACCGAGTCGCCAGGAACGCGGCTACGGGCTGAGGAGTGCCACGACATCGTCGTGCAGATGACCGTTCGTCGTCGCGATGGAGCCGCCGTGAACCAGCGGCGAACCGTCGACCTGTGAGAGCCGGCCTCCGGCCTCCGTGACCACCGGAACGAGCGCTGCCCAGTCCCAGACAGAGACGGAGGGCTCGACCATGATCTCCATCGAGCCGCGGGCGACCAGCATGTGGCCCCAAAAGTCGCCGAACCCCCGGCGACGCCTGGTCCGCGACTCGAGCGAGCGCATCCGAGCGTCCATCGCTGTGCCGAACCACCCTTCGATGTCGCCGGATGCGACGCCGGCCTCCTCGAGGGAGCCCACGGCGGACACGTGGATGGGCTCGCCGTTCATCGTCGCGCCGCCGCCGCGCACCGCCTGGTAGCGCTCGCCGAGCGCCGGTGCGCTCACGATGCTCATCTCGGGCTCGTGGTCGACCACGAGCGCGATCAGCGTGCTCCAGATCTGGATCCCGGACGCGAAGTTCCGCGTCCCGTCTATCGGGTCGATCACCCAGACACGACCGATGCCTTCCTCTCCGCCCTCCTCTTCCCCCAGGACGGCGTCGTCGGGGAACGCCTCGGCGACGCGCTTTCGGATCGTGGACTCGATCTGCGTGTCCGCCTGGGTGACCGGGGTGAGGTCGGCCTTCCAGGTGACCTCGACGTCACGCCGGAAGACGCCCATCGCGATCTCGGTCGCTTCGTCCGCCAGCTCGTGAGCGAAGTCCAGTTCCCGTTCGAACACACGGGCAGCCTAGCGCGGTCACCCTCGGGCGGCCGTCAGGACCCCCATGATCTCGTCGGCTCCCAGGAACGGAACGCTCCCGATCTCGTCGCCCGAATTCGCATCGAGCACGGCAACTCGGTCGAGCATCGACGCGTAGAGCCGCGCACCGTCCGACGACGAGCCGAGTCCCGACACAGCGCCGTCCGGGATCAAGCTGTCGGTCAGGCGAAGGGTCGACGTGTCGATCGCCACGAGCCCCCAATCGTTGATGCCGCCGACGAAGAGCGTCTGCCCGTCCGTGCTCACGAGTGCCGAGGGCCGAAGCGTCGCCTCTGATCCAGGAGCAACTTTGAGAGCCGACCCGTATCGGGTCACCAGGAGAGCTTCGAGGTCGACCACGGCGACGACGCCCGTCATCGCGTCGACCAGGTAGAGGTGGCGCCCATCCGGTGCCGAGGCCATGACGAGACCGCGAGAGCTGTGATGCCGCATCGCGTCGGGTAGCGTCACGCAGAATGCCCAGCCATCGCGGGCGTCCAGCACGTGGATGAACGAGACGCCGGGGTGCTCAAGATCCAAGCTCGTCGCGGGCTGCGCGTAGGACGGACGCTCGCTGGAGTACAGCGTGTAGAGCTGTCGGGCGTCGCGACCCCAGATCTGGCCGAGGCGCGTGCCGGCCATCTGCTCGGGCGGCGCGTCGAAGCGCCCGCGTATCGGGGAGACCTCGCCGCTCGCCAGGTCGAGGACGGTGACGCGGTACACGGCGGGAGCGAGCGCCGGCAGGTGTTGGATCAGGAACAGGCTCCTGTCGTTCACCGAGAATGCCTCCGGTTCGAAGTTGCCCTGCAGCACATAACGCCGAGGTTCGCTCGAATCGGTCGGGTCGGCGATCACGATCGGCGTTCGGGCTCGAGGAGCGGGCACGAGACCGTCGCGCGACGGCTCCGTGAGCGCCAGGGCCCGCCCTGTTCCGGAAGCGACCCGGACGGCCAGTTCACCGTCGAGCGCGGTTCGGTGCAGCACGCGGCCGCTCGCCGCGTCAACGGTTTCCACGTGTGTGAGGCCGGGAGCGTGCGAGGTCGCGTACCAGATCGACCCGTCCGGACTCGGGAGCGCGCCGGACGCGTCGAAGAAGACCCTGCCGGTAGACGCACGGACGGCAACGGGCCCGTTCTCGCCCTGGATCAGGAGCACGTCCGATCGGAGGTCTGACGGTTCAGATCGCGAGCCTTCATCCGTGACGGGGAGTTCTTGCGTGCACGCCCCCAGGGTGAGGACCACGGCGACGAGGGCCCAAAGCTTCGTGCGCATCCGAGGCCTCCTCGAGCTTCGATCCGGATTCATGAGGAACTACCCCGCCCGGCGTCGGAGGGTTCCATCCGGAACCTCGCCGGAGCCTGGCGCGTAATAGGGCCGACCGTTCCCGAGGGAGGAGAGGCGATGCGCGCTCTTCGGTGGTTCGTGGCATCCGCGGTTCTGGGCTCGCTGCTCGCCGTTCCGACCACGGCGCTGGCGAACGGAGGGGCATACATCGAGTTCCGCCCATCCGCCGGCCAGGGTGGAGGAACGCACTTCCTCTCGGGCGGGCCGGCAACGGGTGTGGCCTCTGTCTACGTCCCCCGGAGAAATCAATCCCTCTTCGGGGACGGACCCTTCTACGCCTTCCTCCTCCCATCAGGTGCCGTACTCCGAGAAGGCCATCCGCTCCCGGAAGGCACGAGCCGCCTCGGAACCTTCTCCATCCAGCAGCGGAAGGGAACGTTGTTCGACCTTATGGTCGACTTCACGTTGCCACGCGTTCCAGGGGATATCTACACGGTGGCGCTCTGCAACCTGCCGTGCACCGTGTCGGGGTTCCAAGAACCGCTGACGGGCTCGATCTCGGTCGTGGAGACCGCGCGCGAGGCGAGGCTCCTGACGGCGCAGGCCCGCCTTCGCAGCAGACTCTCGGCGTCTCACCGCGACCTGCGCAAGGCAGAACGGAGCGCTGAAGGGGTCCAGCTCCTTCTCGACCGGAGTGAGCAGGATGCGGCAGAGGCTGCCGACGAGACCGAAGCTCGCGAGGCCGGGCTCGAGCGCGCGCTCGCGGCCGCCCGCGCGGAGGCGAGCGAGGGCATGCCGCCGGCGGCCTGGTTCGCCGGCATCGCCGGTGCCGTGGCGATCCTCGCGCTCATCGTCGTTCGCCGCCGGAACGGTCGCTTCGTCGTACCCGATACGATCGAGGAGCTCGAATCACCGAGGGAACGCGCCGGACACTAGATCCTTCCCCGATCCTTCCCGGATGACTGCCGGGCTCCCGAGAACCGCTCCGAGCGATCTCGGGTAGCCTGGCAGCATCCATGCAGACCACTGTCGAGACGCCTGAGAAGCACACCGTCAAGCTCACGATCGAAGTTCCGATCGAGGAGTTCTCCAAGGACCTCGATCGCACGTACCGGAGCATCTCGAACCAGGTCAAGATCCCCGGCTTCCGCAAGGGGAAGGTGCCGAAGCCGATCATCGACGCACAGGTGGGCCAGGAGGCAGTGCTCGACGAGTTCGTGCAGTCCATGGTGCCCGGCTACTTCCGCAAGGCCGTCTCGGAAGAGGAGCTCGCGCCGATCGGTGAGCCCGAGATCGGTCTCGAGCAGTTGGAGCCGGGCAAGCCGTTCGTGTTCACGGCCACGGTGGAGGTGCGGCCGCGACTGACCCTCGAGGAAGCCGACTACAAGGGTGTGAAGGTCGCGAGGCCGCCGCTCGACGTGACCGAGGAGGAGATCGACGAATGGGTCGAGCGGCTCCGTCAGCGGTTCGCAGAGCTCGAGCCGGTCGAGCGTGCGGTTCAAGACGGCGACTTCGTCACCGTCAACATCTCGGCACGCAAAGCCGGTGAGCCCGTCGAGGCTGCGAGCCGCGAGGACTACCTCTACGCGGTCGGCTCGAGCGAGTTCGGCGAACAGCTGGACGCGCAGTTGAGCGGCACGAAGCCCGGCGACATCCTCAGTTACCACGACACGCTCCCGGAACGATTCGGAGATGCGCTCACCGATGGTTCGACCTCGTTCCAGGTCCTGGTGAAAGACGTGAAGGGCGTCCGGCTGCCCGACGTGGATGACGAGTTCGCAAAGACGGCGTCGGAGTTCGACACGTATCAAGAGCTTCGGGATGACCTTCGCGTTCGGCTGAAGGAGCTGAAGGAGCGTGAGACGCTTGCGGTGGTGCGGGACCGCGTGCTCGACGCGGTGGTGGACACCGTGGACGTCGAGCTCCCCGAATCGCTGATCGACGACGAGACCACGCACCGGGTCTCACATGCGAGGGAGCGCGCCGACAGGATGGGAGTCGGGCTGGAGCAGATGCTGGAAGCCCAAGGCTGGGACGAGGATCGGCTGCGCGAGGACTCGCGGGTGCACGCGGTGCGCGCGATCAAGGCCGACCTGGTGCTCGAAGGCATCGCTCGGGCCGAGGAGTTCGAGGTCACGGCCGAGGAGATCGGCGCCGAGATCCAGGTACTGGCCCAGGCCTACGGCAGGGAGCCGAAGGAGGTCGCCAAGTCTCTTGAGCGTTCCGGTCAGGTCGTGACGCTCGCCGGGGATATCATTCGTTCGAAAGCCCTCGACCTGATGGTCGAGCACGCCGATATCGAAGACGAGGCGATCACCGCGAAGGCGGAGCCCGCCCGAGACGACGCCAAGGAGAACCGATGAACGAGAAGAGCTACCTGGTCCCCGTTGTCGTGGAGCAGACGAGCCGAGGCGAGCGGTCGTTCGACATCTACTCGCGGCTGCTGAAGGAGCGGATCGTCTTCCTCGGCACGCCGATCGACGACGCCGTCAGCAACCTGATCATGGCGCAGTTGCTGCACCTCGAGTCCGAGGACCCGGACAAGGACATCAACCTGTACATCAACTCGCCGGGCGGGGACATCTCATCGTTGCTCGCGATCTACGACACGATGCAGTACATCAAGCCCGATGTATCGACGATCGTCATGGGGCTGGCGGCGAGCGCAGCAGCGGTGCTGCTGTTGGCCGGGGCCAAGGGCAAGCGGTTCGCGCTCCCGAACGCGCGCGTGCTGCTGCATCAGCCCCACGGCGGCACCCAGGGGCAGTCGGCGGACATCGAGATCCAGGCTCGCGAGATCGTTCGGCTTCGGAATCTGCTCGATGCGATCATCGCCACGCACACGGGCCAGCCACTGGAACGGGTCGCCAAGGACACCGACCGCGACTTCATCCTGACGGCGGAAGGCGCCAAGGAGTACGGCGCGATCGACGAGATCATCACCGCTAGAGGGATCTCGACGGAGCTTGCAGCGGCGAGCGCCGACGGGGGCTAGTATCGAACCGACCGGGCCACCGACGAGCCCGGTCGATGGGTGTTCGAGGAGAGGTGGATGGCGAAGTTCGGGGACTCGGACCTGCTGAAGTGCTCGTTCTGCGGGAAGAGCCAGAAGCAGGTCAAGAAGCTTATCGCCGGCCCCGGCGTGTACATCTGCGATGAGTGCATCGACCTGTGCAACGAGATCATCGAGGAGGAGCTCTCCGACACCGCAGAGCTGAAGCTCGACGAGCTGCCGAAGCCGGCCGAGATCTACGAGTTCCTCGACGAGTACGTGGTCGGGCAAGACGTCGCGAAGAAGGTCCTGTCGGTCGCGGTCTACAACCACTACAAGCGGATCCAGGTCGGGGTCAAGGACCAGGACGTCGAGCTGCAGAAGTCGAACATCCTGATCCTGGGGCCGACAGGATGCGGCAAGACTTACCTGGCCCAGACGCTTGCCCGCATGCTCAACGTGCCGTTCGCGATCGCGGACGCGACGGCACTGACCGAGGCAGGCTACGTCGGCGAGGACGTCGAGAACATCTTGTTGAAGTTGATCCAGGCCGCCGACTACGACGTGAAGAAGGCGGAGACCGGGATCATCTACATCGACGAGATCGACAAGATCGCGCGGAAATCCGAGAACCCCTCGATCACGCGCGACGTGTCGGGCGAGGGCGTGCAACAGGCCCTGCTCAAGATCCTGGAGGGAACCACGGCGAGCGTGCCGCCGCAGGGTGGTCGCAAGCACCCGCACCAGGAGTTCATCCAGATCGACACGACGAACGTGCTGTTCATCTGCGGCGGTGCGTTCGCCGGGCTCGACACGATCATCGAGTCGCGCATCGGTCGTAAGGGGATCGGGTTCGGTGCCCAGATCGTCAGCCGCGACGAGAAGGACATGGGCGAGATCTTCGCCCGGGTGTTGCCGGAGGACCTCCTCAAGTACGGGTTGATCCCCGAGTTCGTGGGGCGCCTGCCGGTCGTCACCCACGTGAACAACCTCGACGAGGACGCCCTCGTCGACATCCTCACCAAGCCGAAGAACGCGCTCGTGAAGCAGTACCAGAAGTTCTTCGAGTTCGACGGAGTGGAGCTCGAGTTCACCCAGGACGCGATGCGCGCGATCAGCGAGTCGGCGATCCTGCGGGGGACCGGGGCGCGCGGCCTGCGCGCGATCATGGAGGAGGTGCTGCTCAACGTCATGTACGAGCTGCCCTCCCGCCAGGACGTCACGAAGTGCCTGGTCGACAAGGACGTGGTGCTGACCGGCGTGAACCCGACGCTCGTGCCGCGCGCTGCCAAGAAGCGCGGCCGGGGCGAGGAGCCGAAGGAACGCACGGCCTGAGGGTCGGCGAGAGGTCGGCTAGGGCCGACGAGCCGCGCGCACGGCGGCAAGGTGCTTGAGGTCTCCCAACGCTTCGAAGGTGGCCGCTGCGCGCGCGGCGACGGCGGTGGCCTGCGCGGCGAGGCCCGAGATCGTCAACGCGTCCGCCAGCTCGAGTTCTGAGAGCGCCCGCTCCCACGGTGCGTCCATGGATGCGAACGTCTCGGCCGATCGCTCGAGGAACGTGGCCGCTTTCGCAGCGTCAGCCGCCGCGAGGGCGGCCCTTCCCTCGAGCCGATCGGCGAAGGCAACCAGCGCAGCCGTGCCGGCCTTCGACGCGTGCCTCCGCATCTCGTCCAGGAGCCTGGGGACCTCGTCCCATGCGCCGAGCGCCGCGGTGAGCTCGGCTTCGGCCTCGTACACATCGTTGGCATGGACCCGCCACGTGTCTGACCGATGGAGCGACCGACCCTGCTCGAGGTCACCACGTACTACCAGGTACCGAAGGAAGAACGGGTAGAGGCGGCCAGTGTGCCCCGTCATCAGCCGCGTCATCGTGGCGCCGAGCCGGTCGCTCTCGCTCCGTTCGCCGCGCAGCTCGTGGATCGTGGCCGCCGGGGCCACCGCCTGGGTCACGAAGTAGGGCGGATCGTCGCGTCGCTCGTCCAACAGGTCGTTCAGCAAAGCGAACTCCGCGATCGCCTCCTCCCAGAGAGCGAGCCTGTAGAGGGTGTCCACGCGCCACGCCCGTAGGTGCAGCTCGACGTTCGGGCCCCGGCCACTCACCTCTGAGAGCCCCTCGTCGGCGACGGCCAGGGCGGTCGTATACCGGCCCAGCTCGAACTGCACCCACGCGCCCATGGCGTAGCAGTCACCGATCTCGAGCGTGTCCGTGACGTCGGGGAGTAGCGCCGCCCGTCGCTCCCACAGCGGCAGCACGTGCCCGTAGTAACCGATCGAGGTCCACGCCGCGTTCGCCGCGTCGAGCGCGCCCGACGCGAGGTTCGGGAGACCCATGCGGAGAGCCACGTCGGCGGCCTCGACCCCGGCGGCCACGAAGGGTCGGAGCTCGTCCTCGTCGGCGGAAGGGGATGGGTACCCGAACGGCCAGCCCGCGCGCACGCCGAGGAGTCGGATCCGCGCCTCACTGTCGCCGGGCGGCAAGGCGGAGTGGCCGAGGTCGTACAGCTCCTTGGCCTCGGCCTCGGACGGCAGCGTCCCTCGGATGGACCCCGGCCAGCGCTGAGGTATCTCACACGCCCGAGCGCACAGGAACGCGATCCGCTCGCCGTCTCCGCCGGTCGAGCGACCGAGCACCTGCGCAGCCTCCCGGAAGTAGCGCCACGCGAGGTCGCCCTCGTAGGCATCGAAGCACGCCTCCGCCAGCGTCTCGAGGGCGTCCACCCGCTCCTGGTCGAGGCCGGCGAGCTCGAGCCCCTGCTCCGCGAGGCGCTGCGCCTTCCTCACGACGAGCCGACGGCGCGCATCGCGCGAGGCTCGCAGCAACCAGCGCACGGCGGTCGAGCGGAGCTCGGGATCCGACTC
>Ga0299907_10000464_pt1 | contig 19588 bp, 18 predicted proteins | sample RVTome_16_FD_198680 | JGI IMG/M metagenome (GOLD analysis project Ga0299907, IMG submission 198680) | Soil microbial communities from uranium-contaminated site in the Upper Colorado River Basin, Wyoming, United States - RVT152D67 (version 2) ...
CGGTCTTGAGCCCGGTCTCGCTGAGGATCACGCAGATGTCCTGGGCCGGGTCGAGCGTGCCGTCGGCCAGCAGGCGCATCAGCACCGCCAGCGTGGCGACTCCGGTGGGCCCCGCCCACACACCCTCGGTGCGCGCCAGGGTGCGCTGGGCAGCCAGGATCTCGTCGTCCTCGGCGTCACCGGCCGTTCCACCGTGCTCGCGTAGCAGCCGCAGCACCCACTCCCCCTTGCGGCCGGGCTTGCCGGCGGCCAGGCCCTCGGCGACCGTGTAGCCGATCGTCAGCGGCGTGATCGCCGTCCCGGCGCGGAAGGCGCGGACCACGGCGTTGGCGCGGGCGGCCTGGGCCGCGACCATCCGCGGTAGTCGCGGGATCCAGCCCGCGGCGTGCAGCTCGGCGAAGCCGCGCGCGGCGGCGATGAACGTCTCGCCCACCGCGACCGGCGCCACCACGACGTCGGGCGGGGCCCAGCCGCTCTGCTCGGCGATCTCGTAGGCGATGGTCTTCTTTCCCTCGTGCTTGTACGCGTTGCGCGAGGCGCCGCAGTCGAAGAAGAGCCGGTCCGCGGCCAGCCGGTCCCAGATCGAGATCAGATCGTCGTAGACCCCCCGGTAGATGACCAGGTCCGGCGTGGTGGCCGCCATGTGCAGGAGCTTGGGTGCCGAGGCGCGCTCGTAGGCGAAGACGAGCGCGCGCAGCCCGGCCCGGGCGGCGTACGCGGCGACCGAGGAGCCGGCGTTGCCCGACGAGACGACCGACGTCGCCGCGAAGCCGAACTGCAGCGCGGCGGCGACGGCGGTGGCCGACGAGCGGTCCTTGACCGTGCCCGTCGGGTTGGCGCCCTCGAACTTCAGGCGCAGGCGGCGGACGCCCAGCTGGCGAGCCAGCCGCGGCGCCTCGAGCAGCGGCGTGCCGCCCTCGCCGAGGGTGACGCGGTGGGCGGGGTCGACGATCGGCAGCACCGCGGCGTAGCGCCAGAGCCCGACTCCGCGAAGGCCGGCGGGGCCGTCGCGACGGAGCAGCTCGAGGTCGTAGACGAGCTCGAGCAGGCCGCGACATGTCTCGCACTCGAGGCGGTAGCCCAGCGGGTAGGTGGTGCCGCAGTCGATGCAGGCAAGGTGGCGTGCCAGCGAATCGGTCATCGGCAGTGCTCCTGGATCACCGACAGCATCTCCTCGACGCGGTGGCGCAGCGTGTGCTCGGCCAGCGCCCGCCGGCGGGCGCTGTCGCCGATGGCGCGGGCCTCGTCCGGTCGCGCCAGGTAATGGTCGAGCAGCCGGTCCAGCTCCCCCAGGTCGCGATACACGAGTACCTCCTCGCCGGGCTTGAACAGGGCCGCCAGATCTTCCTTGTAATCGGCCACCTGGCAGGCGCCGGCCGCGGCCAGCTCGAAGGCGCGCGTGTTGACGCCGACGATGTCGTTCATCGGATGGTGGGGGTTCAACGACACGGTCGAGGCCGCGTACACGCACAGCTTGTCGTGACCGAACACCGGCCCGCCGGCGACCAGGCGGCGCACGGCCGGATCGCGGGCGCCGCGCCAGCCACTGCCCCACACGCGCAGCGGGCGGCCGGCGAGCTCGCGGACGAGGCGCTCACGGTAGTCGTAGCGATTGCCGACCAGCGAGACGCCGGCGGCGAAGCGGCGCTGCTCCTCCACCGTCGGGGTGACCGGGTGGTGCAGGGCCGGCACGCAGTACATCGGCAGGTAGTGGAGGTTGCGCAGCCCCACGGACTGCAGCGAGCGCAGGGCATAGCGCTCCTTGGTGAAGAAGACGTCGTAGGCCTCCAGGCACTGGAACGGGATCATCCACAGCGGGTTGTCGGGGAAGAAGTTCACGAACCGCGTGCCGATCCTCGCGCGCACGCGCTGCACGACCTCGGGAGCGATCGGACCGCCCTTGATCACGAGGGCTATCTCGGGGCGCCAGTCGGCGCAGGTGCGCTCCAGGCGGTGCAGGATGAGGCGCTGGTATGCGGCCTTGGTCGGCGTGTTCTTGTAGAGCGGGTTGTCGCGCCGGTAGGGAAAGAGCCGGACCTCGTGGCCGAGCCGGGACAGCTCGTCGCCGAAGTCCATGCCCATCAGTCCCGGCCGCGCGAACGGCAGGACGATCAGCCAGCGCACGCGCGTCAGCGTATCACGACCGCCCCGGCGCCCTGGCCGGGTCGAGGCCCTGGACGCCCACTCGGACCCAGGTCAACACCCGGTCAACTAGGAGCCTGTCGGACTCATGTCGGACTATCGAGGGGCGCCACGGCTGCGCCGGGGCGCGCCGAGCGGTGGGGGGTGTGCTCGGAAATACGAGGCGCATTTCGTCCCGCGGGGTGGGGGTCCCCGAGACGCCCCCCGCAAGACCGAGGAGCGCCCCGGGTTTCCCGGGGCGTGACGAGCTTGGGGGCTTGGGGGCCATGTCGGGGCCCCCATGTCACTTGGGGGCCATGTCCGAGGGGCGCCACGGCTCCGCCGGGGCGTCCCGAGCGACTGGGGGTTTGGGGGCCATGTCGGGGCCCCCATGTTCAACTAGTCGGCCGCGACGAACGGCTGGTAGCCGAGCGAGCGATACTCGGCGAGGCGCGCGAGGGCCTGGACCCGGCTCGAGAACGGGCCTATGCGCACGCGCAGGAGCGGGTCGCCCGCCACCCGCGTGGGGGCGATCAGGATCTCGCCCTTGACGCGCTCGGCGGCCCGGCCCGCCATCGTGGGGTTCCGATACGCGCCGACCTGGATCCAGTAGGTTGCCGACGGCGCCAGGGTCCGGGAGACGCCACGCCCGGGGGCCGGGGACCGCTGGACGGACACCGCCGGTGCCGCGGCGGCCACGGCCCGCACGCCCGCTCGCTCCGCGTCACTCATCTGCGCCGGACGAGCGATCTGGGCGGTCGCGAGGACCGCCGCCGAGATCCGGGGTGGTGCGGGCGCTGCCCTGCGCTCGCGCGGGACAGGCGCGGCCGAGCGGAGCGGCGGCAACGTCGCCGCGTCGTGGGCGTCGAGTCCGGGCGTGACGACCTCGGCGACATCGCGAGCGATCGCCCGGCGCTCCTCCGGGATCGGCCGATCGAGCTCGGGAGGCGCCGGGGGACCCACCACCGCCGACGGCCGTGGCACCGGGCTCGACGCCGGGGCGGCGACCGCCATCGCGACTGCGGAGGCGCCCACCTTGGCACGAAGCTGGCCCATGAGATTGCGCCACGAACGGTCGCGCACCACACGCTGGAACTGGGCGTGGTAGTTCTCCATCGTGCTCACGCCGTTCATCACGACGTCCCGGACGACCCAGCGGCCGGCCCGGTGCACCATCCGGTACTGGAGCCGGAGATCACTGCCGTCGCGCGCGGCGACGGCGGTGTCCACCGTTGCGGAATCGCCGTGCACCGTCTCGCCGACGTAGTCCACCTTCACGCCGCCGCCCAGGGCCGCCTTGCCGGCCATGCGCCAGACGAACGAGCGCTCGAGGAGATCGGCGAAGTGAACCACGAACTCGTTCTGCTCGAGGGCCGATCGGGGCGACCACTCGCGGCCGAGCGCGAGCATGGCCGCCTCGCGGAAGTCGAAAATCCCGTCGACATGACGTCGGATGGCCCGGAGCTTCTCCATCGGCTGCCCGTCGGTCCGGGGATCGGTCAGCACCACGTTCACCGCGCCGAAGAAGTCCCGCATCGCATCCGTCGGTGCTCCGGCCCACGCCCGTAGCGGCGCCACCGGGGACACGGCGAGGGGGAATGCGAGGGCGAGGACGCTCAGCGTGGCGCCAGTGCGGTGCAGGCGTTTCACCGCGTCCACCATACGGGGGAGGACGTCTCCCACGAAGCTTATTTGCTGCCGCCGGGGCTCGGGAAGAGCGGCGGCCCCGCCAGCGTCACGCCACGGCCGAGGCGCGCTGCTCCCGGAAGCGGACCGCGAAGAGAGGGGCGTACAGGGCCGCGGTGGCCACCAGGATCGCGTCGGCGCCCTCGCGCAACAGATCGTGGGCCCGCTCGACCGTCGTGATGCCGCCCACGGCCAGCACCGCGCGGTCCCAGCAACCGGCCCGGCGCCAGGCCAGCAGCTCCGCGATCTGCCGCGAGGCGGCCGGGAAGGTGTCGGCGCCGACGATGTCGGCGCGGTCCCGTCCGGCCCCCTCGAACGCCGCGCCGCCCGTCTCGTCGACGACCCGCCGCTGGAAGCCGTGCACCAGGGTGAAGCCGCTCGCCCACGCCGCCAGCTTCGTGGCGGCGTCGTGCAGGAGCCGGGGCGTGCGGAACGCGCCGAACTTCGCGACGACCGGCACGCTGACGCTCGTTCGCACCCGGTGCAGGATCTGCGCCGACAGGGGCAGGTTCTCGTAGATGGCCTGGGGTTGGTCCGCGAACGGGTTCGGCGACGCCAGGTGCGCCTCGATCACGTCGGCGCCGGCCTCGGCGGCCCATCGCGCGCAGCGCGCGTAGTCGGTCACGAGGGCCTCGCGGTCGCCGCCGGCCGGCAGCGTGCCCAGGACGCTGACGATCAGCACCTGACCCTTGCCGATGCGTTCCCGGGCCCGGCGCACGTCCTTGCGCCACACGTCCGGCTCCATCGACGGCGTCCCCATCGAGACGGCCAGCGTGAGGTCGCCGTTCGTGCCGGGCCGCCGGGTGGCCACCGCCGCCTGCTCGCGGTTCTCCACCGCCCGGATGTTGGGCATGACGTGGGCAGGAGCGAAGCTGCTCCGGACGGTCGCATACGTGAGCACGTCGTAGCCGATGCGGGCGTAGGCCTCCACCCACTTGGAGTTCAGCAGGGGCCCCGCGGCGATGCCGAGCGGTGAGTTCAACGCATAGTCGAACAGGCGTCCGCCCGGAGGGGCGGGCAGGCGGCGCACCCGCGGCAGCTTGGGTGCGTGCTCGTAATTCCACGAGTACGAGCGATCGATCCGATAGGTGGCCTGGGCGATCGAAATCACTCCCTTTTGCCGTGATCAGGACCGGCAAGGCTCCACTATATCACATAGTTAGGTCACACGCCTGGATTTGGTCCGACCTGTCGTCACCGCAACGCAGGCATGATCTCCCGCGAGATCAGCTCGAGCCCGCGCAGGATGCGCGCATGCGGCATGCCGGGAAAGAACATCCGGCAGATGAGGTGGGTCATGCCGTACTGCTCGACGAACCGCTGGATGCGCGCCCGGCACTGGTCCGGCCCGCCGATGATGAAGCGGTCCTCCATCAGCCTGTCGAGGTCGGTGGCGATAGAGGCGTCGATGAACGGATGGCGCCAGCCGCCGGCGTATTCGCGCCGGTAGGCCACCATGATGTGCTCCTCGGCGAGCTGCCGCGCCTGCTCGTCGGTGTCGGCGATGATCACGTCGCGCGTCAGCGGCCACTCGGTCGGCTCCGGCAGCCCGGCGGCGCGACGACGCTCCAGGAACTGCCGCTTGCCGGCCAGCAGCCGGGGAAGATCGGCGGTCGGGCCGGGAATCCAGTTGTCGGCGAGCGTGGCGGCCCGGCGCAGCGTGAGGTCGCCCCAGCCGCCGATCCAGAGAGGCGGGTGCGGCTGCTGCACGGGCCTGGGCTCCAGCCGGCCCTGCATCGTGTAGTAGGTGCCACGGAAGTCGATCCGGTCCCGGGTCCACAGGCCCTTCATGATGGCCAGCTGCTCCTCGAACCGGGCGCCGCGCTTCTCGAGCTCGACGCCGTACAGCGCGAACTCGTCGGGCTTGTAGCCGATCGCGATGCCCAGCACGAATCGCCCGTTGGAGATCACGTCCAGCATCGCCACGTCCTCGGCCAGCCGGACCGGGTGGTGGAACGCGGCGACGATGATGTCGGTCCCGAGCACGAGCCGCGAGGTACGGGTGGCAAAGCCGGCCAGCACGGCAATGGGCGAGGGCCAGTAGTGGTCGGTGACGGAATGGTGCTCTTCCATCCACACGGAGTCGAAGCCCAGCTCCTCCGCGCGGGTGACTTCCTCCAGCGCCTCGCGGTAGTAGTGACCGCCCTCGATGGGGATGAAGCCGATCCTGAGTGGCATGCGTTGTCCGGAGCCGCTAGAGTATCATCGCGTGTCGTGCCCGTACCGGTCGAACCCTCGCCCGACAGCCGCGAGCCGGCGGTGCGACGAGCGCGAGACGGTGTCGTCGCCTCGCTGGCGCTGGTCCCGTCGGTGTTCGTCTACGGCACCGTGTTCGGCGGCCTTGCGGTGCAGGCGGGGCTCCGACCGCTCGAGGTCTGGGGGATGTCGCTGCTGGTCTTCGCGGGCGCCGCCCAGTTCGTCGCGGTGCCGATGCTCGCGGCCGGCGCCTCGCCGCTGACCATCGTCCTCACGACCTACGTCATCAACATGCGTCACTACCTGATGGCGGCCACGCTGGCCCCGGCCTTCCGCGGCTTCCCGCGGGCGTGGCTGGCGCTGGTCGCGCACGGGATCAACGACGAGTCGTTCGCCGTCGCCGTGGCGCGTCGCAATCCCGTCGATCCCTGGGTCTACCTCGGAAGCGCCGCGGCGGTCGCCGGGGCCTTCCTCGGCGGAGTGCCGGTCGGCACCCAGCTGGGTGGACTGGTCGCCGACCCCGCGCGCTGGGGGCTCGATTTCGCCTTCCCCGCCGTGTTCCTGGCCCTGGTGGCGGTGCAGCTGCGTACCCGGACGGACTGGCTGGTCGCGGTGGCGAGCGGGACGCTGGCGACCGCCGTCGCGCTCGTGGTGCCCGGCAACTGGCACATCGTCGTCGCCGGCGTGGTCGTCAGCGGGGTGGCGGCGCTCCTGCTGCAGCCGGAGGCGACATGAGGGCCGACGTCTGGCTGGTCATCGTCGGCATGGCCCTCGCCACCTATCTCACGCGCGCGCCCCTGCTGCTGGCGCTGGCCCGGCGCCCCTTGCCGCCACGCCTGCGGCTGTGGCTCCGGCTCATCCCGCTGGCGGTGCTGCCGGCGCTGGCCCTGCCGCTGATCCTGCTCGACCAGGGCCGGCTCGTGGCCTCGCCGGCGCACCCGCCGCTGTGGGGCGCCATTGTCGTGTTCGTGCTGGCGGGACGGCGCGTGAACCTGCTCGTCACGGTGGCGGCGGCGGTGGCGGTGGTCGCGGCGCTGCGCGCCCTGGGCTGACCGTCCCGATCGCCGGTGCTAAGATCTCGATGATCATGGAGTCGTTCACCGCCGAGGAGCGCGCCGCCCTCGCCCCGTACTTCACCAACGTCGATCGCCCGGTCTTCGCGCTCGTCAACCTCCCCGAGGTGGTCAAGGGCGCCCTCTTCGCCCGCTACTCGCGCTCGCCCAAGACGCTCCGGCGGCTGTTCCTGGACGAGTTCGCCTCGGTGGGGCCGCCGCCCGGCCCGGCTCCGGGCCCCGACACGACGCGGGCCGAGCGACTGTACGAGCGCGTCTTCCTCGAGTACGGCGACGACTCGGTGGCGCAGCTCGGCGGCGTTCACCTGGCCTGCGAGGGCGCCTCGAACATCCTGACGAAGGTGCTCGAGTGGGGCCGGCTCATGGCCTATCTCGAGCAGTCCACGCGCTACATCCCCTACGACGACCGGCCCGGCGGGCGCTACCGCTACCACGTGCCGGACGAGCTGACCGGGGCCCTCCGCGAGCGGTACGTCGCCACCCTCGATGGCGCCTTCGACGTGTACCGTGAATGGCTGCCGCGGCTGCGGGCGTTCTACGAGGCCCGGCACCCGCGGGGCGGCGAGTCCGAGAACGTGTACCGCTCGACGATCCGGGCCAAGACCCTCGACACGCTGCGGGGATTGCTGCCGGCGGCGACGAGGTCCAACGTCGGCATCTACGGCACCGGGCAGGGCTACGAACAGCTGTTACTTCGGCTGCGCGCGCACCCGCTGGTCGAGGCGCGCGCCTGCGCGGACCTCATGCTCGTCGAGCTGCGCAAGGTGATCCCGGCGTTTCTCACTCGCGTCGACGTGCCCGATCGCGGTGGCGCCTGGTCAGCATACCTCGCTGACACGCGCGCGGCCACGCGGGCGACGGCCGACGAGCTGCTCGCCTCGCCCGCGGTGACGGCGGCGGGGGCGTCGCTGGACGGGGCCACCGAGGTGATCCTGACGGACTTCGACCCCGACGGAGAGGTCAAGGTGGTGGCCGCCGCCCTCTACGCGGTCAGCGACCGCTCCGACCAGGCGCTGCAGGCCATCGCCTGCGCGCTGACGCCGCAGCGGCGCACCGAGATCTTGAGGTCCTACGTGGGCGCGCGCAAGAACCGGCGCCACCGCCCCGGCCGCGCCTTCGAGCGCACGGCCTATCGCTTCGACGTGCTGAGCGACTACGGCGGGTTCCGCGACCTGCAGCGCCACCGGTTGCTGTCCCTCGAGTGGCAGCGCCTCGGCCCCCGCCACGGCTGGGTGATGCCGGAGGCCGTCGCCGAGGCCGGTGGCGCCGGCGAGTGGACTCGCGTGATGGAGGCCTCCGCCGAGCTCCACGACCGCATCGCCGCCGCCGGCCTGCCCGACGTCGCCTCCTACGCCGTCGCCATGGCCTATCGCGTCCGCTTCTACATGGACATGAACGCTCGCGAGGCGATGCACGTCATCGAGCTGCGGACGACGCCGCAGGGCCACCCGTCCTACCGGCGCATCTGCCAGGCGATGCACCGCCTGATCGCCGAGCAGGCGGGGCACCGGGCCATCGCCGCCGCCATGACTTTCGCCGATCACTCCGAGGTCGAGCTGGAGCGCCTGGAAGCCGAGCGCGCCGCGGAACGACGCCGAGGACTCGGAGGGGGGTTTCACCCCCCTTCCGACGCTTCGCGGGCCTGACGGCCCGCTTCGCTGCCTCCCCCCGAGAACGGCGCCGGCCAAGCCGGCGCTCCAGCGTGGACCACCTCTTGCGCCCTGAAGGATCTCTCGTGATAATTGGTCGACCGATCAAGAAAAGAAACGAGGGCGCCCGGTGAGTCCGAAGGTGGGGATGGGGCCGATGCGGCGGGAGCAGATCGTGCGGGCGACCGTGCGGTGCCTGGCGCGCGAGGGATACACCCGGTTGACGATGAGGATGGTCGCGCGCGAGGCCGGGGTGAGCCAGGGCATCCTGCACTACTACTTCGCCGACAAGCGGGCCATCCTCGCCGCCACGCTGGAGGCGGTCAGCCGTGACCTCGACCGGCGCGTGGCGGCCGCCCAGTCCCGCACCGGCCGTGACCCTGCCGGCCGGCTTCGGGCCCTCGTGCGCGCCTGCCTGGAGGTCGCCGTCGGGCGGCCGGAGTTCTGGGTGGTGTTCGTCGAGTTCTGGGGCGAGATGATGCACGACCGTCGGCTGCGCGCGGTGAACGCCGGCGTGTACGATCGCACGCGCCGGCTCATCGCCCGGCTCATCGCCGAGGGGGTGCGTGCGCACCGCTTTCGCGCGGTGGACCCGCGGCGGGCGGCTGCCGTCGTGCTCGGCCTCGTCGACGGTGTGTCGCTGCAGCTGACCTTCGATCCTCGGGCCTTCAGCGTGGCCGAGGCGGCCCGCTTCTGCGACGACGCCCTGCGCCGCTACCTCGGGCGGGAGGCGCCATGAGTCGCGAGCGCGAGGCCCGGGACAGAGCCCGCGCGTACTTCGAGAGCAAGGGCGCACTCGCCCCAGCCGCCGTCCGCGAGCAGATCGTCGCCGCCTTCGACGCGCTGGATGCGGCGCTGGCCGGAGTGTCGGCGGAACAGGCGCGCCGGCCGTCGATCCCCGGCGAGTGGTCGGTGCAGGAGGTGGTCGACCACCTGCTCGAGACCTACCGCCCCGGGGTGGACGAGCTCCGCTGCCTGCTGGCCGGCTGTCGGCCGCCCGGTGAGCCGATTCCGGCCGGCCTGCAGTCCAAGGCGCCGCTGCTGCGCCCGTGGCCGTGGCTGCTCGACGAGCTCCGCCGCACGCACGGCCTGATCGTCGACCTCATCGCCGCCGTGCCGGAGGATTTCACGACCGCCGCCCGGGTGCCATTCGTCATGGTCGTCAACGTGCCGGGATCCGACGGCGCCCTGCGGCCCCTCGAGTGGATCGAGGAGGTCGACTGGAAGGCCTACGCGATCGCTTCCTGGCGGCTGCACGCGATCGACCACCTGAACCAGGTGCGCAAGGTGCTGGCGGCCGGCCGCGAGCTCAGTCGCGGATCCAGCTCTCGGCCGGCGGGATCTCGGGGCCGGCGCCGCGATCGAGCCGGATGAGTGCCTCCACCTCGGCTCGCCGGTACAGGCGCTGCCGCCTCATGCCCTGCCGGTAGCTCTTGAGGATCCCGCGGCTCACGTAGGCGTAGAGCGTCTCGCGCTTCACGCCCAGCAGCCCCGCCGCCTCCTCGACCGTCAGGTACTCCTCGCCGTCAAGGATCACCATCGCCCCGAGGCTATCAGAAGGCGTGAGCCTGGCCGTGCTGCCGCAATCTATACGGTTGAATCAATATAAATCATGTAGTATCAATATCAGGCGGCGTCCCCGTGGGCGCCCCAGGAGGCGCGCCATGGACAGCGACTGGAGGGCCGGGCTGGAGGACGTCGTCGCCGCGCGCTCAAGCGTGTGCGCCATCGACGGCAGCGCCGGGCGGCTGTACTACCGCGGCTACGAGATCGGTGACCTGACCGGGGCGGTGCCGTTCGAGGACGTCACGCACCTGCTGTGGACCGGGGAGCTGCCGACGGCCGACGAGGCCCGGGTGTTCCGGGAGCGCCTGGCGGGCACGAGGCCGTTGCCGGCGCCGATCGTCGCCTTCCTGCGCGCGCTGCCGCGCCACGGCCACCCCCTCGACACGCTGCGGACGGCGGTGTCCTTCGACGCCCTGCTGGATCCCGACACCACGGCGAGCGATCCGGAGGCGAATCTCCGCAAGGCGTGCCGGCTGGTGACGCGCGTCCCGGCGCTGGTCGCGGCCTGGCATCGGCTGCGCGCGGGGCAGGAGCCGGTCACGGCGCCCGCGACCGGCTCGCACGCCGCCTGGTTCCTCACGCTGCTGCAGGGCCAGGCGCCGCCGGCCGAGGTGGCGCGGGTGCTGGACGTGATCCTCACGCTGCACGCCGACCACGAGTTCAACGCCTCGACGTTCGCCGCGCGAGTGGCGGTCGCCACCCGCGCCGATCTGCACGCGGCCATCGTGGCGGCCATCGCCACGCTCAAGGGGCCGAGCCACGGCGGGGCCAACGAGGACGTCCTGCTGATGCTGCGCGAGATCGGGGATCCAGCGAGAGCCGAGGCCTTCGTCGAGAGCCGGCTCGGCCGGCGCGACGCCCTCAGCCGGCAGCAGCGCACCGATCCACGGTCACGGATCCCCGGCTTCGGCCACCGGGTCTACCGCGTTGACGACGCGCGGGCCCGCGTGCTGCGCGGCATGGCCAAGTCGATGGCGGAGGCGACGGGCCGGCAGCGCCTCTTCGAGGTGGCCGAGCGGGTGTACGACGCGATGCGCGCTCGCACGACGCTGCCGGTCAACGTCGACTACTTCTCCGCCGTCGTCTACGACGCGCTCGGGATTCCCGCCGACCTCTGCACGTCCATCTTCGCGACTGGCCGCATCGCCGGCTGGTGCGCGCACGCCCTCGAGCAGTACGCCGACAACCGCCTCATCCGCCCCCGCGCGGACTACATCGGCCCCGGCCCCCGGCCCCTGCGGTGAGCCGGTGAGGGCGCCTCGCGGCCGGCCCCGGTCACCGACGCACGATCACGCCGCACGCGATGCGCGCGCCGGAATTGCCCGTCGGGTCGGTGCGAAAGTCGTCCGGTGCGGCGTGGACGACGATCGCGCTGCCGTCGGCATCGAACACCGAGCTCGGTCCGGTCCCGAGCGACATCAGCTCCGTCGTGCTCTCCAGCCGCCCGCGACCGTCGGGCCCGACCGTGATGTTCGGCAGGTCGCCGGCGTGAGGTCCGCGCGGATGGTTCAGGGCACCGTGCTGGCGGCCGTCCGGATTGAAGTGGCCGCCGGCCGAGGTGAAGTCCGGCCCCTCGCACGTGCCGACCGCGTGGACGTGCACGCCCTTGGTGCCGGGCGGCAGTCCCTGCACCTCGAGGAGCACGCGCAGCGCGCTGCCGACCTGCGTGAACGTGGCGGCGCCGACGACCTGGCCACCGGCGCGGCGCAGCTCGGCCCGGGCGGTGTTGTCGGTGGGGGCGGCCATGCCGGCGCAGCCGGCCACGAGCAGCGCCGCGCCGGCGAGCCCGACGCGCCTCATGGCCGGGCTCACTTCGCGGCCTCGAACTCGGCCCGGGCCTTCTTCACGAGCCCGGGATCGGCCAGCAGGTCGTAGGTCGTCATCGCCAGCGTCTTGGCGGACTGACACATGCCCCGCCGGGCCAGGGGCGCCACCGCGGCCGCCTCGAAGGCGCGCGAGTGGATCGGCGTGCCGTGCGGGGCGATCTGCACCATCGGCTGGATGGCCGGGATGACCTGGCTCACGTTGCCGATGTCGGACGAGCCCATGCGGTCGGCCAGCGGCGGCGATTCCATCGCGCCGATCGCGGCCATGTTCGCGCGGAACAGGCCCAGGAGCGTGTTGTTGCGCTTGAGCGGCTCGTAGGGCGCCTCCAGGTCGATCACCCTCAGCGTGCACCCGGTGGCCCGGGCCGCGCCCTCGGCGCACGCGATCACGCGCCGGTGCAGGTCCCACATGTCGTCGAGCCGCGGCGCGCGGACGTAGAAGGTGCAGGCCGCGATCTCCGGGATGATGTTGGGCGCCGCGCCGCCCTGCGTCACGATGCCGTGGATGCGCGCGTCGGGCCGCACCTGCTGGCGCAGCATGCTCACGTTGTTGAACGTCTGGATCACCGCGTCGAGCGCGTTCACGCCCTCCCAGGGGTCGGCCGAGGCGTGGGCGGCCTTGCCGGTGAACTCGAAGCCCACGCGCACGATGCCGAGCAGGTCCTGGTGGAGAATCCAGCGGTCGAAGCCGTGGATCATCATCGCGACGTCGACGCCCTCGAAGATCCCGCCCTGGATGAGCTTGATCTTGCCCCCGCCGCCTTCCTCGGCCGGCGTGCCGATCACCTGGATGCGGCCGGCCGGCAGCGTGTCCCGCACGGCCGCCAAGGCGGCGCCCGCTCCGGCGCCGGCCGTGGCGATGATGTTATGGCCGCAGGCGTGGCCGATCGCGGGCAGCGCGTCGTACTCGCACAGGATGGCGATGGTCGGGCCGCTCCCGGTGTCCATCGTGGCCCGGAACGCCGTGTCCACGCCGGCCACGCCGCGCTCGACCGCGAAGCCCTGCCCGGTCAGGTAGTCCGCCAGCCACGCGGCGGCCTGCACCTCCTGGTAGGCGAGCTCGGGGTGGTCGTGGATCTTGCGCGACAGGGCTTCGAGATCGTCGGCGAGGCGGTCCACCGCCTGGCCGATGAGGGCCTTGACCGTGCTCATGGATCTCTCCCCGGGGTTCGTGATGGGCTCGTCCCGGCCGACCGCCGGCGGGAAGAACTATATCACCGCGCTCGGCGGCAGCGGTCGCATGCCGCGCTCACCCCTCGCGGTACCGGTCCGCCAGCGCCATCTGGTCGGTGGCGCCGATCAGCGCGTTGAACTCGCCGAACGGCATCGCGAGGTCCCCGAGCGGGCGCACGTCGTCTCCCGCGCGCAGCGCGGCCAGGAACCCGGTGATCGCCTTGGCGGCGACCAGCAGCGTGTCGACCGGCAGGATGACGATCGCGTAGCCGAGTGCGCGCAGTCGTGGGAACGGCAGCATGGGCGAGCGGCCGCCCGAGGCGTAGTTGTAGAGCAGCGGGGTGTCGAACGCCTTGGCGATCCGCTCCACCTCCGCCTCGTCCCGGGGGGCCTCGATGAAGAGCACGTCGGCGCCGGCCCGGGCGGCCGCCTCGCCGCGGCGCAGCGCCTCGTCGAAGCCCACGGCCGAGATGGCGTCGGTGCGCGCGATGATCATGAGGTCGGGATCGCGGCGCGCGTCGACCGCCGCCCGGATCTTGCCCGCGAACTCGGCGAGCGGGACGATCTGGTGGCCGCTGAGGTGTCCGCACCTCTTCGGCGCCACCTGGTCCTCGATGTGGAGCGCCGCCACGCCGGCCGCCTCGTAGGCCTGCACGGTGCGACGCACGCCGAGCGCGTTGCCGTAGCCGGTGTCGGCGTCGGCGATGAGCGGGATCGAGACGGCGGCGGCCAGGTTGCGGGCGTGATCGGCCATCTCGGCCAGCCCGGCGTAGCCGAGGTCGGGCAGACCCAGGCGTGAGGCGGAGGTGCCGTAGCCGGTCATGTAGACGGCCGGGAAGCCGGCGCGCTCGACCAGGCGGACCGAGACGCCGTCGTAGGCACCGGGGACCACCAGACCGCCCTTCGGCGCGACGAGATTGCGCAGCGTGCGGCGAACGCTCATGCGGCTTCTCCTCTGGCGCGCGCGATGCGGCGCTCGAGCGCGGGGTGCGAGTACAGCAGGAGCTCCTCGAGCCGGTGCGGCCGGCGCTCGGCGAGGTTGAGACTGCCGAGGCGTTCCATGGCGCTGATGAACGCCGCCGGATCACCCGTCAGCCGCAGCGCGAAGTCGTCGGCCTGCCGCTCGATCCAGCGCGAGAAGCCGTTGGACAGCGGCAGCTGGACGGCGCCCAGCAGCATGAACACCAGCGCCAGCCAGGGCAGGCCGGCCGGGTCGGCGGCGCCGGTCAGCCCCCACAGCCCCACCCCGGCGTCCAGCAGCAGGGCCGCCACGCCGAACGTCGCCACGACCAGCGCGCCCTGCACGACGAGCCCGCGGCGCATGTCCCCGTGGACGTGATGAGCCAGCTCGTGGGCCAGCACGGCCTCGACCTCGTCCTCGCGGAAGCCGGTGGCCAGCGTGTCGAAGAGGATGATGCGCCGCGTGCGGCCCAGCCCGACGACGGCGGCGTTGGCCGTGCGGCTCTTGCGCGACTGGTCGACGACCCACACCCCGATGGCCGCGACCCCGGCCCGCTCGGCGAGCGCCAGCAGGCGACGCTCGAGCGCGGCATCGGCCAGCCGGGTGAGGCGATAGAAGAGGGGCACGACGACGACCGGGAACAGCGCGGCCAGCACGATACCGGCGACGAAGAACACGCCGGCGCCGACGAGCCACCACCACGGGGTCGCCCGCATCAACCCGTACACGACCAGGACGCCCCCGAGCCCGAGCGCGCTGCCGAGGGCGGCCGCCTTGGCACGATCGGCCAGCCAGGCGCCGAGCGGCTGGTGCAACAGCCCGAACCGCCGCGGCAGCCAGAACCCGCGCAGCCACCGGAGCGGAAGTGCGAGCAGCGCCTGCCCGGCCCCCAGCACGCCGGCGACGAGCGCCACGCCTGCCCACCACGAGGAGGTCCGCGCGGCCACCGCCTCGGCCAGCGCGGTGGCCGCGCCGGAGATCAGCAGCAGCAGCAGATAGGCGGTGCCGAGCGCGAAGCCGACCAGACCCAGCCAGAGCTGCAGGCGGTGATAGCGCCTGGCGTCGGTCGACTCGGGCATGGGCGCATTGTACATAGCGCGCCGGCGCGGCATACTCGGCGGGCGCATCAGGGTCGTGGAGGTACGAGGCGATGGTGAGGGTGCTCGCGCTGCGATGGGATGCTCCGCGGCGGCGGGGCGCGGCTGGTGAGGGGATCTCGTCCCGAGCGTTCGGGTACAATGAACTGCCGTTCACTTTGGAGACGACAAGGGAGCCTGCATGTTCGAGTCCGTCGAAGAGGTCCAGCAACGGTTCCGTGACGCGCGCTACATCGCCACCCGGCGCATCGCCACTGTCGTGTTCCTGGCCGCGCGCATGGGACGGCCGGTGCTCATCGAAGGCCCGGCCGGGGTCGGCAAGACCGAGCTGGCCAAGACGCTCTCGGACGTCACCGGCCGGGCCTTGATCCGCCTGCAGTGCTACGAAGGGCTGGACGAGGGCAAGGCGCTCTACGAGTGGAAGTACGCCAAGCAGCTCCTCTACACCCAGCTCCTGCGCGAGCGGATCGGCGAGCTGATCGCGGATGCGCCCTCGCTGCCGGAGGCGGTGTCGCGCATCGCCGGCCAGGACGATGCCTTCTTCTCGTACCGCTTTCTGTCGCCGCGCCCGCTGCTGCAGGCCATCCGCGCCGACGACCCCGTCGTGCTGCTGGTCGACGAGATCGACAAGGCCGAGCCGGAGTTCGAGGCGTTCCTGCTGGAGGTGCTGTCCGACTTCCAGGTCTCGATCCCCGAGCTGGGCACCGTCAAGGCCCGGCACGTCCCGCTCGTCGTCCTCACCTCGAACAACGCCCGCGAGCTGAGCGACGGACTCAAGCGCCGCTGCCTGCACCTGTTCATCGACTTCCCGTCGCCGAACGACGAGCTGGAGATCATCAGGCTCAAGGTGCCGGAGGCCCCCGAGCGGCTGGCCCGGGCCGTGGTGGCGGCCGTGCAGAAGATCCGCGGGCTGGAGCTGCGCAAGCCGCCATCCGTGTCGGAGTCGATCGACTGGGCGCGCTCGCTGGTGATCCTCAACGCCAAGGAGCTGGACCCGGCGCTCGTCGAGTCGACGCTGACGATGCTGGTGAAGTACGAGAAGGACATCGAGCGCGTGAAGGGCGCCCTCGACAAGGTCCTGGCCGACACCCCCGCGTGATGGATCTCCCGAGCGGAGGGTCCGCCCGACCGTCGAGCGCCGGAGCCCTGCGCAGGCGCTCCGACGGGAAATAAGATGGAAGAGCGGATCCTCGAGTTCATCGGCGACCTGCGACGCGCCGAGCTGCGCATCTCGACGGCGGAGGCGCTCGACGCACTGAACGCCAGCGCCGAGGTCGGCCTGACCGATCGCGAGACGTTCAAGGCGACGCTGGCGTCCACCCTGGTCAAGGAGGCCCGTGACGAGGAGACGTTCAACCGGATCTTCAATCTCTACTTCCTCGATCTCGAGGCGCTCGGCGAGGGCCTCAAGAAGGCGCTCGGCCCCGAGGACCCCAGGGTGCAGGACCAGCTCGACCGGCTGGCCGACGAGGAGAACCTCGACCTCGACGAGCTGACCGAGCTGCTCATGCGCGGGCAGGGGAGCGAGATGGAGATGGCCATCCGCGGGGGGGCCCAGAACGCCGGCCTCGAGCGGCTGATGTACTTCCTGCAGGTGGGCTTCTTCAGCCGGCGCATCTCCGACCAGTTCGACTGGTCGGCCATCGAGCGTGACATCGAGAAGATCATGCAGGCGCTGGAGGCGCGCGGGCTCGATCCCGGCCAGCTGGCCCGCATCCGCAACTACCTGGAGCTGCGGCTGGAGGCGTTCCGTCGCATGATCCGCCAGCACGTGCAGCGGGAGCTGGAGCGCCGCGCCTACCGGGCCGGTGACAAGCTCACCCGCGAGGTCCTCGCCGACAAGCCGCTCTTCGCGCTGACGCCCGACGAGGTGGCGCAGATGAAGAGCGTGGTCGCCAAGCTGGCCCGGCGCATCAAGGACGCGCTGGCCCTGCGGCAGCGCCAGGAGCAGAAGGGCCGGCTCGATTCCCGGCGCACCATCCGCCGCAGCCTGCAGTACGGCGGGGTGCCGATGGAGGTCTTTCTCAAGCGGCGACACCGCGAGAAGCCGAAGCTGATCACGATCTGCGACGTCTCCGACTCCGTGCGCAACGCCTCGCGCTTCATGCTGCAGCTCGTGTGGAGCCTGCAGGAGTGCTTCTCCCGCGTGCGTTCCTACGTGTTCGTCTCCGAGATCGCCGAGGTGACCCAGGCCTTCTCGGCCTACCCGGTCGAGCGGGCGATCGAGTGGGCGCTCAAGGGGGCGCCGGTCGACTACCACTGCCGTTCCGACTTCGGCTACGCGTTCAGCCGGTTTGCCTCCACCGAGCTGGAGTCGCTGGACCGCAAGACGACGATCCTGCTGCTCGGCGACGCCCGGAACAACTACAACGATCCCCAGGCCTGGGCGCTGCGGCAGATCCGCGAGCGGGTGAAGGGCATCATCTGGCTCAACCCCGAGGGCCAGTGGGGCTGGGGCATCGGCGACAGCGTCATGCCGATGTATGCGCCGGCGTGCGACATCGTGCGCGAGTGCCGCACCATCGGCCAGCTCGGCGAGGTGGTGGACAATCTCGTGCACCAGTGGTGGCGCCGCGGACGCTAGGTCGCGTGGCTGGCGCGGGCCGCTGGCCCGGCGCTTGCTCATCTCCGCCGGTGTGCGTGGGCTCGTCGTACTGACCCTGATCGTCGCCGCCGGCCTGGCGTTCGCGCAGGCTGCGCCGCCCGCCGCGCCGGCCGAGTGCGTGGTCCTCGCCGATGTCGCGACCTCCCCCGCGGGCCAGTTCCCGGCCGGCTGGCAGGCGCGCAAGGACGAGGGCAGGCGCGTGTATCGGGTGGCCGAGGACGGGGGCGGGCGCTTCCTGCGGGCGGTCTCCGAGGGCCTCGGCGTCCAGGCCGGCCGGGAGACCCCCTCGTGGAATCTCGCCACCCACCCGGTGCTGACCTGGTGGTGGCGGCCGCGGCAGTTCCCCAGCGGCGCCGACGAGCGCCGGGCCGAGACCAACGACAGCGCCCTCGCCGTCTACATGGCCGTTCCCCACTCGAGGATCCGCGGACCCAAGGCCGTGAAGTACATCTGGAGCGAGCGCCTGCCGGTGGGCACGCGCCTGTCCTCCAACGACGGTCTCACGCAGGTCCGGGTGCTGCGCAGCGGCGCCCCGGCGTCGCAGGACGCCTGGATCGAGGAGCGGGTGAACGTCCTCGAGGACTGGCGGATCCTCTTCGAGGAATTGGAGACGCCGAAGCCGGGCGGTATCGCCGTTCTCACCGACGCCGACGACACCCGGTCCACCGCGGCCGGCGACTACGCCGGCTTCCGCGGCTGCCGCCGGAGCTAGCTGGCCGGCGGCCGCCGGAAGCGCGCGCACGGATCGCCGTCGCCCATGCGCGGCGTGAACCACACCCAGTCGAACGGCAGCCGGCCCCCGTACGCCGCCGCGTAGTCGCGGGGTCGCGTCCACCCCTCGCGCACTTCCAGCACCGCGACCGCGGCGATCGAGGCCCCGGGTGCCCGGGCCCGCAGATAGGCGGGCACACCGCGGTCGGTGCGCACGTGGGCGGCGCCGGCGATCAGCACCGCCCCGTCGAGGACGGCCGTCAGCATGCCGTCGGCCAGTGTCGCATCGCGCGCCCGCTGCGCCAGCACCATGCCGTTCATCCGCGTCATCGGGATGTGGCCGCAGTGGGCGTCGTAGAGCTCGCTGGCGAGCGCGGCCTCGCCGCCGTCCGGCAGCGGCTGGTCGAGCGCGTGGCGTGCGGCCAGGCCGGCGGGGAGCGCGGACCGGTCGCCGGCCGCCAGCGCGCGCACCGTTGCCGGGGCCAGGTTGGCGGCGACGATCGGCAGCCCGGCGTCCAGCGCGGCCTGGGCGATGGGCTCGTAGTACGCCCAGTCGGGCCATCCGGAGCGCTTCCAGTCGACGGCGGCGGCGAGGCCGGCGGCGTCGCGCGGCGCCGCCGCGAGGTGGCGCGCGATGGAGCCGGCGTCGTCCGCCGTGAACATCTCGAACGCCACCGCCGGGCGCCGGCCGGCGGCGAGCAACGCGCGCACGAGTGCGGCCTGGACCCGGTGGTGATCAGGATTGTCGTGCCGCTCGCCGAGCAGGACGTAGCGGGCCCGGACCAGTCCGGCCACGAGCTGCTCGGCAGTGACGAAGCGGCCGGCCCTCGTGTCCCAGATCCGCCCGGCCAGCGGGTGCTCGCGGCCGACCGGCGCCTGCCACGCTCCGAGATCGATGGCCGGTCGTGCCGCTGCGCACCCCAG
>Ga0299907_10000465_pt1 | contig 19579 bp, 15 predicted proteins | sample RVTome_16_FD_198680 | JGI IMG/M metagenome (GOLD analysis project Ga0299907, IMG submission 198680) | Soil microbial communities from uranium-contaminated site in the Upper Colorado River Basin, Wyoming, United States - RVT152D67 (version 2) ...
CCGCCGCGGGCGTGTCGAATGCGACGGCGTAGCACGGGACGCCGTGCTGCGCTGCGAGCGCCTGCCACCGCGCCCGCTGCCCGGGGTCCAGTCCGAGCGTATCGACGACGGTGAGCAGGCCGCGCTTCTGCCGGCGCTCGATGACCGAATCGAGAACCTCGAACGCGTCTGTGCTCGCTCTCAGATCATGCTCACCTTCGCCGAGCAGTCCGCGCAGCGCATCGGATGAGACCACCTGAGACGGCTCGAACTGCTCGGAGGCCCACGTGGATTTCCCCGACGCCGACGGACCCACGAGGACCACAAGACATGGCGCGACGATGCGGACGCTCACACATCTCAGCGTCTCAGATCACGGAGACCAGAGGTTCTCGGGAGAGTTGGCCTGGTTGGACCGCTTTTCGCACGAGCAGTCCAAGCGTCCTAAACGAAGTTGACGGGCGGCCTCGCTAAGAGCGGAAGGAGTTGCCGGAACAGGCCGCTGCCGACCCCCTAAGGCGGCTCGTTTTCAGCCGACAGCCGGCTCGGCCGTGCCCGCGCATTCCGCGTGCCCACAGCCACACCTGGCTTCTTCCTTGCCGGCGTTCTCGCGACAGTGGTCACCGCAGTACTCCCCTTCTGTTGCACCGCAGGTACACGGTTCGTGAGCGCATTTCGCAGGCGCTTCAGTCATGTCGCGTCCTCCTCGGTCTCGACAAGTCTGCGACTACAGTCGTTATTGACCTACCCGCGCTCACTTCAACCGAACCAGGGGTGGCACTATTCGTACACCTCGCGGCGCTGAATTGGGCGATTCTCATGCGTCTGGACCATTGACGTAACCGTCCGAAACGACGAACAACTTCACAGGTTCGGCAACGCCTTTCACGCGCTGCGCTGGGAGCTCTCGAGTCTCGAACAACGTACGGTCCAGCTGATCGATGAGCGCACGCGTCGCCACGACGGTGCCGGGCTCGGCGAGCGAAACGAGGCGCGCCGCGAGGTTCGCGTCCGATCCGAAAACGTCGCCGTCCTGTGTGACGAGCTCGCCGTAGGACATTCCGGCACGCACTCGGATAGGAACAGGAGACCAACCCCGGGCGCTCACGGCGCGCAGACATACGTCGGCGAGCTCCTGCGACGACGGCGACACGACGAGCGCCGCATCGCCGGCGAACTTCACGACGCGCGTCGACGTGCCCGCCACCATCGCCGTCATCAGCTCCTCGAATCCGGAAGCCAATGCGGAGATCTCCTGTGCAGTCAGCGATTGCGAGAGTTCGGTGTATCCGCTCATGTCCACGAACGCAACGGCGAACCGAGCCTGCCGTTCGAGCATGACGTCGAAGCTGTTGGATGCATCGAAACGGCGGCGAGAAGCATCGGCGTGATGACGGGCGGCTCCTTCCACCACGTCCCCGAGCCCGCGCAGGCTCTCCACCGATGCCTTGTAGTACCGAGCGGTAGCGAGCTCGTTGCTTGTGGCCACCGACGCCGCCGGTGTCGACGAACGTCCGGCCGCCGAGCCGGCATCGGCAAGTCGAGCCGCAGCCGATCCGATGACCCGCACGACACCGATGGTCGCGGTTTCGCCCCACCGATCCACCCAGACCTTGATGCGAGAAAATCCGTGCACGTCACCAGCGGTCGCGACGACGGCATCGCCGCCGGGGTCGGCAAGCCCGAGGGCGCGCCAAAGCCGCCGGACGAACTCCACGTCGAGCCCACACTGCTCAGCGATCTCGCGCAGCGTGTACCGGAGACCGCCCTGGAGAAGCTCCTTGTCGCCGACCAGGCCGAAGAGACGCCCCCGGGCGTCCGCTTCAACCATCTCCTCGACTGTGAAGCCCTCAGACACCAAGAACTCGAGGAGCTCGAGACGCGTGGCCGCATCAGGATGGTTGGAGTCGTAGAGGCCAGCTTCCACGTAGTCACGGATGTCCACGGGTCGAGGCTACGACGACGACGCGCGCTCGGTCGTCGTGGCTCTCATCCAGGCCGCCCGGTCACGCCCGGTCCTCACAGGCGGTCTGCAAGCGCCTGATTCGCCCCGGTGCGTTGCTCGACCCGTTAGGGCCGACTTAGGCATGGCGTTTCGGATCTTTTGACTTCGCCGTCGTAGCGAGCTGGGACGAGCGCGTCGACACGCTCGGTGATCTCGCAGGACCCGAGCGCTGGGCGTTCCACGCTCACGCATTGTCCCGGGAGACACACATCTATTGGACACGACTCCATCAATGAGCTTCGAGGGGTTCGTCAGCACGCGCGCCGGCCCAAGAGACCCGGCCGCTAACGATCGGTACCATGCACCGAGGGCTTGAGTAGGAGGACGTTTGGCAGAGCACCATCCGATGATCGCGTGATCTGATGTTGCGCTTTCTCAAGCGGACGATCGGGCGCTTCCTGCCCTACTGGCCGCTCGCGGTGGTCGTTCTGCTGGCGACCGTCGTATGGGCCGCTTTCCAGACGCTCTTCCCGCTCAGTATCGGGCTGATCATCGACCGGGTGATCGTGCCGCGCGATCCTGCGGGCCTCCGTCTCCTACTGATCGTGTTGCCCGCCTCGTTCGCGATCTACGCGGTTGCCGTTCTCCTCGCCGACCGGGCTCACGTCCGGCTGACGGCGCACGTCGTGAACGACCTTCGCCTCTTCGTGTTTCGACATCTGCAGCGCTTATCCACCGAGTTCTACTCGCGGGTCCGTCCGGGTGATGTCTCGTCACGCTTCTCCACCGATCTCGCGGACATCGAGTACGCCTTGACGTACACGCTGAACCACGGGACCGCTGCGCTGTTGTCAATGACCGCAGCTGTCGTGGTGTTGTTCGCGCTCGAGCCTGCTCTGGCCACACTTGCCGTCGGTGGGCTGGCGCTGGTCCTGCTCGGCCCCCGATTGCTCTCGAAGCGAGCCCAGGAAGCCGGGTACACGATCAAACAGCAGCAGGGGCTGCTCCAGGACATGGTCAACGAGAACCTGCAGGCGCAGCCGGTCGTCAAGGCTTTCGGGCTCGAACGTCACGTGATCAACGTGTTCCGGCTAAACCTGTCCGGGCTTTTCGGCTTCGGCGTTCGTGCGCACTTCCTGGCCGCCATGATGGAGCGCGTTCCGACGCTCACCATCGTGGCCTTCAGCGTGGCTGTGACGTGCGCCGGTGCATGGCTCGCGTTCCGAGGGGTCATGTCCATCGGATCGCTCGTGTCGTTCTATGCGGTCTTCGCGATGCTCAGCGACGCCGTCACGACGGTCATGTGGGTACTACCGTTCATCGTCCGAGCGACTGCGGCGCAGCGACGCATCGACGAGATCCTGGACGAAGCTCCGTCCGTCGCCGACCCGGACGTTCCCGTCCCGCTCCGCCGGTTCTCCCGAGACATCTCGCTTCGGGACGTAACGTTCGGTTACGACGCGGGGAGCCCGATCCTCGACAACGTCACACTCGACATCGACCGCGGCACGTCGGTGGCCGTCGTCGGGCCGAGCGGTTGTGGCAAGAGCACACTGTTCCGCCTCCTCCTGCGCGCCTACGACCCGTGGACGGGATCTATCTGCCTCGACGGTGTCGATCTTCGATCCGCCAGGCAGGAGGACTTGCGCGCACAGCTAGGTGTCGTCCTCCAGGACAACTTCCTGTTCAACACCTCGATCCGCGAGAACATCCGCGTCGTCAACCCGCAGGCGACGGATGCGGATGTCGAGGGCGCGGCCAGCGCCGCTGAGGTGCACGACGCGATCGTCGCGCTCCCGGCCGGATACGAGACCGTGGTGGGCGACCGCGGCATGCGGTTGTCACCGGGACAGCGGCAACGCGTCGCGCTCGCGCGGGCACTCGTCCGGGGGCCGGACATCCTCTTGCTCGACGAGGCGACATCGGCGCTCGACGCCACGACCGAAGCAGCCGTGAACCGGACGATCGAGCGTTTGCCGGGCGATCGGACCGTCGTGTCGATCACTCATCGACTGACATCTGCTATGACCGCGGACGCCATCGTCGTGATGGACCGGGGCCGGGTCGTCGGTCACGGCACGCACCGCACGTTGGTCGCAGACAATGACATCTACCGAGAGCTCTGGGAGAGACAGACGCGGTTCGCCGTGCGCACCGGCGGGGAGCTCGAAGCCGACGCACTGCGCAACATCAAGCTCTTCGAGGGTCTGGACGACCAATCGCTGCAGGCCATCGGTCTCCTCATGGCAACCGAAGAGCACCCGGCCTTCAGCGACGTACTCTGCGAGGGCGACGTCGGTGAAAAGCTGTACCTGATTGCGCACGGATCGGTCGAGATCGTCCGTTCGGGTCAGGAGCAGGCGCCGGAGGCGATCCTTTCGGAGGGCGACCATTTCGGAGAGATCGCCCTGCTCGACAAGGTCCCGCGGACGGCGACCGTCCGCACTCGCCGCCCGACGACGATGCTGACGCTCAACCGGAACGCCTTCCGGTCCCTCGTGGCCGCCGACGAATCGGTCCGACGCACGGTGGAGGCCACTGCTCGGGCGCGACGCGTCTGATCACCACGCTTCAGGCACGGACCGTCTCATCCAGAACGGAGCTCACATCGGGCACGATTGCCCTCTTCACGCCGCGCTCCTGAAGCGCGTAACAGATCAGCGGCAATGCGATCGAAACGTCACAGTGGCACGTCACGCTCTCGCCTTCAGGATCGATCTTGCCCCACGACACCGCCTCCTCGAGCGTGCAACCCGAGAGGCCTCCCCACTGAGGCGAGTCGGTGGTGATCTGGATCGCGTGGCGGTGCGGGCTCTGCGCGCCCACGGAAACGAGGTCGGCGAGGACGGCGGTCAGCTGGAGCGTGTCCTTAGGCACCCCGCCGCCGAGGTAAACAACGGAGCGGACCGGGAAAGCGCTCGCGACCCGGGAGAGCTGCACGAAGTCGGCGATCCCGTCCAGCACGGGCACGTCCTCCCCGTTGGTCGCAACGACTGCCGCTGCGACTCCAAGACCGCAGTCTGCGAGTGCCGGCGAGAATATCGGCACCTTCGCGTCGTACGCGGCTTGGACGATCGAATCGATGCCGCGGTCGCCAAGGAACCGCCCGAGTAGCCGTAGCAGGCCTGCGGAGGACAGCTGCACCGACCCAACGTCCCTGAGGAACGTCGCGAGCAGGTCTTCCATGGCGCGGTAATCCCATTCCGAGGCGTAGACATCGTAGAAGCGGTCGATGCGCCGCCTCGCGAGGTCGGCGTCGTCGGCCACATGCGAGCCTTGGCGGTAGGGGAAGCCGAGGCCCGGTAGGAGGTCTTCGGTCAAGTTCGCCCCCGTCGAAACCACGAGATCCACGAGTCGCTCACGGATGAGCCAGCGCACAAGCTGTGACTGACCGGTCGTGCTGAGCGACCCAGCGAGCCCGAGCATGATGACCCCGTCCTCCTCGGCCATCCGCTCCCAGACCGTCGCGCACTGCGCCAGCGACTTCGCCTGGAACCCCGTTCGACCCATGCGTTCCAGAAGGGCGCCAACGGTGGCCGTGAACGGCGCCGGAACGTCCTCGACCGGAGGAAGCGACTCGATCCCGAAGTCGTCGGTCATTTCCACGGCTCGGTCTTGTGGACGGCCGCGACCAGAGCGCAGCCAGGCTCGTCTCGGCACGTGGCACCGATTACGGCTGAGTCCGGTTCCGGGGCGGGTTTATCGCGACCACCGAACAGCTGCTCGGGTAGTTCGTCGGGCGTGCGGACGATGGGCGGAGTCATGTGTGTCCCACTACCCTAACGTCGTCGGCGCGCACGCCTGCTTTGGGTCGGGCGCGCGTTCGCCCTGCCGAGTAGCGCATCTAGGATCACAAGTGTCGTGTCGACGTAGGCTCCGACGTCGACCTTCGGATCCCAGGCCTGCTGGAGCACGAGGCCATGGAAGATCGCGGCGCAGACCCGAGCAGCGCCGACCGGGTCGAGATCACGCGGGAGGGTTCCCTCTCGCTGGCCGCGCTGAATGAGCTCGGCCAGGATCTCGATGGGCTCATCCAGCCCTTCGCGCACGACCTGCATCACACGCTCGTTGCGCAGCGCCTCCGCCCACACCTGCACAGTGATCCGGCGCCATCGCTGCTCCTCGGGATCGGCCAGACGGCCGAGGAGACCGCGGATGAGCTGTCGCAGCGCCAATGCGACGTCGACACGATCGAGCGCTTGGTCGAGCATCGTCGCCTCGATGGCGTGGCGCTCGGACGCTATCGCCGCGACGATGTCTTCCTTGCTCTGGAAGTAGCGATAGATCGCTCCGGCGCTTAGCCCGGTCTCGCCGACGATGTCCTGCATCGTCGTGCGATGGAAGCCCTGCCGGGCGAAGCAGTTCATGGCGGCCTCGAGGATCTCGCGACGCCTCGACTCCAGGTAAGCCTCGTCGACGCGCGGCACCCTAGCTCCTGCGGGCCTGGACGACGTGGTAGTAGGCGTAGACCTTCGGCCGTTTCCGTCCCCCGTAGTACCGATCGGCGAGCTCGGAAACAGGCGAGTCGGACAGAAGATCGAAGCCCCGTGCGGCCAGGTAACTAGAGACCTCCTCCGGTTCGAACCCGAAGGTGTACGGCTCCCCGACCTTGCGGACGGCGCGGCTCGATTCGGCCGCACCCTCGAAGTTTCGCGAACCATCGAGGATCGCGCGGTCGACGTACGTGAAGAGCACCGGTGAGCCCGTACCTACGAGACACGCGATCGAGCGGAACGTCTCGTCCACCGAAGCGTCTGTGAGGTAATTCGTCACGCCCTCCCAGATGACAAGCGTTCTCCCTCCGGACGCGAACCCCGCGCGACTCAGCGATTCCTTGAGATCGTCCCGGGAGAAGTCCACGGGAACAAAGGCCACGTGACGCGCCCGATCCCTAGCGACACGAGCGACGATGCGCCTCTTGATGGCCTGCGTAGACGGGTGATCGACCTCGAAGACCCGCAGCGCGGCGAGCTCACGTAGACGGTAGGCACGTGTATCCAAGCCGGCGCCCAGGACGACAGCCTGCTCGACCGCGCCGGCCGCTTCTTGCACGGCCTCGTCGATGAAGGCTGTGCGGACCAGTTGGCCTGCGCGGGGACCGGGCCATCGGCGGTCGGTCAGGGTTTCGATCCCCCGCCGGACGAGCGGGACGCGCGCCAGCCCGGCGAGAAGGCGGAAGCCGACCGGGAGGAATCGGACGGCCAGCGTGTCGTTCGCTATCCGCTCAACCGGCGAGCGACGTGCCTCGAGCGCTCGGAAGAGCGCGTTCTGCTGCGCGGTCCGGCTGGCTCTGTTCTGCCGCAAGCGTTCTCCAAGAAAACGGACGTCCGTTCACTTTACCGCAATAGCCTCGGCCTCGACGAACCGAGCTGGGAGAGCTGGGCGCCTGGCTGAAGGCTAAGCGCGTCGAAAGCCTACGACCGGCATGAACCGGGAGATCTCGCGCAGATCTTCGTCGGTCTTTGGAAACGGATAGTTGATGAGGGCGAACCCGAAGCGCATCGCCACCGGCCGCTCCTCCTTCGCCTTCCTGTGTATGTCACCGGCTTCGTCAACATCCACGAATCGCTGCACAGGTTCGAAACGCTTGCTGCCGATCCAGACCCCCGGCGAAGGAGCGGCCTTGATGTTGCGATACCAATCAGACTTCTCTCCCCAGGCCGAGGTGACGAAGACCTCGCCGGTCTCGTCATCGGTGTGAAGACGATCCACAACGGTGTGATAAAGACGACCGCTCGTCCGCCCCCGATGTTCGATCTGGACGTAAAAGGATCCCAGCATCGCCCGCAGCGGAGTGCGGTACAGGACAACGGGCGCGCGTAGGAACGCTCGCATGACGGGCGCACGTGGGTTCCTCAGTTTGCGCCGCCCGGTTCTGGACCTAGCCGTCACGATCTACTCCATCTACGCCGACGCGGTGACGTCGTAGACCCGACTCGCCAGCCCGACCACATGCGACAAGTGTGAATGCACCGCAACGCCGCTGCAATCTCAGGCGCCCGGTGCCCTTCGCGATCTGCGCCTTCGTTGATCGAACGATTTTCGGCGTGATCCGGCTCGCCGACGACCTCGACCAACGTCAGGTACCGCACGGATGGGTCTGACGAGGACAGCAGCCATTCGATCGCTCGCTCGGGCGGCGCTGCGCTCAAGAAAGACCGCCTCAACTGCCTCGACGGTCAAATTACTGCAGCGCCGACGCGTTTACCTTCACGAAGTCGGCGAGTGATCGCGGTTGTCTGCCGGTCACCCTGTGAACGTCATCGGTCACTCGCTCAGAGAGACCGCCGCGAAGGAGGCCGAACAGCGCGACGACGTTATCGGTCGTCCATTCGTCCAGACCCGCCCCGAGCATCGCGGCGCGCGCGCCCTCATCGGGTACCGGCACGTACTGGATCGGCTTCCCAATGACCGCGGATAGTTGCTCGGCAACGTCGCCGAACGTCACCGACTCCGGTCCGCTCAGGAGATAGGACTTGCCTTCGTGGCCGTCGTCGGTGAGGGCGGCCGCGGCCACGGCGGCGACATCTTCGGGATCGATCATCGCGATCTTCGCATCGCCCGCCGGGATGAACAGCATCCCCGACTCCTTGAGCTCGTCGATTCCTTGGAGCAGCTCGGTCATGTAGAAGGTCGAACGCAGCATCACGAAGGGGACGCCCGACGCCTTGAGGTGCTCCTCGATGCGACCATGAGACTCGAGAAAGGCGCATGGCGAGCCGGGCTCGGCTCCATGCGCCGAAGCTTTCACGAGCTTCCGCACGCCCGCCTGCGCCGCCGCGTCGATCACGTTGCCTTCGAGTTCAGCGCGCTCGGGGACGCCGCCGCACGACAGGAACACGACGTCGATGCCGTCCAAGCCCCGGCGGACCGATTCAGGGTCCGAAAAGTCTCCCTCGACGATGTCCGCGCCACCCCCCAGGACCTGTGCAGCCTTCGCCGCGTCACGGACGAAGGACCGGAACGGGACGCCACGATCGGTGAGCTTGCCCGCAACCTTCGATCCGAGGTTCCCGGTTGCTCCCGTGACGAGGATCATTCTGCCCTCCCTTTCGGATCGTCGAAGGCTGACTCCACCGAGTTTGACGGAACGGCGGCCTAACGGGCCCGGCCAAGGAGGCACGTGTGCCGCCAGGCTTAGACGTATTTCTACCTTCTATACCTAACTGCGGAGGCGTACGTTCACAGTTGTATGTGTCTTTCGCGCTCGATTCATGGAAGTACGTTCCCCAGCGCGAAGCCAAGCAACGAGCGCGCCGATGCCGCACACCGTCGGCGCCTCTCCGCGATCCACAGGGAAGGGAGCCGCCATGGCCAATTTGCGTGAGCTCAGCCTCAAGCACGTCTCGCCCGCGATCAGCGAGCGCCTCATCGACCGCATCCGGCTACGAGACTTCCTCGACCTCTTCCCCGTCGATCCCGGCCCGACGATCGTCGACTTCCAGCCATGGCGCGGGTACGCCGGGACGATCATGGTCATCGCCGGCAGCGGATTCTCCCAGGAGCGCCGCGACAACCAGGTGACGGTTGCCGGCGAACCCGCGCTGGTCATCGAGGCGGCAACCGATCGCCTCGTCGTCATCACGAGCACCAACACGCGAACGGGACCGGTCGAAGTCACCGTCGACAGCGAAACCGCGACGGGGCCCAGGGACTTCGAGGTCTTGGCGTGGCCGGAGCCAGGCGCCGGAGAGGACGGGCCGCCCTATTCGTACGCCGGCGCGGGCGCCGGTGGCTCTCCCTCGGCCGGCGTTCCACCCACGGGCACGGCCAAGATCCTCGTCGTCGCCTGCTACCCCACGGACCTGGTGCCGGCCGACCAAACGGCGACGCGGCAGGACATCGTGGATACCTTCGCCGAGGTCACGACGTACTACGACCAGGCCAGCTACGGCCAGCTGGACGTGCAGGTCGACGTCACCACCTTCGTGGACCTGCTCCAGAACGCCGACTACTACCACCGGGCGAACGGGTCACCCGGCTACCCCAACATCGACAACGCCGTGCTCGATCAGCTCATGGCCGAGTGTGCACAGGGCGCCGTCGACCAGGGCTTCGACCTCGACGACTACTCCGTGCTCGTAGCGTCCGTGCACATGCCCGGGCTCTCGGTGCGCGCGTGGGGCGGCTGGAGCAGCAACAGCTTCGCCTACGACGACGGCGCCGGGACGACGATCAACATCGTCACCGGCCAGCCGCTCGGCCTCATCGCGCAGCGTCACGACGCGGACTGGGGACGCGCAGCCCACGAATTCGCGCACAACGTGGTCGACGGCGGTCTCGTCCTCGGCGAGGACGTTTACGGGAGCGACCTCGTCGATGCGAGCGAAGCGACCGTCGCGGACTTCGACATGATGGGCAACCACGATTCGCACCCGTTGTTCTCCGCGTTCTGGATGCACCAGATGGGCTGGTACGACGCCGCCAACATCGCCGAGCTCGACTGGGACCGCAACCCGTTCTCGCAGGAGTTCGACCTCGTTGCTCACGGTCTGACGCAGGATGCGGATCTGAACCGGAAGCACCTCATCCGCATCAAAGTCAGCGACGGACTCTTCTACTTCGTCGAGGTTCGGCAGCGTCCAGACGTGGCCGCCGGAGACACCCAGGTCTTCGACGGGAACATCCCCCTGCCCATGGGCGGTGCACCGGACGGGGGCGTGCTCATCTCGCGCGCGATCACCGGCGAGATGAACAACAACCAGCAGACGCGACTCGTCACGCTGCTGCAGAGCCAGAAGCGTGTCATGGTCACGGGCGAGACCGGTGTCGATCCGCTGCGCACGCTGAGGATCACGGTTCTCAACGACAACGTTCAGGCGCGGCCAAGGGTCTGCCGCGTCCGGATCGAGTGGGCTCAGGAGATCGCCGACACGCCCGGCGGCGACTTCGACCTTCGCCTCGAACCGTGGGGGCCGGGGTGGGAAACCGTGGACATCTGGGTCGACCGCGATCCCTTCGGCGCCTTCGAATCAACCGATGCCGCCGGCGACCCCTCCGGGAACGGAGACAAGCCGCGACCGATGGAGATCAACCGCTTCGAGACTCGCATCCGCAACGACGGCACCGCCGACGCGGCGGACGTCCTGGTCACGCACTACGCCGTCGAGCCACCCGGCGTGGGTGACAACGGGAACTGGTCCCCACTCGCCACGTACTCGGTACCCAACGTGCCGGCCGGCGGCTCGGTCGTCGGCCGCGCGAACTGGGTGCCGCTCGTCGGCGAGCACACATGCCTCAAAGTCGCCATCTCGCAGCAGCTCGGTGAGATCACAGGTAACAACAACTCCGCCCAGGAGAACGTGTTCGAGTTCGAGCCGGCGGCCGCGTCGGTCCCCGAGCCCGTGTCGCTGACGGTGGCCGTTCGGAACCCGCTGAAGGAACGCACACTCGTGAGGATCGGCCTTGAGGGCGTTCCCTTCGGCTACTACGTGTACTTCCCACACCGGTGGCTGTGGCTCGAGCCGCTCGCCGAGCGCAAGCTCGACCTGCTCGTCATCCCCTGGATCGACTTCCGCGAGAGCAAGCACCGTACGGCAGACGTCCGGCTCTACGGCCGTGTTCCCCGGGTCTACGAGGAAAAGCTCGACGTCACCGGGAACCCGGCGTCTTGGTTCGCGCCGATCGGCGGGATCCTCGCCAGCGTGACGCCGAAGCGCCGAGGCAAGATCCGGATCGACCGGGAACTTAAGGACGAAGACGGCGAGAGGGTGACGGTGAGGGGGATCGTCGAGCCGCACATCGCCGATCAAAGCGTCCGAGTGGACATGACGCGGCCGGATGGAACGGTTCAGGTCGCGGCTGCAAAGACCGAAGTATCCGGTCGATTCTCAGCGACATTCAGGCTGTCTGGGCGGAAGCGTCGAACGAATGGAAAGTCGGCCGTAGAGCAGGGCACCTACGCGTTCCAAGCGCACATCATGGGGGCGACACGAATCGCCCCGGCCGATTCGAACGTCGTCTTCCTCGACGTGTCCGAGAAGGGTCGTGAGGAGAAGCCGACCCTGCGGCCACACAAGGAGATCGCCCTCGAGACGGCGGTGCGGACGGTGCGCCAGAAGGCGACCACCCGATCGTCGAAGGAGAACTCATCGTAGGGGCCCTCCTGGGCAACGTCCTAAGCTTGCTCGGGTTAGTCGGTCGGTAGTGGCCGCACGGCGCGACCCCTGCCCGGGACGTTACGACGGCTTCGTCGCGACCATGCCTCCCATGCGCACGTCTAGAAAGATCGGAGCCACACCGACGAACCCCGTGTCCCGCAGCCACCGCAGCTGCGCTTCGAACGAGGCCTCCCGATCGCCCTCTGCCCCTTTGGATTCGCGATCTCGCTCGATGATGCTTTCGAGCGCAGGAGCAGTCCCACGCGCTTGTTGCACACGCCGCTGGATCTCCCGGCAGGCCAACTTCTCGACGATCTCATCCGCGAGCGGATCCTCCGGGCGGAAGGCGTCGAAGAGCACGAACGTTCCCCCGGGCTCCAGGTGCTCGAACACCTTTCCGAGCAGAGCGCGCTTCTCGTCGTGGGAAAGGTGGTGAACCGCGAAGGCCGAGAAGACGAGAGACGTCGTCCCCACGGCGGCCCAATCCATCGTCTGGAGGAGCTCGCATCGGACACGATGTCGCAGCCGGCATCCCCGAACCGGGATCTCGCCTCGTCGAGCATGGCCTCGGATCCGTCTATCCCCACTCCGCGGATCGCGGGGAAGACCTCGAAGAAGACCTCGGTGAGGTAGCCCGTCCCACAGGCGAGATCCACGAAGTCGCGCGGCTCGCGCGGAAGGGATCGCAGCAGCTCGCTCAGGTATGCGCGGTGACGGTCACGATCGCCCATGACAAGCTCCGCGTCGCGGTCGTACCGCCCGGCATGTTCAGGCCCGAACGCCTCGACCGACCTATGAGAGTGAGTCACGGTGCGCTCCCTTCAATGACCTACGCCCGAACACTCTAGGGCGGTGGTCCTGGTCCCGATCAGGCTCAGGCCAGCGGAGGGCGAGGCGGGAGGCCTTCCTTGCCTCGCCACGTTTCGAGATAGGCCTCGGCCATCGCGCACGCTCCTTCGTACGGCCCGGACGGATGCGCCCCCGCCTGCCCCTGAAGTTTGGAGATCTTCTCCTCCACGTGCCGGAAGAGCTCCCCCGGCCCTTGCGCCCCCGACGTATACCCGATCGTTGCGCCGGCGTTGCACACGAAGTCGGCCAGGTAACGCACGCGGCGTCCGCGCATCACATCGATCGCGCCGGCGGTGTACGGGACGTTGGCCGCCGGAACGATCCATCGCGTCCGCAGGCGATCGGCCACCTCGGGGGTGATGACACCCGTCCGAGCCCCAGGGACGAGGACGTCGGCCTCCACCCCGAAGAGCTCACGCGGATCGGTCTCCAGCCGCGAACCGGCGTGATGGACGAACCCATCGCCGTGCACACGGCGCAGCCCGATGAGAGCCTCGACGTCCAGGCCGGCCGGGTCGAAGACGCTTCCTTCGATGGTCGAGACCGCCACGACGCGAGCACCGCGGCGAATCGCTTCTCGCGCGACTCCCCCACCGACCTTGCCGAAGCCCTCGATGGCGAAGGAGGCACCGTCCACCGAGCCCATGGCCGTCTCGGCCGCCACGACGACGCCGAAGCCGGTGACGAGGTCCTCGATCAAGTCACCGCCGATCCGAGCCGTCATGACGCTCGGCGGCGCGGATGGGTCGCGCAGCGGGGCGAAGTCCGACTCGGACGTGCCGAGGTCCGGCCCGGTGCCGAAGCGACCCTCCTGCACCAACGGACGGATCTCCTCGCAGTAGCGGGTCAGGAGCTCGGCCTTCTGATCGGGCGTCCCGCGCACGGCGCCCTTCGCTCCCCCTGCCTGGAGGCCGAGGACGCCGAACTTGTACGTCATCGCGCGAGCGAGGAGTGCGGCCTCGGCTTCCGTGACGTCGGGAGCGTAACGGGTACCGCCAGCGGAGAAACGAGCGTCGTCGAAGTCGAAGACGATGAAACCGTCGACGGTGGCCAGGCGTTGGATGCCCACCGACGGATTATCCGTCGGGAGCCGGACGCATGCCGGCGCCAAGCATCAACGCGTCGCGAACATCACGCCTTTAACAACTCTCCTCGCGCTTGACTCAGCTCGATCAATCCACGTTCGCAACGGCAACGCCTGAAAATCGTCTCGGCTTCCTCGAACGCAACGAAGGACGCATTTTCGAAAGCACCAATCGCGATCAACGTGCGCGCTTCCTCGAGCTTCATCTCCATGGCACGACTCATCTTGAGCACTTCATGAAGGATCGCCGTTGCCCTGGCCGGGTCGATTCCAGCCAGCGCCATGCCTTTGAGCCGAAGGAGAGCGAGATGCATGGGTTTCTCGACGTAGGCGAGGCTCTCGAGGCCCTCCTCGGCCTCACTAAGTGCTCGCTCACGGTCTCCACGCATCAAGCCCAATTCACCGCTCGCCGTTCGCACCGCCATGAGGAGGCCCTGCCGCCCAGCCATATCCTTCGTCTCCTCTCCAGCGAGCCGTAGTTCTTCTTCAGCTAGGAGCCAATCCGACATCGCGGCGTGGACCTTCGATAGCACTGCTCTAGCGGCGATTCGCGGCGCCAACATCGTTGCTTCCGCACCCAAACTGAGAACCCTCTTAGCGGCAGCTTCGGCTGCGCGGAGATCGTTCATCTCGAATCTGATAGTCGCGAGGTTTGATTGGGCGAGGGCCTCCCAGAAGGGCGATTGCGCCAAGGACAGCATCTGGACACTTACATCCTCGGCCTCGACCAATTCGCCCAAGAGACACGCAGCGTGAACGAGGTTGACTCCACTCTCTAGAGCCCCGATGGAAAAGCTGAGCCCGGTGCAGCCGTCGAATACCTTCCGCAGAAGATCGTGGCCCGGCCGTACCCGACCGTTGAGCAGATCGAGAACGCCTAGTTGCCGCTGTGCACGTAGCTCAGCACTGATCCGGCCGCTCCTCTGGGCAAAGAATAGGGTGCGTTCCGCCCAAGCTCTGGCGGCTGCGAAGTCCCCGGACGCGGCGAGATAGCCCGCCCACACCGATGACGCATCGAAGCCGCCGTCCCCCGCAAGCTCATCGACGTTCCCGACGCGCTCCAGGAACGACCTCGTCGCTGATAGGTCCTGCGATCGAAGCGCAACGTGTGCCGAGAGCACAAGCGCTTTCTGCTCGAGGTCCGAATCGAGCGGTCCGTTCAAGCATTCCCGCAGCAGGGCTTCCGCCTCCCCGAGCCGGCCGCCGTCGACCGCGATTTGCGCCTTGATCGCCAGCAGTCGGTTCGCATCGGTGTCGGTTCTCGCACCGGCGAGCTCGTCGAGGAGCGCCGACGCACCGACGCTATCCCCGGTCCGCGCACGCAGTTCGGCGAGCTTTTCGGTTACGCGCGAATGGCCTTCAGTACTTCCCTTCTCCCCAAGGTACGCACGGCACTCGTCCAAGACTTCAAGGGCCTGGTCGTAGTGATATAGCGCGACAAGCCGCTCTCCCAGATCCTCGAGAAACTTCGCGCCCTTGACGATGTCCCCGGATGTCACGTAATGCCACGCGAGGTCGGGCACGTTCTCGCGGAAGTTGGGGCCACTTGTCGACTCGATAGCAATGGCGGCCTTTCCGTGGAGCTCTCTTCGCCGATGTGTCGTCAGCGTCGACAATGCCGCTTCTCGAAGCAGACCGTGCTTGAAGGCATACTCAGCGGGTTCGCGCCGGCGCTCACGGATGAGGTCCGCACGGAGAAGCGCCGACAGCACGTCATCGAAGTCCTCAACCGGCTTCATGACCTGAAGAGCGCGCCTCGAGAACTCGCGACCGAGGACCGCTGCCGCTTGCAGCAGGTCCCGCGCGCCGGCCGGCAATCGGTCGATGCGAGACATCAACAGGGACTCGAGCGCCGGCGGGAGAACAAGCGCTGGCTCAGGACGTCGTTCTCCCTCGGACCCAGCTCCAGTGACCGCGTTGAAGAGCTCTTCCAGATACAGCGGATTGCCTTCAGCCGTCCTCACGAGCGCGGACTTGACACCGTCGGTCAGGGCATCAGTTGCGTCCAACGTCGAGACGAGCGACAACGCGTCTGCGTCCGACAGCGCTTGCAATCGCAGCTCATCGGTTCGGTGCGAGTACTCGGAATGAGCCTTGACCCGAAGCCTCCAGCCCAGCGCACCTGCATCGGCGCGCATTGTGGCCACGAGAAGCACCGGCGCGATGTCGGTGATCGCCAGCATGTCCTCGCCCAATTGTGCCGTGGCTTCGTCGACACGACCGAAGTTGTCGACCGCAACCACGACCGGGACCGTCCTGGCGAGGCCAACGAGCCAATCGCGATACGCGCGGTGAAGACTCGCTCTCAGAACCTCAACGGGCAGCCCGTCCAGTCGGCGATCTGCTTTCGTCCGCGGCGGCACACCGAGCAGCCGAGCCAATGGCGCGACGAGTTCGTGGCCAACCTCACCGAACAGTTGACCCAGGCGCGCTTGGAGTCGTACGCGTATCGCGATGTCGGGCATACCGGACCCGAGGCCCAACCATCCTCGAAGGACCTCCACGAACGGTGCATACGGCACGCGGCGTTCGAGGGGACTTGACCCGGCGCCCAACCAGAGGATGTCGGACGTTGCTCGACGACGTGCTTCCTCGAGCAGCCGCGTCTTCCCGACCCCGGCATCGCCCAGTATCAACACGATTTGGCCGCGCCCGGCCGAGAGCTCGGACAGGCGAGTTTCCATTCGTTCGAGTTCGTCTTCCCTTCCTACGATCGCGCGGGCGACGTCATTGCTTCGGATAGGCGTGTGCGCGATCAGGAGGTAGGCATCAGCTGGCTTGCTCCGTCCTCGCAGTTCAATCGGTCCGATGTCCTGAAGTTCGAATTGGCCGGCCAATGACTGCGCGATAGACCTGCCGACGACGATCGAGCCTGGATCCGCAACAGCTTGGAGACGCGCTGCGACATTGACGGCGTCCCCCAGCGCAACAACCCTCGGCTCCTTCGCACCAACAGTACCGGTGGCGACACGGCCGCAATTGATGCCTATTCGGACGTTGAGGTTGTCGACTCCCCAAGCCGACTTCGCCTCGCGTGCGTATTCCGTGACGACGTCGCGCACCTCCAGCGCCGCTAGTGCTGCACGGTATTGATCCCGTTCGTCGGCCGTCTCGAGGCCGAAGAAGGCGGCGACGCCATCACCCATGTACGCGCCCACCGTCCCTCCGTACTTCTCGATGACTTCGCACATGCGACTGACGCATTCGCCAACCAGCGCTTTGACTTCCTCCATGGCGAGGAATTCACCGAGAGTCGTCGACCCGACGATGTCGGCAAAGAGTGCCGTCACGAGTCGTAGCTCATCGCTGTCCGACGTCGGTTGTCGAGTCGGCGGAGGCCGCACGTCACCGCCGGTGGCGGCCTGCTTGGGCGGGAAGCCGTTGGCTCGTTTCCCCTTCACCCAATCCCCCCAGATTGAGATGGGCATTCTGCATCCTTGGGGACCTCCTGTCGAGGGCGGGTAGGGCCGGGATCCAATCGGGAACCTAGAGTGTTCTCGTGATCACTGTTGAACACAGCTGAACGACGAGCAGCGGCGGAGTCCGCAAGACTGCTAGCGGTGCCGAACGTCTCCTGGCACGAGGACGAGTCGGGAGATTCACTTTGTAGTCGGGCGTTGGATACCCACTACGACGTCGATCACGGCCGCATGGTGATCACTGTCGGCGGAACGCACCCGCAAGTTCTCGACTGGTGTCGAACGCTCGCCGAACACGCTTTCGACAGATGGGATCTCGAGCATCACAACGGAGCACATCCTCGCTTCGGTGTCGTCGATGTCCTCCCGCTCGTGCCCTACGGCATCGACGAGAGCACCGCCCGCGTTGCAGCAGCTGAACTGTCGCGGTCGATCGAGGCTCTCGGTGTGCCCGTCTACACCTATGACCGTGCCGATTCCAAAGGCCGGACGCTTCCAGAGCTCAGACGCTTCCTACGAACGACTGCACACGCAGCTCATCCGACGGCCGGTGTGGTGTGCCTCGGCATCCGGGATCCGCTCGTCGCGTTCAACGTCAACCTTCGCTGCCCGATCGGAGCAGCGCGAGAGATTGCGCGAGCGATTAGGACCCAGGAGATCAGGGCACTCGGGTTCGAGCTTCCTTCACGAGGGCTCGTCCAGGTCTCCATGAACCTCATTCAGCCGGAGCGAGTCGGACCGAGGGCCGCGTTCGATCGGGTCGTTTCACTCGCACGCGATCGGCAGCTGGAGCTCGTGAACTGTGAGGTCGTCGGGCTCGTCCCCCATCCGATCCTTCCCGAACTCGAGGGCTTACCCTTGCGTCGTCCGGTGCGGAGTATCGAGCAGGCCCTCGAGGAACGAGAACTCAGGCAGCGCTAGAGACCGGGATCCGCTCGACCACGTACTCGACGAGTCCCTCGAGCGCGTCGCGCTGCTCGATCTCCGGGAGCTTCGTCGTGATCTCGAGCGCGTCACGTGCGTAGCGTTCCGTCACCTCGCGCGCGTAGTGGAACGATCCCGTCTGGTCTAGGAGCTCGACGATCTTCGGCAGCTCGGCCTTGCCTTCCACGAGCGCCGCCGCTTCCGGGCTCTCTCCCATAGCGTGCAACAGCGGCAGCGTGTACACGCCTTCCTTGATGTCGGTCCCCGTGGGCTTGCCGAGCTTGCGCTCGTCCCCCAGGAAGTCGAGCAGGTCATCGACGAGCTGGAAAGCCATGCCGAAGTTCGTCGCGAAGCGCTCCAGGAGCAGCGCCGTCCGCTTGTCGGCCTTGCCGATGCGGGCGCCGAGGTAAGCCGGCGCGGCGAACAAGCGTGCCGTCTTGCGCTGGATGACCTCGAGATAGTCCTCGGGTCGGCGGTCGGTTTGGAAGGCCGCCTCGATCTCCTTGATCTGTCCCTCGCACAGCGCGGCGATCGTCTGCGCGAGCACCTTCGGCGCTTCCCCACCGACCTCCGCGGCCAACAGCGACGCCTTCGCGAACAGGTAGTCGCCCGAGAGCACGGCGAGGGTGTTCGTCCAGTGCGTGTTCACCGATGGGACACCGTGACGCGTGTCCGCCTCGTCGATGATGTCGTCGTGCTGAAGCGTCGCCAGGTGCGTCAGCTCGATGGCGGCGGCGAGCTTGCGGACGTCGGTCTCGTGCTTGGGATCGCCGTCCCCGAACCCGGAGGCCAGGAACGTGAGGGCCACACGCAGCCGCTTGCCGCCGGCCTTGAGCAGGTGCTGGGCGAGGACCGACACGAACGGGAAGTCGGACGTGACGACCTCGAGCAGGTACCCCTCCGTCGCGAGCAGCTGCTGCTCGACGAGGGCGAGCGGCGCTACGGGTGGACGCTCTGTCCCGCTCATGGGAGACCAGCCTACGCGGTCGGCGCGGGAACCACATACCGCTCTGTGTGTCCGGACGGGTAGAATCGCCCGCGGCGGCGGAGGAACCCACGGAGGTGTGATGGCTCGCAAGAGAGGCAAGATCGACGTCCTGCAGAACGTCTGGCTGTTCTCGGCCTGCACGAGCAAGGAGCTCGGCCGGATCGCCTCACTCGTGGACGAGGCCGAGGTGCCCAAGGGCGCCACGCTGACCAAGGAAGGCGCGGTCGGCAAGGAGTTCTTCGCGGTGGCCGACGGCAACGCCACGGCCAAGCTGCGCGGCAAGAAGATCGC
>Ga0299907_10000466_pt1 | contig 19531 bp, 17 predicted proteins | sample RVTome_16_FD_198680 | JGI IMG/M metagenome (GOLD analysis project Ga0299907, IMG submission 198680) | Soil microbial communities from uranium-contaminated site in the Upper Colorado River Basin, Wyoming, United States - RVT152D67 (version 2) ...
GATCCGGACCAGGTCGGCTATGTGGCAGGGGACACCGACGAGGTGTCGCGGGGCACGGGGACCTTCGCCAGTCGATCGACTCAGATCGGTGCGGCTGCGATCTGGAGAACCGGCCACGTAGTGAGGCAGAAGGCGATAGAGCTGGTGGGCGAGCTCCTCGAGGCGTCGCCGCTGGACGTTGTCCTCGCCGACGGCCAGTTCTCGATCGTTGGAGTGCCGGGGACCGAGATGAGCTGGGCAGAGGTGGCCGGGGCCGCCCATGAGCGGGGCGTGGAGCTGGCCGCGGAGGAATGGTTCGTTCCCGGAGCGCAGACGTTTCCATACGGGGTGCACGTCGCTGTCGTGGAAGTCGATCTCGAGACGGGCGAGGTGGTCGTGGAGCGTCTCGTCGCCGTCGACGACTGCGGCAACGTCCTCAATCCGATGATCGTCGAAGGTCAGCTTCACGGCTCACTGATACAAGGTGTCGGCCAGGCGCTCTACGAGGGCATCCAGTACTCGGCGGAGGGTCAGCTGCTCACCTCCACCTTCATGGACTACTCGATCCCGCACGCGACCGACGCCCCGCCGGTCACGGCGCAGCGTTTGACCCACCCGGCGCCGTCCAACCCTCTCGGCGCCAAAGGCACCGGTGAGGCGGGCTGTATCGGCGCACCTCCGGCCATCGTCAACGCCGTCCTCGACGCCCTGGCTCCATACGGGGTGACGGATCTGCAGATGCCACTCCGCCCGATGACCGTGTGGAACGCCTTGGCTCGGGCGAGGGAGACCTCCGCCGCCGCTTCGCGGGTCTGACCCCGGTCCCCACACCTCTCTACGACGCGGGCGCCCCGGGCACCTGGGCGGTGTCAGGTCAGTGAGATCACGATCTTGGTGTGAGGGGAGCTCTCCTGTTGAGACCAAGCGGACGCGATCGACTCCAGAGGCTGGACATCGAGATCGACCTTCACAGTGCCGGCCTCGAGCTGCTCGATGACGAATCTGTAGGCGTCGAGCTTCTCGGAAAGCGGGGTCCACCCCGAGGAGAGGCCGATCACCGAGCTGCGGACCTTTCGCATGGCTTGGAGGGGCAGCTCCACTTCGGTCCCGGCGGTGTTGCCGACTGTCACCAGCCTGCCTCCCTCACCGAGAGCGGTGATGGCGCCCATCGCCGGAGGTCCCCACAGCGGATCGATCACGATGTCGATCGGACCGCCGGCCGCTTCGACGAGGGCATCGGCAGGAGAGCTCGACTCAGTCAACTGCACGCTCGCGGTGGCACCGTGGGACTCGAGCCAGTCGAGCGATGGCCGATGACGGCCCACCGCCACGACGGAAGAGGCCCCGCGAGCCGATGCCAGTTGCACTGCCATCCGCCCCACCCCGCCGGTGGCGCCGAGTATCGCAACTCGCTCTCCGCCCTCCATGCCGGCAAGACGGAACGCCAGCTCCGCGGTCACCCCGACGACCCCGGCGGCGGCGGCGGTGTCGTCGTCGACCGATGCGGGAAGCTCGACGAGGGCCTCCTCGTCGGCGACCGCCAGCTGTCTGATCGCACCGTCCTTGCCGAATCCGGGGAGGTCGTTCTCGAACCTGACCCTGCTCCCTTCCTCGAGCGTGCTCGACCTCACGATGGTCCCCACCCCCTCGAGACCGGGAACGTAGGGAGTCACCGCCCCGGGCATCCTCCCCGAGGCCACCCTCAGCTCCACAGGGTTGAGGGCTGCCGATGTCACCGCGATGAGCGCTCCTCTGCCTTCGGTGGACGGGTCGGGCAACTCCACTGCCTGAGGTGGAGCCCCGATCGCGGTCACGTGTGCCGCCCTCATCGTGGTTGGATCGAGTGGCCGGCCATGCGATGATCCTACTGCCCTAACGTTTGCGCTCCAGAGGAGGATCCCGGACATGGACCCAGAGAATGTGGTGATCGTCGAAGAGGTGAGTGGCTCCGACACCCCTGTGGAGCTCAGATACCTCGAGACCTGGGATGGTCTCTACGCCCCCATCGGCCTACGGCTCCCTCTGGGAGAAGGCCCGTATCCGCTCGTCCTCCTCGCTTCCGGCAATGGTGGCGGCGGCATGGCATGGATCCGGGATGCGGTGGCCAATCGCGGCCACATCATGGATCGTCTTCTCGAGCGGGGCTATGCCTGCGCCTGGATCCGCTACCGAACCGAGGTCGAGCTGGGGTACCACGAGGGCGGCAGGCTCATCCGCGACACCCGTCAGGGCCGTGACATGTTCAATCGCTCCCCGCTCGAGTACGAGGACGAGATCGCAATCGTGGAGCAGATGAAGAACGACCCTCGCATCGACCCGGACAGGATCGGGCTCATCGGGATGAGCCACGGCGGGGAGATGGTGCTCAAGATCACCTCCGAGTATCACGGGATCAAAGCCGCCGTGGCCTCCGAGCCGGCCTCACACGAGTTCCTCGCCCTCAAGCCCGACGACACCGCCTTCGTCGAGCCGGCCACCGGCATGCTCAACATCGAGGAGATGCAGATGGTGGAGACGGAGAAGGTCCGATCACGAATCGACATGGACATTGCGATGGAGCGAATCTCGACAATCGAGACCCCGATCCTGGTGATGGGACGGGATGACGATCACCTCCAGGGGATCTTCAGGACGTCCTACGAGTTGCTCGCCGATGCCGGCAAGACGGTGGACTGGGTCAGCTGGGATCACGACCTCCATGGCTACGTCTTCCCGCTGCGGGGAGCTGACGGCGGGTACGAGGTCAACGAGGTGGCCAAAGCCGCCATCGACGGAGTGCTCGACTACCTCGACGAGCACCTCCGGTAGTACCCAGCGGTCTTCGGCAATCGTTTGATTAGGCTCGCGATATGGCACGCATCCCGTACCCGGATCTCTCGGGGATCACCGACGACGAGATACTCGACATCCTCGACCGCGCCCGACGGGTGGGAACCCCCCGCCCGGAGAGCCAGGCGATCCGAGCGCGGGTGCCTGCGGTGCTCAAGACCTTCACGGCGGCCTGGATGGACACCTTCGTCGAAGGGGTGGTCGATCACGACCTCAAGGAGTTGTGCCGGGTGTACGTGACCAAGACGGTCGATTGCGGTTACTGCGCCGCCCAGCGCTCCGTGGACGCCTCGGCGGACGAGTCCCACTACGCCGACCTCTTGTCCTACGCCACCTCAGACAAGTACTCCGAGCGGGAGAAGGCGGCTTTGGCATACACCGATGCGATCGTGTGGGATGCCCGGCTGGGCACCGATGAGATGTGGGAGCGACTCAACGCCAACTTCAGCCCCGAGGAGTTGGTCGAGCTCGGCTACTTCATCGCTCTCACCAGCGGCCAGCAGCGGTGGATCAAGACGCTGGATCTCGGGCATGGAGAGATCCTGGCGGACGATTCTCAGGCCGGCCTGCTCTCCTCGATCTGACCAGCGGCTCCCGCGGGGGAGAGCTCAGCTCAGCCCTTCGGAAACCTCACGTTCCTCAGACACCAGGTCGACGCTGGTTCCCTCGGCGTGACGGCTGAGCATCGAGGCGAAGTCCTGATCACCGAAGCCACGACCTATCCCATCCATCACGATCTGGTGGACCAGGGCGGCAGTGGGTAGTGGCACGTCGAGCTGTCTGCCGCTCTCCAGGCCCAACTCGAAGTCCTTGCGGAGGAGATGCCATGTGAAGGTGGGGCTGTAATCCAGGTTGACGAACGCCGGGGTCTTGTACTTGGTGAACGTCGACCCCATGACGCTGTCGTTGAGAAACTCCAGGAAATCGAAACGGGACACCCCCGCCGCCTCGGCGAGAAGAGTGATCTCAGCCATCGACTGGGTGACGACGCCGAGCATCAGGTTGTGGCAGATCTTCACGAGTCGGGCTTCATCTCCCTCACCCACGTAGGTCACTTTGCGGCCGAAGCACTCCAGGTACGGTCTCGCCTTCTCATACGCCTCCCGCGGGCCCGAGGCCACCGCGGTGAGCTGTCCCGACTTCACCACCTTCGGGTTCCCCGATACAGGCGCGGCGAGCACAGCAGTGCCGAGCTCTGCTGCCTTCTCGGTGAGCAATTGTGACGAGGTGGCGTCGATCGTGGTCGAGTCCACCAGGATGTCAGGACGCTGATCGTCCCGGGAGAGCACGCCTTGGTCACCCAACGTGACTTCGAGGACGTCATCCGGCCCGGCCACCATGGTGAAGACGATGTCGCGGCCGGCGAGATCGGCGGGTGAGTCGACGATCTTGGCGCCCTTGGCTGCCAGCGGCTCCGCCTTGGAGCGAGTGCGGTTGTAGACCCAGATATCCACGTTGGCTGCGAGGAGTCGCTCTACGAGCGCAGCGCCCATCCGACCGGTCCCAATCCAACCGACCGTGTGGGGGTACTTGTTGTCAGCCATCTAACTGCGCTCCTCTCGCCTTGTGACATGCGAGATGTGCCACTCACCGCGCGGTTCTGTCCCGCAATCGTTTGTATTATTGGACCTCCGCTGGCGCAGCGCAAACAAGTGCTCGGTGGTGTCACCGACGTTTGTCCAACCGGTTTCCGACCGGCGTCATGTCAAACGAGTACTTTCTAGGCGCCGTGCCCACTAGAACGACCCTGAAAGACGTAGCTCGCGAGGCGGGCGTGCACATCTCGACGGCCTCGAGGGCGTTGAACCCGAGCACGGCGTCGATCGTCAATCCCGAGACCGTGGAGAGGGTCGCCGAGGTAGCCCGCAAGCTCGGCTATCGCCCCCATCCCTTGGCCCGCGGCCTGCGCACCAACAGAACGATGTCAGTCGGTGTGATCATCCCTGATGTCGAGAACCCCTTGTTCGGGCCGATCATCGCGGGAATCGAGTCGGTGCTCGTCGAAGAGGACTACTCGGTTCTCATCGGCAACGCTGATCGCGGGCCGACCCACGCCGACAGTCTGATCGATGACATGCTGGAACGTCATGTGGATGGCTTGATCCTGGCTACCCCGAGCCGGGAGGTCTCCGATACGGCGCTGAGGGCACTCCGCGACCTGTCGATGGTCCTTGTCAACCGATCTGTGGACGATGACTCGATTCCGGCAATAGTCGGGGACGACCACGCCGGGATCGGGCTGGCGGTGAGACACCTGAGAGAGCTTGGTCACGAGCGGATCGGGCACGTCGCCGGCCCTTCATGGGTGTCGACCGGGAAAGGGCGAAGCGACGCCTTCCTGTCCTGGATGGCCACCGTCGGGCTAGAGCCGGATCCCGACCTCGTCGAAGAGGCCGAGTGGTATCAGGTGGATCCCGGGACGACCTCGGCCCTGGCACTCCTGGGTCGTCATCCTGACCTCACTGCGATCGTGGCGGCCAATGACCTGCTGGGCCTGGGTTGTTACCGGGCCGTTCGCTCCATGGGCAAGGTCATCGGCGTGGACGTGTCTATCACTGGCTACAACGACATACCCCTGCTCGACCTCATGCAGCCCCCGATGACTGCGGTCCGGGTCCCCTATCGGCAAATGGGTGCGGACGCCGCGAGCACGCTCCTGTCCCTGATCGCAGGTGACGACGTGCCGCCGGAGAGGGTGCTGCTGTCTCCATCTCTCACCATCCGCGCCTCGACCGCTCCGCCGTCCGTCGGCAGCAGGTAGAGGTCCGCCGCCTAGCCCGCCTGTCGAGGAATCACCGGCACCAGGAGCGACGATGGGTGGTGCGGACCGGTGTGGACGGTCACCGCACCGCCAAAGACATCGGGAGGTCGGTCGACGGGGTCGTCGTGGAGGAAGGGCCCGCACCCGGTTAGCCGGTTCTTGAAGGTGGTCAGCCTCGACTCTCCCAGGTCACCCTCGTACACGTAGTCGTTGCCCCGGACCGACAACCCGAGGCGATACCCGGCCGGCGCCACGATCGACGTCGGCCAGATCTCCACATCGAGCTCGTAGACCTCGCCCGGAGCGAGCGGTTCGACTCGATCGTGACTGTGATAGGGGCGGTATGGGAGAGACAGCTCCTCGTCGAGGTGCCGATGAGACGCTCTCAGCCAACCTTGGGCGATAGGAGTGTGCGGATCGATCGCGCCCTGGAACGTGACCTCGTCCCCGTCCGGGTCGAAGAGGCGAACGACGGCAAAGATGTCGGCGTCGCTCGTCTCCGAGGAGACGTAGACCTTGAGTGCGAGGGGGCCGGTGACCTCGGTCTCTGCTTCGAAGGGGTCGAGGAGGAAGGTGACGCCCAGCCCCCCAGTGTCGTAGCGGAGCAGCCTGGCCTCGTCGGGCGTCCTGTCTGAGAGTGTCCCGTCGCCGGCGTCGAGGAAGAGCGTGGTCCAGTCAGTGCCCGGCAGCGGCCAGGCTTCGGCAGTCCGCTCTTCGAATCGGTCGAGATGCCGGATCTGCAGTCGCACCTGAGGCTCACGTTCCCACCCGTTGTCCTCATCCTTGAGGAAGTGGGCGAAAAACCGCTTCTGGAGTCCGACCCCGTAGTCGGTGTAGAAATGAGTCCAGTGCTCCAGACCATGGATCTCGAGCCATTTCTGAGAGCTCTGGGCGCGCACGAAACCTTCGACGTTGCCTCGAAGGTGCAGACCCTGCCCGCCCCAGTTGCCGGCGCTGAGGAGAGGCACCTCGATCTGCGACCAGTCCGGCGATCGGTCCCGGTGGAACCCGTCGTCGAGGGGATGATTGCGGACCTCGGCGCCGAGGGCGGCTCGATTCTCCTCCAACTGATCGTCGCTCAGGTCCTCGTCGCCTGTCACCTGGGTCCCGGTCACCCGGCTCACTGCGCCGCGGCTCCCCAGCCCGTGCTGGACAGTCTTCACCTGCATGTCGTACCAGTTGGCCCAGAACGTGGAGAGGATGCCTCCGTGATGGGTCATGTCTCGGTAGCAGTCGGCAGCACCTTCCCAGACGCAAATCGCCGCGAGGTGATCGGGCTGTTGGGAGGCGGCGTGCCACTGGTTGATCGCGTAGTACGAGATACCGTTGAGGCCCACGCGGCCGGTGCTCCACGGCTGGGTCCCGGCCCACTCCACGCATGCCACGAGGTCACTGGTCTCTCGGGGAGAGAAGACATCGATGTAGCCGGGCGAACGGCCAGATCCCCGGGAGTCCACCCGGACCACGACGTACCCGTCGGGCACCCATTTCTCCGGGTCGACCACCTCCCAGCTCTGGTTCCGGTTGCTCGAGCCGGCCTCGACGTCGGGGTGTTGGGTCGTCATCAGCCGCCATTGGTCGGGATAGCCGTCCTGGAAGGCCAGGCCCTTGGCGTACGGCCCATACGACAGGATCACCGGGTAGCGGCCTTCAGTCTCGGGTCGGAACAAGTCGGCGCGGAGCACGAGGCCGTCGTCCATCTCGATCGGTATGTCCCAGTCGATCGTCATCTTCTCAGCCATCTCGAGGCGAGATCGTACGAGGATGCTGCGGGTTTGCCGAGGTGTGTGATCGTCGAAGCCCAAGTCTCTTCGAGTCGGGGACGATCGAGGGACGTCGGCCAGGTCTGTTGACCGCCGGATTTCGACAACATCGGTGGCTACGGCGCCGGGATCGGCTCCGAGTCGTCGAGGGGGTAGACGTTGATGTAGATGTCCGCCGGTGCCACGAGTCCGTCGTACGGCCTGTCGCGACTCTCCGTCAGCCATTGGTCGAAGAACGCCACTGTGACCGATCGAATGCTGGTCATCACCCGCTCTGCCGATGTGGTGAATGGGTTGAGCCCGGGCCGAAACAGTGGACCATCGGTGAAGTTGTCATGTGAAGCGTCAGGCACGACGGCACGCACGGCCGAGGAGCCGGCAGCTTCGAAGCGTTCCCCGATGGTCGGGTGCAGGAGTGTCTCCTTGGTCAGATAGAGAAATGGCACCGGTGGCGCAGAAGCGTCGAGCTGAGTCCCGAACGGTCCTCCCGCCCCCTGCCCATCCATGTTGAGGCAGGCGTCCAACGTGGGATCGGCTCGACATACCTCGTATGCAGTGAGACCACCATTGGAGTGTCCGAGCACCCCGATCCGACCCAGGTCGGCCGCCGCAGCGAACTGCGCGAGCTCGGCATCGCCCGCACGGAGCGAATCGAGGACGAACATCACGTCGGCCACCCTCTCGTCGATCTTGGCGGCTACCGCCGTGGCGATGTCTCCGGTGTCCATTGCGGTGTCATAGATGGCGACCTCGCCACCGGCGATGGCGGTCGCTGCTACCTGGTAGGGATGATCGATGCCGATGACCAGGTAGCCGTGGGATGCCAGGTCCTCCGCCACGGACCCATAGAAGGCGACGTTCGTCTGATTGCCGGGTGATAGGACGATCACAGGGTGGCGCCCGTCTGTGATGGTGGCGCCGTCGAGAGCGCTGGTCCTGACGAGTGGCAGCGCGGCGACCTCGATGCCGCTGAGTGCGCCGCTCGCGGTCAAGCCCTCGGCGATGTCTCCCAGCCCATCGACATACGCGGCGGGGGTCCCGGTCTCTGCCACGGCTGGATACCAGAGCTGAATGGGAACTGAACGAAAGTCCCCCGCCTCGGAGGTGTGGGCCTCGGGTCGGTCGGTGTCGAGGAGGACGACCCGGTCCCGACCAACGGGGAGCACCCCTGTCGGCGAAGGGGTCACGAGGTGCGCTGCTGTCGATCCGATGAGAAGGGCGAGGAGAGAGGCGACGGCCAACAGCAGCATCCGCCACGGTGGCTTGAAGCCACCCACACGACGGGTTCGGCCAACGGGAAGCGACAGCGACTCAGATGTCATGGTGCGGGGACTCTACGGCCGATTTCGTCGGTCGGAGGCCAGATGGAGTGCACCTCGAGACCGTCAGGCCTGGTTGGCTGCGCATGACGGAGGTCCGCCCGTCACTACCCTCGCGAGAGTGGAACACGTCGACGTGGTGGTTGTGGGCGGCGGGCAGGCAGGACTGGCCATCTCACACCAACTCTCCGCCCGAGATGTCGAGCACGCCGTCCTCGAGCGTGACCGCGTCGGGGAGAGCTGGCGACGCCGCTGGGACACTTTCTGCCTGGTCACCCCGAACTGGACTGTGCGAATGCCCGACCACCCCTATGACGGCGACGATCCCGACGGGTTCATGCCGCGAGATGAGATCGTCGACTATCTCGAGAGCTACGCAGCCGCCGTCGCCGCACCTGTCCGCACCGGGGTGGATGTCCAGTCGGTGACCAGAGAGGACGAAGGGTTCTCGATCCACACTTCGGACGGAGACTTGAGAGCCCGTGCGTTGATCATGGCGACCGGCGCCTATCAGCGTGCCCATCGCCCTCCGGTGGCGTCGGCGCTGCCCGCCGACCTCCATGTGATCGACGTCGGCGACTATCACAACCCAACCGAGCTACCGGACGGACCGGTGTTGGTCGTGGGCAGTGGACAGTCCGGATGTCAGCTCGCCGAGGAGCTCGCCGGAGCCGGTCGGGAGGTGGTGTTGTGCTGTGGACGGGCGCCGTGGGCACCCCGCCGCATAGCGGGCAGGGACATCGTGTGGTGGGCCACCGAAGACGGATTCCTCGACCAGACCGTCGACGACCTCCCGTCCCCGGAGGCCCGTCTCATTGCAAACGTCGTCACCACCGGCCGCGATGGGGGCCACGACCTCCATCTCCGCACGCTGAGAGCGATGGGCGTCGAATTGACAGGTCGTCTCGACGGCGTCGAAGGCCATCGTGTCCGTTTTGCCGACGATCTGGTCGAGAGTGTCGCCTGGGGCGACGAGAGGTACCAGATGCTCACGTCGGGCCTCCCCGAGCTCGCCACCCGGCTCGGCCTGCCGATCCCTGAGGTTCCCGAGCCAGAGCCGTTCCAGGAGGGCGGTCCCGAGGAGGTCGACCTCACCGGGTTCGGCGCAGTCATATTCACGACCGGGTTCCGGCCCGACTTCGGGTCGTTGCTGCCGTGGCCCGACGTCGTTGACCAGCAGAATTTTCCCAACCAGCGTGATGGCGTCAGCCTCACCGTCCCTGGTCTCTACTTCATGGGCATCCACTTTCTCCGCACCCGTAAGTCCTCCCTGCTCTCCGGAGTCGGTGAGGACGCGGCCGTCGTTGCCGACGCGGTCGCAGCACAGATCTTCGGATGACTCGCATTCGAGAGCCCTTCCGGTTGAACGTCGGGGCGCGGGCCCTCGTCTGAAGTCGCGGCCCTTATGCGAGAATGCCGCGTGATGCCGTCCGTCGCACATATCCGACGTGCGTCGACGAACGGATGGCCGGGATGAGCCAGAGGAGGAATCATGGGTGAAGTTGTTGGAGCCGGGCTGTTGGCGCATGTCCCTACGATCATGCTTCCAGAGGAGACACGCCGGGAGCTCAACCGTGGCGAGGACTTCTCGCTGGTGGGTGCCTTGAACGACCTGCGTGCCGATGTCTTCGAACAGGTCGACTACGACACCGTCGTCGTGCTCGACTCGCACTGGTTCACCACTGTCGAATTCGTCGTCACCGCCCAGGACCGGCGCGCCGGCCTCTTCACCTCGGAGGAGCTTCCGAGGGGCATGATGCGGATTCCATACGACTGGCCCGGAGATCCCGAGCTCGCCTGGGCGATGGAGACGTTGTCACCCCAGCACTCCACCTGGGTGACCGCTATCGACGATCAGTACCTGCCGGTCTTCTACGCCACCGTCAACCTCTGGAAGTATCTCGGCGAGGGGCTCGAAAAACGTTGGATCTCGGTGAGCGTCGCCCAGACAGGTCAGACGGAGGACTTTCTCCGTGCCGGTCGCGCCCTCGGCCAGGCCATCGAGGAGAGCGATCGCAAGGTCATGTTGATCGCATCCGGGGCGATGTCCCACACATTCTGGAAACTCCGCGAGCTCAGGGACCACGAGGCTGCAGACCTGTCCAGCATCCGCACGCCCGAAGCTCGCGCCGCCGACGAGGAGCGGATCGGCTGGCTGAAGGAGGGCAACCACGCGAGGGTGCTCGACACGATGGACGACTTTCTCAAGCACCGGCCGGAGTCGATGTTCGCCCACTATCTCATGATGCTCGGCGCCATCGGGGAGGGGGCCTGCACCGCACGCGGCCGTCAATACGGTGAGTACGAGAACTCGATAGGCACCGGTCAGGTCCACCTCTGGTGCGACCGGCCCGACGAAGGGTTCCCTCGATACCACGGCACCCCTACCGACCCCGATTTCGTACGCCAGCAGGCAGGGCCCGACATCCCGGCAGCCGGCTGAAAGCCTGCGCAGGCTCAGTCGGCGTGAACGAGAATCGCTCGAGTCGGGCAGGAATCAGTCGCCTCACGCACCCGTTGATGGAGCGATGGGTCGGGGTGCTCGTCCTTCACCTCGGCAACCAGGTCGACCTCGAACACCTCGGGGCAGATCATCTCGCATTGGCCCGTGCCAACGCACAGCTCCTCATCGACGGTCACTCGCATCCGTTCGATCCTACGGACCTTGGGCGCCCATCCGATAGGTTGGCCGCATCATGATCGACCCTGAATCGATCACCCTGGCGGACCTCGAGTCCGACCCGCATCCCATTCTCGCCGAACTGCGAGAGCTCGCTCCGGCGGTCTATGTGCCGAGCATCGAGATGTGGCTGGTCACCCGTTGGGACGACGTCGTCCACGTGTGCCAGACCCCGGAGCTGTTCACCTCCAACACCGACCCGAGCTGGCTGCGCGAGTGCCTCGGGGAGAACATGCTCACCCTCGACGGCGGACCGCACGACAGGCTGGCCAACGGGATGCGACCCCCATTCGCCGGCACACCGTCCGGCAGGGCGATGGCGCAGCGCCTCCCCACGATGCTCGACGAGATCATCGACGGGTTTGCTTCGTCGAAGCGAGCGGATCTGATGCCGCTCTATGCCGAGCCCCTGGCCAATCTGACGTTGCTCGAGGCACTAGGGCTCGACACGGTGACCTGGCAGCAGCTCGCCGGCTGGTGCCACGGGGTGATAACCGGTCTCGCCAACTTCGAGAACGAGCCCGAGAAGGCGTCGGTCGCCGCCAGGGCCCACGGTGAGCTCGGCGATGCCCTCGGCGCTCATCTGAGGGCGATCGACGGGAAGGACGCCTCGTCTGGCCTGGCGTCCTATGTTGCAGCCGGTTTCAGTCCCGAGGAGATCACCAACAACGTCCGTCTCATGATCTCCGGTGGGATCAACGAGCCCAGAGATGCTGTCGGGCTGGTCATGTACCAGATCCTGAAAGACCCCGAGCTGCAGCGACGGGTCTTGGGCGACCGGTCTGTGATTCGCAAGGTCATCGAGGAGACGTTCCGCTTCCACTCTCCTGTGGGAACCGCCACCCGGCAGACCACACGCGAGGTCGACCTCGATGGTGTCGCCATCCCCGACGGGGCCATGGTGGCGGCGGTCCTCACTGCTGCCAACCGCGATCCACGCCGGTGGTCGGACCCCGACTCGTTCCTGATCGACCGTGGCGAGGGGGCGCACCTCGCCTTCAGCGTCGGCGAGCACAGATGTCTGGGTGAGTGGATGGGGCGTCAGCAGGTCAGGATCGGGGTGGAACGTCTCCTCGACCGGCTCCCCGGGCTCCGTCTCGACGGGGAGGTCGAGCTGCACGGTTTCGAGTTCCGCGGCCCGGTGTCACTGGCCGTGGCCTGGGACTAGGGGCCCGTCAACACCGTCCTAGTAGTACTCCAGGTACTCGTCGAGCTCCCAGTCTGTCGTCGACGTGACGAATCGCTGCCATTCGGCGCGTTTCACCGCCAGGAAGCCCTCCACGTAGCCGGGGGAGAAGTCGGCGACGAAGTCCTTGTCATCCTCGAGGGCGTCGAGGGCAGCGCCCAGACTCGGCGGGACGGAGACATCGGTGTCCACCCCGGTGATGCAGTCCTGGGTCTCCGCGGGCGGGCAGTCCAGCTCCTTCTGCACACCCCGCAACGAGCTGACGAGACATGCGGCGGCGGCCAGGTGGACCGAGGTAGCGCCGTCTGCGAGACGGTGTTCCAGACGGGTGCCCGGCCCACGCGAAGGGGGCACCCTGACGGCGACGCCACGGTGGTCGAAGCCCCAGTTGGCGTAGTAGCCGTTGAGCTGTCCCGGTTGGAGACGCTTGTACGCATTGACCGTCGGCGCTACCAGGGCGGTCATCGACGCGTGATCGTTCACCAACCCGGCGATGCATCGGCGGGCGAGGGTGCTCAATCCGTCGGGGTCGGAGTCGTCGGCGAAGGCGTTCTGGCCCTTCTCGTCGAGCATGGAGAAGTTGACGTGGATCCCGCTCCCTCCTCGATCGGTCATCGGTTTGCCCAGGAAGGCCAGGAGATATCCCCGCTTGGTGGCGACCTCCTTGGCCATCACCTTGAAGAGGAAGGCGTCGTCGGCGGCCTGGATGGCGTCGTCGTAACGGAGCGTCAGCTCGAATTGGCCGTCGTCGTATTCCGAGTTGACCGACTCCAACTCGATTCCCATGTCGTGTGCGGTATGCATGATCTCCTCGATCGTCCCGCTGGGGTCGACTGAGGTTCCGGTCCCGTACACGTAGGAGCCGGGGGTGTGAATCGGCTGCCAACCACGATTGCCGTCCGGCTCGAACAAGAACGCCTCCAGCTCGAGCCCAACCTGAGGGGTGTAGCCCAGATCGTTCCAGTCGGTCACGACTCTCTCCAGGATGGAGCGCGGAGAGAGCTCCACCGGCGTGCCGTTCTTGGAGATCGAGGCGACCACCACACCTGTGCCCGGCTCCCACCCGGGTCGGATGGCATCGATCGGGAAGCGTGCCTCGACATCGGGAAAGCTCTCGTGGTGCGCTCCCGGGAAGGGCTCCATCACCCGGTTGAGCTGCAGGGAGAACAGCGCGACGCAGTGGTTGCTGCCTTCCTCGGCGCGAGCAGCCGAGAGATACTTGCCCCTGGCAAGGCCCAAATGGTCGGGCCACAGGTAGCGAACACGGTCATAGCTGGTGTTCTTCAACCCCGACGCTCCTCGCTGTAACTGGCGGACTGGTCCACTGAGCCGGGCCGGACAGTACCAAGGGGCAACGGGCTCCTGCTTCGAGGAGACGGGCCATTGATAGGCTTCGATGGTGCGGGCCATCATCATCGAGCACGACCGGCTCTCGACACCTGAGCGGGTTGGCGAACATCTCGAGTCCCTCGGAGTCGAACTGGAGCCGTTCGTCGTCGTCGACGACATCGAGGACCCGGAGGTGACGGTGTCCTTCCCCGACCCGGACGGCTGGGACCTCGTCGTGCTGATGGGTGCACCGTGGTCTGCCTACGACCCGAGGCTCCGAGGCTGGGTGGGCCCCGAGTTGGAGTTCGTCCGCCGTCATCTCGATCGGGGCACTCCCACCCTCGGCATCTGCTTCGGCGCCCAGATCATGTCTGCCAGCCTCGGGGGGACCGTCTCCCCGTCGCCGCGGCCCGAATACGGGTGGGGGACCATCGAGTCCGATGAGCCTGCCATAGCATCCGGACCCTGGTTCCAGTACCACGGGGACGAGTTCAGCCTCCCTGAGGGGGCCGCACCGCTGGCCAGCAACGCCTCCGGCCTCCAAGCGTTCGGCTTCGGCCGAAGTCTCGCAGTTCAGTTCCACCCTGAGGTGACACCGTCGCTGCTCGAATCCTGGTGCGCCGTGGGCGGTGACAGGAAGCTGATCGAGGTCGGCCTCGACCCGGGAGAGCTGATCGAGGAGACCACCCACATGGCCCGAGCCTCCCAGGCGGCTCTGGAACGGATGATCGATTGGTGGGTCGACGGCTTCGACTGAGGGCTCAGCCAGGGCAGAGAGACGCCTGCCTTCCTGAGCCGCATCGGCTCCTCGGCCATGTTTAGATTCGTGCCGTACGGCGACGAGGAGGCGACATGTCCGGTCAGGATGGGTCTGGTCTGAGGCTCGAAGCGGCGGCGGTGGGTTTCCCGACCGCACTTGCGACGGCAGTCGGGTTGATCATTGCGGGCTCGGTCCTGCTCACAGCGCAGACCGGATTCGGCGCCGGCGGTTACATCTTCGCCTGGGCGATCGTGATCGCATTCGTGTTGATGCTGGCCCAGTCGGCGAGCTTCGCGGAGGCCGCCGGCATCCTCCCCACGGCCGGTTCCGTCTATGACTACGTGGCGGCAGGCATGGGGAGGTTCTTCGCCATCACTGCGAGTCTTGCCGCCTATCTGCTGGTCCACGTCTTCGCCGGAGTCGCCGAGACGGCCACCGCCGGTGTCTTCGCATCGTTCAACTTCGGGTTCCTCGAGGGCTTCCAGGAATCGGGCTCGTGGTGGATCGGGGTCGTCCTGGTCGTCATCCTGAGTGGTGTGAACATGCTGGGCGTCAGGCCCTACGCGTCCACCGAGATCGCCATGACTGCGTTCATGTGGGGAACCCTGATCATCTTCGGCATTGCCGGAATGCTCAGTGAGAAGCAAACGAGCATCACCGGGTTCTTCGGCGAGTCCTTCGTCGGCACCGACCTGACGGCCATTCTCACCATGGTCGGCCTCGCCCTGTTCCTCTTCGTCGGCGTGGAGTACGTGACCCCGCTGGCCTCGGAGATGCGAGACCCGGCGAGGACCATCCCCAAGGCGATGTACATAGGCGTCACTGCTGTGGCCCTCGCCATGTTCCTCTACGGGGCTGCGGTGGCCCGCCAGGTAGAGAACGTCGACCTCGGCGACGGGACCTTCATACTCGACACGCCGCTGGCGATACCAGCCTTCGCCCAGGCGGTGATGGGTGACTTCGGCCAGGCCTGGCTCGGGATCGCCGTGCTGTTGGCTTCGGCGGCCACGCTGAACACCGTCATCGCCGGTGTCTCCAGGATCTTCTACGGGATGGCCAAGGACGGGACCCTGCCCAAGGTCTTCGGATATCTGCATCCGAGATACAAAGAGCCCTGGGTCGGCATCTTCCTCGTGGCGGCGATCGCAATCGTGGGGGCGATCATCCTCGATGGTGATGTCCCCTCGATCATCAGCCTGATCCTGGCAGCGGTCATGGCGTGGATCTTCAGCTACATCCTCGTCAACATCTCGGTGGTGATCCTGCGGGTGCGACGTCCCGACCTCGACCGGCCGTACAAGACGCCTCTCTACCCGTTGCCCCAGATCCTGGCCTCGGTGGGGCTGCTGGTGGCCGCGTGGTACATCGCCCCTCCGGGTCTGACCCGCGGTGACATCTACACGCCGTTCTTCATCATGCTCGGCGCCTGCGCCCTGTACGCCCTCATCTGGACGTACGGAGTGCAGAAGTCCAACCCGTGGAAGCCTGTCGACCCCGAACTTCTCAAGGCGGAGGAGGGCATCGAGTCTTAATGCCGGCCCGCTCCGAGCGGGGGAAGCTCGCTCTGCCCTCAACGCGTCTGGCGCGCTTGGTCGAGGGAGACCTGACGGGTCACCGGCGTCAGACGGGTGATGACGGAAGGGTGCGCTTCGTCCCTGTCGGGGAGGGCTCTCCTCTCGAAATGGTGTCCCGCACCGAGAAGAGGTTCCTCGGTCGAACCGAGATCGCGGTGTTTCGGGCCCCTGTCGATCTCTCTGTGCCCGAGGCGTCGATCGTGGCCGTGAGACACACGGGAGGCCTCAAACGGACCGGGGTCACCGCCGTCCTGGTGCAGGGTGGTGAGTTAGGGGAGCGTGTTGCCTCTGCCCTGGCCTCCGACGCCGGTCTGGCGAAAGCCCTGTTGCGGCTGGACTTCACCAGGTTCGAGATCATTTGCGACTCTGAGGGGTCACGTGTCGAGGTCGAGCTCATGGGGGCGACACATGTGGCGATCGCCCTGCCCCCTATCCGCTCCTACATCCATCTCTACCCCGATCAACTCGATGCGATGACCAAGGGGCTCGAGGAGGTGCGCCGGGTAGTGGGATCGGTCTGATCCGGCCTCAATCATCAGCGCTGTGCCGGTGCTTGCCCGGTGACCAGCTCACTGCGTCGTAGGTCGACGACGCGAATGTGAATGGTTCCTCTTCCAGATCGGTGGCCATGGTGTCGTTCCACCGGTTGAGGAACCCGAATAGGGAGATGACAGCCAGGATCTCCACGATCTCGCCCTCGGTGTAGTGATCCCTGAGGTCATCGAAGTGGCCGCCTGTCGCCAGATTGGGCTGCAGGGAGGCATCACGCGCCAGCCGGAGGGCGCTCCGCTCCGCTTCGGAGAAGAGGGGGCTGGTCTCGAACTCCCAGACCGCGGCGATCTTCCGAGCATCCACTCCCCGCTCGCGGGCGTCGACCGCCTCATGTGCCTGGCAGTAGCGACAGCCCGCCGCCTGACTCGAGATGATCGCGATCAGAGGCTTCAGCTCGATGGGCAGAGTGCCGGCGCGCCAGATCTTGGTGATCAGGTCCGAGAAAGCTCGCAGGATCTCGGGGCGCCGGGCCATCGTGAACAGACTGTTTGGCACGAAGCTGAGCGTCTCGTCGTAGTGCTGAAAGAGCTCCTCCAGCTCGGGGAGGTCTTCGCGGCGCAGTGGCTCGAGATTGGCCACGGTTATCGGTTGCTCAAGCCAGCCGCACCGCGATCGGGAGGTGCTTGATGCCCCGGATGAAGTTGGAGCGGAGTCGTGGCACCGGGCCCACGATCTCGATGTCGGCCAGTCGGGGCAACAGCTCCTCGAGTGCCACTCTCACCTCGAGACGGGCCAGCCACGCACCGAGGCAGAGGTGACGGCCAGATCCAAAGGCGAGTTGGTCGGTCGGGTTGCGGTGGATGTCGAACCTGAACGGGTCGGGGTAGTGGTCCTCGTCGAAGTTGGCCGAGATGTAATAGACGACCACCTTGTCACCTTCGGAGATGGGAACGCCCCGCAGCTCGGTGTCTCTCGTGGCGGTGCGCCGGAAGTGCATCGTCACGGACGAGTAGCGGAGGATCTCCTCTGTGGCCGAGGCCATCAGCTCGGGGCTCTCCCGGAGCTCATCCATCTGGTCGGGGTTGTCCATCAGGAAGGTCAGCCCGTGGCTCAGTGTGTGCCGGGTCGTCTCGTTGCCCGCAACCATGAGAAGGGAGAAGAAGTTCTTGAACTCCAGATCGGTCAGGGGCACGCCGTCCGGCTCCGCGGTCAGCAGGGTGGTGATGATGTCGTCCTGGGGGCTCGCCCTCCGCTCCGCCGCCATCTCCTCGGCGAACTCGAAGACCTCCAAAGCTGCAGGGCTGCGAAACGGGAGCAGCCGGTAGTCGTCGGTGTCGACCTGATCCACCACGAATTGGGTGTACTCGGAGTCGGTGTGGCTGATCATCTGGTCACCCCAGGTCACGAGCCGATCAGCGTCGGCCTCGGGAACCCCGAGCAGACGACAGAGGAGGCGGATGGGTAGCTCCTGTGCGATCTCGGTCACGAAGTCGAACTGCCCGAGGGGGAGCACCCTGTCGAGGACGTGGCTCGCCAGGGAGCGGAAGGCATTCTCGTACGTGGCTATCACCCGCGGCGTGAAACCCCGCGACACCAGCCGACGCAGCCTGGTGTGCTCGGGGGGATCGAACTCCATCATGGTGCGACGAGCCTCGAGCTCGTCGGGCGCCATCTCCTCGAGCCTGATCCCCTTCGTGGTGGTGAAGCTCTCATGATCCCGGCTCACCTGGCCGACGTCGTCGTACTTGGTCACCGCCCAGAAGCCGGAGTTGGGAGGTTCCTCGTCGATCCAGGCGACCGGGCTCTCCTTGCGAAGACGGGCAAACGTGGCGTGGGGGACGTCGTGGAGATAGGTGTCGTGATCGACGATGTCGGCGTAGGCGTCGCCAAGGTGGACTTCGGCTGTGGTCAACGTGTCACCTTCCCATAACCCACGTCCTGGCTCCTTGAAGTTTGCGGCCTCTGCGAGTCTATCGGGAGGGGGCCTGTCCTAACCTCCCGGCGTGGCTCGTCATCCAGCCCGTGCCGAGGTGGTCGGCAGCCTGCTCAGGCCGAAGACACTGAAGGCTGCCGTCGACGGCTTCTATGGGGAGGGGCACCGGGCTGTGCTCGACGCCGAGCGCGCCAGAGAGAGCGATGAGCTGCACCGGGTGGAGGACGAGGCGATCGTCGAGGTCGTCCAGCGTCAAATCGATCTGGGTCTGGACGTCGTCACCGACGGTGAGTTCCGCCGCTACATGTTTCTCAACTCCTTCTGGGATGCGGTGCGCGGCTTCTCCACCGAGGACAACCCGGTCGAGTTTCGCAACGACAGCGGGGACAGAGTGGTCTGGCACGTCCACAAGGTGGTGGACCGCTTGGAGAAGGTGGACAGCCCGGTTTCCCGGGAGGCGGCGTTCATGTCCGGGATCACGGATCACCCATTCAAGGTGACGTTGCCGGCGGGCTCGATCTTCTCCAACCCTTACACATGGAAGCCTGGCGTCAACGACCACGCCTACTCGACGAGACAGGAGCTGACGGATCATGCCATCGATATCGAGCGTCAGTTGGTGGCCGATGCCGTCGCGGCGGGGGCCAGGTACGTGCAGTTCGACTTCCCGATGTACCCGTTCCTCGTCGACGAGCGTTGGCGGGGTCAGATGGTCGAGGACGGATTCGATCTAGATGTGGTCATGGAGGAAGCCATCGCCGCCGACCGGGCCGTCCTCGAGGTGATCCCCGAAGGTGTCACCACCGGTCTGCACATCTGCCGTGGCAACTACCGCTCCCGATACCTCTGCGAGGGCTCCTTGGAGCCAATCGCCGAGAGGATCTTCAACGAGCTGGACTACGACGTGTTCCTCGTCGAGTGGGAGG
>Ga0299907_10000467_pt1 | contig 19530 bp, 24 predicted proteins | sample RVTome_16_FD_198680 | JGI IMG/M metagenome (GOLD analysis project Ga0299907, IMG submission 198680) | Soil microbial communities from uranium-contaminated site in the Upper Colorado River Basin, Wyoming, United States - RVT152D67 (version 2) ...
ATCCCTGGGTCGTCAGCCCAGCGCGCGCGCCTGCGGCCACGATCGCGGCATCGAGCGGGTTCTCAATGCCGGTCTCGAAGGCCGCGTTGAGAAAGGCGAGCCGGCGAACCTCGTCCGAAGCCCGGTTGCCGGCGTCAAAGACGTCGCTCAGAACGATGGCGCCTTCGGTCAGCGTGCCCGTCTTGTCGGTGCACAGGATGTCCATGCTGCCGAGGTTCTCGATGGCGTCCAGGCGGCGGACGATGACGCCACGTTTGCTCATGGCTCGGGCGCCGGCGGAGAGGGTCACGCTGATGATCGCCGGCAACAACTCCGGCGACAGACCGACCGCAAGCGCCACGGCGAACAACAGCGACTCGATCACCGGGCGATCGAGAAGCAGGTTCACCGTGAGCACGAATAGGACGATGACCACCATCACGCGGATGAGCAGATAACCGAACTGCCGCACGCCGCGCGCGAAGTCGGTCTTGGGCGGGCGCACTCTCAGTCGTGCCGCGATCGCCCCGAACTCGGTCCGGCGACCGGTCTTGACGGCGAGAACCTTCGCGGTGCCGCTGCGTACCGAGGCGCCGAGAAAGACGGCGTTGGTTCGGGCCGCAATGGGCGCGTCCGGCAAGATCATTCCGGGCCGTTTCTCGACGGGGAAGGACTCGCCCGTCATACTTGCTTCGCTGACGAGGAAGTCCTGCGCCTCAATTACGAGGCCGTCGGCCGGGATCAGATTGCCTGCCGAGAGCAGTATGAGGTCGCCGGGCACGATAGTGCTGACGGGCACCGTCTGCTCGACGCCGTCCCGTATCACGCGGCACATCAGCGCGAGGCGGCGCTTCAGTTCCTCGACCGCGTTGGACGCCCGGTATTCCTGAAAGAAGCTGAGAAGCGAGCTGCCGAGGACGATCGCCAGAATGATGGCGGCGTCCACCCATTGGTGTAGCACCAGAGAGATCGCCGCGGCGAAAGCCAGTATGAGGACGAGCGGGCCCTCGAACTGGCGCAGAAGAAGGCGGAGCGCGCTCAGGCGTGGCGCGTCTTCAACACTGTTGGGGCCGACTAGGCTAAGCTGTGCGGCGACTCGATCGGACGACAGACCGTCCGCGCCCGATTCCAGAGCCGCGGCCAGCGCGGAAGCATCCCGGCTCCAATAGGGAAGTTCACTGCCTGCCCCGCTCATCCACGTCTCCGATCTACGACTGCAGCACGCATATCCAGGTGCAGGCGACTCGTCCTCTTTTTTGAAGGACACCGGCATGATCTGCCCCACAAGCTTCAATTCAGAGTATTCGACGCTGCACTCCCTCACCAGCGCTAGGCGTCGTCCGCCGTTTTATTGCAACGAGCGGGAGGAACCCCGGGGAAGCAATCTGAAGGGTCCGAGGCTCAGTGAGGCGGCTTAGACTTCGACCAACGTTGTGTGGCCGAAATCCTTGCTGTAATCCAAAACCGAGATCACCTTCGGCGTGATCTTCACGAAGGCGAAGCTGCTCGGCCCTGGCTTCGGCATCGACTTGAGCTGCGGGAACTTCGCCAAGATGAGTTCGGTGGCGCGGGCGATCTCGGCTGGGTCGGTGACGACCTCGGCGGTCGCGCCCAAGGACAGTCCTCGGATCCGGCTCCAGTGGTCCTGGTCGTGATCGACCGTGAGCGAGACCTTGTTACAGCGCTCGATGTTTCGGACCTTCTGGCTGTTCGCCGCGCATCCGACATAGAATGTGAGGCCATCATGGACGTAGTCGACCGTCGTGGCCTGCGGCCAGCCGTCCTCGCGAACCGTGGCGAGCGTCAGGATGTTGTGCTGTCGCAGGAGATCCAGGATGAAGACTTCAATCTCGCGATCCATGGCCAGCGCTCCGACTGGGGCTTAAGGCGATGTAGAAGGCTGATGCGGTCTCCAGTGGCCCCGCGATGATCCAGATCAATGAGCCGACAGCTCGCAGGTGATCCCCTTGGGCCGCCACATTGGTACGCCCGCACGCCGAGCGCTGGTCGAGGATCATGTCAGGTGGAAACTGTGTGGTCAGATCCCCTGAAGACCGCCAAGATTGTACCACTGGGTAGTCTGCGAGATCTCCTGTGACGTCCCTTAGGTGCGCGCCCTTGTTCCTGCTGCTGCTGCTAAGCACGCCGGCGCTTGCGCAGGGTGATCCGGAGGCCGGGCGCGACCTCGTGCGCCGTTGGTGCACCACCTGCCACGTGGTGGAGCTCGAAGGGACGGGCTCTGACGCCGGCCCGGCGCTGCCGGCCCTGCTCGCCGGCAAGCAGCGGAGCGCCGACGAGATCCGGGGCTGGCTCGCCGACCCGCACCCGCCGATGCCGAACCTCGAACTCTCCCGCCGGGAGATCGAGGACATCGTCGCCTATCTGCAGAGCCTGACGGGCGAATAGGGCGGCCGATCCCGATGCGCGCATCTCCTCTCGTGGCGATGGGTTCGGCGCTCTGGGCGGGGTGCGCCCCGGCGCAGGATCTGCCGGGCGACCCGGATGCCGGAAGCAGGCTGGCGCACGAGGTTTGCGGGGTCTGCCACGTCGTGTCCGATGAGCAGTTCGTCGATCCCGACGTCGGTGCGCCGACCTTTTACGAGGTCGCCGACGATCCGGCCGTCACGGCGCTGAGCCTGCGGGTGTTCCTCCGCACGCCGCACGCCACGATGCCGGATCTGATGCTGAGCCCGGACGAGACCGACGATATCATCGCGTACATCCTCAGCCTGAGACAGGATTAGAGCATGTTCCTATTGCGTGGAATCGGTGCCTGTGATTCGACAATGACGGTTGAAGTCAGCGGGACGACGTCATGGCGGCACCGATCTCCATGGACCTGCGGCTGTCGCAGCGAGGCTCGCTCTCTTCCAGGACCGATCGCGCGCAGACTCGGGTGAACCGAATTCTCGAGCGTCAGCGCAGGGCATAGACGAGAGAGCCTTGCGTTGACCCATGTCAATGAGGGAGCCACGCGGAAGTCCCAGACTACTTGTAGAGGTGCTCGTCGGAAGGAGACGGCGATGTTGAGGTTTGAAGATTGCCTCGAACTCTGCGACCTCACCGACGAAGAGATTCGGGCAATCGCCGAGCATGAGCACATTCCGGAGATCGTCGCTTTGGAGCTGGGCAATCATCTGATACGCGGTCCCGGCGGCGAGCTTCTGGTGAGCCACATGTTCATCGAAGACATCCGGGCCGCCGAGCGGCGCGGCGATCCGGTGCATGCCGCTCAGTTGAAGAAATCGCTGCGCGCCTTCATCGAGGAGCATCTCGCGCAGTCGCGTTCTACCTCGGTTCGCTGACATGAACCTGGTCAAGGCCGCGCAAGGGCCGCTCGGAGCACCTGCTCAATCATCGCGGGCCCAGCTGACGCGGATGAAGTAGACCCCCTCGTCGTAGTGGAAATCGAGATCGCCCCGGTAGGCATGATGGAGCGCCTCACCGATCCGTCGTGGCAGGTGGATGTCGGTCGTCCGCACCACGATCGCGCCGTCCTGCTCCTCGATGGCCATGATACGGTGCAGCGGATGCTCGGCCTTCTCCTGCTCCTCCTGGTGGCGCGCGAGGTGCAGGATCTCGTCCTTGTGGCGCAAGACGAAGCCACCGGCGATCGTGAGCTCGCCCGCCGGATAGCGGTCGTTGCTCCTGTGACATGCCTGGCAGAGCTCTTCGTGCGCTGGCGATGGTCGCGGCTCCCACCGCCAGCGTCCCTCGTGGAACACCGCGCCGCACTGCGGGCAGACCGTGGGTTCCGGCAGCTTGAGCCGGGTCTCGTAGGGATCGTTAGCGTACTTGTTGATCGCCTGATAGCGCCGGGGTGCTCGCGGAATGTCGCCCTCGTGCTTCACGTCACACCCTCCCTGCCGATGAGGCCGTGCCTGTAGGAAAGCATAGCAGATGCGGCGCTCGCCCCGTTGACGTGGATCAAAGCCCAACCGGCGGCCGAACGTTAGGAAGCAACATGCCGTCGCACAGGCTGCCGCGGGCAGCCCTCCCGAAGCAGGTCAACGCCATGAAGGTGCCGGAGCAAAGGACCCGCCACCTCACGCCGCAGGGCATCAAAGACGTCGTCGGCGATCTCGACGATGCCAAACTCGCTGCCATCCTTGCGATCGGGGCGAACTTCGAGGAGATCGAGGAGGCGGTTGCATGGGCTTCGGGCGAGAGCGACGTCATGGGCGACCTCGAGCGCCCGCTCGAAGGCGTCGTTGCCCGTCTCTACGAGATCCTGACGGCTGGCGAGGAGTTTTCTCGAAGACCGCGACTAGCCGGCTCGATTTGAGCTCACGGGGCCGCAGCCCGAGCCGGTGAGGGGGCGAGCCGATGACAGAACCTGCCCACCGCAGCGACACGTTGGACGTCCGCATTTCGCCGGCCGGCCTGGACGGTGTTTTGGGTCTGCCTGGGCCGGCCAGGGGTCTCGTCCTCTTCGCGCACGGCAGCGGCAGCGGTCGCTTTAGCCCGCGAAACAATTACGTCGCCGCCGCGCTCCGGAAGGCCGGGCTCGCAGCATTGTTGTTTGACCCGCTGACGGAGGACGAAGCCGGCGATCGCAGGAACGTCTTGGACGTCGAGCTGCTGGCCGACCGGCTTGGGATGGCGACCGCCTGGGCAAGAGAGGAGGAGGATACCAAGAGCCTGCTGACCGGCTACTTCGGCGCCAGCACAGGGGCCGCAGCCGCGCTGGTTGCCGCAGCCCGAGCGCCGAAGAACATCGGCGCAATCGTCTCGCGCGGCGGGCGTCCCGATATGGCTGGCCCGCTGCTCGGCCAGGTGCGAGCGCCGACGCTGCTCATCGTCGGCGGAGACGATACCGGCGTGCTGGAGCTGAACCGCGAGGCACTCGCGCAACTCCGCTGCGAGAAAAGCCTCGAAATCGTGCCGGGCGCCACGCACCTGTTCGAAGAGCCCGGCGCGCTCGACCAGGTGATCGATCTGGCGCGGAAGTGGTTCGTCCGGCATCTGATCGAACGATCTCGAGCGAGTTGAACGCCATGTTCCTACGTCAGGTATTGTTTGCGGATCGAAGCGAGGCTGGACGCGCGCTGGCGCAGCGGCTGCTCCAGTTCAAGAATGAGCGTCCCGTGGTCCTCGCTCTGCCACGTGGCGGTGTTCCGGTCGGTTTCGAGGTCGCCCGGACGCTCGATGCCCCGCTCGACCTAGTCCTCGTGCGCAAGATCGGCGCGCCGTTCCAGCCGGAGCTCGCAGTCGGAGCCGTAGTGGACGGCGACCGCCCGGAGACGGTCCTCAACGAGGAGGTGTTGCGCGAGTTTCAGATCCCCCAGAGCTTCATCGCGGAGGAAAGCGCGCGTCAGCTCGCAGAGATCGAGCGCCGTCGGAAACTCTACCTTGCGGGGAGGAAGCGAGCGCCGGTCGAGGGGCGCACGGCAATCGTGGTCGACGACGGCATCGCCACGGGCGCGACGATGGAAGCCGCTCTGCATGCCACACGTCGGGCCAATCCGAAGCGCCTCGTCCTGGCGACGCCCGTGGCGCCGGCGGACACGCTCGAGCGCCTGCGCGCTCAGGTCGACGAGGTGGTCTGCCTCGCCACCCCACGGCTGTTCGGCGCGATCGGAGCCTTCTTCGAGGACTTCCGCCAGCTCAGCGACGAGGATGTGGTCGATCTGCTCCGAAGGGCGACGTGCGCGGAGAAAGAGCCAATCGCCGCCGCCGCCGGATAGCTGGCGACGTGGCCGCGTGGGCCGTCCGCAGCGTCAGTCAAATGCGCGCTCGGACACGCAGCGCCACCGCAACTAGGCCTGTCCTCTGGTGCTCAACGCTGGTCCGAGGCCAAGCCGCGTAAGACATTCCATCTCGCGCCCTCGGACCACGCATCTCGGTAAACGACGTGCGCCGCCCCTCCGGCCAGCTGTCCTGGTGGAAGTAGATGACCACCCAATCGCGGACGCGGCCGGGTTCGTGAGCGCGCGCGCAGTGTTCGAGAAACAGTGCGGTGAAGCGCCAGTCGCCGCGCTCGCGGTGCAGGATCGGCAGCCAGGCTTCGCTGGTCGGATTGAAGCGCCGGGGCGCGATTTTCGGCAGGATGCCGCGCTCGGCTTTCTCCAGGTACTCGCGGTCGACATCGAGGAGCAGATCCACTCCCGGCTCGATCGAGCGTTGGCGGCGGGACGCGCCAGCTTTCCGGCGAGGGCCGCCCCGCAGCATCGCCGCCCGTCGCGGACCCATCCCCGGCACCTGCTCGAGACGGCCGTCGTGCGCCGCGAGCTCGAGCGCTTCCCGCGTACCGATACTCAGGTGTTCGTGGATCCGACGGGCGAGCTCCGGCCCGAGGCCCGGGATGGATTGGAAGAGCTGCTCGGGCGCGACCGCACCGCGCAGGCGCTCGAGTTGCGCCCCGCGTCCGGTGCGCACCATCTGCGCCACCGCCTGGGCCAACACGGGTCCGATGCCCGGCAGCACATCAAGGCCTTTGACGCCGTCCCGCTCAAGCAACACCGCCACGTCCTCGTCCAGGCCGGCGATGGTCTCGGCCGCGCGCCGATAGGCGATGACCCGAAACGGGTTCGCCTCTTGCTGCTCGAGCAGCTCGACGGCTTCACGCAGCCGCTGGGCGACCTGCTGGTTGAGGCGTTTGGTCCCAGCTAGCCGCAGGTTTCCAGCTGCGTTCTCGTCGCTCAAGATGGTCCTGCGGAGATTGGCTCGCGGACCATGGGCGCACTCAAGGAAGAAACAGTTGGAGTTCATCTTGTTTCCCGGCCACCTTCACCTCGGTCGTGATCAGCAGGCCGGCGATGGACGCAGCGTCCTGCAATGCGAGACGTACCACCTTGGTCGGATCGACGATCCCGGCACTGAACAGGTTCACGTACTGCAGCGCCTGCGCATCGAAGCCGTAGTCGAGGTCCTGCTGGCTGAGCAGCTTGCCGATCACGACTGAGTCGTCGATGCCGGCATTGTGCGCGATCCCGCGGACCGGCTGCTCGAGGGCGCGACGAACAATGCCGATACCGACTCGCTGGTCGGCGCTGGCGGGTTGGATCTCGCCAAGGGCTCTGGTCGCGTAGAGAAGGGCAACGCCGCCGCCGGCGACGATACCCTCCTCGAGTGCGGCGCGCACCGCGTTCGTGGCGTCCTCGACCCGGTCCTTGCGCTCCTTCACCTCAGTCTTGGTCGCGCCGCCGACCCTGATGATCGCCACGCCGCTGGCCAGCTTGGCGATGCGCTCCTGGAGCTTCTCACGGTCGTAGTCAGAGGTGTCCTTCCTGATCTGCGCCCGAAGCTGTTGGCATCGGGCTTCGATCTTTGAGGGCGCGCCCGCGCCGCCCACGATAGTGGTCTCGTCCCGCGTGATGGTCGCGCGCCGAGCGCTGCCGAGGTCGTCGAGCTTGGCCTTCTCCAGGCTGGTCCCGAGCTCCTCGGAGATAATCCGGCCGCCAGTCAGCATCGCGAGGTCCTCGATCAGCGCTTTTCGCTGATCGCCGAAGCCGGGCGCCTTGACCGCCGCCACTGTGAGCCCGACGCGGAGCTTGTTGACCACGAGTGCTGCCAGCGGCTCCCCCTCGACGTCCTCGGCGACGATCAGGAGCGATCGGCCGCTCTGGACCACGCCTCGAGCACGGGAAGCAGTGGCTGCAACGCCGAAAGCTTCTTGTCGTGCAGCAGGATGTAGGGCTCTTCCAGCTCGCAGGTCATCTTCTCAGGATCGGTAATGAAATAGGGGAGAGAGATAGCCGCGGTCGAACCGCGTGCCCTCGACGACCTCGAGCTCGCTGGTGAGTGACTTGCCTTCCTCCACCGTCACCACGCCATCGTGGCCGACCTTGTCCATGGCCTGGGCCACCAGGTCGCCGATCCTGCGCTCGCCGTTGGCTGAGATCTCGCCACCTGAGCGATCTCGCGTCTGCCCGCGACTTTCCGGGAGCGCCGCTTGAGGTCCTCTACGACCGCGGCCACGGCCAAGTCGATGCCGCGCTTCAGCTCCATCGGGTCGATGCCGCCGACCTCGGCCCTAACGCCCTCGTGGGCGATGGCCTGGGCCAGGACGACGGCGGTCGTTGTCCCGTCGCCGGCGAGCTCGCTGGTCTTGGTGGCGACCTCGCGCATCATCTGCGCGCCCATGTTCTCGAATCGGTCGGGAAGCTCGATTTCCTTTGCCACCGAGACGCCGTCCTTGCTGATCCGCGGCGGCCCAAAGGAGCTTTCCATAACGACATTGCGGCCCTTGGGGCCAAGCGTCAGCTTCACAGCATCGGCGAAAAGGTCGAGGCCACGCAGCACGCGCTCACGAGCATCGGAGCTGAACCTGACTTCTTTTGCGGTCATCGTCTCAGTTTCCTCTTGAGGCGCTCACGGACCGCCCGCCAATCATCAACGTGCATGCAGTCCCAAGCTTGGCCGCACGCCATTGCGCGGATGCAGAGCGGTTCGCTCCGTCGAGCTCGCAAAGCTCGACGAGGCGATCGAGTTACCCAGAGCCTTCGGCGATGTTGGCGAGGGCGGCGGGGCGGCGAAGCGTGATTTCGTGGGGCGTCATGAGCGCGATCAGGCCGTCCTCTCTCAGATGGGTTATGGTGCGGCTCACGGTCTCGATGGTGAGGCCGAGCTGGTCGGCCATCTCCTGGCGGGAGATCGGAAGCCGGAAGACCGGCCTGTTCGGGTCCGCGCCCAGGCGCCGGGCCAAGTCGAGCAGCAGAGAGGCGACCTTCTCCTGGGCGTTCTTGCGTCCGAGGAGCAGTATCTGCTCGTGCGCCCGGGCGAGCTCGGCCGCGGCGCGCTCGATCAGGCGCTCGGCCATATCGGGCTGCTCGCGCACCGCCGCCGCCAACGTGGCCCGCGACGCTCGGACCAGCGTGGCCCGCGTGATCGCTTCGACGCCATACGAATACCGTGCGCCGAGCAGCCCGAAACACTCGCCGGGGACCAGGAAGTCGATCAGCTGTCGCCTTCCGTCGGCGGTGCCCTTGTAGAGGCGCACGGCGCCGCTCAGCACGCGATAACAATGGGTGCAGGGATCGCCCTCGAGCACGATCGTCTGGCCGGCCGCGACCTCGATGGTGACGCCGATCCCGACCAGCATCTCCAGTTCCGTGCTCGCGCGTTCGGCGACGCTTTCAAAAACTGGACCCGCGCGCAGTGCAGATTGCGACGGTGCCATCGGCTTGTCTCCCCCGATCGACGGTGCGAGGACGAGGCTAGCCGCGGCTCCGGCGGGCGGTAATTCGGTCGACTACCTACGCAAGATCCCGTATGCGGGAGCTCAGCGCCCCCGTCCGCCGCCGTCGCCGGCATTCATGGCAGTCCGGATCAGCCGCAGCAGCTCGTCGACACCAAACGGCTTGTCGAGGAAAAGGATGGGGCCGGCCGGCAGAACGCCCGAGGGCGGCGTCCGGCTCAGGCGTCGGCTGGTGATGATCGCGGGCAGCAAGACACTCGCCATTGCGAGCTTCCGGAGCAGCCCAACCGCTCCGCCGTCGGGCAGATCCATGTCGACCACGAGGCAGCCCGCTTCGCCCTGCCGGTAGGCATCGAGAAACTGCCGTGCCGAGCGGAAGGCCGCCACGGGCTGCTCGGCGGCGCGCAGCGACAGGACGAGCGAATCCCGCACGGCATCATCCTCATCGACGAGAAAGATAGTGACTCCGTCCGGGAGGAAAGGTCCTTCCGGGATCGGCTGCGGGGCACCAGTCGGTGTGCTGCGCTTTGGCCTCACGGGCGTTCCGTACAAGGACACGACGTCATGAAACGTCCGAGCCTAGCCGGCTGTGCCGGCGGCGGGCATCCGCAGGATCCCGTATAGGGGATACTACCTATGGCCTGGGGCGGGATCAGAGTGCGCTGGGGTCAATTCCCGCCGCAAACGCGATACGCACAAGCTGCGGGAGGCTCTCGGCGCCCATCTTCTCCATCACCCGGGCGCGGTGGATCTCCACGGTACGCGGGCTGATCGCCAGCGCGCGCGCGATTGCCTTGTTGGTGCGCCCGATCACGAGCTGCTCCAGGACCTCTTGCTCGCGCGGCGTCAGCAGCTCGAGGCGCCGGTGCATCTGCGGGTCCGCGGACGCGGCCGGCATCGCGGTCGCACTCAGCGCCGCGCGGACGCTCGCGAGCAGGGCGCGAGGCTCGAACGGCTTCTCGAGAAAATCCCGCGCCCCGAGCTTCATCGCCTGGACCGCCATCGGCACGTCGCCGTGCCCGGTGATCACGATCACGGGCGGCAGCGGCCCGCGCGCCGCAAGGGCCCGCAGCAACTCGAGACCATCGAGGTCCGGCATGCGCACGTCGGTGACCAGGCAGCCGGGAAGCCTGCCTTCGGAGCGCTCAAGGAAGGTGCGCGCCCGCTCGAAGGTCTCGACCTGGAACCCCTCGCCCCCGAGCAGCATCCGCAGTGAATCGAGGACCGCCTCGTCGTCGTCGATGATCGCCACCCTTCGCTGCTCCGGCACGTCACCCCCCGCGCGCCGCTGGCAGGCTAACGTGAAAGACGGTGCCGCCACCGGGATTGTCGCTCGCCCACAGCCGGCCGCCATGGGCGTCGACGATCGAGCGACAAATCGACAGGCCAATCCCGAGCCCCGAGGGCTTGGTGGTGACGAACGGCTGGAACAGCCGGTCTGCAATCTCCGGGGCCAGCCCGACGCCGGTGTCGGCGATCGCAATCTCGACCGCCTCCTGTCCAACCTGTCCGGTGCTGATGACGATTTCGCGACGCGCGACCCCATCGAGCGCGTCGATGCTGTTGCGGATCAGGTTGATGATCACCTGGTGGATCTGAATCTTGTCGAGGAGCACCGGCGACAGATCGACCGCGAGCACGCGCCGCGCCGCGATCCCCTTGCCGCCCGCCCCGATCAGGGCGAGCGTGCTGGCCTCCTCGACCACGGCGTTGATGTCCTCGAGCGTCCGGTCGGTCTCGCCCTTGGCCACGAACTGCCGCAGCCGGCGGATGATCTGCCCGGCGCGGCTCGCCTGCTGCGCGGTCTTCTCGAGCAGGCCGAAGAGATCGCCTGCAGCTTCGCCCGGCCGCCGCTCGAGCAGCGCACGCGCGGTCTGGGCGTAATTGATCACCGCGGTCAGCGGCTGATTCAGCTCATGCGCCAGGGCCGTGGCCATCTCGCCCATGGCGCTCAGGCGGGCGACGTGGATCAGCTCCGACTGCAGCTCCTGCACACGCTGCTCGGCCCGCTGCCGCGCGCTCACGTCCCGGACGAAGCCGGCGAAAAAGCGCCGCCCTTGGGCGCGAACCTCGCCGACCGCGAGCTCCATGGGAAAGATCGTGCCATTCTTGCGCTGGCCGAGCACCTCGCGGCCGATGCCGATGATCCGCTTCTCACCCGTCCCCAGGTAGCGGGCGAGGTAGCCGTCGTGGTTCTCGCGATAGGGCGACGGCATCAGGCAGGACACGTTCCGTCCCATCACCTCGACCGCACCATATCCGAACATGCGCTCGGCGGCCGGGTTGAAGGACTGGATGATGCCATGCTCGTCGATCGTGATCAGCCCGTCCGGCGAGGTCTCGAGGATCGCCTGCAACAGCGCTTCGCGCTCCGGGACAGGCGCGCTCTGGCTGACCGCAGACATCTTCTTCTGGGGGCGCACCTCTGGGCGTTCCCGAGCGGATCGACCCCGTGGGGCTGGATCGATCTCCATCACCCTGCCAAATCTAGCATGAGTCCTTCCGGGGCCGCAAAATCGCCAAACAACAATCCCGACCTGGTTGATCTAGCGCAATGCGCCGCTCTCCGCTCTTCTGGAAGCCTGGCTTCGGCAGCAGCTTGAAGGAGGCATCCATGACCTACCGCACGATCCTGGTCGAGCTTGCCGGCGACGTTGGGATCGAGCCGCGCCTGCAGCTGGCGCGCCGCCTCGCCGACCGGTTCGATGCCGTCCTGATCGGCCTGCACGTGATGCCGGCGCCGTTCATCCCGGCCTCCTATGGCGAGGCCGCGGCCTATCTCGGGCCCGAGTTGATCGAGGCGCAGCGCCAGGCCAACCGGGAGGCCACAGACCAGGTCAAGGTAGTCTTCCACCGGGTCTGCGGCGGCGGGCCCGACGCGCTCTGGCAGGAGGCAGAGGGCGATCGGGGAGACCTCCTGGCCAGGGCCGCGCGAACCTCCGATCTGGTCCTGGCGCGGCGGGCGAAGCCAGAGAGCACGGAGGTGCCGGACGTGCTCGACCAGCTGGTGACGGCCGCGGGCGTCCCGGTCCTGGCGCTGCCGCCAGGGGGCGCGGGCGAACCCGGACAGATAGTCCTGGTCGCATGGAACGGCTCGCGCGAGGCGGCCCGCGCCGCCCACGACGCCCTTCCCTTCCTCCAGGCCGCGAAACGCGTTGTCCTGTGCGCGATTGGCGCTGAGGCGGCGAGGAGCCTCGAGGCCGCGGCCACGATGCTGCGACGTCATGGCATCGCTGTCGAGCCGCGCCGGGTGGACGAGCCGGACGGCGGCGCCGGAGAGATCCTGCTCGCCCAGGCCCAGGCGGAGAAGGCGGATCTGCTGGTCATGGGCGCCTACGGTCACGCACGGCTGCGGGAGTGGGTGTTCGGCGGCGCCACCCGCCATGTTCTCAGCGAGGCCACGCTGCCGGTTCTTTTCAGCGGCTGAGCCGTAGCCCGGTCCGCAAGTGGTCGAGGGAGCATCGGATCATGAGCACCACCGGCCTGCCCGTGTTCGACACAACGGTCCAGGAGACCAACCTCTGGCTCAAGGCAATCATGGATGGGCTCCACACCGATGACCGGCACCTCGCCTATCTATGCCTCAGGGCGACCCTGCACACGCTGCGCGACCGGCTCGGCCCGGAGAACGCCGTCCACCTCGCTGCGCAGCTTCCAATGCTGGTGCGCGGCCTCTACTACGAGGGCTGGCACATGGCCGGCACGCCGACCAAAGAACGGACCAGGGCAGCGTTCTTTGAGCACCTGCGCAACGAGCTTCCGTCGGGCTCGGCGATCGATCCGAACATGGCGGCGCGTTCGGTGTTCGCGGTACTGGCGGAAAAGCTCGACCGCGGTGAGGTCGACAAGGTGCTCGATCGCCTGCCGCCGGAGCTTAAGGAACTCTGGCCCTGAGCGCGCGGGTCGGGCCAGGAGGAAAGCTGGTGAAGCATGCTGATCTTTGCGCTCGGCGGCACGCGCGAGCTTGGGGCCGGGATCGCCCGAGCGCTCAGCGTCGCGGTGGCGCCGCACGAAGAGCGCGAGTTCGAGGACGGCGAGCATAAGGCCCGGCCCCTGAGCTCGGTCCGCGGCCACGACGTGTACGTAGTCCACGCGCTGTACGGCGGGCCCGAAGCGAGCCCGAACGACAAACTGTGCCGACTGCTGTTCTTTGCCGGCGCTCTGCGCGACGCGGGAGCCGGGCGCGTGACTGCCGTCGTCCCGTACCTCGCCTATGCCAGGAAGGATCGGCGGACTCAGCTTCGGGACCCCATCACCACGCGCTACGTGGCGCAGCTGATCGAGGCAGCCGGGATCGACCGGGTCGTCGTGGCAGACGTGCACGACCTCGCCGCGTTCGAGAACGCCTTCCGCTGCCCGACCGTGCACGTCGAAGCCCAGCCGCTCTTCGTCGCCCATTTGCTGCCGCTGCTCCGCAAGCGGCAGGTAGTGGTCGTCTCGCCGGACGCCGGCGGCGTGAAGCGGGCCGAACGGCTCCTAGAGGCGCTCGCCAGGGCGCTGAATACGGACGTGCCGCTCGCATTTATGGAGAAACGGCGGAGTGGTGGCGTGGTCCGCGGGCAGGATGCGGTGGTCGGCGCGATCGAGGGGCGCGTGGCGGTGATTGTCGACGACCTCGTGAGCACGGGTACGACGCTCGCGCGCGCCGCGACTGTCTGTCGCTCGGGCGGCGCATCAGCGGTCTACGCGGTGGTGACCCACGGACTTTTCACCGGCGATGCGGACCGGGTGGTGCGGGAAGCGTGCTTCGAGCGGCTGATCATCACCAATACGGTGCCCCCGTTCCGATTGAAGTCGGAGACCGTAGAGTCGCGTCTTACCGTGCTCGATGCCGCGCCACTTCTGGCCGACGCCATCCGGCGGCTCCATCAGGATGAGCCGCTGGAGGCGCTGCGGCGGTTCGGCGTCTCTCAGACCAGCAGCTCGCTGTAGCGGAGCGCCGTACCGAGATACCGGTCGGCCTGAGCGAGCCAAGCCTCCCGCGGGCGCGATGCGGGCTCAAAGCTGTGGAGAGCCGAGAGCCGCGCCCGCAGAAATGCGCGGAAGCTCGCGTACCAGGCGACGAGACTTTCCGGTGGACGGTCTCCAGTCATCGCTTCGTACTGTCGCTGGAGCCTCACGCCCGTTTCCGGCTCGCCGAGCATGGCGCACTCGAGGGCCAGGAAAGCCATCTCATCGGCCGGATCGACGATCCGCAGCTTTCGGCTGAACTCGAGGCAATCGATGACCACCGGCTCACGCCCGAGGCAGATGTGCTCGGGCCGCAGATCACCGTGACCTTCAACGATCCTTCCCCCGCGGTGGCGGTCGACCAGCGCTTCTGGCCGGGTGCGCAGGAAGTCGATCAGACGTCCAGCGATCCGATCGATTAACGCGCTATCGCGGGCGAAGGTCGGACGGGCGAGCTCCTGCCGAGACAAGCGAATTTCCGTCTCGAGCCAGGCGCAGCGCACATGCGGCGCGATCCGCTCGGGCGCGAGACCGTTGTAAAATCCGGCCAGCCTGGCAGCGATACGGTCGAGATCGCACCGGTCCGGCCCGCCCCGCCAGAGCGCGCGCTCGAGCATCAGCTCGTCAGGCAGCCGACGCATGATGACGAGCCACTCGACGATGCCTCCGTCGCCTGCAAGCTCAAGCCCGCGATGCGCCGCAAACGTCAGCGGCTTGATGGCGAGATAGACGTCCGGCGCCAGACGCCGGTTCAGGCGGATCTCGGCCAAGCAGTTCCAGCGGCGCGCCTCGAGGGTGCGGAAGTCGGCATAGGCGTGATGGACCGGCTTCTTGAGCTTGTAGACAAGGCTGTCGGTCAGGAAAAGCCAGGACATGTGGGTTTCCCGGCGCTCGACCCGCTCCGGCCGCTCGGGGTAGGCGGTAACCTCGCTGAGCAGGGCTATCTTGTCAGCGAGTGGAACCACCGCCTCGGCAATCGGACGGACGGGCCTTTCCTGGGCTGCGATCGACACAGCGGTGATCGCGCCCGGCGCGGCTGCTCTCAGGAATCATATCATCCCCATGCCGAGGAGCTGGTCGGCCTTGTGCTTCTGCTGTTCGGTGAGCACGGCATAGAGCCCCGGGAGCGCATCGCTAACTGCCTTCATTCCCGCAAGCCGGGCCTCCATCATCCGTACATGCGCATCGTAGCGCTCGGGCGCGGTCACCGCACCCATCATGGCCGGCATGGAGCGATGCATCTCGTTCATGCTCTTGGCGCTCGCCCGGAGCGCATCCGCCAACCCGGAGAACGCCTTTTCCTGCTCCGGCGTGACCGCGAGCTCCGCCCGCAGGAAGCCGATGCGACCTTCGACCCATTGCGAGTCCGCCATCATGCCGGGCCCCATTGCCCAGCGCCGGCCGGGCATGTCCATCGTCGGCCAGTCGCCGCGCATCATCGGCATGCCCATCCAGGGGACGTCCTGCTGGCCCATGCCCATCATCCGCTCACCCATCATGCCCGGGGTCCTCGTCCGGCCCTGCTGGTCCGGCTGCCCCTGAGCGGAGGCGGAAAGCGGCGCGGCTACCAGCGCCGAGAAGGCAAGGAACGTCGCAAGCGTGCATGTTCTCGGTGCCATCACTCCCTCCATTGGCAGCGGGGTCAGCTATTTCCGCAAAAGCTCACGCTCGCCGCCTTGACCTGCATCAAAGGCCAGCGTGCATAGGCCGCTCCCGGTCCTCATGCTCAGCCACCCCGTCCTCGGGATCGATACCCGAGCTCAGCCGAGGCAGCGCTGGGCCGTGCGGCTCACCACCTCGACGGCTTCTGCTCCGAGCTCTTCGAAGATCCGGCCTTTTGCATCGAAGCCGTAGACGTCCTCGCGGAAATGCACCGCACCGCCCAAATCCACGAATGCGGTGAGATAGAGCACCCAGAGCGGAACCGGTTGCTGAAGCGAGACCTCCCGGGTCTGGCCATTGGCGATGGCGCTTTCGATGTCCGCCGGTCCCCAGCCTTGGTCCCTCAGCAGAAAGCCCGCCAGATCGCGTGCATGATCGAGGCGGATGCAGCCATGGCTGAACGTCCGACGCGCGCGCTCGAACAGCCTCTTGGTGGGCGTGTCATGGAGGTAGATGCTGTATGGGTTCGGGAACTCGAACTTGATCCGACCAAGAGCGTTGTTGGCTCCCGGAAGCTGCCTCAGCCTGGTCGTGAACTGCGCCGCCGGGACGCTCGACCAGTCGAGGGCAAGCCCGTGCGGGTCCGAGGGCCGGTCCACGATGACCATGTTCTCCTCCAGGAGATATCTCCCGTTCCTCCGCAGCTCGGGGAGAATCTCGTTCACGGCGATCGATTTCGGCACGTTCCAGGGCGGATTGAAGATGACTTTGGCGATCCTGCTCGAGAGCACGGGCGTTGGCGTCGATGGCTTGCCCACGATGATTCTCGAGACAAGCGGGATCGTGCGATCTTGAACGACCTGCAGGTACTGGGCTGCAATGTTGACCGTTACGTATTGCTCGCCGAGCCGGGCCGGCAGCGCCCGCAGACGGGTAAGATTGAGCTCGATCTGCGCAGCGCGGGCGGCGGCGGGCACGTTCAGGGAGGCAAGCGTCATAGGTCCGACGACGCCGTCCTCCTCCAGGCCATGCTGCCGCTGAAAGTCCCGCACCGCCGCCTCCAGGGCCGTATCGAAAAAAGTGGCTACGCCTTCGTTCGTGCGCGCGGGCAGATAGCCTTCGCGAGCAAGTCGCCGGCGCAGCAGCGCGACCCGCTCTCCCGCATCCCCAAGTCGCAACGAGGAACCGGCCGGGACCGAAGACCAGCCGCCGCCTTCACTCAGTGCTCGGTAGGTCGCCAGCGCCTCGCCGAGTGGCGTCTGGGCCAAGTGTGGCGGCAGCGGTACAAGCTCTGCTGGGGGCGGTGCTGCCTTCGACGGCACAAGGGCGCCGACCGCGATCGCGGCCGCCAGCACGCCCACGGTCAAGCTTCGGAGGGGGACGCCACGGCGATGCGTCATCCCTCAGAGGACCAATGTCCGGGGGTCAAGTGGCTTTTCCAACCATAGTGTCAAGTCCGGCATAGTCGTTGCGGCGGAGTTCCTCGATGATCCGTGCAGCCTCGGCCTGCGCAGTCCCCGTCGCGGCGAGCACGATGGCGCCAAGCTGCAGGCTGGCCTCGACCGCCTCCGGCACGACCGCGGTGGCGCCCCATTCGGTCAATTTCTTTCCATGTCCCGGATCATGGCCGCGCACGAAGATTCGAAGCTCGGGAAAATGGCTGTGAAGCGCTGCAACGGAGCGATCGATGGCCGGCAGTTGATCGATCGTCAGCACGGCCGCCCGGGCACGGCCAGCGCCCGCCGCGGCGAGCACGTCGACGCGGCCTGCATCCCCGTAGAAGACCGGTAGCCCGCTGGCGCGTGCGCTGGCTATCCGACCGGAGTCCAGGTCGAGCGCCACATAGGGGACGTCCGCGGCTGCCAGGACTTTGGCCACAGTCTGACCGACCCGGCCGAATCCCGCGACGACCACGTGATCCGTCAGAGATCCCGCTTCTTCGCGCAGAGCTTGCAGGTCGCCCTGCGACGGCCGTTTCAGGCGCCCGGCAAGGGAGCTCCCGAGCTCGGCGAGGAAAGGGGTTGCGATCATGGACAGGGCGACAGCCGCGGTCAGCATATGACCGCCGGCGGCCGGCAGCACCTGGCTGGTGATGGCGGAGTCGAACAGCACGAAGCCGAACTCACCTCCCTGGGCCAGCAGGAAACCGACCCTGAGCGCGTCGTCGGTCGGCAGTCGAAACGCTGAGCACAGGGCGAAGATCAGCGCCGCCTTGAGCGCCAGAAGGCCGAGCACGACGAGCGCGACCTCGACCAGCCGTTCGTGCACCACGCCGAGATCCATCGACAATCCGACCGTCATGAAGAACAGGCCAAGCAGGAGGCCACGGAACGGCCGGATGTCTGCTTCGATCTGGTGGCGGTATTCGGTTTCCGAGAGGAGGAGCCCAGCCAGGAAGGCGCCGAGCGGCATTGACGAGCCCGCCTGGATGGTCAGCCAACCCACCCCCATGACAAGGAGGAGCGTCGCCGTCACGAACAGCTCAGGACTACGAGTCGCAGCGACCATCCGGAACACAGGCCGCAACGCGAGGCGGCCGACGGCAATGATCAGGACCAGCGCCGCGCAAGCCTTGAGCACCGAGAGACCGAGCGTTGGCAGCACTGACACCCCATCGGGTGCGAGCGCCGGTATGAGCACGAGCAGCGGGACCACCGCGAGATCCTGAAAGAGCAGGATGGCAAACGTGGTACGGCCAAAGCGCGTGACCTGCTCGCCGCGCTCCACGAGGAGCTGTAGGACGAACGCCGTCGAACTGAGGGCGAGCGCGCTGCCGATGACGATCGCCGCCGGAAGGTCGGCGCCGAGCAGGCGAGCGGCTATGCCAATCAGGCAAGCCGTCAATACCACCTGAAGGCCGCCAAGTCCGAACACCAACCGGCGCATCACCTTGAGCCGCGCGAGCGACAGCTCGAGACCGATGGCGAACAGCAGAAAGGCTACGCCCAACTCCGCCAGCAGGCTGGTCAACTCGGATTCGACGATCAGCCCCAGTGCCTGGGGGCCGATCAGGATGCCGGCCGCCAGGTACCCTAGGATCGGGCTCGATCGCAGCCGACGGAAGAGCGGCACCACGACGACCGGCGCCAGCAGAAAGACCAATAGCTGATGGAAGACCGAGAAGTCGTGCACAGAGCGATCCGGGGCCGGGCGCGCGCACTCTAACCAAGCACGCAGGGCTGGGATTGATCCAGGTCAATGAGACTGCGGCTCTAACGTACCAGGCTCATACACCGATGCGTCGGTGTGGCCGCGAGGGAAGGCGTTTCGAGCATGCACAAAATTCTGGTGGTCTGGGATGGCTCGCCGAATGCACATGCGTGAGGGGCAGTCGCAATGGCACTGAGACGAGTCCGACTGGAGCTCGCGCGCAACGCTGAATTTCCTGAGGGCAGCTCGGCGCGCGGCTACGAATTCGTTGCGCCGCTGACCGCAGACGGACATCTGGATCTCGAGGACTGGAAGCGGCTTCGGGACTCCTGCACAGTCCACCGCTTCTGGGCAAGCGAGGACGACGAATACGGCCAGCTCGTGCATCACGGCGGCGAACGCTGGGCGTTCCGCTACGAGAGCATGGCCGCGGATGACGACGAAGAGCCGATCTTCCGGTTTGATCACCACGGTTTCGTCGCCGGCGAGTACGTGTCCATCACCGAGCATGACGGCGTACAGCGCACCTTTCGGGTCGTCAGCGTCAGCCCCGCGGCGGCCATGGCTGAGAGCGCGGGTTCTTGAGCCGCGCGAAGCAGCAGCCCATGGCACGTTACGTGCGCTGGTTCGAGGAGCTCCGGCTTGAGGACGTGCCGCTGGTGGGCGGCAAGAACGCCTCGCTCGGCGAGATGTACCGCGAACTCACGGCG